>Ga0179593_1365852_pt1 | contig 10110 bp, 9 predicted proteins | sample CZODoug2_1_08_16_FD_185931 | JGI IMG/M metagenome (GOLD analysis project Ga0179593, IMG submission 185931) | Vadose zone soil fungal communities from Angelo Coast Range Reserve, California, USA - CZODoug2_1_08_16fungal (PacBio error correction) | ecosystem: Environmental > Terrestrial > Soil >...
AGTAGGAAGACTGATCAAAGCTAGTATCTAAGTTGCAATGAAGAAAAGGGGCGATGCGGGGGATCAGGGGCTAGGAAGCGTGGTCGGGCGGAACGGCTCGCAGTCAAAACGGGTCCAGACTCTCGCTTGGAGGAGGCACGAAAAGATTGGCGGCCTAGGTCTCAGGATACCGGGCGACGGGTGGAAACGCTAGAACGGCGGAGGGAGGGGGAAGCCCGTCAGAGGCGAGTGGAGTTGGTAAAAATCCACATATGGTCGATCGGCCGAGTCAGTCAGACGCATTCCGTCCTAATCGCGAAGGAAGAAGGCATGTCAAAGTACGCAGGTACGGTGTCCACGGTGCGGAGTCCCGAACACAAAAGGGGGGGGGGAAATGAGACATCCCTGGATTGTGTCCGTGGACTATTGGGGTCGCCCGACCGAGGGAGAACGACCGTTGGGGACAAGTCTAACTAGACGAAAAAAGGGGGGCAGAAAGAAAACGTTGGAACGAAAAGAGAGCGGGGTCACCGTAAAACTAGCTGGTATATCGGGGCTAGAGAAGGGTCTTCCATCACGCGCATTGTGCTCTAACAAGCCGAAAAGAACCAGCCAGGCCTCGTGAGAGCACCGACATAGAGACCTTGGGGGAGAGGGGGTCGGGACGAAAAAGATCGGTATCTAGGGAGAAGGGGGAAAAGGGGTGGTAAAAAATACACACGCAGGTCTCGTAAGGACCGAAAATGCAAACCGATTAATAGGGCAGATGAAAGAAGTAGAGGCGGAAGAGGTGAAACCAGCCCTAAGAAACGTTCCCCTTGGCCCAGAAAAATATCAGACCTCTCAAAGGAGGGGCGTCCTCGGCCCGCAAGGGAAAAATCGAATGAGAGCCATTTGAATCCAGCTAAAGAAAAAGAGGCCCCCATGTCGGCCTGGGGGCGATCAAACCCCCTACTCGCACCCTGAGGGTTCGAGAAGGACTTGACGGGAATTGCGTGTCTAAAACGGGAGAACGACCGAACGGTGTCATCAACACAGGAAATAGTAGAGGCTGGGACTGTACCTGTGTAGGGTAAGAAAGAGAACGTGAAAGGTTAATATCGTGATTTTCAATCATCCACTGTTTGGCAAAAAAAAGGGGCCATCTCCCAGCTCCGAACAGAGGGAAGAAAAAAAAGCTCAGATAGGCGCGCACGGCCTAAATCCAAAAAGTTTGGGGACGTTTCGGGTGTCGCCAAGTTTAAACGCCGGCGAGAAACAGAATCCGTCGGGCAACACGCAAGCACATCAAAGAGGATGCACGCGCGCGTAACGAAAGGTAGAAAAGACGATCTCAAAGGAAAGACGACTCGAAGGAGGGGAGCGAGGTTGGTCTGAAACGGTCGACATGGGAATGTCAAACGCAAAAAAAACTGTGAGGTCGGAAAAAAATCACCGGACCTGATCGAAGGAAGGCAAAAGGGGGCGTCAAAAGGAAAAAAAAAAGTCGTTCGGCGTACTGTGGATGTCGTGCAGGAACGACCCCGCTGCGGGACCGGGGGCGGCGGATAAGAACGTTGTCAGGAACCAACGAAGCCAGAGAAATAAAGGGGGGAGTTAAGGAAGCAACGACTTACTAAGTGGAAGAGAACAACCAAAAATGGTACTATTGTACCAGCACCCAGTAAAGAAGCCCTATGGGGGGCCATGAGGGGCCAAGGGGGGAGAGTGCGCAAAAAAGGTGGACTGATCTCCCCGTCGAACAGAAGACCATAGGAAGACCAAAAATGATCTGGTGGAACCTGGACACGGTCGCGCCCAGAAGGGGGCAAAAAGGCGTCATGGAAAAGAATGACCAAATGGAGCGCGATATCAATTTCCGAAAACGACAGACGCGAGACTTGAAAGAGAAAAACGTCGGGAACGAAACAGAAAACGAAGTAGGGAAGAAGCGAGAGGTCGCATAGAATGGATACTTGGGGAGACCTCGGAAAATAGCGAATGCCGAGAGACATACCCTTTTTCGGGAGACGAAAGGGAGTGGAGTGGGGGGGGGGGGGGGGGGCGGCAAATTCCTGGAACCATACAAAAAAGTCCTGCCCGACTCGCTGCATCGCCCGGATGCGTAGAGAAAGCCATGTGTTGTCTCGATCTCAGCTGAAGGGAAGAAAAAAAAGCAGAGTCCCGATCGAAAGGGAAATGGGATCTCGGTGGGGTAGGGAGACTAGAAAAAAAACGTCTGAGGGGGAAATCCTCACAGTTAAAACTACCGGCGCCGAAAGGAGGTAACGGTCCCCGAGGAGCCCACGTCAAAAAAAAAAGATCGAGAGGGGGAATAAGATAGGGAAGGTAAGAATCGCTGTGCCATTGCAGGAAAAAACTAAAAATTCAAAGTGAATTGTTGCAAATGTCAAAAGGGAAAGATCCACGAAAAGTGAGCTCCTAATAAACGGAAAATTGTCAGGAAGTTTTGAGGTCAGAACCCCCAGTTACGCTCTAGAGGCGGGAATAGAACAGACACCAATGGAAAAGAGGGACAAAAGAAAGCCAAGTCACTTCCCGGAAGAAAAGAAACCGAGCCCTGGTCGGTAAGGATCAGAAAAACAAAGAGCCAAGGTCGGGCATTAGGGGAGGAAAGAAAAGCGCAGGAGAGGGAAGAGCTCGAAAGCCAGGTAGCTGGGTAAGAACGTCCTGAAGGGGTCAAACTCAAACGACACGAAACATGGAGAATCCCATGGCCAGGTGAGCTCAAAGAAGGAGAGGGGCAAAAAAAAGAGAGAGAATCGACGGTTTCTACTCAGCTTTACAGACCCATGCCAGCGAGGCAAAAAAAACGCAGGGGAAACGAGCCTTCTGAAGGCGTGTCGATCCTAATCAGAGGAGAAAGATAGGAGCATTCAACACAGGGACTAGCTCCGAATGAGATTTTCACATGATAAACGGGGGGGGGGCCCAAAACAACCCCCCCCCCCCCAACCCCGAACGGAAGTACTAGTGAAAAAACTCAAAATAGGGTGTACGTAAACATGGTGACATGAAAACGAAACTCTTGAAAAGGCCACACCACTTTTCATTGCGGAAGGGTGCAAATTAAAAAGGCCTCGTGGAAAAACGCAGAGAGTATCCGAAAGCGGGGTGGACAAACTCGCGATACAGAAATGAAAAGCGAGCTCAGTCACTGGGGGAAGGAAAGAAGGGAGGGACAAATGGTATTGTTGGCGAAACTCTGTTAAAAGAGACATGGATGAAAAAGAAAGCTAAACACAACATTCGCGCTGTCTGAAGACTAGACAAAGGGAGCGCAACTAAAAAAAACAAGCTCGAGAAAAAAATAAGGGGAGGAAAAGTATTGGTGGGGGACCAGCACGGCGGTCAAATCCGACGGCCGCATTGTGAGAAGGCTTCAGAAGATCGGGTAGGTCCATGGCTTACATGTGAAGGTCAGGGGGGAAACGCGAAGTTGCTAGAAAAAAGCTTCGTAAAGAGGAAGGAAGAGAACAATGAAATATAGGATGAGACGTTGACTGGAGCTCCATGTATGAAGAAATGTTGTGTAAAAACACGCCAGGGTCGTAGACGCTGCAAATTGCGAAAAGGTCAGGGTTTAACCAAAACGGAATTAAAACCGACAAGGGTGTAGGGGAAAGTGGGAAGGTTCAACGATCAAGGGGGGTAAAATGAAAATCCGTTTCGGAAACAAAACCCCTCGCAACTAATGAGCAGAAAAGGGCAGGGTTCTCATAGTGACAAAATCTGGGGAAAGGAGAAAAAAGGAAAAAAGGTGAAAGGCGGCCGAGAGAAAATCCAGCGGGTACGTCAAAAACCGCGAGAACGTCAACAGGGGCAATCGCGGAGGACGTTCGAAGACAAGGCTTGGCAACAAGAACGGGCCGAGAATGAACAGAAGAAAACACGTCTAGATGGAGCGAAACAGCTGGAAAAAATTGAAAAGGATCTTGCGCTCTTGACGGGTTAGGTTAACCCTGCATCGTAGAAATGTGCCGACACTAAGGGGAGGTTGAGAGGAAAAAGAAGAGCGGGGGAGACCGAAAGAAATGCCCTACATCGAACTTAAGAAAATATCAACACGGGAAAGGAGAGTGATAGCGGGGCCGATCACGGTGAAGGCAGGAAGGGGAGGCCGTTGTATATGGGTTTCCACGCCTGGGAACTTGTCTAAAGAGATCGCAAAGACCTACAATCAAGAGGGAAACACGTACGGAGAGAAACATGCGCAAAAAGGAAAAAATTAAAAGATGAGAATCGGCCGGCTACCTTGTACAAAAAAAAAAAACTGCGACGGTTTGGCCCTTATTGTCGGGTGCCCATGACACGCGGCTCACTCTCAAAAGAGAGAAGAAAACAACCGGGAGATACGAGGTCGAGGTTTGGTGGAATGGGCCTGAAGGGTAACCGGTGCAGCATAACGAAGAAAAGGGAACACTAGATACATACAGAACGCTTAAAAGTAATGGAAACGGAAAAGAAGGGGAAATCACGAAAGAGAGAAAATGCGCCGTGGGTCAAGAACTCGAGATAAGGCCGGGGGGAAGAGAACGGCGGGTAGACCAGGAGAAAAGGAAAAATCTGAAGGCGCGGACGGGGGGAGGGAAACCTGGTTTACGACTACGAACCTTCAGGGCTCTACACGCCTTAAAAGTGGAGACGGCCCGGTCTCAGAAGTCGACTAAAAGCGAAAAGGGAACCAAATGAGGAAAGCAGAAGGAGCAGGAGAAAAGGAGGGGCGTGACCGTGGCTGTGGGCTACGGGACTTCACGGTGTACGGGCAACTGATGAGAAAAAAGGGAAGAAAGTCTCGCTCTCAAGAGGAAAGCGAGCTGAAACGCAAGCGCGGAAAAAAAAAGACTTGATTGCGAAAATGTCCCGGTTTTTAAAGCATTGGAAAGACAGCGTGGTCAAAGGTCGAATGCTTTTCGAAAAAGGTCGCAATCGGAATCAGGAGGGAAAGGGTAGACCGCAAGAGCCAGGGGGTGGAACCATAATCAAAGATAAGAGGGCTAAGAGGCTTATCTGGCACCATATGCAAGGGGAGTCCTACAAGCCTGGGGGATGCGCGGCCTTAGGAGGTGTCCCACACTTAAGATCTACACGTCTCCCACTACTACTAGGAGCACGAAGGAAGAGAAGCAGCCTAGCCGCCACGTCTTACGCCAAAAGGGCACGCCGTCGCGAATAAAAGGTAATGAAGGAAGAAGCGGCAGAAATCTGGGGGAGGAGCGTCTGCACGACAAAAAAACTGTTACCGACAAAATACGATAACGATCTAAGAAAGTAGAGGAGGGTCTCACCCCTGCCTTCGACGAGAGCGTGTCACTTAGTTATCGACGTGTGGGGAACCCTCAAGGGAAAATAGGGGGGGGCAAGAAGAGAAGGGATTCAACGGGAAAAGAAAACCGTCACCAACGACTGGGGTTATTGAGATTCCTGCATAAGAAAGGACGGAGCCTCAGAGGCGGTTAAGAAAGTCGGGAGAGTGGATATTGAACCATAAAAGCCAGGCAAACGATCTAAAAGGGGAATCTGCACACGCAAAAACCGGGCAGGAAGATGTAGGTGCACATACACCGAGCCAGGCAGAAACTGCACGTCAAAAGGGGTGTGATTAAAAGGGGATGACAAGGAATTAAGGGGGATTCGAGCTCACAATAAAACCCGCAATGTACGGGAATCCTAGGAAAAAGAAATGGACGGATGGAACGAAGGGAGGAAGAGACCGGTCATGAAAGAAAGTAGCAGGGCTGAGAAAACATAAAATAGAATGAGAGAGGAGTGGGCAGAGGTAAAAAAAAAAGCAAGAGGATGGCCACCGCCTTCGATGTACCTCTATCGCTATCTTAGCAAGGAAGAATTGGGAAGGACCATAAAGGTTGGAAAAGAAGGTCCGCCGCAAAAAAGGTTAACAGATTCGGAACGATAATCGGTTTCATCAGCATATGTCATCGCCTAGAGGGGGCGCGGTTACATGAACACGCAATTTTGCACCGCGATCGAAAAGCTTGCCCGAGAAGGGAAAAGAAGAAGTAAAAGCAGAGGGCGGAAAAAAATCCCAGAGACGGGCGGTCGGGTACGCATTAGGGACGGAGGTACGATGACAGGTCCGCACAAGACGCGAGGTGGGCCATCTCAAACGCGTCCCAGAGCGCCAAAAGTACTGCGAACACTGAGTTGGAAAACCGTTACCGTGCGTGGAAGGACGCGGTCGGAGGAGAGTGGCACTCGTTCGCGAAAGCATCAATTGATCAACCTCGAATCGGGAAAACCAGAACGATAGGGGAGAAAAAGCACCGCAAAACAAAATCTTTTGCGACGAGGAAACGAAAACCACGGGTCTATACAGTCAAGGTAAGTCCCGACGGGCCATACCGAACGAATGAGAAAGTCCGCACCCGCGGCCTCCTAATCCGCAGATATTCCAAAAAGCATACAAGGACTGGATCAAGCGATTAGGGAAACGTGGACAACCATAGCCGGTAGGACCATAAAAAGGCCGCCAAATTTAAAAAGCTTAGCGGGATGTAAAAATTTGAATTTGAGGACAGGCTCCATGGAACAAAAAAAAATACGACAGACGACCTAGCGTTGCAAAAAAGATCAACCTTATATAAGAAGAATATAATGCCCTAACCGGGGGAACAACAACCTTAGATAGACTTATTCAAAAAAGGGGGATCGAGTGAAAGTAGTCAGAGTCAGCAAAGAAAAAGCGGGACGTAGGAAAAGTCGGTCCGGAGAGGGCCCTAACTCAAACGGGTACATTTCAAAGAAGCGACTGACGGGAAAGGCGGCATCTTCGTACGTATCCAGATGGGAAAAAAAAAAGCAGTTAGAAAAAGGGCAAACGGGTGAAATCAGATCGAGGGGTGGGGTTTTGGGGGGGGTGGGGAGGAAGGGAGTGGGGGGGGGGGGGTGGGGGAGGGGGGTGGTGGGTGTGGGTTGTGGTGTTGGGGTGGTGAGGGGGGGGGGGGGGGTGGGGGTTTGGGGGGAGGGTGGGTGTTGGGTGGGGTGTTTGGGTTGGGGGGGTGTGGGGGGGGGGGGGGGGGGGGTGTTGCGCGTGGAAAAAATTTATAAAATACTCGTCGACAAAAAAGCGTGGCGCAGTCGCGAGAAATTCATAGGTAGGAAAAAGCTGAGAGGACGCGAGGGCCGGCAAACTTAGGGGGGAGGTTGGGGGTGCGGCCATCACGAACACACGCCGGGGGGAGATAAAAACCGTGCTTTCCACGGGCCAAGTGGAGCCCGACTGTGCGTAGAAAACAGCACACTTCGACCTCGAAAATGCTACCCGGCCCGAAATGAAACCCATAAGATCGCTCGACCGTCACAGCTTGTATCTTCGGAGGGGGGGGGGGAAAACACTCGACGCAGGGGAGGAGACAGGGTATCGTCAAAAGCCGAAGGATAAAACAATCCGCCCAAAAGGTACAGAAAGTAGGGGTATCGTCTGAAGAAAGGGCTTAAGGCAAAGGTGACAGGTTCAATGGGAATGCCAGTCTCGGCGATGACGCTGATGATAACAAAGAGTAAGAGAAAATAGAGATCGATAGGGGGAGAAAACGAGTTTAACAAAGTGACTGAACAAGTGAGCCCCTGTGAAAAGCATCTGTGTAGAAGAGTAGAAAAGACAAACTCGAAAGCTGTGCTCAGATAAAAGGAAAAAAAAGGTAAAGACGCCATCGCGATCGTGCCTCCCTGCCGGATGCTCGGGAGATGGGGCCCGACGAGTGAGCAACTGGCGAGGAAAAGAACGCTAGCCCTAAAATCCAAAAATGGGGTGAGACGGATCAAGTAATGCTCGAGGGTATGGGAGTAGCACACGAAAAACCGGACATCACGGTTCAAAACAGGGCGAAATTAGTAAAGAGGAGTCCGGGTTAGGTCACTCCGAGAGCCGGAGATACGGACGGGGGGCAGCAAAACAAAAAAAAGAGTTTGGAAACGATGGGTAAAGAAACCGCGAAGAAATGAAAGATAACCGCAGAGCTCAAGATCTGCGCGCTGACACATCAAAAAGGTGGTGAATTCTTTTCAATGTATCTGAAACAGAACTAGCAAGTGCTTGCCTGCAACAACGGCAACCCGCCGATCAGCGTACGGGCCAACAGGAAGCGTCGACTAATTTGAGAAGCTGACTGAGATGTGCTAAAAAACTGTAACTCTAACGCCGGGCGGAGGCGTGTTGGTCGGAAACGGAAAGTACGTTGCAGCAACAAAAAACGAATGGTAAGTGGCGTCCGGTGCGGGCATAACGAATCGAGACGGCTGAACGGCGGAAGACTGGCCGGGGGCAGTGAGGTTCAATGAAAAGTCGGAGGTAGTCGGGTCATCACCGGTACGCAAGAAAAAAAGGGACAAGTTGCGCCGCTAAGGGAAAACGTGTCTTGATTCCACTAATGCACAGGAGGGCCACATATTGAGTACTCATAATCCGGCATCAAAATTTAACAGAAACCAACGCTGCAAAATTTGGGGAATTGGTCAAAAAGGATCGCGAGGACACGGTCCAGACCACCAACACACAACCAAAACCAACCAGGACGCCCCCCCCAAAAGCACACCCCCACTAATCATCCGAGAGCTCAAATTGGCAAGAGGCTGCAACTTCGAAAAAACCTAACGTGTTATCCTGAAAACCGGTACCATTTCCGCCATCAGGAGAGGGTCGCCGGGAGAATCATGGAATAAACTATTTCAATAGGATTATGAAGGGTTATCCGTTCTCACAACTGAAAAACACCGCCGTGCAGTACTGAGCGTGGAAATCACATCGTCGAAAAAAGGACAACGCACGACTTAGGCGACCCTGATATCAAAAGAACAAAGGTTAAGACAGGGAATGCATAATCTAGAAGCGATCGAATGGAGCGAACAGAAGAAACCCGTTTCGTGCAGCGCAAGGCGGAAAAAGAACACAAGAAGTAAAGTCTGAAAAAGCTCCAAACTACAGTCTTCGTCTCCTAGTCAATAATGCAGGAGTCTGACGCGGAAGAATCACACACGAGTACCCTCGGGAAGGGAAAACGCGAGAATGGACTCGCGGCTAAGTATTGGCCACCGGTAATGGCATGAAAAAATCAATCTGAGAGGTCATTACGCGGAGGAGTGCCTGAACGAGGGAAAGCAAGGGCAAAAGATGAAGGACAACCACCAGCATCAAAAGGAGAGTCAACTGACCTCTGCGAGCGCTCTGACGCTTAGCCGGCCGAAGAAAGAATGGACAAAAACGCGCAGGGGAAAGTGAGGGAAAGGGAAAGTCGCTCAAGGAAAAACTTAGATCATTCGTTACGAATGCTCGACATGGAAAGCCAGGATGAGTCAAGAACAGGGAGATGAATAGCGATCGCAGAGACACCGAAAAAAAAAAGAAACCTAAAAAAGAAACTACCTCACAAAACCTCTTAACGGAAAGTGCGCGCCGCGGATAGTAATGGATCTGTAATCAACACTTCACTCTTGAGGGAATCGCGGAAAGGGAGAAACCCGGGAAGGGATCTTACATCCAAAGAACGTCCACTAATCTCGTCAAACGGATCACAGGGTGAATCAACCGGCGTACCAAAGCATTTGAAGTACAGGGAACTGGGGAAAAAAAAATCGCAGGAGAGAAGATGAATCTCCTAAGACTATAGAAAGTGTTCCAATAACTCAATGGATGAACAAAAAAAAACGACATAGAGATTGCCTATCAGTTCAGCGGTGGGAGAGTCGAAGGAAAAAAGGGAAAATAGGAGGTCAAAATGAAACGTGAAAAATCAAGTCAATATTTTCCACAAAAAAACCACGGACCGCAACTTGGGCCCTGGATAGGAGGAGGCGTGACCCAGCGTTGCGACTCGGGAGGGCAAGAGTTGAAGACCAATACTCGCAACGTGGACAGAAAAAAAACCGTTGTTAGGTTACGGCCATGTTGAGTTGTCGACTCGGGGCGCACCGGACATCAGGGCTCAGAACGGCGTGGGAACCAAAAAAATGGACTTTCCACAAATGACTCATACGCGAAACGAACTAGAAAAGATCAGGAATGGTGTTGGAGGGAAAAAACGAAGTTCCAGAAGACTGGACGGGAAAGACGACAGGAAAAACTCACAACAGGTAGAAGAAGATAATAACTTACAAAAAAAGGAAACCACCTCA
>Ga0179593_1379490_pt1 | contig 10110 bp, 11 predicted proteins | sample CZODoug2_1_08_16_FD_185931 | JGI IMG/M metagenome (GOLD analysis project Ga0179593, IMG submission 185931) | Vadose zone soil fungal communities from Angelo Coast Range Reserve, California, USA - CZODoug2_1_08_16fungal (PacBio error correction) | ecosystem: Environmental > Terrestrial > Soil >...
AGGAGAAACAGGTACGAAAATAATAGTCGGGGGGGCGTGGGATGGGGCGCTTAAACATCTACGGCAAGGGAATAAATGATTTCATACGAAAATCAATGAAGGGATTTGAAGAAAGGCTGGGAGGGACATCGGGGATCTAACCCAAATTTCCGAAAGGCCTTCTGGGAAGATCAGCTGCCCAACGGTCGATAGGAAGAAAAAGGGGGGCAGCTTTTTAAAACCAAAATTTAATCATCAAAAACACAGCACAGAAATGGGAAGCAGCGCAGGGGTTGGTCAAAGGGTCAGGCATACGCGCATAATCAGACCATCTTCTAGGGAGGATGGAACAGGCCTGCTTAAAACGGTGCCTGGGGGGAGGGAGCAGGGGGGGAACCTCCCTTCATATTGCGCATCAAGCGATAAAAAATGGGAGCCATAATCAGGCCAGCATCAAGTCCAAAAACGAAAAATTGAAAGGAACGGCGAAAAGGGTATTTAGAAAGGAGAAAGTCAGATCAGGGGAACAACAGGGGTAAAGGACATCACCTGGAAAAGGACCCTGATTTTGGAAACTCGCCTCACTGTCTTATGCGCCAGTCGCAGGGGTGACTTGAAGTCATCGCTAGCCCTAATAGAGGGGGTCCGCGCCTCACTCCATAGTCTGGCGTTTGGAACCAAAGCCAAATGACCTTCACCAACACGGAACCTGGATCAAGAGTTTCTGCAAGACGAAGGTACCTCGTCCTAACATTCTCGACCTGCCATACATTAAAGATCCAGAAAATAACTCCCACATCGGCTCTATCGTATAGAGGAAGATGGGTAACTATCAATCCAGATGCTGTTGACTTGCCGGGGAACCAATCACCACGAGGTCGGAGCGATCGCCTCTTTTAGTGGTGTACGTGTAAGGAAGGGAGCCCCTCTCTGAGGCTTCATCTGAGTCAGAGAAGGCCAAGCGCACCAGAGCGATCTAGTTCTCATTGCTGCAATTGAAGTCGGACGACAAATCGCCGGGGTACGACGGAGAGACCACAATCAAGACGAAGGCTTAAGGTCCGGGCCAGGAAACAATTTGCAGGCATGCGGCCGCACAATCCATTAAGGACGCAACGGGGCCAAACACCGAAGGGGGGGGAGGACGATTGGGATCTCCTTTCGGAGAACAGTGCCCTCGTAATACATCATCTTCAACGAGAGGTTTGTCGAGAACAGTTGGGAACCCAGAGGAATGGAAACATAACTCTGGGCTTCAGACGACGAGAAACCGAAAAGGAATGCGACATGACTCGCAGAACACGATTAGACTGGGGGTGGCGCATTCCTAGGGTACGTCAATAAAAAATCCGCATTAGCTGGTCCTTTCCTCACCAGGAGGGCAAGAGAAAAAAAGAGGGGCGAACTTCAGGGGGGGTACAGGAATTAACAACAAAGTTGTTGAAGCACAGTCAATAGAGACTTCTGCAGACAGGAGATATTCACAAGCAGGGAAAAGGAAAAAGAAGAATGGCCATGGGGAGCTCAGTAACCATGCGCTACGTTATGACAATTATGGTCTACTAACAGGGACAACCGGATGAGGAAAAAATCTGTTAGGAAGCGTAGGAAGAACGGCGAATTCATGCAGTGGACGTAAATAAAAGCAGATCTCACTTGTAAGTGAACAGGCCCGACCCAATCGTTGGCGAGAGGGGAAGGAGCGCGTTAAGACAGGGGAACAGTCGACACGCTACAGGGAAGAGCCGGCAACCAACCAGCCTGATGGTCCCGGGGGAAAATACGGAGACGGAATACCTCCCACTAGGGGAGGCTTTCCTCAGGAGGAAAAAAGCAAAAACTAGTGAAAACTGATCCAGCTCAAAGTAGAGAGAGGTTTAACCTGAGATCATATAGTCATAAAGGAAAAAAAGGCCGAGTGATCTGACACCACCCTTATCCAAGGGGGGACAGGAAAGCAGGAATGCAAAAAATCTTTTCGGGAAGATATCATAAAAACCCAAAATTATAATAATTCAAAAAAAGGGGGGGAAATAATGATGTAGTCAGAATACGTTGAGACAATTCTTTTAGAGGACTCGGTTTGGTGTCCAGTTATCTGGCAATAAGCAACGAGATTTGACACATAGAAACTCGCATTTCCTAAAGTTCACGTGAGAGGGAATGTCGCCGGAAGAACTTCTACAGCTTAAGGGGGGAGGCGCGGATAAAAACTTTCAAAAATCATTCTTTTGGGGGCACAACACGGAGAAGGAAGGGGTAAGCAGGGGAGGAAATGTGGACTCTTCACTAGTCCTACGAAGGAAAGGGGGACCAACACGCAGGCAAACGTCTAGCTCGCAAAATAACCTGAACTCTCGAGAGAGGACAGGACTCTAAGCTGTGCAAAGAAGGAAAGAAAATGCGCTCTCGTACCGTCCAAAGAAAAAGTAGGTCGTAATTCGGGGGAATCGTGCGCAAGGTTTTCATCAAAAACAAAAAAACTTAGTACCGAAGGGGGAAGAGGGAAAAAAGGATGGGGGAATGAGGCGACTCTTTCGAATCTAAGTGGACGTCTCTGGGCAAGAAAATATACTGCAGTAAACATTGACGTCGAAAAAGTCCGAAAGGAGAGGGTCCAACTGGGTGAGCTACTTTCGCTGTCTCTCCTCCGGGAAAACCGGGCGACGATCCTGGGTAGGAAGTAAGTCCACCTAGGGTGAGAAAAAAGTTCTAGATGGTCGGAAGTGGCAGGGGAAGGAAGGGCGCGTTCTACAACGCTGGGATGGGTTCCAGGCCGAAAGCCTGGCCTGAGTAAATTTGAAAAAAAAAAAAAGACAACAGCGAGGGGGGAATGCGGGGAACGCAGGGCAGGGACGAATACCGATCTGAAAAAAAGTCATGATAGATTAGTTAAAAGGGTGCGAAAATGTGTTGGTGGGGAGACCGGAAAGACCGGACAATCTGTCGGCGTAAACATGCCGGCGTTAGAGGAAGCAGCAAAGCGAATCACGCCTCGTGTAAACTGGGTGCCTTCGAACCTTTAGGCAAAAGGCAAGAAGGACTGGGGCATCAATTGCGTACATATAAGGGGGCGGATGGAAAGAAGAGCTTTATCTTCGGAACTTAACCTCCCCAAAGAATCGAGCTCGCTGACACGAGAGGGGGGGTTTTGAAGAAATCAAAAACGACGGGAAAGCCAGATAAAGACGATACACTTCTCTATTGTTCTGGGAGGAGGGATTGTCGAAGAAGGAATGCTGAAAGTTGTAATTGTTTCCAAAAAAGGGGAGGTTGCTTGAGAACCAAGGGAATTGGGGTTCAATACAGGGGTGAAGGCTTGTGCCTATTCCGGGGGTCTTTCATACCGAAGAGGGAGGGGCTCACATACTAGTTAAAGGTAGCGAAAGGATGAGACGTCAACATGCCACACTGGGGGGGAGGCGACTCTCTAGTCTCTGTGTAGAAACAAAGCTGATCTATTATCATGGGTTTTTAAATGGATGCTACAGACTGTTGCAACCGAAAAGGGATGGGTGACGCCAGAATTTCTCAAACTTTGTGCCGGGGCGCGACATGTCAATGATTTCGGATGAATCCACCGGTCGCTCGAGGCCAAGTGTTCTCCTGCTGCCAGACGAGTCCAAAGAAATAGGAATTGTATCATCCTGGATTAATTTTACATCGAGCCATCGACGCTGGTAAGAGAGGGCGCGCGATAAAGAGGACATGAAAGGTACCAATTCGTGGTTCTAGTAGGGGGGGGTGTGGTAGTGGAGGGTTCACGTGGGGAGTGGGGGGGTGGTCGGGTGGTAAGAGATTCCACCCTGGAGAAGCCTATGGCACTAGGGGGCAAAAATGTAACGCTGTAGAATGGGCCGGGGTGGGGTGGGGTTCTAACTCGCTAGATGAGTCAAGCACTTTGCATCAATAAAAGCCGGAGAGGCTTCATGCACCCCCGGTGCAGGTGTAGCGGTGGGACTGGCGGGGGGGGGGGGGGGGCGGGGGGAAAAAAAAAACAACTCCCACCAGGATTTTCAAATGGAACGGGAAAATGCTGGAAGAAGATCGAAGACAACAAAAAGGAGGAAAGCAAAAAGAGAGATCATGCCCGGAAAGAGGAAAGCGAGAGGTGGGGGAGGGGGGATTTTACTGTCTCCATACTCCAAGCCTAAACCTGCCAGAGGGGGGGGGGACGAAGCCGAGGGCATGCCGTATGGGACTTGCTGCAGTAGAAAATGGTCTAACAAAAAAGGGCACCAAAAAGGTCGATCGTCTTCAAACGGACCCCGGAGGGAAATCAAGGGGGGCGAATCAGGGGGGAGACTGGTAACAAATATAAAGAAGACCCCATTGAACGCAGACACCCACCGAGGGGGAGATCGAAAATGTTTACAGGCAGGAAGGAAGACGACAATTTAAGATAGGGCGACTCTTCTAGTATAGGAGCCAAAAATGGGCCCGCTACTTCTGGGAATTTTAAAATAGGGAAAAAGGATAGCAGTTGACCATCCGGAGTCGATCGCAGGAACTCGGAAAAACGGGGGGGGTGGGACATGTGTTCCACATAAACTCGAAGAAATTGAAGGTAACTCTGTAACAAAAGGTTTCGTAGTCTATGAACTGGACAAAATCCTCGGGGCGGGGAAACTGGAGATCAGAACAATTTACAAAAGAAAGACATGATCCTCGCAAAGTTAGTTTCAAACAAAGGAGAAAAAAGAAAGGGCGCCTCTGACGGGCTGAATCACCGCACAAGTATAGTCGGCCGAAAAGACAGATTCATCTGGTACAACCAGCAGCCGGCCCAGCCGCCTGTATTGCAAAAGTGTCGGGAGAGGAAAGGAACGAGAGCACCTCGTCGACCTTGCCTACCGGTTCACAAGCAGGACATGTACGCCCCGAAAAGGGAAGACGCAGAAAGGGCGTATAAACGTCGAAGCGACGGTCCCGAGTTGCTTATCTCCCCTTGGGGAAATCACAAACGACGATGTCTGCGCCGAAAAATAGAAATCAAGCTGGGGGGGGTGGTGTGGGGGGTAATGAATGAGGAGCGCTGCAGGAAAAGGGGGGAAGCTCCTTAAGCATAGGAAAACCTACTGTAACTGTCGGACAGTGCCGACAAATTGCTCGTCTAGAACTTACCACGACGGCGGCTGGGGGCACAGGGAAAAAGCGAAAACAAGAGCGGGTCGTGCTTTCGCTGAACACATGTGCCTGCAGGTTCCTACAAAAAATCAGGCGAACCTTTAAAATACATCGTCGATGCCAGGCGGGAAAAGGGCGACTAAAAAAGCCCTCTTAACCAGAAAAAAGAAAAAGCAAAACGAAGGGTGGAATCGGCCATGGATTGAGAAACAGCGCGGAGGCTATCGACGGGGAAACTTCACGAACGGCGCACAAGACCTGCGACATTCTCAGTTCTCGGCGAAGAAAGACGGCCTGTGGTCGTAAAAAAGTGGCAATCATAAAGGAGGAGGTAGGAGAGAAACAGGGGAGAGCGAGAAAGCCGCCTAGCCCTTGTGAAAGGGAGGTGCCACACCGACTTCACGTTTTTAAAGAAGCCTCATCGTCTCTTGAAGAGACCTGGCAAATGCATATACGGCAACGCCCTAAGCGGAAAGCAACTCAAAAAAGGCTGTCAGCAGATTACGCCACGACCCCTCGTGTGACAGCGCACTAAAAGGGGGGGGAAAAAGAGAGGGAAAGGGCAGGGGCTGCTGGATGAGTCTCTCTTGGGGTTGAAAACGTCTAGGCTCAACTGGCTGGACAGTGTGCTAATAAAACGTACGATAGAAGCCACACATGTCAACACGGACCGTCAAACATGGGGGAGTCAAAAAAAAGGGGGGGGGGGGACAGGTGTAAAGTGCTGTGAAAACGAATGCTCCGCAGTCTCAAAGGAAGGAAAGGGGTAAGAGCGTGGAAGCCGAAAGAAGCGAAAGGCCCGACGCACACTTATCACCACCATCGATGGGGGGGAAAGGGGGGGAGCTAGAGGGCAAAGATCACGCCTCCTCCAATAAAAGTCAATCGGTAATAAAGAAAAAATCCAAAAAGAGGGGAAAAGGAAAAGGGAGGACGCCTGCTCCAAGTTCTCCGTTCTATGCCTATCAATGGAAACAAGTTAAAACAAAGAGGCCACATCCAAGGGAGAAGCCTAATCAGCTAAAAAAGAGATCTCTCTCAACAACTGATATGGGGATGAGACAAAGTTTGTTTCTCCCTGATCTCTCCTCTGAAGAACCGGTAGGGGTTGGACTGCCCGCGGCGTTGGTTGTTCCTTTGAATCAGCCGAGCTGGTACACAAAAAGGGGGTCTCTGAGGGCAAGGGAAGGGGGGAGGCCGGGGAGAAGAGAATGTTCGCATGGTGGAAAGATTCTGACAGCACGTGGTACGGCTTGCATCGGGAGAGAAGGGAAACTTCAAAATAAGGAGGGGGGGTGGTCAAAGGACTGCGCCGCCTGGGGAAAGGGAGAACTTTGCGGCTGGAGACGAAAAAGTCATCACCGAACGAGAGGCGATGGGCTCTCTAAAACCTTCCGCGCAAGAAATAGGGAGCTGACAAAATGTACGTAAGAAACGGAAGTAACAAAAAAGGGGGAAACCACGAAATCGTCAGAGAAAACGGGGCCCTAAGACGGCGCCCTCCAGGGGGTCTCAACGAGGTGGGTACACAGAAGGCATTGAGGGGAATTTGGAGGGCGCGAGGGCAAAAAGGGGTCGATAAAATGGGGTAATCAGGAGAGAGGGAGTGAAACAACGGGTTGCGTCGTCATTCAGAAGTAACAAAGGAGGCTATGTAAATGTCCTCACCCTAAGGTTAGGGGAAAAGTAGAATACTCAGATGGGTGCCACTAGGAGCCAACAGCGAGAGGAGGCACGAGATAGGTAGAGGGAATCTCCTTCTGAATTCTCAAAGCTAGAATGTTAAAGGTCCTAGCGCTGGGGAAAAAGAAAAGCACTTTCAGAAAACATCGCGTTTGAACGTGGTGGGGGGAGGGTAATTGGCAGGTCAAAAGGTACCGAAGATAATGGTCATCCTACGGAGTAAATGTTCAGCCTTACTTAGTGGTTAAAGGGGGGGGGGGGGGGACTGACGCAAAATAAAAGGGGACGGGCGTAATCATAAACGGTCTCTGTTGCGAGCCGAAAGAAAACAGACCGCGGGGAAGATCATAGCAAAGGGCTCATCTGGAAGAGCAATGGTCTTTTGCATAGGGCTGTCTTGCTGACGAGCTTGGGTTAGAAAAAAACGGAAAGGACACGTAAAACCAAAAAAGAGAGAGGCGATCGCTCTCAGAAACTCTTCGGGGGTTGTAGGGAAAAAAAGACAAGGAATACCGCGAAACAAAGAGACGATATAACGCGGCGCACCGTCTATTGGGAGGGGATTTCTGGGGAGGAAGAATGTACGTAGCAGAAAGATCATTCGAGGGGGCTCATCGTGCTTTCCAGCCTAACAGGGGGGGAAAGAAAAGCCAGTCTGGCCGTGGACAAAGGGGGCGGTGGAAGGAATCGATCTGGAGGGGCGCTCTACTCATTTTTCGATGGTGCACGATCACGATTAGGCAGCCCGGACTGAGGGAGGGCGACGGCGGACTCCGACAGGGTGAAAAAAAATAGAAATCAGGGGTCTCAAAGACACGGCCAGACGAGATTGTTGTAAAAATACTTTCCTTAACTAATAAATTTGCAAAAATACACTTCATGGAGGCGAAGGGAGGAGGGGCCAACTGGTCGGCGCCTCGAAAGGGACTCGAAAAATGACGACAGGACTGTAGTAAAGTGAAGTTTTTACAGAGATATAGACGGGGAAACCTAGACGGCAATGGTCGTCAGATAGCTGCTCGATAAGCTCCAGGAAAGGGAAAAAATGGTCGGGCGAGAAGTGAAGGGAGCGGTGTCGTCCTGTGAGTGGGAGGGGGTAAAAAAGAGAAAACAGGCTTCCAGAAAAGAGGCGGGGGGCAAAAGGAACTACGATCTACCTTTCCAGTTGTGGTAGAAAACTCCTGGACATACTATGAGAAAAATGGCATCAAAATTTAAGGAAAGAACTGCTTCTGCACCCTGGCATGGAGGACGGGGGCGAGGCTACGAAAAAGACAAGAAAAAAGGAGGTTTAGAAGCAAAAAAGGGAAAAGAGAGGCCGCTAATCAGGAACAACAACAAAACGGAGAAAGAAGTTGAAATATATATCATGAATGCAGATTTTAAGATGGAAAAAACGCAGGGCTTCCGGGGGCAGGTGGGGGTTGGAACTTCGCCCACAAGCCGTCAGGCCATGTGCAGAAGGGAACTGGGGGGAATCGATGGTGTAAGCGGTGCTGCATCAGGAGGAAAATAGCTTCTAACCACCGGGAGAAACTTCGAGAGGATCAGAGGGAAAAGTCAGAGAAGGCGAAAGTTGCCGCTGGGGGAAAGCGCCACCCATGAAAAAAAGAAAACGAAAAGGGAACGGGGGGAATGCGGTCAAAAAACCCCATGGGTCCTTCAGGTCAGATTCTCGCGGCACTCTCACGAAAAAGGAGAAGGGCCTATTTAAACAAGCAAGCGACCGTCAGGTGAGCGTATGACTATAGGGGGTGACGAAAAAACAGACATCCCGGAAGCAGGGACAAAAGAACAGGTGGCAGCAGCACTATCAGACATTGAAAGGCTGGGAAAAAGGGGGGGAGTGGAAAAAGAAGTTAGGCGACATCCGAGGGAGGCAAGGGGGAAGCAACCTAAAAGAACGGATACGAGATAGCATCAAAAAGCCTCAGGAAGGCTCCCGTCGTTAACTGGAGAAGGGGCGGAAAGTCAATAGTGCGCACCACAGTGGGCGATATCGAAAGCGACTAAACAGCAGATGCAGGGAAAAAAAGCAAAATCTCCCATCACGGCACAAAAGAAGACCTGCATCCAAAGGAGACGGGGCGGCTGAGAAAATAAAACCTCTAGAAGCGTCGTAAAGTGTGCCAAGAAAGGAATGTAGACCTCAAAGAACTCCGCAACAGGGCGGCAGCGAGGATATGCGTAGCAAGTTCTTCTCCGGTCAGCGATTGACATGTGAAAAACGACTGGGTTCTGGAGCGCGATCTCCTCATAGCTGGTTTGGAAGGGGTGGATCCCAAGGAGGAGGAGGACATTCGAACCAAGCCTGCCCTTGCACAACTTCCAAGGAGAAAGGGAAAGAAGGCAAGCAACTAAACCCGAAAGAAAGATATGACGCTGCAAAGGCCAGGCTCTGAGGGAGGAAAGGACAGAATTTAAACGGTCAACACAACTTCATTCGCACCTTGTCATCATGGGGCTAAAAATTGTAGAGAAAAAAACGTTTAGAGGGCCGCTCTTACCCGCAAAGAGGCAAACCGAAAAGGGTAGCGGACGGAAAGAGGGGGACAAAGCGCGTAGGACAACACAAGAGAGGTGAAAGGTCTCGACGGAAACTGCGACATCCGCGATAAAAGGAGATGAGGAGGGAGAATCACAACTCGTGCCTGCAAGGAAACCTCAGTATCGTCCTGTATGTACCCGACAGAGGAGGTACAGCAAATAGGCGCAGGGGAGATCCGTCACCACTTTGGTGGAATCCGTATATCCCGTTAAGATAACAGGAAAAGGAGATATCAAAAAGAAACAGAAAAAGAGCGCATTCCCAAAGAAAGGAAGACCTGTACTGGGGGGAAATCGGGGCGTTTACGACAAGGGGGGGATGACAGGATGGAAAAAGATGCAGGCACCAAAGGAAATTAACACGATCTTGTTTCCCCGACTCGTATAGCAGAAAGGCATAAGAACACATTGAAGAAACCATATCTCATTGGGGAGACAGACCCCTAAGGCAAGGCAACTAATTCGTCGGAGAGAGCGTGGACCGAACAGTGCGAACAAAAGGGCAAGCAGCAAGAAAGTGAATAACCAAAACTGAGGTGGGTTGGGAAGAGAGGTTTTCGAGTCCCTCACTCCGCATCAAAGAAGATGGAAATCGGGGGATCACGGCGAACATCAAACATAGCACGCAAACAAGCGGAAAAAATGGGGGGGTCGAAGAGGAAGAGGGGAACAAAAATCAAATGACACTTTAATCAATAGGGCACCTGAACAGGCAAGACCGGTGGCGCAAAAAAGGGAGGCAAGGATCGAAGTTGGAACCAAAGCGTTTCTCAG
>Ga0179593_1384726_pt1 | contig 10110 bp, 8 predicted proteins | sample CZODoug2_1_08_16_FD_185931 | JGI IMG/M metagenome (GOLD analysis project Ga0179593, IMG submission 185931) | Vadose zone soil fungal communities from Angelo Coast Range Reserve, California, USA - CZODoug2_1_08_16fungal (PacBio error correction) | ecosystem: Environmental > Terrestrial > Soil >...
CCGGTCCAAAAAAGTCGAAACACACAAACGAAAACACCAAAAGTAAATGCACAGTCGAGAATTTTCAAGCAGCAGCAAAAAGTTATGGCGGCGCAAGGCATGCAATGGAGGGAATGTGATACTCGTCACTGGGGGACGGAGCCGCCAAGGGGGACTAGAGCGCCAGAAAAAAAACTTAAGTCTTTGCGCCCGTCGGAGGCGGGAGCGGAAAAAATCAGGTGTGCCCGTATATGGAGCGAGAAAAACTGCTCACTATAAAAAGTGGTTTTTCGAAGGTGGCAGAGATCGCGCAGCAATTCCGCCGTCAGACATCGTAGAAACCGCAAGTCAGGGACCCAACCATAGAAAAAAAAGGGGTTTCGAGGACTCGGAGAACTGGGGGGGGTCGTTGGGAAATCACGTACCTTTCGAAATGGCCGGGGTGGGCCATCACAATTCTTTGGGGTGGGGGAAAAAGGACGGAAAGCAAGGGGTGCCGAGATCGAGACTTTATTAACGATGGGGGGGGGAGCGAGGGACGGGAGAGGTTCGCTGGACAGGAAAGAATAGTGAAGTAGACATGCAAAAGGTATTGACTGCAGTAGGGGGTCATTGTTAGCGGAGCAAAGAGAGAATTTAGAGACAGCTGGGGGGTTACCGAACGGGCGTTCGGGAAATACACCTGCTCTCTCTGTGTTCAAGGAAGGAGGGTAGAAAAGTGCCGTTCGGGGCGACGGGGAACGGGCGGCGCTTATTTACGGTAGGACAGAAGGGATCAGAAGAGATAGTATCAGCGATTTGGGAAAGGCGATTCGTTCATGGGCTAAGGTACCCAAAAAAAGCACACCCCAAAAAAAAAACCCAAAAAAAAAGAAGAAAGAAAACAAAAAAACAAAAAACAAAAAAAAAAAAAACAAAAACCAAAAACAAAAAAAATACGATTGTAGCACATTGTTTTTGGCCATAGACGACAAGACCCTTGCAGATTCGACTACCGCTTTCTGGTTCTGATTCGATAAGTAAGTCGCGGATGGGGTAGTTACCGTATATCAGGCAGTAAGCAGTAGTCGCTCCGTGGTAAGACTGCTTTTGTATCTCAACCGGTGCGAAGGAGGGACGTGAGAGAGTAAAGCCAAAGGATGGCGCACGAGAGCGACAACGCATTTGTCGAAAGGGTGTGTAATTGAGGTGGGTGCGCTGGGTCTAAAGGAAAAAACGTGATGCTGGGAGCGACGCCTTGCAGATCGTGATAGGAAGAGGGGATAGAAGCGATTCCGGGGATCGAGTTTTCAAGGGTGCTGGCTTGGTTAAGAAGCGCCAAGATGGGAGAGGTAAAAATCAAAACGCAAATAAGAACGAGGACCGCGGCGGCGGTTCCAACTTAGGGACGTTGGGCGACGAAAACAGGCGGCTCAGCCATAGCCAAGTTAGATGAAGCAAGTAATGGGGGAGCGCACATCAGACGGAGGTATATCATCAACAAAGAAACTGTCTTCTTAAAACTCATATTAGACGGGACGGTTGGATGTGGGGGGGGACGCCATGAAGATTGGAGCGGGCGAGAAAGTAGACTCATATTGGAATGGGTGGTCAAAAGGTTGCGTCACAGGTAGGCCTAATGTTTGCAACTGGGGAGTACATGTTCGAAGGGGGTGCTGCATGAAAATAATGGGGGAAAAAACAGGGGCGAAAAACTAAAAAGAAAAAAAAAAAAAAAAAGACTAGTTCCTCAAAAAAAAAAAGTTCCTCCCATTCTAGAGATCATCGCACAGAGGAAAAGACGGCGCCTCGCATATGAAAGGAAAAGGCAGCCGCGAAGAAAGGGGGGCCTATGGAGTAATCGGTCCACCCCCACTGTGAACATTTCCACTCGAAATTGAACAGTTCGAGCATGAATGAAAGGACTGCGTTGGGGTCGCAGAAGGCCAGCTCAGAAATACTTCGTATAGGAGGAGAAAAATGAAATGAAAAACGCGGGGAAAGACGCGCGTGGAGGGAGAATTGGGGACGCACGAACAGACTATCCTTGATAATCAATATTGAGGGGTACGCAAAAAGGGGAGGGGCGGTGCTCAGGCTTTTAACAAAAGAAAGGGAACGAGGGGCAGGGTCATTCCCAAACGATGTCTATTATAAGGGAGGGAAGAGATGGCTTATCCATCTTCAGAGGGAGGTCCGTACGCGGATAATATAGGTATCGTCTTGTATAATCTAGAAGGCCGACGGGTCTGGGATCAGAACGTAGCGGAGCGGGGGGAGGTATTCAATGATAAAGACATTCCTTTTTTCGGGAAAAATCAGAGACTGATAGGAGGAAATTTAGTAACAAGCCTATACTGTTGTTGAAAGGCATGAATTTGGGAGGACTTGGGAGATCGTAGAAAGGAAAGTCTAAGATGGCAACATCGTACAGAATCCATGAGTGTCGCGGCAAGTCTCCGCCGCGGAAAGTTGTAATACTACCATAAAGATTTACTCCCAAAGTGTATATATAGAGGAAGGCATCCCAATTCTCAATTGGCCCAGATTGCGATTCGAAGAGGGGAAGAAAGATCGAGCACGGACCTCTGATTCAAAGAGGGGGGGAAGAGGAGGAGTCGGTCGCGAGGGACTTCTTACGGAAATAGGAAAAAACTGCGGATAAGTCTTGCATAACGGGAAAAAGGGGGTGGTGTTCTGGAGACATTAGTAACAAGAAAGAATCAACAGCATGTCAGTGTTGCAAGAAAGGGGGGGGCCAAGGGGGAGGGGGGTCCAGCAAGAAAAAGGAGATATGCCCATATGGATGGGGGAGATTTTGTTAATGACTGCTAATATTCATACAGAGATTGATAAATGCGCAACATAGAAGTTTCGTTAGAAGAAAGGATCAAGGTCTATAGGGGGAGCAATTCAAAAGATTTATATAAAAAGGACGGTAAACGTGAAGGTCATCCCTTAAAGGGACTGAGAGAATCAAAGTCTCTCGGAGACTGCAGAAAAAACGCTTGGCTAACGGGGTCGCGGTAGATAGATTGAACCCAAAAGGGTCGTAGAGACGGGGATAGGAGCTTCGGTTGAAAAGATCCGACAAAAATCAAGGCAAGAAGGAGAAGGGAAGATCGCGTCCTATTGGAAGTCTGGCTGGGGCAAAAGAGAGGTGCTCACCTTCTATCGTGAAGAAAAACGCTACAGAGAGTCAAGAAAGGAGCCTTCGCTCTCTAGATGGCCCGAGGGGAGTAGAAGAGAAGAGGCATAAGTTCAAGGGGTGGACTGGTGGGGCTTACTGCAGCAGGAAACGACGAAAAGGGTGAGAACTTTCTGGGGTGGGGCGCAAACGGGACGTGCCGAAAAATTTTTGGAAAAAACGGGGCGGCGGATACTCCGGCTTGGAAGGGACTACTCGTGTCGGAGAAACTAGTTCACCAGCCGCAAGCGCACTGAATGATCGGGACCTGGCAGGCAAATGATCTTGCTTATCAAAAAGAAAAAGGTCTCAATCTGGACGGGGGCAAGGATGGGGCAAAAAGAAGGAAATATCGAGGCCCACTATTGAAAAAAAGAAGGACGTATGGGGGGGAACGGTAGTCAAAAGACGTGCCGTGAAAGGGACGCCCCCTAAAAAAAAAAAGACAAACCACCGTTGCGGGGGCCTAAAAAAATTGCTTCACGTCCGAGGCAGGAAAAAGAAGCTGCAGCTCAGGAAATAAGCTGAATCTGCATAAGAGACGGTGCCACATTCAGCAACCCACTGCCGGAGATGTATGCGTATCTGTCTCCGGCAGGGGGGGGGGGGGGGGGGGGGGTGGGGGGGGGGGGGGGGGGGGGGGGGGGGGGGGGGGGGGGGGGGGGGGGGGGGGGGGGGGGGGGGGGGTGGGGGGGGGGGGGGGGGGGGGGGGGGGGGGGGGGGGGGGGGGGGGGGGGGGGGGGGGGGGGGGGGGGGGGGGGGGGGGGGGGGGGGTGGGGGGGGGGGGGGGGGGGGGGGGGGTGTGGGGGGGGGGGTTGGGGGGTCATGATAGCTTCCTCATTGCAAAGACGGAGTTGGGGGGGGTGGTTCACTTCGAGCAAAAATGTTATAGTAGAGAGTACGTTAACACCAAAGGAATCTATTCTCGTGCAAAAGCACGCCAGGGAGAAAAAGAATCGTACAAGGAAGGGGAGTGAGAGGTCAAGCAATCGTCATCATGAAAGAATCGTTAAGAAAACTACATAAAAAAAAAAACCTTTGGTCGCTCAGCAGTAAGGGGGGGGTTTAAGAGATAATGCAGCTCTGGCATAAAGGGGTATGCTTCACATCTATGCAGGCGCCGGGTAAAATGAAGGGAGAAAAATAGAATCTCCTTCATGCCCGCAGCAACGGGAAATCGCTTCTATTGGCGATGGGAAGGAAAAAAGACTTCGAAAGACCTAAAGACCAAAAAGCAAGTAGAGCAAAAGGAGACTGGGGAAACGTACGCTAAAGCAGGGAAAAAAGGGTCCCGAGACGATAGTAAGGGAAAAGGGGACACTGTTCTATCTGTGTCTCTGATGGCATGAAAAAGTGCGACAGATCATCTCTTGAATCAGAACCAGAAGGAAAAAAAGAGGGAGGAAGAGAGAGGACCGCAAATAGCTTCAATCAGAGAAAGGAATTTTAAACGTGGGAGTCACACCGCGACCAGCGCAAAATGGGGGGAGAGTTGTCTTGGCGTGCGGGGGGTTAAGTCGACTAGGACTTGCCGTGGGGGTATTAGGGGGGGGTAGAGAAGTCTGCATGCCATGGGCAGATTGGCAGGTGCACCGGCTGCTTTCAGGGAAAGGGAGCCCGGATGTAAGAAGGGAAAATTTAAACATCTATTCTCTGAGATGAGAGTGCCTCGCCCACGAAAGAAGAGGGGGGAGTTGAGGCACGGAGACGCGAGATTCGACTAATTTCAGGGGGGGAGGTTAGGGAACGATTGGTAATGGAAAAGAAACTGCTTGCGCATTCGAAGAAAAAAGCGTGACGTTGGGAGAATGTGTGGTCTAAAGGAGAAGAGGGAGAATGGTGCAAACGCCCGAGGTGCAAAAAATATTCTCAGAGGTGTGAGTATTCCGGAGCACAAGACCGAGAAAGCCCAACGGGAGGGAAGGGGGGCTGCCGTTTGAGAATCGAAGACCATCGAAAGATGTTAGCAGAAAGCAGAGGCAGGCGTAATGGGGGGGCTCTGAAGGGGATTCAAGGGGGCGTAGGAAGAGCGTGACAAAAGATCCGTCGAGAATTACGAACGAACAGTTGACGGAAGGTGCGAAATGAAAGGGAGGGAAGAGCCTGTTGGGAAAATTTAGCAGTGGCAAGAGCTTTATAAACTGGGAACGAATGAGGAGGGCAGCACGAAAAAAGATGAGACGAAGATGGATGCATGCTCTGGAAGGAAGAAAATGGGGGGGGAAGGTCTGCAGACGGGGCTCATCCGCATTAGAGAGATTATGAGAGCATTAAAGGAACGGAAAGAATCGTGCTCTGGACTGCTGAGCAAGGGGGGCCGGGTCTGAGTGTCGACAAGGGGGAAAAAAGCATTTCAGCGTTTCACGGTCAAAAGGTAGAGAGAAAAAGTTTCCGAGAAGAAAGGAGCGCCGGTAGGCTGAAGTCTAGGAAGGGGGAGGGGTTTGGGGGGCATGAGGTAAAAAAAGTCTAGAGAAAGGCCTTCCATATGACCGGAAGGAGCTCATTTCAATATTCGCGTCAGGGTATTTGGGTCTGGACGAAGAGACCATGCGCGGATCTATGGCATTCGGAACTACCGGGGGAGGTCTAACCGCGCGGTGGCAACGCGCGAGCTGAAAAGTCGGGGACGGGGGCAATCGAACAGGCCGGACTGTTTGTGAAGGGGGGTCCGACAAGCGAGGGACCTCAAAATGAAGAGTCTGACGGGCACGCTCGAAATTTAGATGCAAGGAACGGCGAAGAACGCCTGGGAGAGACTTTATTGCTCGGGGCACGTCGGGGGTCTGCTATTTTGGCATTCATTCGCAAAAAGAATAAGTGTTTCGGGGGGGTAAAGAACTGGGTGCAAAGTTGAATTGAGGAAAGACAATAACTTGACGTTCTTAGAAAATGAAGGGACAGGAATCAGAATGTTCGTCCTCAGCTTGACCAAGAAAAAAGAGGGCAGTGTTCCCAATGTGGAAGGAGGGGAATGCGAGCGGACTTGGTGGAGATGTTCAAGAGAAAAGAGAGGCGAGCATAGGTCCATGTCCCAAGGAAAATGTACGATATTTCTAAGAAAAAGGACGGGCTGGAAAAGGGGGTATAGGAGATCGTCACTTTTCTGAAAACTGGTAAAGGGAGACGTGGATAAAAGGAAGGAATTGTCCAACACAGCGAAATTTGTATGGGGAAACGGAGCGGTTCGGACTATATTCAGGGGAAATAGCTCATGCTGCTCGGGCATGCGAAAACAAATAGGGGGGAATAGACGGCCATCAGGAAGGGGAGGGGGCAAGTTGAGAAAGAAAAATCGACGAGGAGGGAAAAAGGGTCTCATCGATGGGGGGGAAGTCGAAGAGGACAACAGGTATAGACATGGACCGAAGCTCAGGCAATGCGGAGGGGTCCGCGTCCCGTAGCAAGAGCAGGAACCAATCTATGAAATAGGTCAACTAAGAAAGAAAGATCCGGGATGCGGAGCGATATTTGGGGGGGGGGGGAGTGAAAAAGGCGTGGTTCCGAAAGGAGGGGACCCGTCATGCGGTGTATAATCGTTAATCATCTTGGGAAACAAAAAAGATCACGAGCGTGGAGAAAAAAAAAAGCCAGTAGCCGATACAGGGGAAAGCATGGGTCAATTAAACGGGGGCCAAGAAGGAGGGCAGGAAAGACTCGGGGGTACCCTACGCGGGGGAGGCAGTCGTACGATGAGATAACGGCATAGTAGGAAAGTCAATGCCGTCAGCGGGACTAGCCGGTTAAAAAAAGAAGAGCTTCTCAAGGGCTCGGACGATTTAATGTTTCAGGGGAGGGGGTCGGACACGAGGGATCCATGAAAGCAACTTAGGGACTGAGGAAAAGCTCTATTCAGAGTGACGCCGGGAGACGGGGGGCTATTCACGACTGATGGGGGGGGGGAAGATATTGCTGTCGGTTGAAGACGGGAAAAAGGAACAAGGAAGTTTAAGGAAAATAAAAAAGCAAAAGCTCATTCATGACCCGGCATCGGGGGGGTCTTAACCAGGTTAGGAATACAAGTGAGAGATCCCATAAGACGGCAATGCATCTATTGCAGGGAAAGAGGAGCATTTTCAGAGAACTTCACAGAAAAAAGGGTCGGAGACTTCAACAACTGGGGAGGAATATAAATAAAAAAAAGAGAAAGAACTTTCTGTTTTTCGTCGCAAAGTGTCGATAGGGGAGAGAGGGTCCCTCAAACCAAATGTGGGGTCTTTTTGGGGGGGGGGGGATGCGCTTGTGAAGGAGGCAAAAACCGGGAGACTATCTCTGGGTGAAGTGCGTCGTTAAAGGGTCTTAATTTGTTTGCTTTCAAATGAAAATCATGGGGGTAGCTCGGTAGAGAAAACATGCTCATAAGCGAAGGAAGCCAACAGAGAAAAAAATACGAGGAAATCGCGTGTGGGCCGGGAGTTCGGTCACGATGATAAGTCGGGGGGGGGGGGGGGGGGCGCTTCCTCTTAGCTCAAGGTGAGAATGGAACTGCTATAAGGGGGGAAAATCGGAGCACCCAAGGTTAACTAATTTCAGGAGACGACAAAGGGGGGGGGGGGGGGGTGTTGAAAAAAAGGGGGAAGCTCTCGCAAAGCGTCGGGCACTCTGGAAGGGGCAGACTTGCATAGAAAAATAGGATAAAAGAATACCGGTGACAAAAAAAAAGGAGGATTGCATGCGTTTAGGGCATTTGACATGCAGGGAGGAAGCATGTCTTTCAATCAAGGGCTAAGGGTTCGCACTGAGGAATTGACGGCTTGGGAGGCGAACGCAGCCATCAGCTTACTTTGCAAGGGAGAAGAAGGAGGCAGCTGTGCGGACTGGCTGCAAAAGGGGAAGAGAGGAGATCGCAGGGGGAGCCGAGCTAACGGAAGGAGAAACAATCATCCAAAAGCGGTAAAAGCACGGCTTGAAATCGCGGGAGGGCGGCGAGGTACTAAGGGGGGAAAAGAGGCGGAACTCTGAATGAAAACGGCAGGGCCTGACGCATCGAGAGGAAATTCTTTATGTAAGGGGCTAGACAGGAGAAGTGGGATGGCACATGGTTTAAGAAAGGGGCGGAGGAGGGCGAGAAGATCTCATTCGGGAAAGAAGGTAATTGCGTAGAAGCGCAGGACTGTTCTCCGTGCGGATCTGGCGTCAAAAAAAGGAAAGTGTGATCCGGAAACCGCTAGGGGGAAAAAGCTTCCGGCACCGAAGCAAAGAAAGAAAGGGGAGAGAATAAGAGGAACGACTTCGCTTTTCCTCGATGATAGATCTTGCATGGCGGAACATGGTCAGAAAGGGGAATAGAGGGTGCCTCGAAAAAAGAAAGCTGAAGTGCCGAGTGGAGGGGCACACAACGCAGGTGAGGCTGAGAAAAAGAGAAGGAAGCGACTATTGGCTCCCTGCTAGCCGGCTCATAGAAAAAGAAAGGCCTAGCGAAGGAGAAAAAAAAAAAAAAAAAAAAAAAAAGGCTCACAGGTGAACACTATTTATATTGGGGTGACGGGGAAGAATAGAGCATAAAATCAATCGGGAGGGGTCAGCAACTTCTATTATCGAGGGTGAAGGAGGGAGAAAGGGAATAATATTAAAAGGTGTAGGGGAGGAGTCAGGATAGAAATCTGGGGAGAGTCAGCCAGGGCAGTCATGCCTGCACGCACACTGGGAAAATCTACACGTGCGGCGTGGTCAACAGAGGGTCGCGGGATGAAGCAGAAAGTCTCGAGACATGAACTTCTTTTGTCTCTCAGAAAAAAATTCTGATCCAGGCCGAAGACATCGCGGGGGGGGGGAAGGGGTTTCATTCTAGGGGGGAAGGGGGCCTGATGGCGATTGGAAAGAGAAGAGAGAGCCAAAATCTGCCGCTTGCCAGGATTATCAGAACGGAATCTAGGCCCGACTTCTGAAGAGGGAAAATCTGGCGGTCGGGGAGGATACAGTGGGGAGAAAGGGGACTTCTTTGGTCAGAAGCATGGAAGAATAAAAAGGAAAAAGGCGGTCATAATCTGGAAAAAACGGGTTCTTCAGGCGTCAAGACGGAGAAAAAGCTTGGGCTTACTCGGTTCGAACATCGGGAGAGATGCGGAAACTATCACCAGGAAGTGCCCGAGAGGCGCTTCTGTAAAACTGGGATACCAGCAAGTAAGAAAAATGAGGGGCTAGTTAAAAAAAGACTGGGAAAAAGAAAAATCAGCCGCAGAATGCACGAATCGATTCTCAACATATAAAACTGACCATTGAAACGCCACAGTCGGAGGGCTGGCCTCTACCTTCGCTTCAAGTGTCGGCTGAAAATCTCAGGAGGAAAGAGCAGGGGATAAGGACGGCCAAGGAGCATTCATCGGGAGTTGCCGGAAAAAACGGTCAGAGGAGGCGCCTCGTCACTCGGCCGCCTGCGGGGGAAGTTTCGATGGTAGAGAAAAAAGAAAATCCGGGCAAAGTGAAGACGTACCTCAGTTGGGGGAAAAAAGGGTTGGACTGCTCATGTAAAAAAACACATCGAGAGCCGTGACCAGGGAAGAGAGAGGAAGTCAGAGGGAAGGAGAGTCTAATCAATGGAAGCGCAAACTCGCTATGGCTACTAACCGGGTGAAAATTGGGTCGAAGGCAATAGAAAGAAAAGAAGATCGCGGCTACACTACGCGACCCGGGTCTTCGCCGGGGGGGGGAAGTTCGCGTTAAATTGTGAAAACGATACGAGGAGGAAAAAAGGAAACGGCATCTATCATCGCGCAGAAATAGTGCGTTAGAAAAAGTGAGGTGGAAACAACAGCCAAGCCTTCATGCCAAAAGAGGCCGGGCATAGGGGAAGGAAAGGACTCCATGGGAGGAAATGAATCGAACGCCGTTAATAAAAAGAAAGGACCCAGCAGCGCTGTGAAAACGACGAAAAAGGGGGGCTATTTTGGACGCAAAAAAAAAAAGGGGAGGGGAGAAAGTACACTGCCACGTTCACAGAGCCAAAGAAATTGTCTCCAAAGAAAAGC
>Ga0179593_1469051_pt1 | contig 10110 bp, 20 predicted proteins | sample CZODoug2_1_08_16_FD_185931 | JGI IMG/M metagenome (GOLD analysis project Ga0179593, IMG submission 185931) | Vadose zone soil fungal communities from Angelo Coast Range Reserve, California, USA - CZODoug2_1_08_16fungal (PacBio error correction) | ecosystem: Environmental > Terrestrial > Soil >...
GGGAAGAGTTGGAGACAGATTAACTCAAAGGGCCGCGTGAGCGACAAAACCCGGTAGTTCAGGAAATATTCTTCACAGGGAAGTGGTGTGAAAACGGGTGGGGTAAGGCACTTATGAACACCCAAGGGGGGGAACAAGGGCGCTGCCACCAAAACATGCGTCGAGAGGTGGAGGGGGGGGGGGACCAGAGAAAAGGAAAAAGAAGGCAAAAAAACAAGAGGGGGGTGCAATGCGGAGGGTAACTGAACATGACAAAACCCGAGAAGGAACCTGCAATCGGACTTGAAAAAGAGTAGAACACAAGAATCCGAATCAGATGTAATGATTAGAAACCAACCGCACCGAGGGCGCAACGGAAGGAGAGGGGAGTTCAAGGGCCCGGCGGACAAAATGGGGAACCTCGGGGGACAATCATGATACCAAAGCAAGGGCATGAAGAATGACGCGTCCGTAAGCCAGCTTCACAGTGCGGAAAAGGGACACGGAATCGGGAAACCGGGTCGGGATTAGACAGAAAATGTGTACAGGAAAAAAGGTTCCAGGGTAGGAAAACGTCCGACGTTTCAAATGCATCTGAACGGGGAAAGGTTGGGAAGAAAGAAAGGTTGATAAGGAACGCCGATGTTAGTCATATCTTCGTAATAAGGGGGGGTTAGCGGCGTTGTCTGCCCGTTGGGGGCAAAAAAAAGTCGGAAACAAAGGGAGGAGGAGACAGCAGGCAGGTTTCACAGCGTGTACTGATATGCTCAGCAGCATGTAAACAACGTCAGATTGTCAAATCAAGGAACCAGGACAAGAGGAACCGGACAACAAGGAAGAACGAAAAAAAAAAGAATTTGGAAGAACTGGAAAGGAAGGGTCAACGGGGGAGGAATGGACAGGTAAAAAATCACTTCGCCACCACAAAAAAAAAAGAGACAAAACAGCTACAATCCCTGGTGCGAGCTCCAGCAAAGAGGGGTACCAGGGGAGACCAAAGAGCAGGGAGGAATAAGAAAAAAAGAAGGGATATTCCCCACCTACAGGTTCAAGAAGTTTCAGTGCGGGGGAAGCAAAAGCGACCCGCCAAAATTAAAAAGATCTTGAGAAGGAAAGGGGAAAGAAGAGGGAAAGAAAGTAGATGGACGAGTTTGAGATCTGACGGGACAGAACGATTCGGAAGACTATGGAAAGGGGAGAGACATCATGGGGGTTAAGGGGAGGCGGGAAATAGGAGGGACCGAGTGGTCCAGCCAAATTCTACCATTAAAATAGGCCAGCCTGTAAAGAGGAGTAAGGTAGGCGGCTCCTTGTACAAAGGTGAAGACGAATCAGGGAGGGGAAGAGGGTTTTCAATGGAAAAAGGGGGGTGGAGGAACCAAATAGGAAAACTGATACTTTTTTCTCAAAGAAGAAGGAAAAAAGGGTGGGGGCACAGGGGGGTGACGGTCAAGGGAACAGCCAGTTCAAGACGAGTATGAACCAGAAGGAAAAGGGCAAGCTGGAACAAGGAAACCTGCTGAAATCCATCAAAGACTGTTCTAAAACAGAAAGGTCCGAAAAGAAAAAAAGAAATCGGTAGATCGAAAGGGTGATAGCAAAAGTGGGAGGGGGGACTCAAAAAAAGGAAGGGAAAAAAAAACTTAAAAACAAGCAGCCGCGAGTTTCATTTGAAAAAAAAAAAGGGAGAAAAGGGGGAAAGAAGTGAAAAAATGGTGTGGGAAACTGTGCCAGGGAAGAGGAAAAGGAGGGGGACTTGCAAAGGGAAGGTGTTTGGCAGAAGGAAAAGGGTCTTGTGAAAAAAAGGTACATGCTAATGGATCAAAAGGAGGGAGGGTTGTAAAAAAACGCTAGCATCGCCCTTGGAGAAGGACCTTCGAGGAGTGGGAGAGGGAAAAAGGGGAAGTTAAGAAAGGCGGCCGAAAATCCTATCAACTGTATAGGGAGACAAAGGGGAGTAGGAAACGGACAAGAAAGATACGACAGGGCCGAACTGAAAAGAATGTTCAGGGAGGAAAAGGTTGGGGCCCAGAAAAAATCAAAACGCCAATAACTTCTCAGGGGAAAAAAAAAGAAGGGGAACCAGGTCCAGACTCAGCGAACAAAGAAGGTCTCCAGGGGAAGAAAAAGAAAGGGGAGAGGCAGAATGAGAAGGAAAAAGGGGGTGGCCCAGTTTCCTGTGAACAATGTCCTACAAGTAGTATGGGAAGGGGGGTAGAAGGCAAAAAAGAGTCGAGTTCAAAAAGGGAATTCAAACAGAGGAGTTGTCAGGATGGGAGGGGGCAGGAAAAAGGGGTCCATCGAGGGGGTGCAGGGGAGGAGGGGAAGCTCAAACAAACCAGTTGCGGAGAAAAAGATATATTCCGAAAAAAAAAAAAACAAAAAAGAAACAAATCATGAGGGAAAAGGCGCCCACGAAACAATAAAAGGGGGGGGGGAGTTCCAGGGGGGGGAAGAAAATGGAGACCTCTGCCAGAAGGACACTAAAAACAATCCATTAAACCAAAATCTCTATGGGAAAAAAAAGGGAAAAAAAAAGAAAAAAGAAGGAAACGTAAAAAAAACAAAAGGGGGAAGAGAGGAAAAAAAATAGCCAGGAAGTCTAAATGGCGAAAAAGGAAGGAAAAAGGACTACGGCGACTAATCTGCAAGGGTTTAAAAAAGAAAGAAGGGGGGCAAAAAAAAAAAAAAATCGACCGGGACTGGGACGTGCACGGGAGTGGGGAAAAAGGGGGGGAAAGGGGCAAAAAAAAAGGGAAAAGGGTATTAAAGGAGGGAAAGGAGGGACTCTAATATCCGGGTTTCTAATACTGAAGAAAAAAGACAAAGGGTACTGGAAAATTAAAAAAACCCTGATTGATGGAGGTACCAAGTATCAGGGGCAACTACCGAAAAAAAAACGGCCTTTAAAGAACTGTAGAAATAAAATCATCGACAAGAAAGCCGCAGGTGGGGGGATAAAACGAAAGCCTACATAGGGGTAGGAGGATTTTGGAAGAAGAGAAAAGGGGGTCTCAGGAGAGGGAAAAAAAAAAAGGTCAAGGGCTGGAGAAAAAAGGGGAAAAGGGAGCTCCCAAAAAAAACCCTTTTTTTCGATTTGGGGTGGTGGACGACTGAACCTAAAAATTGAGAAAAGGGGAAAACACCTAGAGAGAGGAAGTCACTGAAAAAGGGGAAAGTAAACGGCCGCGGAGGGGCGGATTTAAAAGGGAAACTGGGGGGGGAAAAAAGGTGGGAAAGCAGGACCATTATCCGATAAGACCCCGATCGGGAGAAGGGGGGGGGGGGAGGGAGGGAAAGCGTGACACCAGGGAACCATGAGGGACTAAGGCTTGTTGGCAAGCCAAGACGGACAAACGGAAAAAAAAAGAGGAAGCAGTGAAACTGAGGAGAAAGGGGACCAGTTCCCATCAAAGACGAAAAAAAAAGAACAAAAGGAAAAAAAAGGGGGGAGAGAAAATAATTGTCTCCTGCTCTTAGGGAGTGGTTACAAAAAAAACATCAAAATTAAAAAAGCGGGGGCCAAAAAGGAACGGGGGAAAGGACAGGAAAGGAAGAAAGAGAGGGAAATCCGGATACCCGAAGCGGATTGAGGGGTTCCAGAAAGAAGAAGCGAGGGGGAAGCCTATGGATAAAAAAGCGCAAGGAACAAGAGGAAGACTTCGGGGTAAAAACAAGAAAAGGGCCCAAGGGAGAGACGAATAGGGGGAGAAACGGTCAAAAAAAGTTTTTTGGGCCTTTACAAAAGAGGGGAAGAACGGGGGGAGGGGAAAAAAGGGGAAGGGCGATGACAGTGAAAAATTCAGGGAAGGAAAACGAATCTTTGGGCAAAGGGGGGCGCGAGTCATTTTCCTGAAAACCGTCCCATTAAGAACGAATTGAAAAAAAGAAAGGGGAGACGAGGGGTAACACCTTTCGGAAAAGCCGCCAAAAAAAGGGGAAGAAAGTGGGGTACGAAAGGAGGGTGCGGTAGAATGGTATGAGGACCTTCTTGGGGGGACGAAAGGGGGGAAAGAGTGGAAAAGGGCCGGTTGGGAAAGAACTGACCGAAGGGGAAACTGAAAGTGAAAAAAAAAGAAAGGGGGGGGGACCTAAATGGAATGGAAAGAAGAAAATAGGCTACTCGGGCTCAGGGTCAGGGGACAAAAAAAAAAAGGGAATATAAAAGGTGATCAGTCACGCGATCAGCAAGGGAAGGAGAACCTTTACAAGGAGAGGAGAAACAAGGGGACCACACAAGGGACGCAAAACGGGCGGAAATACCCTCACAGCAGGGTCTGAAAAAAAACGGGGGGAACTTACAACTATTGAAGACGGAAGTAAGTGGCAAAAGGGGCAACAGAAGAGAAAAAAAAAGTTACCCTTAATAAGGGGAGGGAAAGGAGGATCCAACGAAAAAAAGTTTCAAAACCAAGGTTCAAGGTTGGTGGGAAAGGACAAACAGTTTGGGGGACCAATGGAAGTTCGTATCTTAAGCAACTTGGGAGTCAAACAAGAAGGGAAAAAGAGTCATGAAGGCCGGAAAATGTAAGGGGACTAGGGGATAAGTTCCGTAGAGGTGCTGGGGGAGAGAAGAGAAGTCAATGAAAAGGAACCAGGTGCTAAGAAGGGACGAGGGGGGGTTGGAGGAAAATGAAAAAACCAAGAGTCGATTCTGGGGGCCCGAATCAAAAAGAGAAAAGAAGAGGCAGAGGGATCGCAAGCCGGGGTCGAAAACTACCGAGCAGGGAAACAAAAAGGGAATGTGTTATTTGCACCAGACGAAAGAATGAAAAAAAAGGAAAGAAAGACGACGCCAGAAAAGTGGAATATTGGATCTAGACGGGACAATGGGGGGAGGGAAGGGGGAAAGGTTGAAGGGAGGAGGGGATATTGATCAGATGCCACACAAAAAAAAAAGGGAACAAGGCAACACGGGAAAACAAAAAAGGGATACAATCACGAAATCAAAGGGGGGGGGTGGCTGAAACGACCGCCCTGGTGGCCAAAACGAACCAAAAAGACGCAGGGAGTGGGGGGAAGGGCATCTCCAACCACTGAACAATCCCTGAAGAAAAAAAAACAAAAGAGGGGAAGGAACAAGGATTGGTGACTTTGGGTACCGGGTAGGGCGGAGAGCGGGGGGGAAAGGAAAACCGGAAGGTGCACAAGGGGGGGAGGGGACAAGGGGAGTCCTGGGGACAACCACTCGTATTGTGGTCAAGGGGGGAAGTGAGGGAAAAGTGGGTGGAACCGTGGTTAAAAACAACGAAAAAGAAAATCGAACCGCCGCTAAAAACAAAAATCAAATGGGGGGAAAAAAAAATACCCGAGAGGAAAACACTGCCTCCTTCTCGTGTGGAGGAGGGGGAGGGGGGGGGGAATAGTAGAAAAAAGTAAACATATGTTCAGGGAGGGAGAAAGGAAAGAGTAACCGCTGACCTCGGTACGTCCCCTTGAGAGGGAAAAAGAAGCAAAAGGGGGAAAAGGAGGGGCCAAACAAAGTGAAAAAGCCCAAAAAAAGGAGAAAAAGGGGGGATATGCTACAATCTCGGGGTAATCTCAAAAAAAAAGAGGAGAAAAAAGGGAAACGGCCTCCGGCTGTGAAAAAAGGGAGAACTCGGGAACATCAAGGGGGGGGAAAACTTCAAAAATTAATTCCTCTTGAATTATCCGCTTCTAAGGGGGGGGGGAGAAACAGGGGAAAGAAGAAAGAAAAGTGCTAGGATCAAAACCAGGAACCTTTGGTGAGAAAGAAAAAAGAATGGTATAAGGAAGGTGATAAAAATTGACGTCATCCTTCGGGACTAAATGGGGGGGGGGAAAAAGAAAAGAAGAAGTTTTACTTAACGCGGGGGGGGGTGAAATTAAAAAAAAAAGGACATGGAGGGACAAAGGGGGAGACGGAAAAGGCGAAAAACTTTGCCTGAAAGAAAGAGGTGGGTAAAAGGAGGGGGAAAAAGAGACGCACAACGTAGCTCGAAGGTATCCAAGCGGACGAAGGGACAGCAAGGAAACCGCAAAGAAAGGCACGGCCATTTTCGACATTCACATTGAAGGGGGAGGAGGGAAAAAGTAAGGAAGGAAGGTGCAAAGCACCAGCCACGGCAAAGCGCAAGTGATCCTCAAGGAACCCGGAAGGAAAAAATTGGAGGAAAAAAAAAGAAAAGGAAAACTGGGCAAAAGGGAAGACATCTATAATACTTGAGTTAAGAAGGGCAGAAAAGAGAAGATTGAAACCGGTTGGATTGGCCAGAATAAACAAGAAAAAGGCAAAGAAAATGAAAATAACACCAGAAAAAAAAACTGTTTCAAAACTAGGTCGAAAAACTCTGGGAAGGGTGGAAAAGGTAGAAAAAGTTGTGAAATGGGTCGACGCGGATGGGAAGGTGAGGAATGGAAAAAGGAGTAACTTTGTACTCACCATATGCACGAGGTCCGGGGAGGAGGGAGAAAAAAAAAATGGAGGACGACAGAGAATAAACAAAAACGGAAGGAAATATCAGTTCGTCGCAGGGGAATTTCGAATTGGGGGGGAGGGGGGGGAAGGACGTGGGGAAAATGAAAGGGGGTGTTTGTGAACACTCCAAAAAGGAAAACGAAAAAAACTTCTTTTGCAAAAAAAGATCAGGGGGGGGGCCGGAGGACAAGGGTCAAAAGGGGGGCAACCAACTTGAAAATCTCAGTTCCAAGGGAAAAAGGTGAAACGCGGAGAAAAACCGGCAGCAGAGCCCATCCAGGGGGGGAACGAAACATGGGAAAAACCACAACAAACCTTCGCCAGAAGAGGACGGGGAAAGGGGGGGGGCATATTAAATGGGGTACTGGTGAAAAAAAACACTAAGGGGCCGAGAAAAAAAAAAAAGGAAAGGAAGAGGAGAGGGAAAAGGTTTTGGCAAGAAATCGACATAGGAAAATCAGAAGTTAAAAATCGCAAAAAACAAGGGGGGGTGGAAAGGAAGACGAATAGGGGGGGCACACAAACGGGTTTTAAGATCAAGAAAAAGGGGGGGAATTGGGGGAAGAAACAAAAATCAAGCAGGACTATGAGAGGAGCAGAAAAGGGGGAGGGGAAAACAAAAAAAAAAAAGCGCGGAAGAGTGAGATCGATGAGGTTCTCTGGCAAATTCTTTAATCAGACAGGAAGGGAGGAAAACGGGAAGAAGAAGCCCCGGGGGGAAGAGTTGAAGACCATGGTCAGAAGGTTAACCAAACAAAAGAAAGAATATGAAGACTGGGGGCCGATAGAATTTCATAGACGTTGCCAACTAAACGCGTGAACGAAAAGGAAAAAAAGAGGAAAAGTCCAAGAACGTGAAAAAAAGGGTTCAACAGAACGAACAGTAAAAAAAGTGGGTCGAAATCAAAAAAAAAACTTCGGGAATTTGGGAAGGGAAATGCACTAAGAACCCGGGGGGTTGGCAGGTGAGGGAAGAGGTTGGGAAGACAATATAGATTTCTGGAATTGTAACGGAAGGGGAAAAAAATAGGTCGGGCCAAGGGGGGTGACAAAAAGAACATGCTGGAAAAGGCGACCCTGTAATGGCGATGAGGAAGAAGAGAGAGACAAAAAAAAAGAGGAAAGGGGGGGGGGAAAAGGGAAAAGGATCCCGCGCAGACAAATCAAAGGGGAGCGCATTCGACAAAGAAAAGGGGGGGGGAATTCCCTGGGGGGACATTCCAGCCATGGCAAGAGAAAAAATGAAAAAAAAGATCGAAGGGGGGGGAGGGGGGAAAAAACGGGGGTCGAGAAAACGCCGTTTTACGGGTACGAAGGCCCAATCGCCATATTAGAAGGAAAAAAAGCACACTATGTGACATAATTCTGGGCATGTTGGGGAAAAAGGAGGGTGGGGAGAGGAGGGAAAATAAACCAGCGTGTTTACTTGGTGCCAAAGGTAGGGCCACGTGAGACTGGTTATTCCCTAACCCAAAAGAAAAGTCTCTCCTTGGGCTCCAGGACATCCTTCCGCCACCGGAAGGGGAGGGAAACGATCAAAAAAACAGCGGAGTTAAGGTAGCCGCGCACCGGCTGAAAAGAAAAGGGGGGGGGAATAAAATAGAAAAAGCCCAGGGCCTTTTTGGAACCCAGAAAAAAGGAAAAGGGAAAAGGGACGACGAGTGGGGGGATAAAAAGAGTTTGGTAAGAGAACGGGGGGAAAAAAATAGAAAAAAAAAGGCAACTTGAAGAAAACAAAACCGAAACGAAAGGAAAAAGTTCACAAAACTGTGACTCAAAAGGAGAAAGGTGAAAAAAGGGAGAAAAGGAGGTCTCACTGAAACTGAAATCACCGACAGCGCGGAACGGGGGGGTGGAAGTTCCAGGGGGCAAAGGGGAGGGGGAAAAGCACAAATGTTGAAATCAAAAACATTCCTCAGGAAAAAAAAAAAGAAAGGACGGCAAAAAGGGGGGGTGGGGGGGGAATTGGTGCACTGGGTCGCCACCACGCAAAGTTAAGGAAATAGGACCTTGGGGGTGGGGGGGTGCCTCACGGAACCTAAGGGCCCGGACGCCAAAGGAGATTAAAAAGAGGAGAAAGGGGGAAAAATGCAGCGAAGACGCAAAACGGGAAAAAAAGGGTTGAAAGAAAAAAGGGTAAGTCCAACGAATTGAGTGTTACCGGGGTGTCAAGAAGAATAAAAAACGTAAAAATAAAAACAAAGGGAGGCCCCAAATTGGAAAAAGGTAAAGGCCTAAGAATGGAAAAAAAAGGGGAAAATGGGGCAAGGAAGGGGGGGTAGAGCCAGTCCATGAGGAGGGAATAAAAAGACAAGAGGAAAACTCTGCAACGATAAAAAAAAAACTGAAAAATGAGAAGAGGGGTGCCTTCCCCGGAACCACCCCCTTTCAAATATGAGAAAAGGAGGAGAGTAGAAAAAACTGTCCTGCTACTCATGTCTAAATGAATGGGGGGGGTCGGGGAGGATAAGAAAGGAGAAGGGTATAGGAAACTTTGTCCAGTTGAAAAGCGCGTCTGGAAACTGGGGAAAAACAAATTTCCAAGAATAGCAAAAGAGAGCTAGTTCAAAAAAGATTCGGAGAGGAAGACAAAGAAGGGGGGGGGGAAGAAGGGTACCGAGGGGGGAAGAAGGAGAGCAAGGGATACTTGCTTGAAGAAGAAGAGAAAAAATGGGTTGGGATGGGGGGGGGAGGGGGGGGATAAGCTGACGGTAATCAAGGGGGGGGTACAACAAGGAAAGTGAGAGAAGATCAAAAAACCCAGAAAAAAAAAAAAAAAAAGCGGTTGCCGAAGGGAAGGGGGATGGGGGTTGCCTTGCTGGAAAATAAAACGACGCTTGATACAGAAAAAAGGAGGAATAGCGTAAGCTCCAAAAACAGCGAGGAACGAGGATTGCGCTCAAAGATAAGCAGGGTAGCAGGGGGGGGGAAAAATCCAGAATCCGCAAAGGTCATCACCCAGGAAATCTTAGGAGACGAAGGGAGGGGAACAACAATGGAAACAGAAAGCTTATCAAAAAAGGGGTTTTCACGGTCCGAAGGCGTTTCATGGAGAAGATCAAAAGGGGAAGCGCAAAGAAAAGTTGGGTTAGCCAAAGTCAAGTTGATTAGCAAGGAGGAACCCCGTGGTAAAAAAAAAAGGTTAGAGGTCGATCAGAAAAGAGCAAGTGACTAAAATATGGAGGGAAGTCAACGGAGATGGAGAGGTTCATCAGAAAACAGCGAAAAGAGGGCAAATGTGGGGAGGGAAATATCTCAAAATAGCCGAAAAGTGGAGGAAAAAGAGCACTGAGAGGGAGGGGGGTGGTGTTTAGGAGGAAGGAAAGGGAAAGAAAACGGCGAGGTTCTTCAAGGGGAAAAAAAAAATCAGGCCCAAGGACAAAGAACGCCGGGAGAGGAAGGGGTCTCTCACTAAAACCCAATTAAAACTTGGTTTGTTTGAGGCTGACGAGAAAAGGGAACAAAGGGAAAAAGATCACCGCAGAGGCCCTTTAGGGGGCTCAGAACCGCCATGGGAAAAGGGTGATGAAGGGGGATCCAGCCCGGCTATCAAAAAAAAAAAAAGGGACCCTACCAAATGAACGAATCAATCGGGGGTGGCAAGAAGAAAAAAAAAAGAGGCGCAAAGGGGGGGGAAAAGGGAAAAAAGGAGGGATGGACATTAATCTAAAGAATCACGTTACAAAAAGGCA
>Ga0179593_1472131_pt1 | contig 10110 bp, 15 predicted proteins | sample CZODoug2_1_08_16_FD_185931 | JGI IMG/M metagenome (GOLD analysis project Ga0179593, IMG submission 185931) | Vadose zone soil fungal communities from Angelo Coast Range Reserve, California, USA - CZODoug2_1_08_16fungal (PacBio error correction) | ecosystem: Environmental > Terrestrial > Soil >...
TCCAAACGACGGCTGAAGGGAGGTTGAAGGGGTACAGTTTAAAGAACACGGAGGGGGTTCACAAAGACCTTCAAGATGAAACGTGAACCAAAGAGAGGGCATCGAAAAAAAAGCAAGTCAGAGGGATAGAAAAATTGGGTAATGACGCTGGGTTAAAAGGACCCAATGGGCACTGGGGCATTGCACCGGGGTAGGGGGGCGGAAATTTTGCCTTGGGTGGTTGCAGGCAGTTCACGGGGGAAAACCCTGGCTCAGGCAGAGGAATTAATCAGTCTAGTGTAACTGTGCTCGGGAACCAAAAGCCGTTTTTGGGGGGACTACGAAAACGAAAAAATGGAAAAAAAAAAACTATTCGGCAGACCACGAGAAGGGGGAGGCTCAAACTGAGAACAAAAAGCGGTGCGTTGTCCTTCTTCAGTAAGTGGGCCAAAAGTCAGGAGAAAATTCCGCGCACCTCCTGTGGGGGGAGAGAGGGGTGTTGGTGAAGGTGAAAGAAGATCGGATTCACGAGAACAGACCCAAAGCGCAAAAAAAAAACGAAAAAGGGGCCGCGCAGATCTTAGAACAGGAAAATGCCGGGCAATCAGAAACAAGGTATCTGGCCGCGAAGACAAAAACTACAGTACTTACTGGAAGTCCCCGCCAACTAGGACTTGGAGAAGGGGGTACGGAAACGCAAGGGAAAAAAAAATAATAGTAAGCAAATTCAAACCGGGTATTCAAAGGAGATAATGCGGGGAGGTAAAAAAAAACTGCAAATGGCGGGGGTTAAGGGGGTGGGAGAAAATGGACACAAGCGAGAAAATTAAAGAAAAGACTCAAGAGGTTTAATTGTCGAGCACTACAAATCATACTTCATCAGAAAATATGACGAACGTGTCCAGAGTGGTACATAAAAGAAACCAGGAAACGGGACGGCGAATCGGTAAACGGGCGGGAAAGGGTAATAAAACCGGAAAAAAAGGGGGTCAAACCCTCAAAAAAGGCACGCGAAATGAAAAAAAAACTCCTCGGAAAGAGTACGGGGGCAGGGGTTGAATTCAAAAAAAAGAACGAGGAGGGAGGTGCAGTAGGAGCACCACCTAAACGAAATTAGTACATTGAAGGGGGGCCGAAGGGACCCCTGAGAAAAAAAAAGTGGGGGGTGGAAGGGGTCGGCTGGAACCCCTTATGGGAATTACAGGGGGGACTCCAGCCGGGCAGGACGAGGCAAAATCAAAAAAAAGTGGGGGGGGAGAAAAGAGGGGGTCAATCACTATCTGTTTCAAAAATCTTCACGTGAGTTGGAGAAAAAACGGATGCGGGACAAGGGGGGGGGAAACAGAAGGGGAACCAAAAAAACGAAACGTGGGAAAGAGACGGCGGGGGCGGGGGTAAACAAGCCTTACAAGCCCCATCGTCCCATCGGGGTGGACATAATCGGAGCACAAAATTAAACCAAAAAAGAGGGGTGTAAAATCCAGGAGAAGTACCTGTGTGGGCACAGGCAAGGGAACCCAGGCCTTTAGGAAACCAGGAGACTGAAGGGGGAAAAAAAGCGGAATAAGATCGGGGAGGGGCGGGGTGGAACGGTGCGACAGAAGGACCAGGGGGGGTCATCTTAAAAAAAATATATAATGAGGAAAACCACAATGGGGGGGGCACCACAAAATGGGGAGGGAAATAAAAGTATGTTATAACGGGGGTAAGGAGAGGAACGGAAAACCATCCAAGGGTGGTAAAAAACAAAAATCTGGGGTTAGGAGAGGGGACACGCACAATGATGGTGAAGTGTAAACGATGCAACCTGACCAAAAGGGGGGGGAAGGTAGTCCGTGCCCAATGGGGTGGACAAGAAAACCACACAATGGGGGAAATCCCTTGGGTGGTGGGGACACCGCAAGTAGCAAAACAGGAGGAACGACCTGAGGGACAAAAACATTAAAAAAAGGGACGCAAGACAGAAAAAAAAAATTAGACGGACTGGCAAGTGAAAAATTAACGCAGAGGGGTCAAACAGGAAAAGAAAAGGATGGCAAGGGGCTCAAAAGAAGGGAAACCCAAAAACTGTGAGAAGCTGGGACTTATCGTCTTGACTTGGTAGAGAATAAATGGCAGAGCAGGAAGAAAAAAGCCAGACAGCGATCGACCGCGTCGTCGGACAACCGGAAACCAGGTTCAGGCTGGAAATGGTACGGGCACCCGAGGTGTCATGATGAAAAAAAAGATAAATAACCAAAAAAAAAATGGAAGGGGGGGGAAAAAGAAGAGATCAGGCAATCCCACAAATGAAAAAGAGGGATAGTTCGACCAGAAAGGTTCGAAGCGCCTGGGAAAGACAAAACGGCCGACATTTCGGGGGACTAAAAGAGGATGGTGGGGAAAGTAAAACAACTCAACCAAGGTACTGTCGGGAAAAGGAACGGCCAGAGACATCAACAAGCCGGGAGAAAACCTGATGGGGGGAGCACACGCAAGAAGGGTCGGGCTGTTTGAAACGCCTCAGGAGCAAAAAGAGCACAAATTGCCAAGGGAAGGGACTAAAACCTCCCCGGGCTGTACGAAGGTTCTTTTGAACTGGGGGGATGACCCTCCTGTGTGAGCAAGGGCGGGGCGAAGAGACACAATTGGGGGGGGTACTACAACAGTGGGAACTCCTCATAACGCCCAACCGGTGACATTTGAAGCGGCCCTCCAAAAAAAAGGGGAAAATAGTGGAGATCAAAAAAGCCAGAAAAGGGGAGATAAGGGACTTTAAAAAATCAGGGTTGTGGCAAAGGGACCCTCTGCCTCCCGAAGAGATCGTCCGGAGAAATGCGGCCCGGAGTAGTAGAAAGGGAAGTTGAACCGAAAAAGGGAAAAAAATAAAACTACACGGTCAAGAGACTTCTAGGCTCTCAAGGGGGTGGGGAGGGAACAGGGAAAAAAAGCGAAGCGAGGGAAAGGGGGGGGGGATTCAACGGTGGGTGCTTGAGAAGTCCATCAAGATGATGAGAGGAAACCAAAAAAAACGACTTCCAAAACAGAGGACAGGCCACATAAAATCAGACCAGCCAAAAAACTTTGGCGTGTGATTTTTTCCAGAGTCCAAAAAAACAAACACAATGGGAAGAACAAGTGTCAATTAAAAAGGCAGCAAAAAGGGGGGGGGGTAAAACAGTGAAAAGAGAAACAGGGAAAGTGGATTAAGTCAAAAATGAACAAAAAGGAAAATGAGAGTAACCTAGAATGTAGTACAGAATCGTCTACTGTTCATGGAAAAAACAGAAAAAGCTATGGGGGGACAAAAACCCGGGGGGGGAGGGGGAAACGCCAGAAAATCCATAATGGGTTTCCGAATTCTCAGAAGCACCCTAATAATGGGGGGGGGAAAGGCCATCCACAGACACGGGACGCGAGGAGTTTGGGAACGAAGGAAAAAAGGGGGGAATACAAGGCATGTCCTACCTACATAAAAGAGGTGGAGACTAAAGAGAAAAACGCCTAAATGAAGGGGGATGTAGGGCACAAGGGGAATGGTATAGGGGAGGAAGGGAAAACGAACCAAAAACTAGGGGAACAGGCTGCTCTCATCATAATACAAAAAAGGAAGAAGTCGAAGAGGAAAAATAGCGGGGGGGGGCCTGGCGGCAAAGTGAAAAAAAATAAGGGGACATTCGGGCACGCATACACTTTGGTTTGGGGGAAAAAGCAGATTGCTACCTCAAATCAAAAGACGCGGACCTTAACAACGCCCAGAGCGGAAAAAGGGGGGAAGTGTCCACAACCTACGTCGGGTAAGGATGGGCTTACGTATGGTCTAGGGAAAGAAACGCAATCGGGGGAGAGGGGCTTGCTGGGGGGTCCTGTATAGCCATCCTTTACGACTGGAAACCGCATCGAGCAGAAGCAAGCTCATTGGGGAAAACGAAAAGTGGGCAAGGGGAAGGAGGGAAGAAGAGAAAGGAAAAACAGAAGAGGGAAAGAAAAGTAGCAGAAAAGCACGCGCGAATTTTGGGGGTTTCAGAAGACAAATGTGGGAAGGCGGCCACCTTGGACCAAGTTGTCATGGAGGACCATATAGGATGCAGGACGTGACAGCATTCAAAGAAAAGAAAAAAAGAACATACTCGCCTCCACCGGGTCAACCGCAGAAACCCCCCGGAAAGCGCAAGGTGGAAAGGGGACAAAAAAAAGGTGTGCACAAGAAAAAAGACATATACAAGATAGCCCAGAGGTCTTAAACCCGAAGCAGCGATTTACAAATATCTCTCCCAAAAAGATGGAAAACTGAAAAAGGATAGGATGAAAATCAAAGAAAAAATTCAAAGACAAAGGGAGTAGGGAGTCTTCAAAAAAAAAAAAAACACGGAAGGTTCCCGAGAGATCCCTCCAGAATTACGACTGGATGGAGAAAGTCAACAGGGTTGAGGTCCATCTGAGGACAAAAAAAAAACATCAATATGCATACCCCATAGGAGGGATCGGGGGAAACAACTAACCATCCAACAGGAAAGAGTGTATATCTTGGACAGGCGGAACAACTTGAGCAACATTTTGTCAAAGGGAAGGCATTTGAAGCCGTTGACCAGGTGGGGGCAAAAAGGCAAAGGGTAGGGTTTAAAAGCGTCTGGGCCAGAGGCAAGGCATTGTCGAAACGAAAAGGGGGGAAACAGTTTGTGGCCAGCAAGTCAACCAAAGATGAAAAACAGCGGGCCCAGCCGCTACGAATATCCTTCGACCAAGGGACCAGGGGGGATCAGAGGAGGAGCAGTGACAATGCATAAAAGGAAAGAGAGGCACCCTTTGTCCAATGAACCAGTATGGAATTCACGTCTCCTCGGCGCAGAAGCCGCAACCGGTAAGGGCCAGGACGCAGTCACAACTAAACAATCCGGCCAAGGGATCGTCCAGGGTAAAGAATCAGGCCCGACGGGAGGGGGAAGGGAGACACAAATGGGCCGCGGTGAAACCCCGGGGGAGCACTGGGGGTCAAAAGGTGGAATCAGGTTAAGATAGTTAGGGGCCCCTTTGGGGGAGAAATAACACCGGATGCGCAGTGAGTTAAGTCTGAAAAATAAAAAGCAAAAAACGGTTAAGGGTCGAACAAAACTCGTACAGAGAGGGAAAGAAGTGTCGGGCTCAAGGTGATGAAAGGGGCGGGGTAAGAAACCGGCAAGCGAACACGGAGAGGAAAGGTCTCCGCCATGTGGACAAGACTTCATCTGGACTCGACTGGGGTAGGTAGGACCGGTCAGTTAGGGGGGGGTAAGGGGAAAGAACACGCTAACGCCTGTGGGAACGAAAACAAAAAAATTCTAAAAAAGCCCAAAACGTTCCCAAACTGGCGTGTGATCTTCCACCCAGGCAAAAAGTTCGGGATTCGATCAAAACCCACCACGAAGGAGAATTCTGGGGCATACGAAAACCCATAGAACAAAATTTGGTGTGGCAATAGAGGAGAGGGGGGGGAAGTCAGCAACCAATGCACCGGGGTTTGGGGGGACATGGGACCTGCTCTCGAATTGTCAAGGGGGTGGGGGGGGGAAAAATCCAAAACTGGGGTATCTGGTCCAACGCCAGCAGTGGAATGGTCCCATTTTTTACAATAGACAGAAGCACCGAGGAAAAGAAAAGGGAGGGGGCAGGCGTGGACGAGGGGGCCCATAAAGCATCTGGGTGCAATACGGCAGACGCCTCAAAAAAAAGTGGTGTAAAGAATAGGGGGATCGGGGGTGTGGCGCAAACGGATCAACAGGCGCCTTGGAGAAAGGGTGGAAGGACGGCCGATTGGAAAAAGGGTTAAAGAGCTTGGTGGAGACTCGATGCCGCAGGCCCGAGGAATGAGAGGGGAAGTAGGACGAGCGAAAAGTGGACAGTCATAACTTTCTACCGGGGGATGAATCGGTGCCCAAGAAAAAAAAACAAAATTTTCACAGTTTGAAAAAATGTGGGGGTAGAACGGACCTGGAAAAAAGGGCAGTGTGAGGGCGTCACGGTTCAGTGAGAAACAAAACCAGTTGGGACAATCCAAAGGGACAAAGGAAGGGACTCAACAGGGGAAGCCCGATGGGGGACAAACCTACAGTATAACATGCGGAAATACGATCACGGGAAGGAAGACAAAGACCTGGGGGCAAGGGGGGAGAACGAGTTGTGCAAAGCAACCCGGTCTGGGTTGTGGACAACAGGATAAAAAAAAGGTCGCGGCTCACATCAGTGGTGAGGGGGAAAACGGCCAGGGGATAAAAAAAAACTGGAAAACATGGTACAAAGCAGGCCAAGAGTCCCAACGTCCAGGGAAAGAACTCATACCTCTATATCTGCGAGGCATACAGGTTTCGGGAAACGATTGTCCTTGTCAGGGGTGGGTAGGAAAGGGTGGTCACTGTTTGATCTTCGGGGGGGGTCACAGGGCGGCGAGGGGTGGGGGGCTGGGCGGAAAATAAGGGGAAAAGAGATAAGAATACACCCGAAAAAAAAACTTCCAATAAAGTCAAGGGGAGGGGACACGAGACTATGTTGACTGGGCGCTCAAATAAGAACACCTGCAAATCCCGGGGAGATCTACGACGGGGAACGGCCCCTGACGAATGGGGGAGAAAAGCCTAAAGGTTGTCTGCCAGTTTGAACAGAAAAAAAAAAGGACGCAAACGACGGCACTGGCCCGGGCCACAAAGTTCCAACACGGGAATTGGATTTGGCAAACGGCCCAGGGAAGAGGGGAGGGGGTGAACGGGGCTGTAAAAGACCGGGGGGGAGTGCGTGGGGCGGAAAAAACTGTGGATGCACAAAGTGGGGGGGGGAAGAAAGTTGCACGTCGAGACAGGCAAGAAAAAGGGGAATATGCAAGCGGCAAAAGAACTGGAAACCAGGGGAAAATATGCACGAGGACTAAAGGAAAAAAACCGTTGTGGCCAAAGGGGTGGGAAGGACGCAAGGAAAGGAGGCCGACTACCTCGGACAGCTGGCAGATGAAAACTCTGAAGAAAAGGGAGGGAAAGGACACCGGAAGGGAGCAGAAGACCTGTAATAAGAAAACGCCACTAAGGAAAGATTCTGAGGTGGGCAAATGGCGCACGATAGGACCCAAAGGATCGAAGGGCCCCGTCAGCGTTTTCGTTTACTCAAACCTCAGACGCCATGTGAGGGTTGCGGTAAAGTTCAAAACCAATGACCGAAAAAAAAGGGGACGGACAAAGTCGGAAAAAAAGAAAAAGAAACTACATTGGAGGAACAAGTAACACACCAGCGAAGAAAGGGAACAGCCAAAGGGGATGGAGTAGGCCAGCGGGAAACACAGGATGGGGCCCAGCAGAAGCATGTGTATAATGGGGTCAGAAGAAAAGTAGTGGGGGGTCGGATTCCCCGACCAGGGAAAAAAAAACGAATTTTGAGGGGAAGCAACGGAAAAAGTAAGGAGGTTAACAACCGTTGAGAAACTGCAAAAAAAGGTTTCCTTCCTAGACACGCGGTATAAGAAGCGCCGAACCGAGCAAAACAGGTGTTATTAGGAAACAGAGGCGAAAAAGTGAGAACCCTTGCAGCGGTCTCAGTCTAACACATGAAGGACGCATCTTTAAAAGGGAGAAGGTCCCAGGGGTCCGTAAAAAGGAAAAAACGAATGGGCCCGTAGTAGAGAACGGAATGACTCCGTGGGATCTTGTGTGTCTCCGACTGGGACTACTCTCCGAAGACCCACAGCAAACGAGATACGGGAAAAACCGTAAACAATCAACAAAGCGAGTTAAAACACGCGTGCAGCTAATGGGACGGCTTAGCGGAGACCAGGAAAAAAATTGGAGGGTGAAACACAAATCACCGGGTAGTCTGGGGGGTCTGAGGGTACTTCGAGGAACGGGGGAGGGGGAGCCTGGGGCAGGGAAAGAACTCAAAACTTAAGTCTTTCATAAAAAAAAACAACATCAGGTAAGGCGTATTTTACTTAAGACGTTGGGGAAGGACGAATCAAAATCAAGATCACCCCTCCCACTAGGCTGGGGTACGAGAGCTCAAGGCTCCGAGCAATGTCGTTGTGGGTTTTATGCCGGCGGCCAAAATGGACCCAGGTGGCGCGAAAAAAGAGAAAAAGACAGGCAAGAAGCCATGCAAGAAGTCCACTACCGGTCCAACCACACAAAGCAAAGGCCGAAAAGACAAAAGGCGGTGGAAAAAAGAAAAAAAACAAAAACCATTTGGTCCCGAACCGATACTATTACAATAAGGATTGGGAACTCTCTTAACGCAGGAGGGGAAGGATCCAGGATGGGGGGGGAAAACTTCAGCAACCCAAAAAAAAGCAAGAAGGGACTTCAACAACTGGAAAGGGGGGGGGACATCAGAACAGTGAGGGGGAAAAATGAGAACCTCAAACAAGGAGAAAAAAGAGAACCAGACTCCTTAGAGATGGGAAAAGGAAAAGTTTGATTCACCATAAAAAATGGCGGGAGGAAGCCCTCAGATTCGTACAACAGCGCTATACCCCCAAGCCATTGCAAGAGTCTTTAGTCGCAAAAAATAACTTCGGGGACAAATGGAAGGGGCACTTGGTCAAGCTGAGGTAAAAAAGCCGTTTTTGGCTTCGGAGGGTGTCCTGGTCGAGGGGACGAAAATAAGACACCAAGAGACTTGATGGGACGGCGGAACCACCCGGTCCAGCCGGACAGCTCTGGGGGGGGAAAAAACTCAGACCGCGAGCCAAGGTAGAGGAACAAAAAAGCAACGGGTGGATGAACGAAAGGAGACGAAGGTGGGAAAGTGAAACCTGCAGGGGCCGCGAGGTGGGGCTCTTGTGTGCACAGAGTAAGAAGGAGATCCCAGAAAGAAAAGAGGCAAAAACCCGAAAAGTGCTCGGAGGGAAAAGAGAAAGGGAATCCACGGAACTGACAGCGTAGACAAACACAACCCCGAGCGACGCGGCCCCAGAAGAAGACTCCAACCTCCAGACCTGGCGAAGGGTGGACGGAAAACGGACGGTCAAGGGGATGTGAAGGGAGGAAAAAAAAAAAATCAAAGGAGATCGTCGTACTTTGGGACCGGCAAAAGTTTTCGGGTGGAAAAAGGGGTTCACGACACATAGAACAGCTGCGACCTGTTCAGAAAGAGGTTGGGGGGAAATAGATTCGAGCAGAAACACCGCAAGGGGAGATGGACCCAAACAAGGGAGGACCAGCCAGTCTGCCGGGGAAAAAATAAAGGAAACCTGCAGAGGCAGGGGCGCTTTGGTTCCAAATATAAAAACAGGCGGTAGTGGGAGAAATGAACGCTCCGACAGGGGAGGAAAAAAAGCCGCTCGTCGAAGGCAACAACTCCTAAAGAGCGTCCGTTTCAGGGAGGCCGGACACAGAATTCTTTCGTGACAACTTGGATTACCGAAACAAAAAAACAAAGTATGAAATTGGATGGGAAGACGACCAAATTGATACAAAGTTGGGCGATTGGATTTAAGTGGGGCACTCCAAGAGACGAGGTAAGGTCACCCGGAAACAGGCCGGCAACGCCTCACAAAGTTTGGGGTTTAAAAGTAGAAAAGTCACAAGGGGGAAACGTCAGGAGGGGTTCACAAGAGGCAGATAGGTCTGTGCGGTCCCCGGTTGTTTACTCGCCCGTCCCAAACGCAAACGGGGGGTCACCAAAAACACCCTCGGGGGGGGGAGGGAAAATAAAAAAATTGAACGGGGAACATCCAGAAGGGGGCAAAAAAAAGCCCGTGCGCCAAACCCAACAAAGAGGGGGGAAAAACATAAAAAAACAGCCACACAGGGAAGAGGTTGCCTTGCAACCAGAGGAAAAGAGCAATGAGGAAGGGCAATGTGCGCGGCCATCTGCAGTCTTCTTGGGGTCAGAAGTATTATGTCAAGGAAGGCGATCACGGAGAAATCGTCCAGGTAGGGTTTAAAGGGAAATTGTGGAAAACCCAACCCTGGGGACAAACGTCATTCAGTAATGCAAAAAATGATAAAAAGTATGGGTGGGGCTGTCCAAGAGGGGGTAAACAATGGGGGATTGGGCAAATAAACTGAAATTTTAAAAACTTGGGGGAGACCAAATCGCTTTCAAAACTGTCTGACCAAGGGGGGTGAATGAAAGGTGAGGCCAAGAAAGGGGGGGGGGGCGAACGAAAACAAAAGCCGAAGGGAAAAAAACAGGATT
>Ga0179593_1595313_pt1 | contig 10110 bp, 4 predicted proteins | sample CZODoug2_1_08_16_FD_185931 | JGI IMG/M metagenome (GOLD analysis project Ga0179593, IMG submission 185931) | Vadose zone soil fungal communities from Angelo Coast Range Reserve, California, USA - CZODoug2_1_08_16fungal (PacBio error correction) | ecosystem: Environmental > Terrestrial > Soil >...
CGAGTCTAATCTCGGGGAAGGAAACGGTTCACCGGAGGGCGAAGGCGGGAAAGCTCCCGAGAAACAGGATCGTACGACGGCGCTACTCAATCGGCAAACGGTGTGGTGATACTGAGATTGGGGAGGACTATCCCACGCAAGGTTCAGTCTACCTACTCTCTAGCGAGCAATTCCCGCTCGTTCGTGGGGGAAATGTTCTTATCTTTGCTATCCCTCCTTCTCTAACGAAGCGGGGGGGCACCATGTCACAGAAAGTCGGGTCTCGGGATTGAAACGGGCTTTCGGACTGTAGTAATGAGATCTTACTAATGCCGGGAACGCCCGGCGTCCTAACGAGGAAAAAACCTTGTGAGCATGGGCACAAAACAAGAGGACGGGGAGGATGTCCACCTCTATCTGAGGGAACACGTTATCTTACTCATGCGTTGTTCTTTGGAGATTTCCACAAAAGAAGGATAAGCTGAGTACGACTCAATCATCTGACATCTCTCGTTCTGGAAGAGGGCGTCGTAGGGGGTCTCTCAGTAACTGCTGCTAAAAAACTGGACGTAGGCTTTATATCCGACTTCGCTTCCTGCATTCGTCGCCTCTCGTAGTCTCGTTTTCCTTTGGGGAGAGCCGCCCGATTCTCCCCCGGTTAGCACTATTTCCATCGGAAGCGGGTAGATCCTTATTCGAGACGGGGGGGGAAGGCAAAAACCTAAATACGTTGATAATCGAGGGATTCAGTTCCGAGAGATAGGGGAAGCTGGGAGATTCCGTGACGTATCCGAGGCGTTGCGGTCTGATAGGTTATCCACCGGATTTACCTCTCCCACTGGATCAATCCCTTCTTTATCTTGGGGGCTCTAAGGTGCCTCTCGGACACATCTGATCCCGCCCGAGACATCCTCTCGCAGAGAAGAACGAATTGGACTACAGTATCGCGTCCAGACATCGTGTTGAGCCACGGGCCCCGGATCTTTCCGAGTTCACGGACAGCAAGGGTAAAGGTTCTCCAGAAACGGGAGAGGATACTCAGCGATCTGCGTCGGTGATTCGGCCGCGACGGAGCACTGTTCTTCCTAAAAACGAACCGACCTCAAACCATGAGATTAAAAGTCTTGTCCATTGATATAGAGGGGATCTCCGCGCTAAGACGGCGCGCTCATCGTCGACCAAAGCACGCAAAGAGAAAAAAAAAAAAAAAAAATCCTTCTAGGACCGAACCTACTTCCCGTCTGGGGCGATTCCTGTTGAGGTCAGGGTTCAGTTTCCCTTGCGGTCCTTTATCACACATTCCTACTCCTAAATCCATAAGGCCTACTACTCCAGGTAGTTTAGCTTGACTTCCTGGGACCTCCTGAGGGAGTGGGTCTCCAGGGCCTCGGTGACTCCTGGACTAAGAAAAAAAACGTTCCTAAAAAGGCCCTCTGGGTATCGGAAAAGTTAGACAGCTAGGACCCTCTTAAGAGCGGATCTAGGCTCTTCGGATAAGAGCTCCCGGCGGGGGACTCCTTCTGGCCCCTGAGTCTTCCAAAAAACTTCTATTCACGTCTAATGACTCCTTAGGATACAGAAAGGACGTCTTAATACGCTCTTCTTCTGAAGTGGGGGATGCTCCCCATTTATGAAATTGTAACATAGCCTTTCGATAGAGAGTGCTAGTTCTTTCCCACATGAGGAGGAGGCTTCGCGAGGGAGTTCCTACGGAGCGGTAGGCTTACCAGAAAGTCGCCTCGATAGAACTTAATTCAAGGGCGTGTACTAGTCACCAAACCGCTCGACCGATTTCCCGGACGATTGGGTAACGAAGTCGGGAGAACTGCTTCGGGCAAGCGGAACCAATCGCAGCTCACGGAGGGTAGCAAGAAGGGGAGGCATTACAGGGATGAAGTCAGCGCACAAATCGGAACGGGACGAAGCCGGAAGGCCGAGCAGGTGAAAGGGATCCGCGCACTACAAAGGCGGGAGCGCCCGGGGGGGTGACTTCACGCGCGGGATGGATAGGAACATCGTCAAGCAGGACCACGGACTACCGTGCCGGACCGCATAAAGGATGCGAGCACATGAGTCGCGTGGCGGCGGGCTCTTTCTGGTGGTGCTGAAAGGGGCGAAAGAGCCAGAACTGAAGCCCCCTCCCGAGGCCAGGGTGCGGAAGAGACTGGACTCTCGAAGCGGGGAGGGGCCCGCCGGCGTCAGGAGGTAGGGTATCAGAAGTGTCTCTCGACCGGGACCTCCGGAAGCTGTAACTTAGCCGAGTCATAAACACCCTTGAGTTGAGCGAGGGTTGTTGGAATCGCGAAGTTCCGGAGGGGGTAACTCTCCGCCGTGCCAGTAGGTGTCATATAGTAGCAGGGAAAAGTGATAACAGGGTCAGGGAAGGGGGGACTGGAGCTTTGCTCGGGAGCGAATTCTACCCTTGGAGAGTGAAAGGGGAAATTTTCCGGAGAAGGGCGGAGGAGCGAGCACCCTTAGACTAGAACGCAATGATCTCTAGCACCTGAGCCGGGAGAAGAAAGGTAGGATACCCAGAGAAGGACTAGGAGCAGCAGAATTACTAGCTGCTTATTCCTCGATAAAAAGAAAAGAGCAAGTGTAGCCTACATGATTCTTGGACAACACAAGCGAACGACTTTCATTTCCAGGCTGATGAATACCAATAGTAGTGACTATGGAGAACACGGAGGAGAAAGTACAATATATGAAGAATTAGGCCACGGAATTGCCGTGAAAAGTCCTCCGCGCCAGGACCTTCGATCTCGGAGAAGTCCAGGGCTCGCTTGGGGAAAAGGCTCTCTCTCCTAAGTGCGAAGGGGTCGGATATGGGGAGGGACGGCATCGAGCCCTACCGCTTTCCGATTAGTGACCAGGTCAGGATCGAACAGATGGCTTTCTCGGTTCATCACGGCACGGTGCGAAGCTCAGTTCGGAAAGACGTCTAAAGACAAGGGGGCATCCCCCGCCCTAGGAGCGCGTGACCCTGGAAGACAAGGCGACAGACCCCGGGTTCGAAAATTAGAAAGATCGCCCTCTACCGGCCCTCAGCCACGATACCACTTATACCCAGAACATTCCTCGTTCGAGATAAGCTCTCGCCCTTTTTCGATTTACTGCCAGAATTAGTTACGCTCCATGACCGGGGGGTACTTCCAGTGATCAGGACCGCCTTTTAATCCGAAAAAAAGGTAGTTCTTCTGAGTAGTTGAAATTCAGAGAAGATCCTAGACCTACCTCCTTGGAAAAGCAAGGGAGTCCTCTCCTCTCGTATCTCTACTCCGAAAACCCTTAAGAGGATAGAATCTCTTCTTTAATTTCTGTCTTCAAGAAAATGATCCAGAGGAAAACCTCCCGCACAAGGGGACGCGATCATGTTTCGAACATACTCATACTGATTCGTTGCTATTCCGTTTAGGGCCCGTCTCGCCCGCCTAGGTCGCTAATCGCCCTAGGCAAAGAGGCTTACCTAAAGCGTCAACTCTTTAGGTCTAGAAGCATAATCACCAAAGGGCTCGGCCTCGCAGGGCGGCTGAATGCTATTCTTATCGAGAAAATGGGCCCCGCTAAAGTCGAAGGCTCTCGATTCGGGTCTGGAAAGGGAGGTGTCGCCTGCGATGGGGCAGTTATTTCTCAATGTCCTCCGGTATCCGTAAATAAACGTCATAATCGGGTCCAGGTGTTGTGCAGACCTCGTAGAGTCGCGAGTAAGGGCGGTCAGCGATCGGGGGCACCGGCGTCGCACCTCGACAGTCCTAGCTCACGTTCGCTCTTCTCCTCTCGCCTCTCCTTTCTACTTACTCTGTCGGCTTCTCCCCTCAACTCTTATTCAAAGGAGGGTGAGCGGAAGGAGGCGGAAGGGGGGAGTCTACCCTTTTGAGAAAGCGATCGGGGGACCGGAGGGGCCAAGGGAGTCCCTTGTCGCAGCCGCTCGGACGTGACCAGGGCGACCCGGTTCTATGGTAAGAGAAATGGTTGAAAGTCGTTATGATAGGCTCTTTGGTAAACTTAAGGTCATAATTTCTAGACGGTGGAAATCCGGGTCCCAAAGAGGCTAAAGGAGGTGTAGAGGGGGGCCTCTTGGTCATAAATTGTAGACGGAGGGAGGAATCAGAGAAACAGATGGGGGGGCCGTAAGAGGTGGCGGCTCCGTGGCCTGGCAGCCTCAGCTTCATGATCTTGCCCGAGGGTGTTCCTGAGGCGTCCTGGGAAGTACAGGCGGATGGCCCTCCGAGGATGGTGGCTTGGGCGGGCTTCCTTAACTTGCTTAGAAATAAAAGATTTTTCACGTGCTACAGAAACCAGAGCGCGATCCGAGCTGCTTCAGAGTGCTCTTGCCTAAAGGGGGCTGGGGATTATTAACCGCACACTTTTTGGAAGGCGAGAAGCTCCTCCTATGGACGATCGCAGACGATGAGGGGAGCGCGCCGGACGCAGAACTAACTTAGTGGGCCGGTCGTTCTTGGCGCTCCTTGTATATTGAGTCAGTTCATTGGGTTCCAAGGACCTTAATACTCCCTCCCGCTAGCTATCCCTCTAGGCAAGCGAGGCTCTTCCCTTGGAATGGCAGCTGTGCCCCGTATGAAATGACGGCCGAGACCCTCGCGGCTTTGGAGCGTGTCTCATGCCTCGAAGCCACATCTCTGGCTGCCAACTCGCGTCTATAAATGACAATCCCCAACGGGCAATCGTCTATCTGGGGAGAAACTTAAAGGGATAAATGGCTGGACCGAGTAGAATCGATCTGAAATCCGAATAAAGAAGAAGGGGATTTCCTTTCAGAACCTCTGCATTAATATGAGGGGCCTGGACTAATTTCACTCAGTTGCAGCTGGTCTGTTCTCCTAAAGAACTCATTCAAATTAAGTCGGGCGAAAGAGTTAGAGGTCGGGAGTGGAGCCATTGTCCTCTCTAACCGACGGGCTTTCCTACGAGAGGAAAAAAACCGGGGAGGAATTCACCGTCTATTTCGGGACACAGAGTTTGCTCGGATGGGAACTCACGAACTCGCCGCAAATATATAAGCTTCTAAACGTCCTCCGCGATACTAGGCGAAGATCACCTTTATCGATCGGGGTTTCCCTATCAACTTACCGCGCGCTCGAATATCACACCGATTGGAGGAAAGGGGTGTAACTCTCCGAAAAGCCCAAAGGGAGTGGGAAGAGGGAGACTAGGGGCCCACTATACCCTCTCTTCGGGACCGAGGATCTTTGATATCGAGCGTCCTGAAAGGGCAACTCCGGACCATTTTTCAGAACGAGGAGTAGCTTCGAGTTAAGGGGGCTTTTCGTCTTGGGAGAAAAGACGGTCCTCAGGTCTCTTTGCCCCCGGAAGTAAGCTACTCCTCTCCCTAAGTGTCCCATCTCTCTAACAACAAAAATAGGGGGGAAGATAGTTCACTAATTTGACTGGACGGAAGGGGCGGTCCGCCGTTCTGGACTACTCGATAAGGCTAAAGAACTCCGACTTTCTTTAAATTTCAAAAAGTGGGCTTGGGGTCATCAGAGGGATGTATCTCCCCCCTTCAGAGAGTGATTGTTACGTCGGAGCTCTCCTGTCTATTGCGTCGAGACATCGAAGATGGGAATTGGTCTTAATGGGGGAAAAGTCTGAGGCAGTGACTCATTTCGAGGCACGCAAGGCGTATACTTGTCGCGAGCGGAGAAGGGATTTTATCAAAGGAGGGCGAGAGAGGGCGTCTGGATTAGGGGTTTCGCGAGTATCAGGGGCAAGACGGTCATAGAGTTTAGCCCCGAATGACCTCGCCCAGGGGAAGGTCCGACCGTCGGTCCGCGTCAGGAAAACCAAGAGCGCGGCGCATACAACAGACCGCGAACACTGTACCGATCCTACTGTGAAAACGGGAGGCGGCCCTCCCCCAGCCGTCGGAAGTTGCCCCGGAATACTGAGCTCTGTACTGGTAACTTAGAAACTATCCATTAGTGCGGGTCGTGGGGCGGTGAATTCGGCTAGATCTTGAACGAGTAGGGGAGGAAAAAACTCGAAGAGTCCCTTAAGGGATCACAAAGCGCGATTGAAAAGCGACGGGGGGGTTTTCCATGACTGTGATCTACCCGGCGCGTAGGCGCAGCTACTCAGTAGACCATCTCTTTCGGATTCGGTTAGGACGAAGGCAGGCCCTGCGATGGAGTGACGGCGCGTATGTACGTGGGGCCTTTCCAGGGGTTGTTTGGATCACGCTGGACGAAGGACTCCATTAGTCCGCTGAATCGGGGAAACTCCTCACCGGAGGGGGAATCACGATCTTGCTATCTCTTAACGAGAGACGCTCTGATACTCCTCCTGCGAGGCCGCCGTCTCGATTGTTAAAAGGCGGGGGACGGACATCAGTACGCGAGAGGAATTAGAACATACTGGGAAGGCTGGAATCGAGCTCCTTATAGGGAGCTTTATGAGCTGCTCTACCATTTGGTCTATAGAAAAAAAAGTAGAAAATACCTGCGGTGGATTCCTGGCGAAAGTCGTAGAGGAACTACGCCGATCGTTACGGACGTCTTCCTACAGGTAGAGGGGCTGCTAGTTAAAAAGTGGCTCCCGCTCACCGATAACATCGAGCGTCGGCGCTCGGAAAAAGGGGGTATAGCCTGGAAGTGTGGGCGAGATCACAATTATTCGAAGTGCTGCGTCGGACCTACTCGGGATCGAGAAGACGACGTCAAGTCGAAGGAAAAGGCCAACAGGAGAAGGGAAGGGCCAAGGGGCGATCGCCGCCACAGAACGGGACGTGAAGACGGCAGAACCTTTCTCATATGTTCCCTAGAGCAGTATCGGCATTACGTAGGAGGGACCGTGCTTGAGCGAACCTCGATCTCTGGGGGGGACTAATCATTATGGGGAACGAGCTCTGGTAAAGAGAACCATCTCTCTATGAAGGTAGATCGGGGGCCCGGGACCGGCTCAAGTATCTGCAAAGGGGGAAAAAGGAAGGGAAGGCCGTCGCCATTAAGGAAGGGCGAGAATAGAGGATGTGCGAGCAATTAGGTACCTCCTGGGGAAAGGAAAGGGGGAGAGTTGATGGGGTTCAAGCCATAGATGGGGGGAGAAACCCGCCCGAAAGAAGGTCTAAAGGGTCTCTCTGTGTACTTATTCTCTAACGCTTCCAAAGCCTAGGAAAAGATTAGTAAGGGGGTAGTCCTGCTAATGGAGAGAGAAACTACTTCTAACAGACTTAGGTCCAAAAAGGGAAACCAGGGGGACATTCTAGGTTGGTTAGGTTCCGGGGGAACGTACGCCCTCTCTATAGGCAAGCAGAAAACTTTCCCGAGGGCGAGCGAGCAGAGCCGGACCAGTTCCGTATCAAAGTGTCGGGGGAGTTATCTTGCGGCGCTAGGGATGTCTACCGTTCGTCTGGGGAGAAGAAGACATTTTCCGCTATCGTCTCAGGGCTACACTTCGATGGGGTATAGTGAACCCACGGGAAACAGTATCGCTTGAGGAAAACTATAATCAGACGGTACTAGACCCTCGGGTAAGAACGAAAGAAGTCCATCGTTGTACACTCTTAAACTTACCGAGATAAGAATAGTCCGTGATAATCCATATCTTGTCACACAAGAGAGAGAGAACTGAAATCGGCGCGGATACTCAGAAAGGGAGGCTGGAAGGGATAGGAAATAGTTGAGTTTTTACGATCTACTACAAAAACAAACTGTAAAAGAAGGGGAGGGCCACTCTCGCTTAGTAGCAGAGTAATATAAATTACATTCTCAACTCCCGGGGGAGTCCTGATACGGGTTGGACATCTCTGGGCCTAAGTAGAAGAGGGTCTCTTCCGTATGCACGCACGTTTCCGGGAGGAGAAAAAAAAAAAATTTCGTCGCGGAGGCGTGAAACTCTCGCGTTTCCGTTCACAGACTGCTTTGAACTCGAGCAGGGAGGGGGGAATCCACCTCTTGGTAGGGGCTAGACCGCCCGCGCGGGGAAAAGGTCGCCTAAGAACCTCGAAAATCCCGGGTTGGGGACTACCGAGAGTCCCGCTCCACAACGCTACCCTAAGACCAATACCGTTCCAAGGGCGATATCAGTCTCCCCGGTACTTGCCCTTCAGGGGAGTAATAACTCCCTAATCTTACTCTCGCGAACCCTACTTGCACCTCGAAAAATCCGGGGGCTCGAGACAAAGGAGAAAGATCGACCTTCGAAGCGTGGGAAGATGGGGACTGAAATCCTACCGAAGCGAATGGAAGCGCCTCTCTGGTCAGACGAGTTCCTTTCTAGTCGAAAATGCATCGCCAAGTTGGGACTTTCGATTGACGACAAATCACTCCGTGGAGAAGGGGAACACAGGGATCACCGCTCTAGAAAAGCAGAAGTGCTGCCCCCGGACGATGGGCCGACGGGACGTACAGGGCAGACGGGCCTCGGAAGAGGGGAGAACGGAAAAAAAGATAAGTCTGCTGAGTGAAAAGAAAAGCGCGCCTCGTAGCGGTTGATATCATTCTTAGACCCATCAAACAGGAGATCTCCTCGACAAGGGCGCGTTCGTCACCATGCTCGTAGTTCGGGGAGGAAGGACGGGGGAGAAACTACCTCCGTGTCGCGGCCCTTTCTGTCAAGCAGACTTTATAAATCCCTTCTACATGGTACGGGTAGTCGGGGACGCCGTCAGTCGGCCCTGCTACCTCGGATGAAGAGGTCTCGGCTCACCTTCTGTTGTATATCAGAGAGAATTTAATCAGGAAACTTCATTCTCCCGCAGGGTATAAGGGAGGACTATCTACTGAGCTTCGGGTCTCCGACGGGCTCTCTATCGAAAAATGAAAGACACTCGCCTGGGCAGGGCTAGCGCCCGGCTACCTTTGAAGGGGGGTTCAGGTAACGGGGGTTCTCCTACCGGCACAGGGTAATACCCTCTCCGGGGCCTCCGTAATTTCGTTAGAGACAGTGTACTACTTGGTCGTAGTCTCTCTAAAGTCTAGAGCCTAATGTTCGCTCGTGCCATGGGAAGAGTCACATCCTCCTTTGGAACTAGATTGTCAGGCTCCCTGCGACTCTCGAAAATAAGAAAAGACGGCTCCTCGGGAGACTTAGGAAAGAGTTCCTGTCTCGGGTAATGGAAAGGACTAGACGACGATCTTACACCTTCCTCTTAACCCCTTTGGTTCTCGTTTAAGGAGCGACTTGCTAATGCTTCGATCGACAACGACGGTATTTCTGTGGGACAACGCAACTAGCCCTGACTGGGGCGGGTAGGGAGGTAGTTCTCCTTGGTTCGGCTACTGTATGTTTCTCAGGGGACCCTCCTCAGTGCCCGGTACACTCCCCTAATCTAGGGCCGGGCTCTCTTCCGAAGGTGGCCCTCGCGCTTTCCTTCTTCTAAAAACTAATAGATTACAGTCACCGAGCGGGGGTAGAGGAGCTTTCTATCCGCCGGGTCGCTTGCTGAATGCATAATTCAACTCCCCAAAACGGAATTAAATCTTCAAGCTGTGCTCCCGGAAGGGGTCGTCAAAGGGCTTCTGCGCAAATGTCGGTACCCGGAACTAGAAAAACAGAGACGATCTGCGTGTATCCTACGGGAAGACTGGGCTCCTTTGCCTGTGGAAGGCCGGGAGAGGTGGGGTGGGAAGGGGAGGGGGAGCGGTCTCTTTAAAGGCACAGGAGACTGTTGCCAGACTTGTAAAGGCCCGTTTGCTTTGACAAAAGAAAAACCTTTACAAGTTCGGCTACTTTCTCTAAGTTGGAGGAATGTTGTCTTGTCGTCAGAGGGGAAAACCTTTTGACCGAGCGAGGGGGATTGGGAGCGGTGATCTCGCGCAAGGCAAACTTCACCGGGGCGAGGTCGGCCTGTGCTCAACTGCTTCAGGAAGACCTCACAGAAAACTTTACTCGGCTACTAATAAAAATATGCGACTCTAAAGCAGCCTCGATCAGCGACGGTTACATTCACTTGATGGAGGCGCTTGCCAAGTGAAAAAAGAGAGGGGCTCTACATGAATAGCCAGAGCGCAGTTGTTTGCTCAGGGGGGGGTTTAGATTCCCGATATCTCTTAAGTGTCGGAAAGAAACGGCGAAGCTATCCCTCTGGATATAAGAGAGGCACTTGTGTAGACTCAACCTGACCTAAAAAGGATTGGGTGGACTCCCGCGTTGAACGTAGAGGAAAGTCTT
>Ga0179593_1322132_pt1 | contig 10109 bp, 19 predicted proteins | sample CZODoug2_1_08_16_FD_185931 | JGI IMG/M metagenome (GOLD analysis project Ga0179593, IMG submission 185931) | Vadose zone soil fungal communities from Angelo Coast Range Reserve, California, USA - CZODoug2_1_08_16fungal (PacBio error correction) | ecosystem: Environmental > Terrestrial > Soil >...
GAGTGATTGAGAGCCATGAGGGGGAAAAGAGTCCACAGAGGAAGCGCCTGTGGGGCGGTGATCTCGCCAGTTGTTTCTAAGATTTCAGAAGAAAAAGGGGGGAAGGTTTATTTCCCAGCAGCGACCGCGGAAATAGGGTTGAGAGACGCGCGCAGGCCCGGAGGTGAACTTGAACACGGGGTAAGATTCAAGTGAAAAAAAAAGTCCCAAATAACTTGGGCCGGGGGGGGAAGGGAAAAAACAGGGGGGAAACGCGGCGTGGGGTTGAAAGTAAGAAATGGGATCTCGAAAACCTCAAAACAACACCAACATTGGGAAAGGGAAAAAGAAAAAAGAGAGATTTAAAAAAAGAGGGGGAAGCAAAAGAAGATGGGTCACACAAGAAAAGCAAAAAGGGGGGGAAGGACCGGACACTGGAAAAAGGACGGGCATCGATCCAAAAACCTGTTTAAAGGTAAAGAAGAAGGGGACCGGGGTCTCCAGAAAATTTAAAGGGGGGAAATCGGTTTGGAAAAGGGTTCACAGAAACGGGAAGCTACGCAACGGCGTGGGGACAAAAATAAGAACGCAGACGCAGAAATACTCTGGTATCGGGGAGAAAATTGTCTTGGGGTGGAGTGACGACCAAAAAACGCAGAGCGGTCCTATTGAAAGGGAAAAAAAGGTACCACTGGGAGGAGGGGTGATTTGGCAAAAAAAAAAAAGCACGTAGAAAAAAAAAAAAAAATTTTGGGGGTCATTGGGTTAAGGAGGGAAAAAACGAAAAAAAGACGCGGAATCGGAAAACCAGCAAAATCAGAGAGGAGATCCGGTTGGGAAATTTTTTGGGTAAAAGGAAAGGGAGAAAAAAAGCTCGGGGGGGTAAGGAAAAAAGAGGGCCAGTAAAGGGAAAAATTGGAAAAAACCGTTGTGAAGTCACAAGGCCCTGAGCCTTAAGGTAAGAAGGCAAATAGAAGGGGGTGAGAAACGTGCAAAAGGGCTGGAAAAAAGGACTTATTCTAACAAGGTGGGTTGGTGGGGGATAAAAAATAATTTTCAAAAACAAAACAGGTAACACAGGGGGTGCTTGCAGGGGGGGGTCAGGGGGGCCAAAGAAAGAAGAGGGTTAACATAACCAAAAACTCAAACTTGGGAGAGAAGGTAAACTACAGACGGGGGGTTGGCGACGCATTTTAATAAGGAAAGGTGTTAGGGAGAGAAAAAGAAGTGGGGGCAAAATGGGGGTTTAAGCACTCGTCATAAAACAAAAAAAAAACCAACTGGGCAGGCGGGAAAACGACCCCCAAAGGGGATAGAGGGTTCGCAAAAAAGAAAACCAGTGGAAAAAGACAAAGGGAAGCGGCTTTACCTCAAGGACGGTGGGGGGAACACGAACGTCCATGCCAAAAAAAGGGGTTTGGTGGGGGGAAAAAAATTACCAATTCAGAGGGACAATCGCATGTGAACCCGGCTTGGGGTGGGATAAAAATACTCGCGATTGTGGAAAGGTTGCAAAACCGCACGGATACCGAGGAATACGGAATTGCAGAGGGGACTGTCACAGGTAACACAAGCAAGTGCACATCATCTACATCGGCAGAAGGGAAAACAGACCGATCAAAGCACGAACGCAAACAATGGATGGAAAAAAAAAGGGGGGACCTTTTAACCAAGGGGAAGGAAAAAAAAAAACCAAGGGAAGTCGAAAGGCTGGTCGTCGTGCAAAACGGTAGCTGAGGGACAAAATGGACGTGGGGGGGGGGTACTGGGTTAACGCGGTAAAAGGGTGGGGTCAGAGTGCCGAGGGATCAAACGGTGGAGGGAATAGGGAAGCCCTTGGGGTAAAGAGATGAAGAGTCACAGAAAGCAAGGAGTTTGAAGGGAAAGCCAAAAAAGTGAATGACTAAAGAAAAAATGGGAAGAATGGGCAGGGGTTGAACCGCGGTGGTTGGGGCGACGGTCACATAAAAAAAAAGGTTGGAAAGGGGTTTTACCAAAAAGTCGAGAGAATTCCTTGTACTAAAAACACTTCAACAATACGACCGAAGGGGGGAAAAAAAAAAAAAAAAAAGGAAATCTTGTGTCAAAAAAAAGGGAAAGTTTAGGGGGGAGGGGAAAAAGGGAAAAAGAGTGAAAATCGCTTAACAAAAACAGGGGGGGGGTTCCCCGGTTGGGGGAACGAGACTTTCAGGGGGGCAAAAAGTTACCCCACATAGCAGCCCCGGCGGGTCAAAACAACACTGGCAGGGGGGGGTGGTTACAGGGAAAAGGAAACACCCGACGCAGTTCAACCCCGAAGGAAAAGGAAACGATCAGGTTGTGGAGGGGAAGCAGGGAGCGACATTGTGGATGTGTTACCTGGTTAGGAAACGGGGAAGGAAAAAGGGCTGGAAAAGGAAGTCCGAAACAGTCCCCCTAACGGTAGAGTCAACATTCGGAAAAAAAAACTTGTGGGGAAAAAAGGGGACCACACGTTTGGGGCGCGAAAGGAGGAAAGGGGTAGCCACAAAATGGGTTGGTAACGTGATCCACGAATCCCCAGGGGGGAGGTAAACGTGGGGGAAGACGAAAGTATCAGCGTTTGGGTTGGGGCAGATGGGTGACCAAGGGAAACAAGAAGAAAAAGGGGGGAAAAAAACAAGAAAAAAGGGGAGGGGGGGGGACTGTTGTTAAACAAGCGGGGGGGGAAAAAAAACACTTGGAGTGCAATTGGGTGAACAACAGCCAAGTAAGGGGGGTCGAGAGAATGGTACAAACGGAAAAGGGGACGGGGGGTTTGGAAACAAACCATAGCCAAGTACAATGGAAAGGGGACAACAACAGGAACCAGAACAGTGGGAAAAGGGGGAAGGGGGGTTTTCCAGGTGGGGGTAAGGAAATTCGCAAAGAAAGCAAGACAATTTGCTCCATTTAAACGGGGGGGTAAAAAAAAAAGGGGCGGGGGGTAAAGGACACCTTCAAAAATACAGGGTGAGGCAAAGTACCAAAGCATGGAACAAAAAGGGGGGTTGAAATTCGAACCCTTAAATGGGTGCGGGAAAAGTTAGGCTGAACGGTGGGGGGGGAAAGAACGGGTTAAAGGAAAAGGGTCGAAAAAATAAAAATATTTCAACCAAGCGAAAAAGGGGGGGTGGGGGATTCAGGGGGGTCAGAAAAAAGTTAAAAAAAGGAATTTGGGGGGAAGCACCCATGAGTAATACCAAAAGGACAAACCCTTTTCTGAAAAAAATCCCCTCCGGGGGGGAACGAAAAGGCAGAAAAAGGGAAGACAATGTCATCAACAGAGAGGACAAAAAGGGCGAGTGTTAAAAAAAACGTTGACCCCAAAGAAATGCATGGGGGAAAGAACAAAAAAAATAAAAAATTAGAGGGTTGCTTACAAGGGAACCACAGAACGAAGGGGCGCTAAGTGCCAAAAACGGCCAGTGTCTTTTAACCGTGGGAAAAAAAGCATTGGAGAGAGGGCTTAAACCCAGCAGTTGGAAAGATTTTTCACAGACGGGAGCGCCAAAGGGAAGGGAAAACGGGGAGATGGGATTAGGGAGGGTTAAATGCCGGCAAAGAAAGGGGGGTTCAAGGGAAAAGGGAAGGATGCCAAAAACCAGGGGGTGTAAGGAAAGAAAGAAAAAAGGGGTTTCAAAGGAAAGGTAGGTTACCATTGTTCTCATGTTGGACCTAAGACCAACAAAAAAAGGGAGGTGAAAGGGAAAAAGAAGGAGATTACACAACACAATGAAACCAACTACACAACATCCAAGGAAAAAAAAATTGGGAAGGGGAGAGGACACAAAAAAAAACGTACAAAGGGGAAGAAAGTTCAGAAGTCGGGTGAAGGAGGGACATCCTAAAACGACTTTCGCAGGGGGGGGGTCTAATGAGACAAAGTTCTTGGGGGAAAAGGGAGAAGAGGAAAAAAGAAGGGAAGTGGAAGAGAAGAGAAGGAAAAGGGGGGGGGGAAGGTCGCAAGGAGGGGATGATACTTTGTGAAAGAACAGATAGTTGGGGGTCCTGATCGAAAAAAAAGAAAGGGGGAACACAAGGAAAAAAAGAGCATTTGGCAAGGGGGGTGACATATGAAGCCGTAGGGGGAAAAAAAATGCCTTAAACAAAACGGTAATGGATTGCAGAGGTTGTCAGGAGGAGAACCGGGAAAACAAATTGGGAGGGGGGGGAAAGGAAAAAAAAGGAAAAAGAGGGAAAATAATCTCTTTGCGCAAAACATGGGGGGGGAAAGTGGTAAAAAAGGGTGGCAAAGTATTGCGATTCAAACTTCAAAAGGTGGGGTAGGGAGAAGATAAGGGGAAAAAGGGGGGGAAGAAAGGAGGAAAACAGTCTCCGTTGAAAGGTGGGGAGAAAGGGGTGTTTGACCTGGGGCAAGAAGTGTCAGGGAGGTTGGGCAGGGAAAGAAAAAAAAGTAAAAGGATGACGATGATCCACTACGTAGGCAGGGGTGGGAAGAAGTTGAAAAAAAAAGAAAGAACACTACCAACAACAAGAAAAAAAACAATGCAACAAGCCCCCTTTAACAAAGGGGGGTGCAGTGGAAAAGACAATTTTTTCAAAAATTTGTGGAGGAGGAAAGGACAAACACAAAAGGCCAAAAGTCCGCGAAAAGAAAAGTTACGGGGATTTTCACCAAAGGGGAAAAATGAGGTGAACGCGCAGAGAAAAAGGGGAACCACAAAGACATGGATTGAAAAGGCTAAAAGAGGGGAAACTCTTGCGGACAGGGGTACAACAAAAGAAGGAAAACACAGCAAAATATTCAGGGAATGAAGGGAAACACATAAAAATGAAACGCCGGATTTCTGGCGAAAAAGGGGGTTAAGAAAAAAAAGGGTTATATTGAGCAAAAAACAAAAAGACAGGGGGGGACAAGAAGGGGCAAAAAAGGTTGGGGTCGCCGAATTGGTGAAAAAAACTAAAAAATCTAAGACGGGGGAGGAAAAGACCGCAGTGTCAGGATCGAGATGAAAGAAAAAAAGACAATTTAGACTCGTGCAAAAAAAAGGAGTCCTTTGAAAAGGGGAAAAGGAGGCAGTCCAGCAGGGGGTTCCCCAGAAAAAAAAAAAGGAAAAAGATTGCGGAAAAAAAAGCGAACGGGCAGGAGGATGGTGGGGGAGGGAACAATAAGCCCTTAAAAAACCAAAAGGGGGCAATATAAAAAAGCGTCAAAAACAAAGGTGGGAAAGAGGGAGGACAAAGAAGGCAAAGAAGGAGGGGGGCAAGAAAGGTAAAAGAAGGTGCACTAACTTAGAAAAGAGGGGGTGGGAAACACAGTAAAAGGAATGGGAAACGCAAAAAGGGAAAAATTTACAAAAAAGGACCAATGACGTCCATGAGGGAGTCGGTCATTCCAACACGCCAAGTGGGAAAAAAAACAAAAAAAAAAAAACCGGAAAAGAAAAGGGGGAAAGGGGGAACTAAGGGGCAGGGAAAAAGGATGAGGAAAATTTAAACAATTCTAGAAACGGATAGGCACGGGCGACGCCATAACAAGACACTGGGGGGTGTAAGACCGCAAAACACCAACACCGCCTCAAACTGCTCAAACAAAGAATAAGGAACAAAAAACTCAACAATCTTGTAGAAAACATGTCCAGGCCGGGAAATCATAATCAGTTCTCGGAGGAAAATGATGGGGGGAGGGTCCTGCTTGCAAAAAGATCTATAAAGAGGGGATTGGGTTTAAGGAACAAAGAAAAAAGAAAGGAATGAAAGACTCGAAATCCATCAGAGAGTTGCCACGGAAAGGGCACCATAGAAAGAGAAAAAAAAGAAAGACACAAAAGGGGAAGGGGGGCAACAAGGGGCTTGTTTAACAAAGGAACACCAACCCAAAGGGGGGGGGCCGGAAATTAAGAAGTTGCAACAACCCCCGGACGGATCAAGCGTGGGCTTGGAACGGGGACAAAAGGGGGGTTGTGGGAAGGAGGGCGGAAAAGCGGAGAAAGGTTGGGAGAGGTGGGGGAACAAAAAGGTAAATGCAGGGGGTGATGCACCCATGCGACGACCAGGCCGGAAAAAGGAGAAGTACCAATCCAAAGCAGGATTTCCAAATGTGAAAACGGGGGCAAAAAAAGGAAGGAAAAAAAGGGAAAGAGGGGTTTTGTCCTCCTTGTCCATAGGTAGGAGTCCCGCGGCGGTGTGGGGCCGAACGGGGGACTCCAAAAGAAAATAAAAGGGGGTGGTCCCATCAAAAGAAAGAAATGAGCGAAGACAAAAAAAACTTTGATCAAAATAAGAGACAGGGGCGGCTTGGTTGTGAAAAAGTTAAAACAGAAGGAAATCCTTAAGGATCGGTGCACTGATAATTTGGAACGGGGAATCGTCACCAAGATTCCCGAGGTGGGGGGGGGATCTAAGCAAACCCAAAAACGCCGATCGATGAAAACAGGCAGCAAAAAAATTACACCCGGGGAGGGAAAAAAACCGACGGAGACTGGTGTGCCGACCCCAAAAAAAAAAAACCCCATAGGCGATGTCGGAAGGGGGACAGGGGGGGGGGGGCTCCGGAAAACCCAACAAGGGTTTTGACAGGGGGAACGCAGGACGCAAAAAAACGACCACAAAAACCCATCAACCCCCACAAAGAAAAACACCTTGCAAGAAGGGATCAATCGCGGCAGGTCGATAGAAAACAAAACTAAGAGGGCCGGATTGGGGGCAGCACATTGGAATCAACCCGAAGGAAGGATCAGCGGTTTAAAAAGGCACAACAAAAGATGGACCAACGGACCCAGGAGGCGGGGCGCCCGGTCGAAAACTTCAAACAAGAAGCCGGGGGATTTTGGCACGGCAAAAAAACAACGCGGGGAACAGGCAAAAACCCGACACGGGGGAGCATGTGCCAAGGGAAAAAAAAAAAAGTTAATAGGAACGCCACCAAAAACCCGGGACAAACATGAAGAAAGGAAAACCGGTTTGCTAATACATTTTGAACAGGCATAGGCAAAATTGTGTGAAAAGAGGTGGGAATAATCGCTAAAAAACAAAAAAGGAATGAGAAAAGAAAGAAGGAATAGATGTAAAGAAAAAGAAAAAACGAGTGGTCACAGTCAAAAATAATGGAACCTGGCAAAAAAGAAATTTGGTTGGGAAAGGGGGAACGGTAAAAACGGAAATCACGATCCCCGAAGTTTGGTAAAGGAAAAAGAAAATTCAGCCGTCAAAACCCTGGCTGGTAAAACAGAGTGGACAGTTCGAACCAGAGGGGGGGGAAAAAAGGAGGGTAAGAGGAAATCCCTCTTTTAAAAAAAAAGATTGTCGGTGGGGAAAGTTGAAGGTGCAGGACACACAGCCAAAACGTGGAAAGGCGGGAAAGGGGCTAGGGAGTACTTTGGGTTGAGGGGGGGTGCTTTCTCCCAAGGTCGAAACCGGGGGGGGGGAGTGGCTTAGAAGAACACGGCCATGACGCATCGAAAAACCAAAGGAAAGGGGGGAAAGGAAGTTTAAACGGGGGGGAATTTGGGGGTTGTAGAAGGGAATCTGAGTAGAAGAAAGAGTGGGGGTGTGTACCGACAACGCGAGGCTGGGGAAGGAGGAAACAGTTGTGGGGGGAATGCAGGATATACGGAATGATGAAAAACACGAAAAAGTTTAAAATAACCAGCAACGCAATGGGGGGGGGGCAACGGAAAGAGGGGCCAAGGGTTGGTTTTGTTCAAGGAAAAAGACAGAAAGGGAAACCAAGTGGGAACCTTGTTGCGGGGAATGGCGTTTCAGGAAGCTCAACGAGAAATTAAACCGAGAACGGTGTGAAAAACAAAGGGAGAAACGCGCCTTGGGAAAAAAAATTGAAGAGGGGGAGTGGACTTAAGGGGCGTTTTCGGAGGCAAGGGATTACAACCCTGACACATAACTTCGGGAAAAAGGAAACACAAAAGAGAAGGGACAGGAAAAAGCACTGCCAACATGGGGGACCCCCGGTAAAGGACTGCGTGGGAAACCGCCGTGCGGTGGGGACAACAAGTACGGAAAAATCAGAAGTTGGTGGGGGGGGGGGGTTCAAATTAAAAAAAGGAATGACTGCCCAAAGAGAAGGTGTGTTTGAAAGGAATTTGGGGCGCGACAGGGGGACACAGAACGGTAAAAACGAGGATCGCAAAATGTGCAGGGAGGGGTGTTACGGGAAAAGGGGGGGGGGGGGGGTAACGCAAAAAGACTTGCAGACATTATCAAAACGGGTGCAGAGGGAGGGGGAAACGAAATCAATAACAAAGAAACGGAGACACAGATGATGGTTAAAAAAAACGGGCACTGACACAAACACAGGAGGACAAGAGGGGGAGTTGTGGACAAAAAACTTTGCGACTGGGCCCAAACAGCAGATAACTTTTTGAGGCGGTTGAAAACGGTAGGGGGGAGTGTATAATTGGAAAGGCTCCTTGAGAGAAAAAAAAATGAGTTGACCTTGAGGAGAAATAGCAAGAAAGGGGCCCAAAGGGAAAGGAAATGTTGCATGGGGTCACCGTGGCCCAATGTATGAACGGAAACTAAGGACGAATTTCAAAAGGGGGGGGGGGGGGAAAAAAGAGGGGTAGGGGTGGAAAGCGCAACTGAATTTGAAACCCGTTGTTGGAAAGGGACGAAAGGCAGTACTTTTTTGGAAAAACGTCATTAAACGAGGGTGGGCTGGAAGGAACCGTTCAAAATTAGAGCTGTAAAGAGTTGGAACGATGGACCGAATGTGGCCAACATGGGCGCAAAAAAAAAGAAACCTGAAATGGAGGGAGAAAGAAAGGTCACATTGTGTGGGTCGGAAAAAAAAAAAGCACAAGAAAAAAAGTTGCCCCCCCGAAAGCGAATCAAAAAAGGGTGGGGAATCGAGAAAAAAAGGGGGGGGAAGTTTGGGGAAGGGGGGAAGGATCGAAGGGGAAGTCGGAAAAACAATCCGGATAAGGGTTAGAGTTTTTTCAAGGCGGCAAAAAAAAACTTTTTGCAGAAAGGGGAAGGAAGGGGGGGGGGACAGACACCATTAAAAAAAGGTGGGACGGGGGGCACACACATGGGGAAAGGTAAGAATCGAAACTCAACCTGAGTTGTTGGAAAGAGAACGAAAAGAAAGGGGTTTTCAGAGTGCCAAAAAAAAGTCATAGGAAAGACAAAAAGAGACTTTTGAACCATAAAGGCTGTTGGCTTGTAACGAGAAAACGGGAAAAAAAAGACCCCTTCGGGCAATGTGAAAGAAAGGAATGGACGCCGAAATGGCAGGACCCGGGAGGGTGTGGTGGTGGGGGTGAAAAAAAGAAAGGGTCAAAGGAAAAAAAAGGAGTGGCAACCACACCCCAGGAACCAAAAAATGGCATGGGGTGGGGGAAAAAAAATGGTTACTGGGGAAGGAAACAGGTAGAAAATCCACAAAAGGCAAAAAGGGTTGGAGCCAGGGGAAACAGTGGAAAAAAAAGGATGTACCAGAACCAAAAGGAAGAACTGAAAAGGGGGGGGTGCAAGAAAACGTCAGAAAAAACAAACTACACACTTTGTGGATGGAGGAGACCAGGCGGGTTCTACTTGATAAATAAAAAAAAAAGTAGAGAGGGAATTGATCGCCCAATGAACGCCACAACAATGGGCAAAAGGGAGGAAAAAAAAGTTTGGTTTTGATAAAGTAAAAGCTCATTAACAACAAAAAAGACAGGGTAAAAAACGGTGCAAAAAGAAAAAAAGTGGAAAGGTGAGGCCAATGTACAGACATGGTTACGGCAGGAAAAAAAGAGGGAAATAAGGGGGGGGGTGTAGAAACTGGGGAAACCAAGGGACCGAGTGTGGTCGGGTGGGAAAAGGGCCGATGGAGAATCAGACAAAGAAAGTAGAGGGGAAGGGGACAAAAGTGTAGACCACGCAAACGAAAAGGGACAAGACCCACCTTCATTTTCAACCAAGTTCCATTACCCAAAAGGACGGAGAAGGAGGGAAACACAACAGCAAAAGGGAAAGATTTGAAAAAAGCCCAAGACCACCAAGGAGACAAAAGCCAAGGGGAGGAAAATGCCCGCTGATTCTGGTCCCATGCATTGACCAACGAGGAAATTTGGGTGCAGGAGGGGAAGGTGTGGGGGGGAAAGCAAAGAAATTACGGGGTTGTGCAGGCTTTTAGGGTTGGTCGAAGTTTTGTTTTGGGGTGTGGT
>Ga0179593_1325780_pt1 | contig 10109 bp, 16 predicted proteins | sample CZODoug2_1_08_16_FD_185931 | JGI IMG/M metagenome (GOLD analysis project Ga0179593, IMG submission 185931) | Vadose zone soil fungal communities from Angelo Coast Range Reserve, California, USA - CZODoug2_1_08_16fungal (PacBio error correction) | ecosystem: Environmental > Terrestrial > Soil >...
ACAGTTAAAAATTGATTCAAAAGGGGCGCAGAAGACCGAAAAGCAGCTAAAAAAGAAAGCATCAGAACGAGAAGGAAAGACTCGTTGGCAAAGAATTCATGCTGGTCGAGGGTAACAGGGCGGAACTATCGAGAAATGGATAAGGGGAGAAGGACTTGTCCGGACAGGCGCAAGAAAAAATGGTACGGACGGCGCATGAAACAGTAATCAAGGGGGAGGCTTTGGGTATTCTTCAGAGGTGTTAGTCGGGATGAAGCATGAAGCTAACTCTATAATTCTTATTGGAAGACGCGGTGCCGAACGGAAATCGTGGTGGGCGCGGGAACTCGAAAAGACAAGGGAAACACGTCGAGGTGGGTATAGGTCTTAAAAAGAAGAACCCACAAACAGTTCGCAATACGCTATTAGACTTGCATCAGGAAGCTCTATCCGCAGAGTCGTGGAAATGCCGATGAAAAAACAGCATTCAGCGCCGAGTGGTGGCAAGCGAAAGTGTGTCGCGTGAGGGGGAAAATAATTTAAATCAAAAAATCAAAAGACGGACGGCCGCATAATTGGAGTGGTATTACACTTGAAGGATGAGCTACTGGGTTGAGGGGAGCTAAAGAAGCTGCAACCCCAGAATGGGGCGAAAAGCGCTCAATGGAATCCCTAGACCGCAGCAGGGCGGAAAAGCCAACAGTGTATGACTGAAAATCAGGCGATGGCAAAGAAAAAGCTCTGAATTAAGGTCTGGCTAAGGAAGGTGGAAAAATCGAAAAGGGTAACGCGGGATCCCCTTTTCCATAATAGACAGGAGGGAGGGGTTAGCTGTAACGAATTGGGATGAATCTCCGTCTGGGGACGGTTGTGGAATTGGCCCGGTCGACAAGATGGGGACCGTACCCTAGCGCGGCCTGTGTCAAAGGAGGGCGGAGGATGGGACGATCGTTCGTTTAGGAGGACAGACATTGAAGGAGGCGAGGAGGGAAACAGGCTTCGTTTTGGGAAGAAGGCAACGATGTGAGGGGAGCGGCTATCTTAAAGCCTGCTGGAGCCAGCTCGTGTGGGGAAAAGGGGGGAAAGGAACACGTTAAATTTTGATGAATTGTGAAGAAAAACATGGAACGACGGGTGAAGGGGGGATGCATGTCTATAAAAAGGAGGGGGTTAACGAAGAAAGGCATCGCGGGGATCTGGGAGGTCCTTTGACAAAAAAGACATGTCTTGCCGTGGATCTACAGGGGGAAATCTTCGGGTACGCAAAAGTGAACTATGCCAGGGGCAAAGAAAACCTGATGCGCGGCGAAGGAAAGACCCAGGGGTTGTGGGGAAGACAAGGTTTTTCCCCCCTGAAAGAAAGGCGCGACATTAAAAAGAAGTCATAAAAATATCGAGATCGCCCAGAACACTTGAAAAGCATGCCGGGGTGGCGGGGGGGGGAAAAAAAAAAAGGCATGCAAGGTTTCAGGACACCGAGGTGTTCTCCCGGCCGGGTTCTTTCCCTGGAGCTTCGTGGAAAATACAGTGTGGCAGGAAAGGAAAAATTTTTGCCGAATGGGGCGAGGAGGTGGGGAGGACTCGACAGCGCTCCGCCTTCGAGACTGTCTGCCTTGGATGCACTGCTTGGATCACTGGAGAGTGGATCAGAGAAAATTTATTAGCAGTCTATGAGAACATCAGTTGGAAAAAGAAACAGGAGTACAAAATCCAGTCGATCGATAGGGCGAAAAAGGAAGATATGCTGGAAATCGGAATGAAGGGAAGTCAACTTTGAAAAGAGGAGGGGTCATGAATGGGACTCGAATCACTGCTACGAGATAAGAAAAAGCAAACTACATGCTGAAAAAACGTGGGTTGGGAATGAAGGAAAGGAACGGTAAGATCGTAATGGACCAGTAGTGGAGACGCGGGCCAGCAAGTCTATAGAAAAGATGTTTCAGCTACGCCGGGGCCCGCGAGGGGGGCAAGCATTTCAGACAAGAACTCCAATTTCGGGAGAGAGGACCTAAGAAGCGTTTGGGAGGCGGCGAGATCGAAAAGAGAAGGGGGGGGTGAGCCAGAAAAGAAGAAGGCGAGGGAAAAATCTCGCGCTCACAAGGTTGAGTCGGGAAGGCACTGAGAGGGGAATACACGCTGCGAGGGAGTGAAGGATTGTGTATACGCCATACACTTTGTGGGGGGGAGGCGAGAGAGGAGAAGGCTTGGTTCTGGGCGTTTGGATTTTTCTCGGGAATTCGAATCGGGAAAACGGGAGAAAAGAATTGTCACGAACCAAAGGGGGGAGAAGAACCGATTTCGGGGGATTGCGCAGTTCCATTAAGGACTATACTGCGATCGGCGTATCGAAGAGGTCCGGGGCAAAGCGAAAGATTGGAGGGAAACCATCCGGTGAAATGGTTACGGGGAAAATTTGGTTGTGCAGGTGGGGCAGGCAAAAGCTATCCATTGCCGGGAACAACCGCACAAAAAACATTACTAAAGCCAGGGAAACACGCGAAGAAGGTGGGGAAGAAGGAGGACTGAAACATTCCTATCGACTTCACTGAAGGGGGAGACAGAGGGACCCCACTGGGGGAGACTCTCGCACCAACAAAACCAGGAAGAAAAGATCATCGAAAAAGCCATAAGTGGGGGCTCACTCGGGTCCAATACAGGTCAGTTCTCGAGAAACGGACCGTGGAACATTCATTCCAGAACCTCGAATTCCGGAGAGGCGTCTGAAAAGGGGTCGGTGGACCAGGCAATGGGAATCTAACCGCCAAGACCCCGAGGAAAAAGGTTTTGAAAAAAGGCACCGGAGGGGGTTAACCACGAAAAGCTGCGAGTTGTGCCACCGGCCCGATTCGGAGAACGCAGAAAGAAACGTATCGATTAAGACTGGAACGTTCTCACACCAAAGTGCGATCTAATCGCGGCCGTAGGAGTATGGGGAAGAAGGGGGGCCGATAGAAGAAGGAGGAACCTCCAAACGAAAGAAGAACGCAAGAAGGATCGGAGAATCGGAACTCAAAAAGGAATTTAGAGCAAAAAACCTCGACCTACAAGAGCAGCGGGTGCTGCAAAGCGAAGGCATAACCGACGCGGAAACGGTAAAAATCGGGAAAGGAGTCTTTCCTCTAAATTCGCGTGATGCGCAAAAAGACGTGGAAATCTTATCGCCGATTTTCTACCCCCATATGAGAGTCGGGATCAAGCATGTTCGTAGAGGATTAACAAAAGCGGTCACTTCTGAGAGTCAAAGAAAGAAAGACAAGAACGAGTCTTGCCGGCTCTCCACTAAGGGGGAGAGACACTAGGTAAGGGAGGAGTAGGAAAACCGTGGTGAAGCTGTTTTGGAAGAAGTTACTGAAGCCCGTAGCATGTCGTCGAAGGGAAATTCAGGAAAAGCAAGGGAGTTTAAATGTCAAGGGGGCATTCCGGGTACCGCCTTAAAGACAACTTTAACAAACCTCGGGGGAAGTCGGGGTGGGGACTTCAAGGGGTCGGGCAGATTCCCCTAAAAAAGAAAAGGGACGAAGGTACTGCGACTCAAATACACGGATTACATCAGTGCCTAAAAGGTGCAGGGCAGTCGAAGAAAGCGAGAGCAAGTAAAGAAAAATCTCGACAAAAAAAAATCACCCGGACATTGCTTCTGAATTGAGAAAAATGGCAAGCAGAAAAGGTAAAAAAGAAGGGGGAAGAAAAGAAGAACTTGACAGAAACCAAGGAAAATGGAGTCCAAGCAAAGATGATCATAAGAACTATTGCTATAAAGACGAGGGGGGAGGGACCAGGGGGGTATGCCGGAGAGGGGTTAACTTCATCAGGTTGTGTCTTCAAAAACCAGACGAGAGGAAAAAAGAAACAGAGTAAACCAGCATTCACCATCTCACGGAGTCAGATGCATATAACGCAAAGAAAGGGAGTGTTGGGCACCAGAATCTAAGAAGAAAAAGGGAGGGGCAGTGACTGAAGGGAAGCACAGCACATGGATAAAAACAATTGTAGGGCAAACAGGGGGAGTCCCAGAACATTGCAACGCTACAACTAATACAGAAAATTTCAAAAAGAACTCAAAAAAAAAGGCAACAAGGATATGGGGTCAAGCGAGAGGAAAGCACGAAAAAGAGAACCGGCGAAAACAAAAACGGCCTAGGAAGACGCCCCTTAAGAAATGTAGCCGTGGAGAAAACTAACGCTGAAACGCCTCAAAAAAAGAAAAAAGGACTTGCAGGGACTATACCCAACTGAACGAGGTGGGAAAAAAACTGGGAAAAGAGGGTATCAAGAAAGCAAGAGAAGAGGATCAAAAAGCCACCTGCGGACTGAAGGACAAGGGGAAAAAACGGGGCAATTTTCACGTAAGATCCGTAAGGGAATTCCCAAGAGGACTTTCTGGTGAACTCCTCAAAGGATCGTGGAGGACGCAATGGAAATTTGCTTTTACGGCTGAGGCGCAGGAAGGTGCCATAATACGAAGAGGGCTTGCGCTCCAGGGGTTCAAAGCGATGGGGGGGGGAAAATCAATCAACCAGCGAAGAATGCGTGCCATAAAAAGAATTGAATGTTGAAGAGGGGTGAAGTGAACCCGGAAACGGTTTGGGTGGTCAATCCCGGAAGCAAGGCTCACAAACAAAGCGATGATGCGCGGCACAAAAGTGGGAAAAATAGGAGAAAAACAGATGACTCTTGCAGGGCTGCCCACGCCGGAGGAAAGAGCCCTGAAGCGTGCAAAAAAAAAATAAATTTAAGGAAAAAAACTGCACTGCCTAAGCCGACAAAATCAGATCTACGGCAGCTGAAAGATCTAAACCCCGACCGACAAAGGGATCAGGCACCTGGCTGAGTAGGGAAAATCAAGGCATTGAAGAGGGGACAAATGAAAACGGCTGGAAAAAAAAACGACCCAAAAAAAGGGAGAAAAAAGACCCCACGAATGATCTAGTAAACCTGTGGCATGCGCGGTGCGCACCAAACAACCAAATCTCCGGAGTATGAGCTAAATGGGACAAAAGGCTCCTTCTGGAAGGGGAATACTGGACAATAAAAGGATCTGCAAGAAGATGAATCTTTAGGAAGGAAGAGGGACGGGAAGGTGCCCGCGGAGAGGGAGAAAAAAGTCAAAATCTCCCTGAAAACGGGGGGGAAAAAAAAAACAAAAAAAAGATGGAAAACGTGCTCGTTATGAGAAAGACAGAAGGTCAAGAAAAGCGTACCGGGGAAAAAGACCTCAATCGCCATCCATTGACTAAAAGTATTCAAGAGGGGAAGAAGAATTCTTCACAAATCGGAACCTTGCCGGGACCTACGAGAGCAAATGAAGCAAAAAAAAAAACATTTGCAGGAGAGATTGGGGGGGCAAAAAATTAACTAGGGTTCGGAACCGAGCCACAGGGTAGAGAAACGTGCACGGAGATTTGGGGAGCAGGTGGCGTCGGAGTGGAAAGAACGCGGTTAAGAAGTCGAGCTAGGAACTAAGACTAGAAGGGTCAGTCGTGGTGTGTAAGGCTAAAGAGGGGACAGCAAATGCCGGCGAAATCTTTTATAAGGTCCGGAAAACGCCCAGGGTCAAGAACGGGATGTGAGCGAACCTGAGCAGAAGCAGGGAGTGGAAGCCGTCCACCGAAACTTCCCGCTCCGCGTGTTGCAAGGAATATTGGGGCGTGATGGAGAATTAACGGGATTGATCACAAAAAAAAAACCCGGACAGTGTAGGAAAAAAAGACAGCTTAAAAGGCACTGAAAAGTGGTACTAAGGGAGTGAAGTAGGCAAGACTCTGCACCACCAGGGGGGGGGAAGGGGGGGGACGGGGGCTGCAAACAAGCCCGCCTCGTCTAGTTCAACTAGCCAAAAAAGCGGGAGAAAAGAATGGTGATGGTCTTAAGAAAGGAGAGGTCGGAGTGACCCGAAACTACGGGGGAACTTCTGGCTAAGAAATATTGTATCGGGGCGACCAACTTGAATAAAAGTAACACGGAGGGGGAGTGGGGGCCTAAGGTGACCGGAAGGGGAAAACCCGTGAACAGGAAAGGGGAGAGGGAAACCTGCAGTCAGGTCGCTTTCACTTTGGATCTGGAGATGGCGGAGCGGTCGGGGAGAAAACGGCTAAAGAGGAAGGATAAACGCGAAAAGACAAAGAGGTTTTTGGGATAAAGTCAGAGGTTGGGGCGGAGTCATCTGCGAAAAAGCTCTAGTGGGGGGAGGTGGAGAAGGTCCATGGAAGATGTGGAGAACCACGTCCTGAGACTTGAAAGATCAGGGAAAAAAAGATACATATGTAGAAACGTAACACACAAAACGAAAAGATGCTGGCGTGACAACCGCATTTGAGATTCTGGAAAAAAAGTCTCAAACGGAAGAGTGCAATGGGCGAAAAAATGCGCTGCTGCCGCGAGAAGGACCTGTGTAAGACAAAAGAGAAAAAGGAAAGAAATGGACACACCCACTTGGGTCAGAAGAGAAAACATCTTCTAAACGTGGGAAGAGTGAACGCTGGCGACAAAAGGGACATGTAAAGGTTTCAAAAAAGAAAGTTCCAAAAGTCCCGTTTTCCAGGGGGCCCTTTGCGCTGTCCATATTGCGCGAGAAAACGGGGAGCATGGCTTAAAGAGGGGGAAGAACGGCAGCAGCGCCAGTCGAGAGACTTCCTTTCGGGAAATACTAACGTGATGGGTGGGAAAATTATGGGAAGCCAATGAGGAAGCGAGACTGAGAAAGCAAACAGGATCCAAAAGGGAAGGCTAAGACTTCGCGGAAGCTGAGTCAACCACGGATGACCTTAAAGCGGAAGGAACGGGTCGGTAATGGAACTAAAAAAGATAAAGTCTGGGTAAAACCCAAAAATATTGGGAAGCCTCCCTGGGTTCGAAGTTTGCAGTACGGAAAGGGAGAATTTGGAGGAACATAGTGCGAAGCGGGAAAAAAGATTTGGCAAGAGAGCCTTGACCGAGCGGGGTGCAAATGGGACTACGAATAAAAACGAAGGAAACGAATCAGAAAAAGAAAGGCTGTGGGAGAAAGGCGGCAAAGAAAGAACGCTTTGGGCTCCATTCAAAAACAAGGACGCGATCGCGGCACAACTGGATGGAAAAAAGAATGTATCGGTGGAAAGAAAACCGACAAGAAAGATTGCGAGGGTTTGATACAAGAAGGGGTCAGAGAGAGAACAGCAAGGGGATTTTTCTCAAAAGAATCAAAAAAATGAAAACTTCGAAAAAATTTGGGGGCGAAAAAGACAGGCGAACCGCGGAAGGGTGCGAAAGGGGTCCCTTGCAGAGCGGGGAATAAAAAATCGGGCCGGTGTTTGGGAAAAAGAGGGGGAGCAACATCCGGTGACGGTTACGGGGGGACTGGGGGCGATGGCGGGGAAAAAAAAGGAGGTCCATGACCGGACACAACCAAAGAACAAAAGAAAGGAGAGAGGGTCAGCTTTTAGGGCCTGAATGTGACCGGGGGGGAAAAAGTTCCGGACTGCGAGGACGACTGAGCCAAGGTCTAAAACTAAACCAAAAAAAAAAAAGAGGAAGAGGGAGAGAGGGGCACGAAGGTAACGTCAAAGTCCAAAGAACGTTTCAGTGAACAACGAAAAGGGGAAAGGAATGAATCACCAGAAAAGACCTGAGCGTGCGGAGGAGGAATGTTGAGGAAAAGAACGAAAATCTCTAGTGGGAGAGAAGACCATGGGAACCGAAGCATCGCAAAAAAAAAGAGGGAAAGAAGTGGGCCAACGGAAAAGATCGAAATATCGCCAAGCCGAAAGAGTCTTAGAATGACAGAGTCGGCACTCAAAGCCATCAGAACAGCGGAGCGGGGAGGGGGAAATGGATTGGAGCAGTTGAAGAGGGATTGGCAAAGACACAAACGCCAGACCGCCAAAATCAAAGGAGGGGAAGCTCTCCAGACAACAAGATGATCAACACGCCGAACAGAAAAAGAGCAGCGTGGCGGAAATCTCGAAAGAACTCAAAGCAAACGAAGGAGTCTGACCCGCTAAAGTGGGCGCAAAGAAAAAGTACCGAACTCCGCATTGAAAAAAGGATGCTTATTAGGAAAGGCAGCAATTGGAAATTCGTAAAGTCTGAAAAAAGAACAGAGAAAAGAGGGGTTCCAAAATAATATCAAAGGACTATCAAAAAACACTACTGGCAAAAACTATCTGTACTGGCTGTGAACGTCCGGAAACCAAGTGGTTGACAACGAAAAAAAGGATGTTCGAAAGAAAACTGTGGCCTGATCAGAGGGGAAGGTCAGGATAAACATTTAGACAAGGGTGAGCTCATAGACCGTTGTCCGAGGGTCCCTGAGAAAAAAGGGGTCGAAACAATAAAGGAGAAAGGGGAGGTGGTGTACGGAAACATGTGGAAGAAAAAATGAGCCGGGGCACAACACCTTGCGAGCAGAACGGGAAAGACTCGAAAACCAAAAAACAGGTCAGCAGTGAAAGAAAAGGGCTCCGTCGAAGTAAAGCGGGCCAAAGGAAAAAATCAAAACTCAATCCCTCCAACTGGGCAAACCTTCAGGAACTGACCCCAAAAAAGTTATGGGGCCTAGGAGCAAAAGAACGGAAAGCGGACAAAAATGGGAATACTTTTTCGTCGTCCACGCAAAAAGCAAAAATTCGAAGGGGGGGACACGTCGAGGAGGCCGTGAATTCCATGAAGGTGATTCGGGGGGGAAGGACCGCTTCAGAGATTGGGTGGTCAAAACCAGCGAACTTCCGCCGAGAAACGCATTTCAAAATTCCAGACGCGAACATTAACCACGGGGAGGACTCAGGGGAAAAAAGGGGTAGAAGAAACCGAAAGACAGGCTTGTGGAACAACATCCTAAGCAAGACCCGGAAAAGGGAAAAGTGTTCATTTATAAAGCAAAAGGTTATAAAGGAAAAGCAGAAAACAGGTGATTCAGAACATGTGGAGGAAACCACAAAACCCGGGAAGGCACGGCGAAATCCAAAAACGAGATGAGTCCACAAAAGGAAGAAGATCGCCAGGTGATAGATCAATCTCGAAGGGAAAAAAAACATAATCCTACGAGGCAAAAGGAACAGGGGAAAAAAATAAAGATGAAACTCAAAACCGACCCATCACTCAAAAGAAAAAGAACAAGAAACGAAAAGAAGAGGAAAGGCTAAAGAAACATCTCGAAAAAAAAACGTATCAAAATGGGAAAAACAAGGTCAAGAAGGAGATCATGAACAAAAATTAAAGGTAAACTTCGAGTACACACATGTGGCGCGCACTTTCCGACGGGATGAAGGGGGAAAGGGGGGGAATTTTGGGAACAAATCGAAGTCAAGTAGCCAGGGGAGTACGAGATGGCGTGGGCAAAAGAATGAAGATGGGAGAGCGGAATCAACATCTGCTTGGATGGGGTAACGCTGAACTTCTTCAGGGAAAAAAAGAGGGCCATATACCTAAATGCTCAAGCTTGCACTAAAAAAATGGGGTGCAAGAGGCAAAAAGGAAAGAACGAAAAACACCAGTAGGAGAAATGAGAAAAGGGGGGGAAAAGATAAAAAAGAATTAGAAGGTACTGCCCGTCTCGGTTGGATGTTTGTGAGGGAAATACCGAATTCCGCTAAAAGACCAAAAAGACACCAATGAGGTCGAGGCAAAAAAAGCGGCGCACAAAGACGAAGCAAGGAATCGGGGGATGGGGACAAAATCCTTCGCTGAAAAGATAGAGTAGCTGAAAAAGCCTACCTATTCTTTCTGGGGTGAAATCCTTTTTCAGCTCAGGAAAAAGAAAATATTCGACGGGGAAAAGGAAATGTATCGGGAAGCGACCCAGGGGGGACACGTCAAAATGGAACTCTGGCATTCTAGTGCCAAAACACCGGGGTCATAGGGGGAGAAACGACGATGCGCAGGAAGAAGGACGCAAAAAACAGCTGGAAGACAGAAAATCTGAGGTGTATCAAAAGGTTCATGAAAGGGCCGAAACGCGACAAAGAGAAAAAAAAAAGCGCAAAGGTAAGGGAGATTCAGTTAAAAGGCTCAATAGAGGGGAGTGTATCGCGAAACGCGGGAGTCTAAGCAACAAGATATTCCTCCCGAGAGGAAGGGGATTTGGAGATGAAGCGGGAGAAGGTGACCCGAAAGAAAAAAGGTCAAGGCGGACGGAAGCCTCAAAAATGGGGGGT
>Ga0179593_1347198_pt1 | contig 10109 bp, 18 predicted proteins | sample CZODoug2_1_08_16_FD_185931 | JGI IMG/M metagenome (GOLD analysis project Ga0179593, IMG submission 185931) | Vadose zone soil fungal communities from Angelo Coast Range Reserve, California, USA - CZODoug2_1_08_16fungal (PacBio error correction) | ecosystem: Environmental > Terrestrial > Soil >...
GATGGCAAAAGTGCTTTTGGGAGCAGTGTCAGGGGGGCTTATTAATCACCAAAGAAAACTTGGGGACAGGGGGGGGGAACGTGCCCAGGTGGAGGGGAGAAGCGCAGACCTTTAAATCACCCTAGCAGGGCAGGAGAAGGGGGTGTGAAACAATCAAATCGCCGCGGACAAAAAGGGGAGCCGACGGATGGAATGAATGGTGGACAAAGGCTGCAAAGCTCCAAGTGGTGGACCAAAAAAAGGACGAAAAAGCAGGCAGACAGAAGGTAGAATCATAGAAAAAGGAAAAAATCAGCATTAATTCCCGAATCACCCTAGGCGAAGTGAGGGAAAAAAAGCGCTAAGTGAAATAATCAAATTGGACGTAAAAGTCCAAAAATAAGAAGGAACGGAGTGCACGGCAGAACTGAAGATCAGAAAAAGCTATAACATGAAGGGGGAAAAAAGCCCCAACTGCCAGGCACGTCCAAACAAAAAACAAGTTAAAGGAGGTGCAACTCGCACGTACGGGAAAATTGGGGTGGGAGAAAAGGAGTGGAGAAGTCGCCGGACGGAATTGGTGGGAAAAGGGTAGAAAAAAGTTGTGGGAGGGAGGAGGATCTGGGTACTGTACAGAAAAAAAACTCGAGATCACAGGGTTTTAGGGGGAAGACCGCAGGGGGAAATCGCCGGGAAAAGAAACCAGCCGCCGGAGACTCCCGAACATTGCTGCAGAGAAGAGAAGGACGGACACTATAACAAGGTCAGACAACTGTTAAAAAAAGGTTGGGGGGGGACGAGGACGAGAACAAAAAGTCAGTTCAAACGGGGGTCCCTTAAGGGGACGGAAAGGGCTTGCAAAGGAAGAAAGGAAACCCAAGTTCTGAAAATGGATGCCCAGAAGGAAGCCGACAAAAACACTGGAAGGAGGAAAAAGGACACCTACGGCCGTATAGATGGAAACACAAAGGAAGATTAAGTTCAGAAGAAACCTCCAACAACCTTAAACAAAATTTTTCAGTGGGAGCAAGAGGAAGGATGTGGTGGGGGGGGGGTGCCGAAAAAGGGAAATAGAAGGGCAAGATAAAGATAAAGTCTCGGCTCCAGAGGAGAAAACCGGATCTTGGAAGCTGAACGTAATTCCAAGAAAAGAACGCGGGATGATAGACACCGTCAACGCCGTGGGGGGAACGGGGAAATAAAGAAAAGTCATTACCTGCGGCGCCTGTGTGTGCAAAAAGAACGATTCTCTCTCAACAGGGGAGGAAAAGAAAGAAAGCGTGGACTTTTTGAAACAAGCGGCCAAAAGGAAAGTACGGGAGGCTTCAGTCCGGCCTAAAAAAGATGAAGCAAGGCAGACAAAGAGAAATAAAAGGGGGGGGGGACCCGGCAGCACGCCCAAAAGGAAAATAAAAAACGAAAAAAACAAATTAGAGCAAAAGAACGAATTTGTATGAAAAGAAAGAAAAAGAGGGTTGCGCACAAAGGGGGAGAAGAGGAGAAAAACACCCCGAAAGTCATCAGAAGGGGATAAATCAATGGGGGAAGTGCCTTACGGACCCAGGGGGTGAAGGTAGCACGTGGTTTTGAAAGCAAGAAGATGTTGACCTGGGTCAAGAAAAGGAGGGAAACTCGATGGGAAGAACACGTTAAGGATCACGAAAAGTTAGGACATGCAAAAGAGAAAAGCCGAAACGCTGATCCGTGGAATTAGTACACGGAGGGCCCAGAGGATTTTTGGTCCCGGCGAATAGCTGGTGCAAAAAAACTAACTGCAAAGAACTACGGCCAGGGGAAAGACTCAAACGGGAACAAACGAATGCTGCAATTTTGGTAAATCCGAGGGGAAGGTCATCAACACCTAATTGATGAAGACTAAAAGAAGGAAGAAAAAATAAACGGGCGTGGTCAGGGAGACAAAGAAAAAGGGGTAGTCCAGCAAAAGACTGGACCATCATCCGTGGCGCTGGTGAAGGGGACCGGCTCCCCTTAACGAAAAAAAAAAACTTGAAATCAAGCAGAAAGTCCGTCAACATATTAAACGACGAGTATTCAGAGCGAGAAAGCACAAGATTATTCTGAAGGGTGAAAGAGTCGGTCGGGGCAAACTATTGGGTAGGGTTTAAAAAGACCAAGGAATAAAGAAGGAAAAAATGGCAAGGTGAAATTAACCGACAATGAAAAATTTTGCGGGAAAGACAGCAGTGGTTGAAACGATTGAGAAATGGGAACAGGGATTCCTGGATCAAGGAAGTATCCGGGAACGGGTCAATGTTGAAAAGGGGAAGTTTAAAAATGGGAACAGGACTGTTCAGAGGATTGGGCAATCAAACAGGGGAAACCCTGTGAGAAATCAGGTCAAAGAGGCGGGCAGAAAAACGTCGGGAGAGGGATACGAAACAGTGGTCAGAGGAAAAAATCAAAACAAGAAGCGGCTGAACTGCAACCAGACAAAAAGGAGAGGGGTGTACGTCTCTCTTTTTTGAAAAAACTGGAAGGAAAAACGGTAAAGCAGGGGGGGGAAAGAAACAACACAAGGCCAAGAAAAAGGTGCCTCGTGAGAAAAAGACATCGAGAAAAGGAAAGGGTAAAAGGAAAGCGTAAAAGTTATGCGGGCGGAAAACACCAATTATAGCACGGGAGGCAGGGTGCTTGAAAGCGACGAAAGAATAAAAACCTAAAAAAAAAACGGGACCAAAAAAGAAAGGGAGGGGACACGTGGCAAAGGAAAAGGGTGAGGGGCTTCGGGGTTATAGAAAAAAAGTGGAACAAAGCAACAAGAAAAAAAAAAAGGGCAACAAAAAAAAATCTTGGGGTGCGCATAAAAGACCAGAACTTGGTTACATCAAGGAAAAGAGGAAAGGACAAAAAAAGGGGAAGGCTCTTGAAGTATAGGCCGGGGACGGGAATTAGGGTTGGAAAACAAAGGTGGGGTTCTTACCTAAAAGAAAGGGCCGTGAATAATAAACGGTGGTCGAAAAAAGCAGCGAATGAAGGGCGTTCGGGGGGGGCGGGTAAGACCTGGTGACCAAGGAAAAACCAAGTTCTACGGTGCACGCACAAGGGAACATTACGGGTACAAAAAAAGGAAGGGAAAGGGAAAAAGTGCATAGGAAAATCTTCAACAAAGAACCAACGACCTTAAAAGGGGCGGGAACGGGATACAATGAAAACCAGACAAAAAAAAAGGGGTCAAAGAGGAAAAACGAAGATCGAACCCGCGATTATGCACTCGGACTAGCACTGGAAAAAGAAAGCCGGAACGGGCTGGCGACACGAAAAAAAAGGGTTTTAAGTCAAGGGGGACTCCCAAAGGCGGTCCGTGTGTTTGGGGGGCTTGATGTGACCGCGACTGGGTCACAGGAAAACGGTGGGGGGGGTGAACAAGCAACTTGACGAAGGGGGGGATAGGGGCAACAATACGACCAAAATCAAAGCGCTAAAAAAGGGAGAAAGGTTTTTAAGAAGGGGTGGGGGAAACGGGGACACAAACAGAAAGAAGGACGCTTCGTTTAGCAGTGGGGGAACGGAGCCGGCGACCATCATGGAACCAGGACAGGGGGGAAAGACACTGGCGTGACAGGGGGAGAAGACGATACTGCAACAAAAAAAAAACACAAAAATAGACGGGGGAGAAAAAGGAAAAGGAGAAGTGCATGCCAGAGATGTCCCGGACGGGTCCAAAAAGAGAAAGTGTCCAACAAGTAACTGTCAGAAAAGAAAAAGAGAAAACATACCTTAGAATCCAAATCAATCAAAAAAAACTCCTTCAAACAAGTAAGAAAAAAGAGGAGGGTCCCGGAAGGGGAAAAAGCGGCGCAAAGCCAGAGGGAAAGGACAAAAGAAACTTCCCCGCTAAAGGGAAAAAAAAAAAACAACACAAAAAAAAAAACGGAAGCCTGAACGCAAACAAAAAAAAAGCAATAATGCAAGGCAAAAGACCACAAGAGAAGGGGGCTTTGTCCTTATTAGTTCAAGGAGAAATATCGTATTCCCCCAAAGGGGAAGAATCTGGGGGTCATGACGAGACAGGTTGGAATGCGAGGAGAGGAGGCATGAGAGGTTCAGCGGGAGGTGACCGGACAAGGGGAGGTCACCAGCACCAAGCCATAACGACCGCAATGTGAAAAGATTTTTGAAAAAAAAAAAACGAAGGATGCAGAAGAAAAAAAAAAACCCCACGATAAGTTCTAGATCAGGCAAAGGAGAAAGAGAAAGCCACGTTGCCCCGATTTCGAAGCGAAGCACCGGAGCGAAGGTTTACCTGGGGGTCAAAAAGAAGGGGTAGAGGTGTGCGCAGAGAAAGAGGCAGTAAATTTGAAAGGATACTAAAGGAAGGGGTTAACAATTGGCGAGGTTGCGGGAAAAGGGAGGGACCGATTGTTCAAGTCCCCACCAGGTCAAAGAAAAATAGGAAACTAATGTAAACGCATCCAAGGGAGGCGGGGGCCGGACCCAGGGCGTGGAAGGGAAACGAGCCGTCGGGGGGGAAAAGGCAGGTATGGTGGAAAAGCCAGACTTAAGGAAGGAAAGGGGTGGTTTTTCAAAAATCTAAGTAGCCAGAAGCCACGGCCAATCCAGCGAGTCGATCAGAAAAACAATAAAAAAGAAGACGGAATCACCGATACAAGATTCGGAAGGACTAAGATGGGGCAAAAAAAAAAGGGGGCGAGGGAACAAGTGGGAAGCCTGGGGACCACAATAAATCCAAAGGGTAAACGGAACAAATTCATTCACCGAGTGCCAAGGGGCAAGAAGGGGAACCAAAAGAAAAGAAAAAAATCGATCAATAAACCCATTCAGCGACTAGCAAAAGGTTTGGGCGCGATCAAAACTAGGGACAGTGAAAAACTGAAAATTGGGCGGAGGGACAGGGATCAGAAGAAAAAGACAAAATTTGAACCCATTCAGAAAAAAATAGTTGGGGTACGGGGCTTTACGAATAGGAGGGTGGGGGGAAAAATAGGACATAAGAAAAAAAAGACAAAAAAGAGTTGGGGGATAAATCGGGGGAAAAAATACATCGGGCATCACCAGAGACTCGCGCGGAAGAATTGCTGCAGAGAAAAAAAAAATCAAGGGGGGGAAAAGAGGCAAAAGTCGGGTGAAAACTGGGGAAGACGCCTGTGAAAAGCCGCATAGGGTAAAATTTTGAGTGTGGGCCAAGGGACGCGCAATCAGCGGTGTCAAAACGCGGAGACAGGGGAAGAAAAAAAAATGAAGAAAAACAGTTGGGGAAAAAAAGATAGGGGCAGAAGGGGGAGGAAGCACAACTGAGACAGCCTTTGGGAAATTGCCCGCAGGTCCTTACAGAAGCCGGGGCAACTTACAAATTATGGGCAAGGGGGAAGCTGAAAAAGGGGAAACCAACCAAGAACGCAGAAAAAAAGGACGATGAAGGCATGGTACCCCTCCTGGGGGTGGAGCAAAAGACAAATAAATTTGCGGTGATGAGTATGAACGGCGAACTCATTAGGCACGATATTGGTCACTTTGGGACGGAGATCGCTGGGGGAAAAAGACCGGAGTGATGAACGTCATGAACAAGAAGACACGCAGGTCGCCCAGCGGAAAGGACCCGCAGGCAGACGGAGGGGGAAGCCTGGGGCAAAAAAAAAGAAACCTGGCTCTAAAAAATAAGTCTCAAAAGGGACTAGGAACAGCAGAAAACAAAAAGAAGGGGGAAAAGAGAGAAAGAGACATGAGGAGTGCCCATTTTTTTCCCACCAGGAAGACTCAAATGAGCAGGAAGTGAAATTAAAAAGGACCGAACAAGGCAAGGGAAGAAAGAATCAAACAATCGACCGAAACCAGAAGCAGCAAAAGGAAAAAAAGAGAGAGAAAGCCTGACCAAGATCTTGCTCAATTAGGGAAAGAACTTAATCAACGCAAGAGGGTGGGTAGGAAAAATACAAAAACATACACAGAGGCATGCAAAAAAGTTCCGGAAGGCTGGTGAGTGTGGGGGGTTCGGGGTTGAATGAAGGGAAATACGGACAAAGCATGGCAATCCAAGAGCTTTTCCCTTATGCTCTTCATTCTTGGGGCGCCCGCTGAAAACGGGAAGAAAATCGGGCGGAAAAAAAGGGGGGGTGGAAAAAAAAAACGGCGAGGCGTTTGCACGCACGCACGTCCGGGTTAACTCAAAAGGGGAAAAGAGATTGAAGTTGGAAAGAAAAAAAGGAAATCAAAAAAACCCCTTTTGAAGACAACGAAGCTTGGGGGGGCGGGATTCCCCATGAAAATTTTTTGGGTTTTTCAAACAGCAATTTGGAAACGCAAGGGGGAGGAACGTCCGCAAGGGGGAAGGCTGAGGGAAACGCAGAAAAGGACAAGTTATCTCTCAGGCAACGCGTCACGAATAAGAAAAATCCATCAAACGCCCACAAAAGAAAAATTATTTAAAAAAAAGAATCAGAAAATGTGAGAAACAAGGGGACCCAAAAAAAAGCCCGGAAGGGACGGAAGGGCAAGTACTTTACAAGGCCCACAAAGCCAGTACTGAAGGAGCAGTGGGGATAACACGAAACACAAAAAGGGAAGGGGAAAAACAAAAAAAAAAAAAAAAAAAAAAACCTTTCATATTTGAATCGAAAGTAGGGGCGAAATCAGGGGAGAGGGATCATGCGAAAAGGGTAGGAAAGCGAGAAAAAAAAAAGGGGGGGCACACAAGCAAAAGCCTAAGGTCTAAGCCAGGTGAGAACTTTAAAGGGGGGGGGAAAAATAAATTATGGCAAGCGGAAACCGGGAAAAAGGGATACGTATTTGGGGTAGGGAGACATCCTGCAAAGGAAAGAAAAAACCGATAAAACTTTTCATTGGAAGGGGAAGCAAAATGAGGAGGAAAGTTCACAATAGGGGCTAAAAGAGGGAAAACGGCCCTTGATGCACAGAGGGGTACGTAAAAAAATCAGGGGGGTTTGGGGAAAGAAAGGAGGGGAACAGGGGGGGCAAAATAGGAAAACTGTCGGGGGTCAACCCTCAAAATGGACCCGCCACAGTGCGTGCTCAGGAACACCAATCAGGAAAAAAAGCAAGAGGCCGATCAAAGGGAGGTCTTCACCATATCGCAAAAACTTGGTCCGTTGCTGGAAAGAGAACCTAAGGGAAACACCGAAACGTCATAAACAAAAGGGGGGACCTGGTCCGGAGAAATAAGCTTCAAATAGATCCCTCAAAGAAAAGCACGCCATTCCAACTCAAAAGACCCATGGTCAACAACGAGCGTAGCAGCGAGGGAGAAGAAGCAAAGGAAAAAACAAACATAGAATCCGGAAAAGGGGAAGATAGCGTACCACACAAATATTAATTGTGGTTCATTCAAAGAGAAGGGAACGGGACAAAAGTGATCTGGGAAGATAGTGGGAGGGTGGGAAAAGAAAGAAGTAAGTTCGTTCGGGAAAACGGCGTGGGCGTGGAAAGGGGGGGGGGACACAGGGGGGGGACAAACCGGAAAACGGGAAAAAAGAATAAGGAACAATAAAAAAAAAAAAAAGAAGCGTCCTATAGACTCAAGGACAAAACCAACAAAACCCAGAGGGGAAAGGCCAGTAAAACCATGAGAAAACGCCCAAAAAACATCCAAGAGGGGAGGCCCGATGAAGCGATTCTCCAACTCTTCAGTCAAACGAAACAAAAAGGAGACAAATGGGACGACCGTTTATTTGAAAAAAAAAAAGAAACGAAAAAATGCGAAAGGGGTGGGGGATTGGGGAGAGGAGCGAAGGTGATCGTCCCAGGAAAAAAACTGCAAGCGGGGTTTTTTGAAAAACGAGAGGGAGCGTATATGCACACGGTACGACCCAATCGCGAAAAAAAGGAAAGGCGGGTGAAAAAAGCACTTCCTCAAAAGAAGTTGGGAAAATTGGGGGGGGAGAGCGGGAACTATGGGGAAGGACCAAATCGAGCAAGCAGATGGACAAAAGGGGGGAGAGGAAAAGGGGGGGGCGCATCCGTTGTGATGCAATATCTCCACACAAAACAAGGAAGAACTATACAAGACGCAGGCAAAAGGGGTGTCAAGCGAACAGGGGGAAAGAGTCAGGTCTGAGAAAAATAGGAGGGCGGGCAATGGGGAAGAAAAAGCCGTGAAAAGGGGAGGGAAATCGGGTTCGCGGGAAAAGAAAAGAACAGAAAAAAAAACCCTCTCATCGGAAAAGAAAAGTCTCGACATAACAACAAACCACACAGGGGGAAAAGTCGCGTGGGGAAGAGGGAAAAAAAAAAGGGAGCAAATGCGGACCTACGCTCCCGGGGGAAGTATAAACATGTGAATCGAAGCAGGGAGGGGGGAAAGAAAACAGAAAGGGAACGGACCCGTAAAGGGAAAGACCTACAGTTACTATCGCGGACTCAAGCATTGACTGAGATAGGCAGAGGGAGGGCGAGAAAGGGTGAGGGGGGGGAGGGGGGGAAGGGGGGCAAAAACCAAGAACAAAAACGCCTGGGGGAAAAAAATAATCGCATGGGAAGACACCCGCAAAAGAACGACGGTCAGTCATGTGCCGAAAACCAAGGGGAAAAAACTGGGTGGACAGGTCAGAAAAAAAAAAGGGGACACCGAAAGGCTTGCAATTGGTCGGGGCAGAAAGAGCGGGGGAAGGAAGAAGGAGTGGTCAAGGGCGGGGGGACAGGTGAGGGACACGCAACTCTTTAAGAAAGGCCACACTTACTTCTATCTTTGGGGAGAAAGTAGGAGCTAGGTAAAGGTAAAAGGCAGGAAGGACTCCTGGGGACGCAAGAAAAGACAAGAACCGCGAGGGGTTGCGGGGGGAAAAGAAAACCGAGCAAAAAGGGCGGGCAATGATGGTGAAGTACGCCAACCTCAGCTCCTGTGCCCATTGGTAACAAAAATAGAAAAAGGGTAAACCCAACGAACAGGGCAGACAGCCGAAGGTATGACGATAGGAAAAAGAATGCGAAAAAAAAAAAAAAAAAAAAAAAAATGATCAAAAACCTATCAGAAGTGTGGTGACGAGATATTCCCCGCCAAAAAAAAAAGAAAAAGGTTTAATGCGCCGCAACAGAAAATAAAAAGGAAGAAAGGAGACAAACGCTACAGAAGGAAGGGCCGGAAGGAATAGAAGAAAAAGCAGAAAGACCAAAGAGCCCAAGGGGGCACATTACACTTCATGGTTGGGAAATGGGCAAAAATTAGCGTACCGGCAAAATTTTGGTAGAAAAAAAAAGAAGGACGATCTCCTGAAAAAGGAAAAAAGTTGTGAAACCCAGTAAGAAAAAAAAAAGAAAAAAGGGTGGAGTAGGGAGGTCTGAAGAGGGGGGATGTGAGGTTGAAGGAGACCTCGGAGAGGGGAGAGCGTGACAGCGACAGGAATAAAAAACAGCAGCAAGGAAAGAAAAGGAAAGCAATGGGCAAGCCGAAAATCCACGGAAGAAAAAGTAGGAAATAAGGGCGACTGGGCGATGGAAAAAAAACTCAAGGGCTTCCGTTTTCCAAACTCGGACAGCGTGAAAACGAAGAAAGAACGGAAAAAGAGCAGGTAAAATAGAGCAAGACAGAAAAACGAAGACGCAAAATCCGGGGGAAACTAAATAAAAATTGCCAATGGACCAGGAACCGTAATTCATTCAGGATCAAAAAAACCAACAAAAAAAAAAAAAAGAACACAACTTTGATTGGTGGAGAAAAAGAAGGGGGGGGGGGGGGCGCAACGAAATATTTGCGGTGGGAGGATGAAAGAGGCTTCCCTCGAAAAAGAGAAAAACTTGGTCAGTGGGGCCGTTGCGCTGGGAAAAGGGTGTCAGTTGGGGGGGGAAATGAAAAAAAAAGCAGTGGTCACCAGACAATGGGGGGCGAACCTCCGGATGAAAAGGCGAAACGTCAAGGACTGGGGACAAACTCCTTGTGGGGGGAAAAGAAAAAGAAACGTAGTAAAAAAACGGGAGGAGGAAAAGAGAAGAAAATCGCAGAGGTGTTTTGCAAAACAAAACCTCAGAAAGTAAAAAAACGAAACAGGGATGTTGGTTTTCACCAAAGGAAGGGAGAGGGAAGAAAATAAAAGAGTCCTCATCACGACCAGAGAAAGACAAAAGGGGGAAGGAAGCTGACAAATATCGTGCTCACAAGGGGGCCGATCAATATATACTTGAGCGGTGATTGGCGCCAAAAA
>Ga0179593_1401868_pt1 | contig 10109 bp, 19 predicted proteins | sample CZODoug2_1_08_16_FD_185931 | JGI IMG/M metagenome (GOLD analysis project Ga0179593, IMG submission 185931) | Vadose zone soil fungal communities from Angelo Coast Range Reserve, California, USA - CZODoug2_1_08_16fungal (PacBio error correction) | ecosystem: Environmental > Terrestrial > Soil >...
TAAGTCCTGGGGGAAAAGCTCATAAGGGAAGTGCCCAAAAAAAAAGTATCAAAAAAGCTGACACGGACTGGAGAGGGGGGGGGGAAGCACGAAACAACAACCCACCTTCCCCCGATCAAGGATAAATAGGGGAAAAGGAGGGGGATAGAGGTACATCAACAAAAGAAGGGGTCTTTTGTCGCAGCAAGGAAAGAAAAAAAAAAAAGGAAAAAAAACGCTTCCCCCAAAAACAATCACTATCGCACTTAAGGAGCTCAAGTGGGGGCAGAATGTCGGATGAAAACCAGTACCCAAGTGGGCGGTAGAAGGGTAAACACGCCTCAACTCCGACGCATTATCATGGAGAAATCCACAAAATAAGGAAAAAAAAAAAGGGGGGGGAAAATTATCACGATAGAGAAAGGGGAAGAAAAAACCGAATCCACGAGAACCTCATTTCACAAAAGAGAAAAACCAACGAATAACGAGACCACTGGAGAAAAAGAAAAGAAACGAATCGTAAAAAAAAAAAAAAAAGGACAGTCAGCCCAGGTAAAAGGATATCAGGAGGGGCAAAAAACACCGCGATTGCTTAGGTTCGTCATCACACAAGTACAACCGGGCCACAGTTGAAAAAAAAGAAAAAAAAAGAACCACCGAGCATCATCTCATGAACCGCGGTACACAAGGAGTCTAAAGGTGAGAAAAAACATGGAAAAAAAAACGGAGGATGTTCTGTTCGCGACGGGTCACCAAAAGGAGGGATGCAAAAGGCGTCAAATGTGGAACGACACACAGGTGGCAAACAAAAAAAAGGCAGCAGCGAACGCGGGGGGGTGGAACACAATTGGTAGGTTGCTCCTACTCACAAGGGGAATGCCGAGAGTTGGGTAAACAATGGAAAGAAAGGACGGGGGGTGGATATTTGTCAAGGGCCACAGCAACACACGTGGGAGGGGGATGGGGCATACGCCCATTCAGTTGCCAAGAAAACAATATGGTAACGGTCCAGGAAACGCAACTCAAAAAAAAAAGAACAAGGAGGGGGAAAAAAAGGGGGGAGGAAAAAAGGTTTTGGGTAGGCAAAAAAAACAAAGGAAAAAATCAAGGGACGTCCCGTTGAAGAGATCAAACCCCAGGGAAAGACGGTAAAAGAGGGACAATTCAAAGATCCGAGTTTTCGACAAATGCCTCGCGAAAAACGCTGGCTAACAAGCAGTTTGACGATAGGAGCGGGTGGATCGAGGGATGAGCAAAAAAGAAAAAACTCGAAAGGGGATGGTAGCGAAGGAAGAGATAAAAAAAAAAAAACCACTGAAAACGCTTAATGCGATGGTCTCGTGGTGTCAAAAAGAATGGAAACCACAAAAAAAGGAAAGCAGGGAAACAAAAGGCATTTGAGAGAGAGTGGACCGATTAAGGAAAAAACAAAGAACCGACAAGCTCAAGGAGAAACACACAAGGAAGGGGGGCAACTCGAAATAAATGACCCAGGATCCTCTGAGGGGGTCACGGGATCCATTAAACATAAAAGCGCGCACGTGTGTAGTTGGTTTAAGTGGAGGGAGCGGAAAAAACAAAAGAGCTTTCGCATGTCCCATGAGGAGCCCGTAACAACCAAAAAAAACCCCCATGCCTGGAAAGAAAAAAGCCCAGGAAAAGTCCGCACGACTTGGGGATAGCTCCGGCCGGAAACGCCAAAACTGCAAAAAGAAAGAGACCGACCTGCAAGCAGACATGGAAGGGGGGGGGGGAGGAGGGGGAGCCGGACAGTCCTCGGACGGCAAAGTAACGGAAAGGGTCACGTTCAAAAGGTTGGAAAGAAGCACGATACTTGTGTGGAATGTCCCATAGGAGCATAAACGGGAGGATTGAAAAACTGCCCTGCCGTAAAAAAGTTAAAAGTTGAAGAAAAAATGCATCAGTGCACCTCTTTCTGAATATCCTGCAGCAGCAAAAAAAAAAAAAGGACACCGCGAGGAGAGAGTGGGGGGGGGGGCCTGCGATCATTGGAGGTGGGGAAACACCAAAACAACGCCCGACTTCAAAAAACGAAGAAAGATCCTCGGGGAGTCCGAAAAGGGGGTGAGGGACTGAAATGCGTAAAAATGAGCAAAAACGGAAAGATTTGAACAGCTGGGGGGGGGACGACGGAAAAGGAACGTAGTCAAATCAAGGGGACCCACGGGAAAGAAAGAAGAACAAAGAAGAAATTCGGTGGACTAAAGTCCGTGGAGGGAGGAAGTCAAACACCAGATATCGAGAAAAAAACGGGGAGGGGAGGGGCAACAAGAAAAGGCCGGTGCTGTACGCGTGGGACGTCATACTTCCCAAAAAAAAGAAAAAAAAAAAAAAAAAAGCCCAGCCATCCGTCCCGGAAAGCGCAAAGAAAACATTACAGTCAAAAAAAAAAAGGGACCGAACAGAGTAGTGCGGGGAGGGTGGGCGGGTAAAAAGGAAACATTGCGATCCCTTCATTGATAAGAAAGGACAACAAAGGGGGCAGAAGACCGGAAGACAACACGAATGAGACACACAAAAAAGGGCCGCTCCACTGCAAGCACAAGCCTAAACACAACCGAGCGCCCATAAAACACAAAAGTCGGGGTGGGCTCCCGGGGGGAAAGAAAAAGAACGCCGACGTAGAGCTCCGGAAGGAAATAGGGGACAGGAAACGCAGACGAACCACGAAAAAGGGGAAAAAAAACCCAAGGAAATGGACGAGGGAGCTGGACTGAGGATGGTGTTGCACAGAACCAGCAAAGGGACGCAAAAGAGGCGGCAGAGAGGGGTGGGCGCGCCACCCTGATTTACGCAGGGCCGGTCTAAGTAATGGCAAAGAGGAAAGAGAGGGAATAAAGGATTCGGCGGGGTTGGGTCATCAGAAAAAATCTTTCGGCGGCGACAACATGAAAACGCCGCTAGTGAGGGGGAAAAGACAGAAAGGAAAAAAAGAAAAACTTTCTCACGAGACGGGTGTAAAGATACATCCAAGTCCACAGTGAACCGCGGCCCTTGGGAGTCTTTAAAAAAAAAGCGAAACTTGAGCAAAGGAAAGGGAAAAAACGAGAGGTGCCGAAACACTATCACAAACGTACAATCGAACATGGGTCTCAATGAATGGTGGAAAACCCTCTGATGAGCGAAGGAAAACCGTAAAGGGTTCCTTGCCGCCAAACGGAATAAAGACACGGACGCAGACAAGCAGTTTGCATCAGAGGGGGGGGATGACGGGGGGTGTTCGCCGGGATTAAACAAGGAGTTGGCAGAATACCTCAGCAAAAAAAAAAAACAAAAAAGGATGAGGGAATTCGGCAAAGGAACGCGCAGAAGATAGTTGTCCCAGAAAAAGGCATTAATACGATGATCCTGCTTTGCAACGGGGGGGAAGCAAAGGAAAAAGAGACAGCCAGAAAAGGAAAAAGAGGGGAAAGGTGGTTTGGATCTCGCAGAAAAAGGAGGAAAAAAGGGATCAAGGGTTTCGCATAAAGATGGAGTCAAGGCGGCGGAGGTTCATGGAGGAAAAAAATGGGGGCAAAAAAACACAAGAAAACAGCTCTTTTCCAACTCCGGATGGCAGAACGAAGGGACGGAAATGTTTCGAAGCCGGAAGAAAAAGGGGGAAACACTGAGGAACGGCGAAAAAAAAAAAAGAGTCTGACAAATACTATACGGGCCAATAGGGCCCTCCAATTACGGTAGCCAAGGAGAGCCAAAAAACCCGAGCGGGAAGGAAAAGAAAGAAAAAAAGGGGAGTAAAAAAAAGCGGCTTTTAAGCAAGAAGAGAGAGCAAAAGGGAAGCCGAAGGGAGGGCCGTTTTCCCTAGAAGTTTTGAAGGCAACAAGCAACCTCAAACGAGGAGGTAACGGACTGACAGGAACACGTCCTCGGAGGCGGAAGCACAAGAATGCCCCGTTGCAGGGCGCAAGCACGATTGCCCCGAGAAACCTCGGGAGAGGGATCAGTGGGGCCGGAGAGTGGGAAGTGAAAAAGTGGAACTTGCCCCCAACAGGGAGGGGTGTAGTCAATAATGCTCAGTCCCTGCATGGGAGGGGGGGGTAGGGGGGGGGAGGGGGGGGGGGGGGAGGCAAAAGGGGAACGGGCGGGGGGGTGGGGGGGGGGGGGGGGGGGGTGGGGGGAGGGACGGGGGGGGGTATGGGGGGGGCCGGGGGGAGGTGGTTCGGGGGGGGGGGGGGGGGGGGGGGGGGGGCGGGGGGGGGGGGGGGGGGGGGTGAGGGGGGGCGGGGGGGGGGGGGGGGGGGGGGGGGGGAGTGACGGGGGGGGGAGGAGGGGGGGGGGAGGGGGGGAGGGCGGGGGAACGGGGGGGGGGAAAAAGGGGGGTGGGATTTGACAACATTTAAAACGCTCGGTCCACTTCCGAGTTGACCTTCCAGCAGACTATTAACGAGGGCACTTGGAGAAACTGAAGTGGGGGGGGGAAGATATGTGACGTGACAATCAAAGAAAGGAGTCACAAAATAGAAAAAAAGCAGAAGTTTTCAGATCATATCGACCAAATCGTTGTTGAAAAATGACAAGCAGACGTGCCGGCGCACCACAGGTCAACCTCAGCACCTGGGGAAAGAAAGGGGGGGAAACGGAAAAACATTCAAGAATTACAAAGGAAAAAAAAAAGGGAGGGGGCAGGACATAAAAAGCTTCACGGTCCCGGCCTGTCGAAAGCGGGGCTGGTCGTGGGGTTAACCGACACAAGAAGGAGAAAAGACAAACAACTGCGAGCGTCATCTGGCGGGATCAGAATCGCGGGGGGGAAAGGATGTGAAATCTTTTCGCCGCTGGTCAAACAATGGGAACGTGTGTTGTACACGGGAACCAGGTAAAGAAGGGATAAAAAGGGTGAGACGTGGACAATTCACAAAGTCCATCCAGGAGGCGTGGGGAAAAGGGGAAAAAAAAAAACTACCTGCCGAACAAGGGCCGCGGAAGTAACGCACGTAACATAGCAATCTCCAGTCGCAGGGAAAAACGGAGGCAAAAGGGGGTACCGGGGGTCAACCCGTGCGGCGGGAAAAAGGGAGACAAAAAGCAATGGGACGTAGTACTCTTTTTGCTTGACCAAGGTGGCGCCTCAATGACACGCGAACGAGCGTGGGCAACTGAACAAGGAAGACGAAAAGAAAACAAAATTGATCAAACAAAAGGACCACAAAACTGTGAGATTTTTCGGTTGCAGGCAAGGGTGGGGAAGGCGGGCAAGGGAGGCATGGTCGCAAAGGGGGGAACAAAAAGGGGTTAAACGAATCTTGTTCCACTCTATGAGCAGAAGAAGCTAAAAAAAGGGGTCAAAAGAGCTTCCTTTGAAAGTCTGGGGGAACGCGACCAATCAAGAGGCAGGACGGGGTGGGGGGGGAAAAATCGTGGATGAAAAAACAAATGTAGGTATGCCGGAATTCCAAGGGGGAAGGGGACCGATAGCAAAAAAAAAAACCACACTCTCACCGCAATGCTGCTGCAACATCAAGTGGAGCGAATGTTCACGAAAGGTATCAGTTGAAAGAGGAAAAACGGGGTATGACGGGACGTAAAAGAGAAGAAAAGGAACTGATCTAAACAGTTGGTACAAAAAACAACAACACGATTGACGCAAAGGTGTGGGACGCAAAGTCGGAAGGTCGGGCCAAAAAGTGGTTGGGACACTTGCAAGTGTTGAAAATTGAAAAAACCATCTTTTGGACGGAAAAAAAAAAAGTGACGCAAGGGGTTTCAACGGGAAAAAAAACAAGCACCTGTGCTGCGGAACATTTAGGTCGAAAAAAAAAAGGGCAGAAAAAAAATTGAACAATCTGTCCTCCCAGGAAAGAAGGACACCCTCCATAAAGGGTGGGTGGAAAAAAGAAAAAAATGCGAAAAGGGGGCGCGCGGCCGTAGGGGACTGGGTTCGGGAGGTGGGGAAAGGAAGAACACCCTCCACCATGCCTCCTGCGGGACCAAAAAGAAAAAAAATTCAAAAGACCCATGGTGTTTTTCTGACATTTAAAAACAAAAAAGGGGGGGGAATCGCATGAGCAGGGAAGGGGACGCAGAGAGCGCGACTAGGGGTCATTTTGGATGGTCACATGTGGGAGGGACTCGGTCTGAACGCGAAGCTGGAGCGGGGGGGACTTGCGGCACAGGAAGAGGAGAGAGTTGTGGTCGTTTTTTTTCGATCAAAAGGCCAAACTCAAGTTGGAAAGAGTAAATTTCGGGGTCGAAGAAAACACGGCGGGCTCAGGGCGTCAGGACCGTCGCAGACGAAGAGGGGCACGCGAGAATACAATACGGTTGAATGAGGGGGGGGAAATGAGAAGATAAGGACCGTTCGGAGCCGGCGCACCCCTTAAAACATAACGTCCAACAAAAAAAAAGGTTTTAAATTCAGGGGTTGCTCAAAAAGACAGTCAGGGAACCACAAGCGAATGAGGATCGTGAATGGGTCCGAAACGGTTCTGTTTGCGGCTTGGTGCATGCCGGTCTGGGGGGGGGAAAACGAGGGAAGCAGCGTCCGGTCTCGTAAGGAAAGGGTGGGAGAGGGGGGAAAAAAGTGCGGTCGGTTATTTGTTGTTGCAGGTTCGTGCTCGCAAACAAGCGAACTCAGGTGTGGACAGCCCTGATCGATAAAAGGGACTACCAAGACTGAGGCAAAAAAGACCTGTAAGAGTATCAAAGGAGAAAAAAACAAAAGCACACGAAGGAGGATGAAAAGAAGGGGATGAAAACATGGTCCACAAAAAAAAGGGTGGGAAAAAGAAATGAAATGACGTCGGGCACAAACACTTTTATCGGAAGGGTCAAGGCAGGAAACGGAAAGGGAGCTGTTTAGAGCACTAACCAGCAACCCAAAAAGAACATAAAAATATCCCGGAGGGGTTTTCAAAAAAGAGAATAACAATCATCTACCGGGGAGTTTGCAAAAAACGGCAGCCACAAGCCGGACCCAAAAAGAAACGCCCCATCAGAAGAAACTTAGCGCAAATGGGAAGAGGGAGCTAAGATAAAAAGGCAGGTCACCAAGCATAGGTTTGCGGGAGGGAGAGAAAGAATTCCTACCGTAATAAGGAGCCTAGAGGGACACTCATCCAAGATTTGGAGGAGAAAAAGGAAATTTTCAGAGACTCAATGGAAACGAGGGACGAATTTCGGCGCGACAACAAACTAAATAACGCTGGTCCCAAAAGAAGTAAGGCAAGCCGAGAAGATCGAAAAAACAAAGACTAATAGGAAAAAGAGACAATGGGGACCCCGCGCATTGCGCCCGAAAAAAAAAACCTGCGGAAAAATTTGAAAAAAAAAGCAAAACGTTCAAATCCCCATCGCAAGAATTCCACAGGGAAAGCGAAGAACCAGAGCATACAATAGCATATTCCCGCGTAGGGGGGGGGACAGGGGGGGGAAGCGGAGAAAGGGCAGAAGGAAGGAAAAAAAAAAGGACTTTAAGAGGGGAAAAAAACACAACAATGCCGGCCGTCCCATTATACGAAACTCCAGAAACCATGGTCAAAACCTCGGCCGCTCAAGCGCATAGGCCAAAACCGCGGGACAAAAAAAGGTTGTTGTCCTCATAGTCAAAACGGAGGGAACTATGGAAAATAGGCATCTATCGCCCTGGGAGTTCGATTGGGTGGGGGCGCCACCCAGAAAGAAAAACGGGAAAAATTGAAAAAAATGGAAAAAGAATGGTGACAACGAAAAACAGCGGGGGAAAGGTATTAAAGGGAAAAAAAAAACCCTCCCTTCTTGTGAAGGGCCGTCCACTTTCAAAGGGGGTTTTTCGGGTCCAAAGGGTGTGGGAGGACTCAAAAAGAAAAGTGACCTTGAGTAGAAGAGAAAAAATGGAATCAGATCTCTTTTCCAGATCTCAGTGTTACTGGGAACCTTGAGCTAAAACCGGGTGCGAAAAAAAATGAGGGAAATCGAGCTGGCTAAAGAGACGGGCCAGAAGAAAAATCAGGGGTATGAGGGGGGCGAACAACATTGCCACGGGACTCACAGAACCACAAACGTACAGCAAAATAGGGGGTCAAAAATGATAACACACAAACACACCCCAATGGGACAAAAGGAAAAACGTCATCGTAGACTTCATGAAGATCATAGGTGGAAAAGGATGTAATGAACACGCAGACCGCAAAGAAAAAAAAACAGGCGCGGGACCCACACTCCCTAAAAAAGACAAATTGCTCCCCAGTGCCGTACGAGAGTCGTCGGTGATCCAGTTTTTGGAGACTGCTCGTCGACGAATTGTTGAAACGGACAAGCCACAAGGGGCAAACATTGGAATATCGTCGGAATGATAGAGCGCCTCCAGGGGACCACCGAAGCTGTATTGAAGACGGAAAACGGGGGAAGAGCTGGAAGGTGAGCTCCTGCCTCGCCGAAAGGGCTGCTTGGCCCACAGGACCGAACTAGGCAAAGACAGATCCAAGGAACAGAAGAAACGAGGGAATTGTCTATTACCGAAATTGTGAACTGACGGAAGGGCGAATAAGTGGAAAGCATGTGTCCGTTGCGGAAAAAAGGGTCTAAGAGCTAGCCTGAACTTTTTCAGTCCATCACGTAGTCGAAACGCGTAAAAAAAAAAAAAAAAACAAAAAAAAGTGTTCCGGATGTCAGGAAGGGAAATAAATCCACCATTAGAAAAAAAAAAAAGCCAGCCGGAGGGAGCAAAAGAATGTAATCACTGTCGGTCTACGGATAGGTGCCGACGCACCAAGGAGGGAACAGCCTGGCAATGTGAACCAGGTGTTGGGACAACCTTGGGCGGGGGGGGAAGGGGGAAAAACATCAGCGCAAAGAAGCTCCAAGGACCAGAGACAGACAGGGGTAGGAAAGGAAGGGAAAAAAAGACAGAAAGACAGAGAGTTGGGCCGCGGTCGATGTGTCTGCTGGGAATCTCAGAAAAAAACGGGACATGAGCACCTGCCTCAGGGAACGTCAAATGGGGGGGGGGAAAGGAAAAGGGGGGAACGCAAAACAATAGAACGGTGCGGAGGGGGAGCGGGGGGCAAAAAGGTGCGATAGATTCTGCCCAAAACGGAAGAATGCCGAATAGGGGGTTGGACAAGCGTCTTTTGAATGGCAAAGGTACGACCAAGATTAGGCGGAAAAAACGGAAGGGGTGAAAATCTCATCATCTAAAGATGAGGCAGGGGAAGGGTACATCTAGACGAGCCGAACATGAAACCATCCAGGCAGTTCAGAAAACAGCATGGAACAGGGGAAGGGTAGATCAGAACGGGGAGAACCAAATTCGATTCGGGGGATGGGAGAACCTCTGTCCGGACATAGTCTCCAAAAGAAAGTTGACTAAAGGAAATGAAAAAGGCGTCCCCCAGAAGGTGTCCGAAACATCCAAAAACAAAAAATGAGAAAAGGGAAGGACTCAGGGCACGGAGCCAACTCTCCAGCGACCGAACGATGGGGGGAAGGTCACGCGAAACGCGCAGGAAAATCAAGGAGTCTCTTTTCGGGGAGGAATGCGCAGGAGGGTGGACACAGGAACAAAAAAAAAAAACCGCTTTAATAGAGGAATCGTAGTATAAATAACCTCAACTACGGGGGAAAACAAGAGCGCAGTCGCGGCCCGGTCAACACAAAAAACTGGACGGTAAAATGTGGGGTTTGCCAGGGGAAAGAAAGGAAAGGGAACTTTTCGCTCGCTAGGTGACACGGGCAGGGCCACGCCAGACCCGCAAAAAGGCGGGATATTTGGGGAAAAAAAAAATAGGTAGTTCACTAAAAGAGGAAGGCGCGTTTAAAAACAAGAAAAAATCAAGGAGGGGAAAAAAAGGAGACGACCCAATCGTCTCGGACAGCGAGGGGGACCCAAGCTTGGCACTGCTCGGAGCGGGGGGGTGACTGTCTGTCAACGACACGGAAAGAAACCAAAGGAAACAAAAAATACGACCCGGTGAAATCTCTTGGCAGAGAAAAAAGGAATGTCAATACGTATGCCGGAACATATCAAACTGATCAGCAACGCAAATGTGGGATTCCTGAAAAAGAAGGAAAAAACAGGCAAATGGTAAAGACTGATCAAGAGGGAAGTGGGGACACAGATAAGAAACAGGGGATTCAGGACCGCTAGATGTAACCGGGAAACAACCTGGAAAAAAATTTGGACCGAGGGGGGG
>Ga0179593_1515272_pt1 | contig 10109 bp, 16 predicted proteins | sample CZODoug2_1_08_16_FD_185931 | JGI IMG/M metagenome (GOLD analysis project Ga0179593, IMG submission 185931) | Vadose zone soil fungal communities from Angelo Coast Range Reserve, California, USA - CZODoug2_1_08_16fungal (PacBio error correction) | ecosystem: Environmental > Terrestrial > Soil >...
ACTGAAAGAAAAAAAAATCATCTCTGGGCTGATGGGTGTGGAGGAAAGCGACGAATCCTGGACATGTTTTTGCTTTGTAAAAGAGGACAGCCATCAAGGGACTCTGAAGGGGGGGTCTGGAGAAAAATTTAGACGAATATAATGACCAGGGGGGGTTCATCTGTGGGAGGGGAAAGGTGGTGGAAGAAAAAATTGGTCGGGGGGGTGGAAAATTCAAGTCAAGGATTAAGGGCAGAACAAAAAAGAAGGGAAAGACGACTAAAAAAAAAAAAAATGCGAAAAGAAAAAAACAGAAAGGAGAAGAAAAGAGGCAAAACTAAGGCACCGTAAAGGGGAGAAGCGTCTCAATGAAAGGGACTCAAACTGGATTGGTGCAAAAGGGGGGATTCCCGCGAGTCTGTCGAACCATTCAGGGGTCGGGGAAAAGAAAAGCAAAGGGGAAGTGAAAAAAAAAGGCCGGCGCGGTGGGGGGAATTTACAACGGGAGGGGAAATGGGTGCAGCTCTAAAGGTGAAAAAGGGGGAAAAGGGGGCGCGGAAATTCTGGGGGGGGGAATTTTTGTTTTGGAAAGAAAGAGCCCGGAGAAAGTGAAAACGGGAAGATGCAGTAGCGGGGGACCGTCCTTACCCTGAAGCGCAAATTCCGTCAAAGGTCGGGAGAAGAAAGGGGGGCATTGGGGATGAACTTAAAATAGGGGGAAAGCTGGGTGCTGGAGACCTGCATCGTAAAATTCAAGGGGGCTTAGAAAAAGAAGAGAGCGACCGAGCGTGCAAAAGGGGCAAACACTCTTGAAACGTTGGATTGCAGCTTTATTTACACCGGGGAAGGAACTGGAGAAACTTTAAAATTCAGAAGGGTGGCAGCGGGGGGACAAGAGGCGTCAAGCGGGATTTGGGGGGGAATTTGGGAGGGTGGGATGTACTTGAGTCGCCCAGGAAACAGAGTCTCTAAATGGAACCATCGGAGAAAGGATCTGAAACAAAAGATTCAAAGGAATCTCGTGCAGGGGGTCTGACGGTATAGATCCTCCGACGATTCCAGGGGGTGAGCGAAAACAGGGGGTTACTCGCCGGAGGGGGGGAAGGGGTCGGAAAAAGAGCCATTGTCAGGGGGGCTTTGGGGGGAGGGCATAAAACAGAGAGCAAATAGAAGGGCCGCTGATGGTTTGGAGCCATTCTGAGGGGAAGGAAAAGAAAGGGAGGGCGCCCTGGGGCGGGGGAGAAGAGAAAAAAAAAACGCGTCGAAGAAGATATACGTCACCGGGGCTCTGAAGAGAAAATAAAAAAGGAGAATCAGGGCAGGAGGGTCCTGAAGGAGGGGGAAACATTCAAAGGAAAACAATAAGTCGAACCTCTGTAAGGGCATGGGATCTGTGCAATAAGGAAATGGATTTCTTGGCTCTTCAGGGAAAAAGGAATGGACTACGAGGATTAGGGGGACTCTCAGCTGGGGGGGTTAAAGCGATTTGGGGAAACCATAATTTTAACTTTGTATCTATCTAGAAAACTTCCCATTGATAGGCCTTGCCGAGGGGATATTCTTTTTTTTTGAGTGGAGGAAAATTTAAAGTGGGGGGCCGCGGGCACGGAAATGGAAACACTCATCGCACGTTGAGATCTTGCCGGGTCGCTGGCTACCTGGCAGTTTGGGGCCGGGGATGCACGGGGAAAAAAAAACAGCACATTCCGGGGATCTGGGGGGGGGGGTTGTGTCACCAGCAATTTGCGAGGGGGGGGGGGGGGGCGGCTGAAAGTCTTCCTTAGAATTGTTTGGGCTGGTCGCTGGCGGATAAAAGATCCCCTGAACAAGGGGAGGGAGGCTTTTGCCTGCGTGTCCTGGTGCTAAATCCAAGGCATTTCCAAACTGGAGAAGGAAGGAAGGTTTGCGAATGGGCGAATACCAAAAAAGGTTTGGGTGCAGGACGGAAGGACCAGGGCAGGGAAAAAAGACAAGGGGAAGTGAGTCCAAGGGTTTTTCTGTTGTAGGCATAACGAACTGGAAAGGGGGGGAGCGACACTATAAAAATTCCGTTTCGTGTTTGGGGTGGGACGAAGGTTGGTGGAGGGTTGGAATAGGGTGACGCAATCAAACATCAAAACCGCGTAGTCGGGAGAAACTAAAGGGAAAGAAAAGAATGTGGTCAAAGAGCTTGCGATTCTGATTTGGAGTTTTCCCGAGAAGTACACAAGCAATAGCCCGTCTCTGGGGTCTCTCGTCAGGTTCTTAAGGGGTCTTAACAACCGGGGAAAACTCTTTTGCGAAGAATCTTATTGCAAGGATCCTCGAAATGGAGTGGTGGGGTGAGAGATTAGCAAAAAGGGCCGTTTAATTTTCTGCCATGGAGACGCAAGGAACCATTGGGGGGGGATTCGAAAGGGAACAAAAATCTATTTCAATAAAGGGCTATGGGGGAACTCTAGGCGAGAGGATTGGCAAAATTATCGGGTTCAGGGCAGCTGAACTTGACATTCTTGGGACGAAGTGCGGGGGGAAATTTGGGAAAACGGAGGTCGGTCAAAAAAGTCAAAAACAAGTAGGAGGGAAAAGATAGAGATGATGCCGAACCGAATTTCTAAGGGGGAGGGAAAAATGGAAACCTCAAGGGATGCATTTCAAACAAAACATCTCGCAACATCTTAAGAGAGAGAGATTCAAAAGAGAAAAGTACTGGTCACTCTATCATCAGAAAGACACTTCGGGGACGCTTCTTCGGGACATGCATCAATGTAAAAGTTCACAAAGGTCACTACTAAGAAAATCTAAAAAAAGGAATTATAGAACCTGAGACAAAGTAGGATGTTAACTCGACGCACCGAGGCAGCCGAGAAAAATAAACAAATTACTCTAGTTCAGATACGTTATTTCCGCAAAAACAACGATCTCCCAGACTGCACATAACATCCCTCGCGTAAGAGAGTTACCTGAGACATGTAAGTCCCGGCAATCGAAAGGTTTAAGGGCGACTGAAGGGGGGGAACTTACAAGAAATGAAGGGATACCAAAAAAAATCAGACTTTGTCTCCCCGCGGAACTAAAAAAATGAAATACCTCTGAGGAAACAAAAAATATTGTACTCACTTTCTAAGGGAGGGGGAATCTTCGGCAAAAACAGAAAAGTAAATTTGGCTGAAGCAGAAAGGGCGGGGGTCAGAATTCGAAAAAATTACCGCAGGGTCCCAGGAGCAGAAGGACAACAAACTAGTAGAAACCGGGAAAGAGACCAATCATCCCTTTGGGGGTCAGAAGGGGGACCGAGGGACAACTCACGAAAGACAAAATTGGAATTAGAAAGCCAGGAATCCGCCAAAGGTAACGTTGAGGGTAACCAAAAATAAAAAAAGAATGGACGGGTGTGAAAAGAGAGAAAAAAGGATCGGAAAAAACTAGAAAAACAAAAAGCCTGCATGGTCGACAGCGAGGGCAAGGAAAAGATAGAAAAGGGAGATGAGTCAAAGGAAGGGGGGGGGCAAAAAACAATATCCGAAGAAAAACCGAACCCACCGTGGAAAAGTAGGACGGGGGAGAGGAGAAAAAATGCAAAGGGCCAAAAATCTTTCCTGGAACATCAACCGCCCGATGCCGCGTTCTCACGGACTGTAGGGGGACCATCAAGAGAAAACCAAAAAAAACCCCCCTGGAAATATTAACCGCGACCAATACAAGTATGCAGGGCCGAGATCAGGGTCAGGTGGGTGGAGGGTTTGGAAGAAAAGGCGTAACTAAGTCTCTAGTTGACTGAGGTTTCAGTCAATTGGGGGAATTGCTAGACGCCTGAGTATCATGAAAAAGCCTCTTTCTGGAAGTGGTCTAAAAGGCCTTTCGCCAAAATCCAACAAATAAAAGGAGAAAAATAAAAATAAAAAAGAGGAGTTTCTTTCAGCACGGTGTGTGATAAATTAGATTTAAATAACAGCCCAAAAAGGGCTTAAAAACGCGGCAAGAAGACCAAAAAAATCAAGAAAAGTAACCAAAGACGCACTTGTTTATGGGTCAAATAGGAGAGGTGAACATTCCGGAAGAGGCCGCGGGAAGTGGTGGGGTATTTCTCATGTCCTGGGGACCTGGGGGAGGAAAGTACGGGGAAAATGTGCAGTGAAAGGTAAAAGAAGGAGGCAAAAAAAAGTCCGGCGGGTAAACCTTTAAACACTGACAAAAGAGGGGGGTTCCGCCGCCGAATTTGGAAAACAAAGAAGTTGGAAAGTTCCAGATGTTGAAAGGGTGCCCCCCCCTCAGACTATCAAGCCGTAGAAAACTGGGACGATCAGGTCCGAGTAAGGTCATCATGTAATACAGCCCAACTTCAAATAGAGAAAAGCAGAAGGGGGGAAAGGGGCCTGACAGGGGGGCAAAAAAAAAGAAAGTAGAAAAAAAAGTCGTCTCATGAGGCCCTCTTTAGAGGGGGAAAGGGGGAATCTTCGTCAAAAATTCAAAAACGAATCGACTAAAAAAATTCAACAAAAAAAAGCGGCAATTTTCGCCGTCGTTGTAAAAGAGGAACACAATGAGGGAAGTACTGTCGGGCTGAAAATGAGGGGCAAAAGAAAATTGCAGACTTTGACTCATACGTCCACCGGAATCGCGGTCAAAAAGCCATTTGTTAGAGGGAACCGGGGAGAAAAAACGGGTAGGATGGGGACTTCGCCTGCAGTAGCCCATAGCGGGGAGTTGATTTTGGCCAAGGGAAGAAAACTGAAAAAATTGTAAAAAATATATGCGCGCGAAGAAGGCGCCGTGATCAAAATCGAAAGAATGGGGATCACAAACAAGGAAGCCCACCCACCCCGAATCGGGGGAAAATATGAAAGAGAGAAAGTGCAAAGTGACGGCGATCTGGAGCCTACACCCACAAACCCCGGAGAGGAAAAAAGAGGGATCACAGCAAACGGGAAAGGACCATCCAATTCTCAAAAGGAGATTTTATGCGAAAAAAAGTATGGAGGAGGAAAAAAAAGGGGGGATAAAGATACTTGATTTCGCGACGATCAGAGGGGGAGAGGGATTGGGGGAAGTGTCAAGGGGGGGGTGGAGGAACGCAAAAAGGTTTGTTTTATAGGAATCTGCCATCCAAGCATCAGACGGACAGTGAGAGGTGGATGAATTCATTTCGAATACAAGGGCATATGGAAACTTAATCGATTCATGGCCAGTGGTTTCATGGGAGGTGGGGGCTGTTTAGGGGGGGATCCAATTGGAGGGGAGATTCGAAATAGAACATTCTTCCTAGGCATAACAAACCGGAAAAAAAACGAGATGAGGAAGGAGGAAAGGGATAGGGTGAACGACAAGGTGGGGAGAGAAGAGAGGATGAGATGTAATGGAAACAAAGAGAGTGAATAAGCTTAATTCCTGACGTCCAGAGAGGGGTCCCCTCTCTGTGTCACTCCTAAAATCGTAGAAAGACGAACCTCACGGATCAAGCTAGGGGGGGAAAGGAAACTTCTGTGCCGAAACTCCGGGCTTTTTTACAGCGATTCCGGCGTTAGGAGGGAACATGAAAGGAATTGAAGTGGGGGGGGGGGAAAATAAATAAAAAAATGTCCGGCACTGAAACGTCCTGCACCGCCGGTTCGAAGTTAACAAACGAGCAGGAAAAAGTGAAGCTCGTTGGGGAAAGATTGCAAAATTAGTGTAATGGTTGTCGACTATGGCAACGATGACAGAGAGGGACTAGAGATAGGGTCAGGATGGGCAAGGGGGGTACGTAAGTAACTGCAGACAGGGCAGAAGAGGAAATGGAGTGGGAGCTGGGCATTACACGTCAGTGGGATTGCGAGCCGGCAACAGCAGAAAATCGAAAAAAGGTTGGCGCAGGCGGGAAAGTCTTTCGTTCAACTTCTGACTTGAAATCCTTTGGGGTCAGCGTATGGACAACCGGGAATTAGAAAGGGACAGGGAAACGTGAAAGAAACAACTAGTATTCAAGCTTACCATCTGCTGATTGTTTTTGAGAAAAGTAAGGTAGGTGCAAAATTGGAAAGGGAGAATTCTCTTTCTCGAATTAACCCAGTTGGTGCGAATGCTCATCAATCAAAGGAGGTCTTTCTAATAGTGACATGGTGCAAAAGATTAACTTGTGGACCTGAAGGGGGGGTTTGGAAAGGAAGGTAAAAAAGGGTCTCAAAGATGCATTTTGGGACAACGCGGGAATCGGCACGGCGGGGGCGCGGAAAGAGGGGGCCATGGTTGGCAGGGGATCATGGGGGTGTCACGAGCCCTGTCAACTGATGTGGGGTTTGCAAACAGACCTGATGAGTGCAGGGAAAGCATAAGTGGGGAAGGAGAAATGCAGTGGCAAGGCAGTCGGGGGCTCGTGTATACCTTCACAAGGGCTCTCCCATCAGTCCAAAAAGACCCAGAGGGAAACCGGATTAAATCCGGGGGAAAATTTCAAAACGAAGAGACTTCTACAAATCGCTGGTACTATGTGGAATCGGTTGTCAGTTGGGCTGATCTACATTCAAGGAGGGCTTAAGCCGAAAAGGACGACAGAAGGAAAAAGCGAAAGGGGCGACTTTTTAGGGGATTCGGACCGGACGATGTTTACAATGGGAGGTGGGAACTGGGTACTCTATAAAGCACAAAGGGGGGGAAAGCAGGGGAACGGGAGGGGAGCTCGGTTTTGGAGTGTACTGATATGTGGCGCGGGAACGTCGGCAAGGGGGGCTCAAAAAGAAAAGGGCGGGTCTGTTTCCGGATCGCTGGAACTCATGCAGGTGGCCGTGGTTTTGAGGGGAAGTCTGGGGGGGGGGAATTAGAAGAATCGTTCGCTGGCACAAAATACGGACATTAATGGTGGGAATTTTGTTTACAGCCTTTCATGTGTGGAGAAGAAAGGAGAGAAAAAACCGCAAGAGTTGTAAGGTCTCTTGACCTCTTGAAAACACTGAGGGGCCAACTTGGAAAGGGGGGCAGCATCCCGTTCCGTTTCCAAAACCCCCAACACCTTATCAAGCGGCGGGGGGAAAGCTTTCGGAGCTGAACAGGAGAAATGAGGGGGACGGCCTCCACCAACGATAGTTGGGGGGAGCCAATGCCTTTGACGATTCGGGCAATCAGCGCAAGGTGATGAATGGGGGGAGGTGGGGGAGGAAACCAAAAGGTATTGGTGCATGGGACGCTTGAACTTGGAACTACGAACGTGACGGGCTGAGGGGTGGTGGGAGAGAAGGAGGCGGAATTACTTTCGTTAAAGCAAGTTTGCGAAAGTCCCATCAACCCCGCGGGCTGGAGGGGAAAAATGAGGACCCCAGCTGTTACGGGAAGGTCTGGCCGTGGAGGCGGGAGTTTAAGTAAATGTTTTCATTGGAACTCTACATGAATAAGAAGGTACTTCCCGCGCAATTCTCTTCTCGGGAGATGGCTCTGCGGATTGTGGGACTGAAAAAATAGGAGGAAGGGATAAAAAAGAGCGGAGGGAAAAGACGATTGCGCTCCTGCGAGGCGATGCGGATCGGAGGGAGCGGGTAAGTAAGAGGGGGGGCCGGTATCATCCGGGGGGCCTGGCTCCGAGACATACTGCAAGGGAGGGGAGCACTCGAATGTACAAACTTTCGAGGGGGGCCACTCTTAAGAGCGCCAAAGGGGGGGGACAGAGGGACCTCTATCTGGAAAAAACGTTGGGCGGAAGGTGAAGGGGACGTTTAAGGGGGGATGGGGGGGGTAAGAACGCCACAACAACTTAGGATTAAAATAGAGATTGGAGGACTCCCAGGATATCACGAGCTCCCGCAAGGAAGGTCAAAGCACGAAAAATCATCTCTCCCACTTAATAGAAGGGGACTAGAATACCCAGAGGAGTATTGTAAAAAGAAAAATCTTGAAGAGTCACAAATTCCACATGCTTATGCGCGCAGTCTACGCAGAAAGCAAGGGCAAACGGCTACTCCTAAACCATCAGCGCCATAGGGTAACTAAAGAAGATTAGGAAGCCTTTTCAAAGAAGGTTCACAAGACAGAGTCATCTGTCCATATAAAAGGCGAGGCAGTACGGGTATTCCTTTCATGGAAAAAATATACCAGAAGAAGGAAAAAACTAAAGGCGCCGAAACCCTGGGGGAATGATGACGACGCGGTTTATCGTGCAAACGCAACTGGGGCTCAAGAGAAATTCCAAGGATCCAAAAAGAGAAAGAACAAGAAAAACAAAGGGTAGTCCGCGAGGAAAACTCAAATTCAATACGGTAAAGAGTCTCGGTTGTAACAAAGTCCATGGGAGAACTCGGGCTAATCTTCCGGAAACTGCCATTTTTAGTCCGCAGCCAGATGGAGGGGGTGGGGGAAATCATGGCAATGGATACCGTCAGCATCAGTAAATCGCTGATGGGGATAGAAAGAAATTTAAAATGACTATTGGAACAAGTGCCAATGGGGGGTGGGAACTCAGAGATACCTCACAAAATCGAATTTTGGTAAAAAATTAGACGGCCATGGGGTCAAAAGGGATTATGTTCAAATCCGCATCCATAATTTAACGGAATTGGGAATCGCGGTGGGGAATATACGAAAAAGCCGTGGCACGCGAAAGGTCTAAGCCCGACCAGAAGGCGATTTGAGGCCAGCGCAAAAAATTGGAAAGCGACAAACGCGGCACGAAGACACTCAAAGAAAGAAGGGCTTTTCTATCTGCGAAAGTAGCTGGAGGAACGGCTGGACAAAAATCGGGCCGGGCATCAACGAAACAGGAGAGGGCGAGAATCCAATCTGAGGCTAATCCATCCATTGAATGATCACTCCAAATAAAAAAAAGGAGCCTTCCAAGTTTAGAGGTGGAAAAAAAATTGAATTTGGAAAAATCTTAATCTTGGGGGGGGTAATCGCTAGGGTCCGTATGGGTTCAGGATTTTAGGGATGGCGAACGGGGGGAAGATGCGAAGGCAGCGTTCCTTGTAAGTGGCTGAAATACGCTTCCCAGGGAAGAAGAACAGGCGAAGAGGGGATGAAGGAAAAAAGAAAAGGGGAAAAAAAAAATCAAGGGGGGGGGGACTTGAGGGGTGGGCGATTCTCAATCAACAAAAAATCAATGTGCTTGGAAGAAAAGTCCGCGAGATTCCGGTTCCAAAAAAAGCAGGGGGAGGTCAAAAAGATAGGTAAATGGCTTTTGACCATTCTTAGGGCGAAGGGGAAAAGGCACTGTTCACGTGGACGAGGGATGTGGATCAAAACGGTTTAGGAGAATCGTTCAATGGGTCTTTATCAAGCTATGCATTGCCTCTAAACGAAACTAGAAAAATCTCAACTTGTACTCCTTAACCCAGCTGGAAACAAAATGGTGAATGACCGATTAAAAAGGGGGGAAAGTGAAAAAGGGGAAAAAAGTTGGAACGCTGAATCCACTTATTTCCAGAGTGTTTTGCATAAGGGGGTAAAGCATACGATTTCAAAGAGGTCTCGCACGTTGAGAACTAATATGGAAAAGATGAAGGAGGCAAGCTGTTAAATCTCCCATCAAAAAAAACACTTCAAATCCCTACCTCGAAGGAAGGCGGTGCCGGAAATGGGAAGAGGACAGGGTAGTCACAAACAGAGCAAGGGGAAAAAAAGCAGGCACCAAAGCTTTCGGAGCCATCTTCTAACAACCATTCAAAGATCGCCGAGCACTAATCTTTTCCGAAGGCTCGTAGCACAATGGTCTCGGGGTGGACATCTGCGGCGTTTTCATATTACGGACATGGGCTGATTTACCCCAGGAAAGGGAATGGAAAAAGCCGAGCGGGAAAAGACATAAGAGTTGTCCCAAAGGGGCAGCGCCAGACTCCGCTGAAACGGTAAGGGAAGACCGTGAAGTGCGAAAAGGGGGCAACAAGGTAGGGGGGGGGCTTTTCACTTCGAGAGAGAGGAAGAGTTAGAAGTCTTGGGCAAATAAAGGGAAGGAAAAAGAGTCAAACCCATCTAAAAGAAAATTGTGGGGGGGCTCACCCCACAATGAACAGAAAAAAAAAAACCATTAACAAAAGGGACATGGAGGCAAAGAGGGAATGGCGACAAATACATCCAATCATAGAAGCGGCTATTCGCGATTCCCTACCCAAGCCAAAACTGCAGATACGCGGGTAAATAAATCCAAAAAAAGAAGAAATCAATTAAGGGGTCTCTCTACTTCCCTGGCTTTT
>Ga0179593_1523444_pt1 | contig 10109 bp, 8 predicted proteins | sample CZODoug2_1_08_16_FD_185931 | JGI IMG/M metagenome (GOLD analysis project Ga0179593, IMG submission 185931) | Vadose zone soil fungal communities from Angelo Coast Range Reserve, California, USA - CZODoug2_1_08_16fungal (PacBio error correction) | ecosystem: Environmental > Terrestrial > Soil >...
GCTCAGGGGGGATCGGGTTAAAATGAACGGCGCGCCTCGAGCATGGGAGACAATTGTCAGGTCTCGAGGTCGATCGATGCAGGGTGGCAAAAGAGCACGGGGCGAAAAATCCTGTACCGCGAGCAGATCCGAGTAGACTAAAAAAAGGAAGAGCTGGAAGGGGAGGGCTAAAGCCACAAGTTGCACAAAAGCTCGGCCTGAAGGAAGAGCCATCTATAAGTAAGGTGATCGGGGGGGGTAAGAGAAGACGAGGAGAGTACTCTGCTAAAGGAAAAGGGGACTAACGGGGGTTATCCTTGAACGGAGTTTGTGGATATCGAAGATCAGGACCTCGCGGATTGGGAAGTACGTCTGAAGGAGTTCCGCTCTTCATCGGTGCAGAAAGATTTTACAAGGGGGGAACACCGCCGTCAAAGAGTTGTGGAAGTAAGGGGATGCCGTCCCACAAGGCGAGAGGTACTGCGCTGCTCAGAAACAGGAACAGCTCCATCGAGGGGGTCGATATCCTTCTGAAAGCTACGGGGAGGTGGACGAAGTCTTCTAAAAAGGGAAAGCTTTTCTCTTTCCTCCTTAAAGTCGCGTTGCTCGAGACGATTTGTGGATAGGTGGATCTAATCTAGCGGCAGGGGAGGGAGGGGAGCTCCTTCGGAATCAGGGGAGATCAGGGGCGGGTGCGCGCTCTAGCAGTCGGCTTCCGAGGAAAGAGTGGTTAAGTGCCGCGGAACCGAAGAATTGCTGCTCACCGACCGCTGCACAGCAGGATCGACTCTTGCGAACTACTTCACAACGCAGAAGAGGACGACCCGCGAGCTCCTACTGCTTTAAAAGGAACCCGTCCGAAGGAAGGATGGAAAAGAATGTACAAGGGCAGATTGAGCGTAGGGAAATTTCCTCACTTGAATCACCGACAACCGATCTCTTTAAAGAATGACGAAAAGAGATTGTCTGGGCGCCGTTTTGTCGGAAAGAGAGACTTGAGAAGGGAAAAGACTTTTCCTACGAAAAATGGAGCTCGAGGAGAGGCGCGTTCACCGGTGGTTGACCGAGCTGAAGAAACACGACCAGGGAAGACGTGGAGCCTGTATGAGCGGGAGGTCTACTCTAGAAGAAACGCCGAGCTCAAGTATGGCCTGACCAATGCCGCTAGCGTGTGAGAGAAAGCTCTCCAAGAGCTCGCCAGACGAGGGGAGACGGCAACCTGGACAGGAAGAGGGCGTTGCTCGGGAGGGCTTCTCTACGAGGGGAATGTGTTCCGGAAAGGGGATAATCTTCGTAGGTCTAGAATTCCTGAGAGAGGAGGCCTACCGGGATGCATTAAATCTTTAGGGCTATCAAGCTCGAGACGAAAGGCTTCGGAAACAGCCTCGCTCGAGGACTCTCACGTCCACACTGAAGGATCGAAGAGGAACAGGGTGAGGGGAAAACCATCGCTGAGAACCGATTATTTTGCGAGGGTGGCCGATATTCAGTGCCGGTGCTTCAGAGGAGAAAGCGCTTGGAAATAAAAAATTTTAGGCGAGGGATATGGCAAAAAGGGGAAACCGAACAGCGCATGCACAAAGATCGCCGAGGTTCTCTAAAGAAATAGTGAGAAAGGGGGGGGGGGGGGGGGAGTGAACAGAGTGAGCCCTGCTAAGGGAGCATGTCGGAGCGCCGAAGGCCTGAAATGACAGCGAGCTTTTTGGGGACTGACTGGGATGGATGCGTTCTGCCGATACGGAGCAGAAGACGAGAGGGGCCGTAGAGCCCTATGTGCGCAGAGACTGTTTCGTTCGCAGACCCGAGGGAAAAAAGTGGAAATGGACGACACTCGTCGCGGGGCTACTCCCGCGCGGAAGGCCGGCGACAATGAGCTCCTGGGCTAAAAAAAATGTACACTCCGGAGATGGGGAGAGAGTCGCAAATGTTTTGTATCGGGAGCATCCGGGGAGAAGGAGGAAAAACAAGCTATGCTGGGAGAAGTGCTCGCACTAAAAAAGAGAGAGATTCGAAAAGAAGGGCTCTAAGGGGCAAGCAATGGCGCTTGCGACTGATGCAAGATAGGGGAGCTTTCTAAGATCTCGGAGACCGAGCACCACTACCTGTTCAAAAGGGACCTGCCGTGGAATAGGTAGGTTGACGCGACGGCCACGGAAAAAGTAGCGAAGTTTTTAGCAAAAGGAGGTCAGCCAAGATTCCAGAACGCGAGGCAGAAAATACGTCGCGTTTTGTAAGAAAGTGAACCCCGTGTCGAAAAAGGCGTCTCCAGTCAAGTCTGGGAGGAGGCTCACCACCGATGGCGGGAGGACGAGACTGGAGCGTGTAACCATCACGGAAGGGGGGCCGCGCTGGCCGTACGCAAAGGCAGGGCGAATAAGTGCACTCGGATCTCTGTGCCCAGGTTGCCTTTTTTATCCGGCTTAGAAGTTTCAATTAAAAGAAAAAATATCTCCTCCTAGAAGGGGAACAATTCCCTTGAATTGAAAAAGAGCCTCAACATCTACTGTTGGGATGGAAGGAAGGAAGATCTCTAAGGGTCGCGATCTATAGACGAAACATCTTCGAATCAAGGCTGAAAATGAGTTAGAGTGATTATCTGTACTTCATTCCAAGAAAGCCTTCAACGCTTTTAGAAAAGAGCTCTTCTATAGGTGATGCTCGGGGGAAGTACTCACGACTACCGAAGGGCGAGAGGGCGGAGCTAGAGAAGGCCCGCGAACTGGTAGACTTTCAATTCTCTTCAGATTATCGGGGCGTAAGATACCTTGCTGGACTGTCGTCGCAGTCTCTAAAGTGACCCGCGTATACCTTAAGGAGCAACCAGCACAAGGGATCTAGTAGGAATAGTAGATACGAACTATTGGGAAATGGGCTTCCGAAAGGGGAGGATGCTGTAAATCGTCTGATTAAAGATCAAGAGTCCTCTGGGACTTATAAGAATACGTCCGGGACGGTGGCAGCTAACATACAGCCTTGAGTCTCAATTTGAGGCTAGAAAATTCCAGCTCTCAAGCAACTATAGGAGGGTGCGAGACTACAGGCAAAAAGCGTCGATGCGGGGGGGGGGGAAAGAAGCGAGCTGTAAGAAAAACCGGAAGGAGTAGCTTTGGGAAAAAGATCAGCGGGTTCCAATTCTAGGGAGAATGTGACTCCGAGCGCAGAGAAAGGTGCTGAGCGTTGAAAGGACTAACGCCTCGGCGATGGAAGAGCGATTAAAAGTACATGCGAAAAAGAGGATTCACTGCATGAAAAAAAAGCTCGAAGCGCTGGCAAAAGAGTCCGAAAATCGAGGGGAGGAAGACGAGTTCCTATATGGGACTGACCGATAGCTCGGGTCAGAAAGGGATAGACTCACCAAAAAAAACTGAGAGAGGGGTACCACTTCTTCTCACAATCTCGTTCAGCATTGATCGGACGTCGGCCCCTGCAAGCGGGGGGAGGGGATGACTGCAGCAAACGAGAAGGGATAGCGCGCCCGAAATGAGGACACCGGCCAGCAAGGGGCGATCAGCTCGATCCAAATGAACGAAAAAAGGCGTACACCTTCAAGACCGCCCCTAGAGCTGCCAAAAAGACCGGCGCGCCGGAACTGATCGGGGGGAAAACAGCTCCGCCAGGAAAGAAAGTCGCGCTTGCGATTGGCGGAAGTTCCACCACCCGCAGGGGGACTCGAACCGGCAAACGTCGTCAAAGGAACGGAGAAGCTCGGTTGAAAAGTGTGAAGGGAAAGGGAAGGGGTCTCTTCGCTTCAAAGAGATCCAGGCGCCTAGGGCTGCGAGCCTCGGAGACTGACGAGATCACAGCAAGAACGAAAGTAGGGGTAAAGTTGCCTCGGACCCTCGCAGCGAGGAATCCCCAGTGGGGGGAATATTAGGACGAAAAGCTTCTCGGAGAATGAGAAGTTGGGGGTTGAGGAGCTTATCTGCGGGGGCGATCTCGGCGAAGCGACGAAGCCGGGGGGCCGCTTGAGCCCATAAAAGGCGCTTGACGGTGACTTCAAATGGCGAAGCGCTCACAAGGTGAGGGAAGCGAGCGCCCAAAGGGTTTGGCGTCGTAGGGGCTGAGTAGGGAGTCAAAAACGCTAGAGATCACGCGTCAATAGCGAAAGGGGGAAGGGCCCTGAAAAGACGACTCAAGCCGGCTCTGGTGATAGAAGGAGACCTGAAGAGCTGCTCAAAGGACGGGGGGGTGGCAATAGAGCGGAAAGCGAACCAAGTCCGCAAACTCGCTGCATGAAATAAATACCCCCTTGGGGAGGTTGGGCTCTAAGGAAAAGGAAAGAATTGGTAACCTTCTCTCTCTGATATTGACGTCAGGACAGGAAAAGGATAAAAATCCTTATACAGGAAAATGACAGCCGCTCATTTCGAATCCGAGGGGGGAGATCAAAGAGAGCGGCGGGAAAAAATGAACCAGTCTCCCGTTAGGGGCCCAAACGCAACGATCAGAGCACACACCTAATCTTGGGGAGAGGGCAGCCTTGAGAAAAGAATGATGTATACAACATGTCGCTCACTTTTAAAGTGAAAAGCGTGACAAAACCTGAAGAAAAACATGTTTCAAACGCAGGTCCATCCCTCCGAGAGAATAGGCGGTGGAACTTTCTCTAAAGTGTCGCTAGTCGAATCCGGAAAGGTCCCCTCTAGGGTAATACACCTACTAGGAGAGGGATAGGGGGGGATTCTTCTAACATGGACTGGGGAAAATCTGAAGCAAGAATATTCTAATCTGTCCCTGTCTTGAACTTCTCTCGCGCCATTCTAAGCTGGACCCCCGTGTTGGGAGGTGGAAAGCTGATCTCGTTGGATAGAAAGGAATTACAGCTAAAAGGTGAAGAAAGAGCTCAAACTCTCCTCTAAAGAATCTCTTGATTTCCTCGGAGACTCTGCCTGGGGATAAAGCGAAACATAACGATGGTCCCGACGCAACGGGAGTATTCCATAACCTCGAGGGCGGTCCCTTCACAAGAAAGAAAAAAGAGACGCTACTCTTCCGAGCAGAACAGAAAACAGATCTTGAAACTCGGTCTCATAAAAAAAACGGGCAAAAGAAAGAGCATGAATAGAACCCTTCTCTTCGAAGAAAACGCTCGATTGGGTCGCGTAGCAAGACTACTGCCGGAGAAAAGCTAGAGAATAGAGGAGCTCCCTCTTCAGAAAAGTGGCTCCCGAACTGTCCGCCAAGCGTGCTATGCTCAGTGGGAGGGGAAAAGGCGCTTTGGTCTGGAGATGATCCTTCAGGACCGCAATAAGACAGCTTCAAGTGAGTAAAAGTCCAAAACTGCGCAGCACCGTCAAATAATCCGTCCTTGGGAGCAAATATTGCTAACTAAGGAATGGTTGACGAAACGCGGCGATATTCAGGGGCGCGTCTTTAAGGAAAAAAGGCTTTTAAAAGATTCGAGCGCCTCGGAATTTGCAGAAGGGGGGAGTCAAAGGATGGACCCTATGGAAGGGAAAGGAGCCGAAGGCTCCGATAGGGGAAAGCCTGCTATCCTCTAAAAAAAAAGAGTATCCAGTCAACGACGTCCAAAAGAGAAAAAAAAAGAAAAAAAAAAAAAAAAAAAAGGGAATCAGGGGGTGGGAAAGCTATCACTCCAAACTCCGGGGCAACAAGCGCTTTTCGGAGAAAAGCTGGGGTCGGAGGCGAAAGGGAGAGCTGCTTTAATAAAAGGCATAAAATGACTTGATATCAGCGTCCGGGGACGCGAGACCTAAAGGAACGCATGCCGTACAAAATCTGAACAAGGTTTGGGTCGGGTATTTCGTACAAGAGGGGTCAACCAATCTACTAGGGAGACGCGCTCAAAATCCAAGGAGCTCCAGAAATTCGTGCCACGGAGTTAGCACTCGGAATAGAATGTCTCGCCGACTCCCACCAGGACCAAAAAAAAAAAATAGAGCGGGGATAAATCAATCGCCCAAGTCGGTGAAACTCGCAAGGAGGATTCCTTCCTTAGGGAACTGCCAGTTTGAAAAAATACATCTTTGGGGACAGCGCAAAGTACTGAAAAGGCGCCTTCGTTGTAATAAGGCATGAAGGAAATCTCTGCTCGGGGTCGCTGCTGTCGAAGACGTCTTTCTAGGAAATCATAGAAAGGATTATGTTCAGGAAAAGAGAAGGGTGCACGATGCACAGACGTCGGTCGCTGCCAAGGAAGACACGACTTCGTGCTGTCAATCACGTAGTCCTGACGCGCCCAGGAAGCAGGGATCGGAGTTAGAGATCTGCAAATGGAGAATCTCGAAGAAGGCCGGGGGGGAAGCCGACGCTCCCAAAGCGGAAGTCTCGCGAAAGAAGGAAAATCAGACTTAAAAAATGATTTCACAAAGCAAATAGTTGCTTGGAGCTTTAGGGGGTAAATCCGCCAATCTGAATCTAGATTGTAGAAGGAAGAGAGACAAAAGAATGGTCTCTTTATCCGTTCTTAGAAGCGCCTCGGAAATCAAAAGACTCTGTGGAACGGAAGCTCTCGATTAGTAAAACTGGTAGCGGCGACATGCATCGGGAAATGTGCATACAGGCTCCTAGACGGCCTGCACTAAACGGGCATAAAACCGTGGGGAAGAACCTCGGGAGCATTTAAATCAATGGGAAAGTACCACTCTCGGGACTGTTAAAGTTCAATCACTCTTTGAGAGGTCAGAAGGGGAAAAGCAAGTGAGAGATCACGACGATAGGGCTCGATGTAGCCGGGCTGCAAGAAAGTAGGTGACGCATGGTGGGAAAAAACAGCCGCTAGTGGGGGGAATGATCGAGATTCGCGGGGAAAAGTCTTACTCAAAGTCAGTTGCGAGCTCAACAAAAATCGCGGGGAGGGCCGCGAAAAGAAAACCTTGCGGACTATCCATCTCGCTACGAGAAAATACCATAGCCCGGAAAGCGTCTCTCAACAAAAAAAGAGTATGGGAAAATTATATAGAGACGTTCAGAGTGTATTTTCCTTATGAAGGGGGTTCGATCCGTAGCAGGGTCTTGTGCGGCCATCTCCGTAGTGGTGAGAAGCGCTCCAAAGAATCGTGGCATCTTTACCGTCGCTCTAAGAGTCGACTACTCCGAGATCTTCTGAGGCAAGAAAAGGCGAATAAAGACTGAGGCCTCCTACTAAAAGGAGACCTATAGGAAGTGATAGCTGAAAGACTGCATAAAGGGAGCCGCTCCAAGGAAACTAGATTTACCTTAGCTATCGGGGGTTATGAGACAAGGTAAAGGAGAAATCTCGTAGAAAGCCTCCGCGGCGTGAGAAGTCATCTCTTGCAGGACGGCTTCACAAACTGGTGCCAAAAAACCGCGCCGTGAATAAAGTTTTTAAGAATGGAGTCGCTTGCCACACCCCCGATTCGGAAAAAGTAGCTAGATTTAAACAGACTAACAGCAGGAGACGCGTGCGGATGAGCCCAATCCCGAAACGGGCAGGACTTAACATCAAAAAAAACGAAGACCGCTGAAAAGCTTGCCGAACGGGTTCGCGAGACGGCGAGGGGTAGCTCAAATGCTTGATCTTAGCCAGAGAGAGGTCGAGAAAAGTCCGAGTGGAAAATCAGTATCGGTCAAGATTCGTGTTAAGCTACTACGAGCTGGAACTAGGCCAAGAACGTTAACAATCTGAGGGGAAGACCTACGACTGCAGGGAAGATAAGAGCACCAGACCAAAGGGATCTCTTGGGCTCGCACGCGAAAACAAAGAGAAGCTCTACAAACCGCTCCTATCGAAATACGTCTTGATCCACGAAGAAAGAAAAGAAAATAAGGAAAGGGAGGGAACTGGCGACCGGGACTCGCGGAATACGCTCGTGGGCTCGGGGAATGCCTATAGGGGGATCGATGACGAAAAGCCCGTTGAACGCTTTTGTTCTGAGAAGCAGACATGAGAAAAAGGAACAAAATTCCGATGGGAAGGGGCTCTAACAGAGGCACGGGGAGATCAGTCCGTAAGAAAACCGGCTATTGGGGGGTTTAGGAAAACACGACCCAAACTAGAGCTGTACGGGAGGCTCTTCGAGGAATGGCTATCGCGAAGAACGATCGCCAATTTGGGGAAGACTTAGAGACTCTAGCTTGGGTACAAATATGCGCGCTCGGAAAGACGATGTGCTCGGGCGGATTTGGCAGGAAGAACAGGAGGAATAAGGAAATCTCTTTCGAAACCGTCTACGGATGAAAGTGCCAAATGGATAATCTTCTGCGAGCCCGGCCGAGACCGCCGGGGGCGCTAAGAAAAAAGTAATCTGGGTGCGAGAAGCAATCTCGGGGGAAAGAAGGCTCTCGAAGCAAAATCCGAGCTCGAACTCCGCAACTCAATCGAAGAGGTGCGCACCATCGAGGAAGTCACGAGGATAGAAAATACCGAAGGAGACTGGTGTCCGGTGCTGAAAAAAGGCGCGGAGAATGGTATCAAAGGGAAGGGGGACACGATCGTAGAAAAGCCTAAGAAGTCAGAACACAAAAAGATCTGAAAGAGTACGCGCCTAAAGGCGGATCCGATAGAAAGATGTCTGAGGCTGGAAAAAGCGCCGGAGCTTAAAGACATCTATCTTTTGAAAAGGGGGGCTGAAGACGTTTAAAAGAAGCTCTGCGAGCGTCGGGGAAGGACTTCGAGGCCCGATGTGGGAGCAAGGGGACGTTCTCCTCGGCCAAACGATGAGGGGAAGGACGACACTCCGGGGTGGACCTACTCCCCGTCGAACATGACCAGAAGGGCTAGGGGGGGAGAGCTAGACAGATTCGGTAAGGACTAGGACAAAAGCCGATATGTGTTATGCTTCACAAGGGCAGGCGGAGAAGGATCAGAAGATCTGATCTGTACTAGGATCTCACTGCTAAACCAAAGAAGCGGAAGGGAAAAAATCACTTCGATCGGCGCATGGCGCTACTCAAGAAAGAGGGGGGAGAGGTCGGAGTAGAGAACTTACCGAAAAACACTTTAAAAAGAAAAAAGAGGCCTCTAGTCGGTGGGCGCTGGCGCACTGAAAGCGAGTTTTAACGAGGGGAAACCCGCCACGCGATGCGGGAACTGACGAGCAGGGTCGACCTGCGAAATTGAGCGACGTTTGGGAAGAAGCTTTGAACCAGAACCCGGGCGTCGCAGGGTCACAGAATGAAAAGGCAAAACGATTGCGTCGGGACGGGGAGGGAGCTGGGCGCCCCATCACTGGAAATTCTGGCTCGGAACCGACGTGATTCTAGGAATCCCTCTTACAGTCCGAGGCTTCTTAAGTTTTTATAGAGTTAAAAGGGAAAGGACAAGGAAGAGAACTAGCGCCGCCGAGAACACTTTGAAAGAAGGCACCTAACATCTAATGTTGGTCTTGTCTGTCCGAGAGACGGGGAGGCTGAGAGGGTGGCGCCACGCTTATGAAAACTCGAACCCTTCACACCTACGGTATGAGAAGATGTACGGGCATGCCAGGACAGGGGACCGCTGTTAAGTATCTTCTAGGGAGTCTTGCGTATCTTGAGGAAAAAGAAGACGCACTGGGCGGGCTAAACCAAAAATGCGAGTCACCGCGGGAACGGAAGGAGAACGTTCCACTGCTCGGCTCAGTGAGCTGAGGGGGACGCGTCCACTGGAAGACTTCTTCCCAGGCCTCCGAGTTCAAGAAGCTGGAAAAAGCACAGATCTGAGAAGGCCATCTTTTTCGCTAGCCGAGGAAAATGGGCTTAAAAACAGGAAAAAAATGTACCTCGTCGGCAGATCGGGAGCAGGGAAGCGTGCTGTGGGTAAGTGTTCCAGAAAAAATCGCCAAGGGAAAAAGCATCACACTGGGGCTAAGTACTACCGCAAGGGAGCGAAGTGGAAAAGGCGCTCCTCCACCGCCAAGCAGTATGGCGTGAAAAACGACGAAGACCCGGTCGCGGAGATGCGGTTGGGGGGAAAGAGGAGGTTACAAAAAACAAATGGCGGAGCTTCTCCGAGAGGACAAGGATCGCGGCCAAGAAGCGCGAAAAGCGCATCCTTCCGTGCCGGGGGGTGTATAAAAAAAAGATTCTATCGGGAGGGGAGGCGACACGTACCCGACCAAATGATCCTGCATTCTGTTCTCAAGGAGCTGGCGCGTTTGGCTGTCAGAGGCTTTCCTTATTCCGCGGGGAATCGATCAATTGCAGAAATCGCGTTTGATCAATGGGGG
>Ga0179593_1256490_pt1 | contig 10108 bp, 13 predicted proteins | sample CZODoug2_1_08_16_FD_185931 | JGI IMG/M metagenome (GOLD analysis project Ga0179593, IMG submission 185931) | Vadose zone soil fungal communities from Angelo Coast Range Reserve, California, USA - CZODoug2_1_08_16fungal (PacBio error correction) | ecosystem: Environmental > Terrestrial > Soil >...
ATACATACAAAAGCTGGCTGCGAAAAATTAAAATCTCAGGGAACTGTATTCGTAGTGGAAGAAGAAAAACCCGACTAATGTGGGGGGAGAGCGGATCGAGGGTCATGGGAGGTAACTGGAATTAACAGCAAGGACGAAAACTTATTCGAGGTGGGGGAAAACTTACTAGAGCACAGAAGGATGACTGCAGCCCCGTCCACTACATATAGGGGTATTTAAGAGATGTAATCGGAAACGTATGCTCGAGCCAATACTATTCGAGTTCAAACGATCACAAAAAAGACTATCTTTTATGGTTAGGAACACGGCACAACAAAAAAAAAAAAAAAACAAAAAAAAAAAAAAAAAAAAAAAAAAAAAAAAAAAAAAAAAAAAAAAAAAGAAAAAAAAAAACAAAAACCGGAAGCCTTTAATTTCCTGGGACCGCTCCGGTCTGGCTCATCTGCTTGCATTTATACAGAGAAAGGTACTCGCAGAGCTTCTCCAGAGGACTTATGGAAGAGACCCGGGAGGGGGCCGGGAGGGTACAACAAAGGAGCGCTTCTGGCTTGCAAGGCGCGGGAGAGGGGGCTTTAATTCAACGATGAGATCGTCGAGATGCGATCGAATCTCTTTCGTCAGCTACAATTTCAGAAATTGACGAGGGGAGTGCTTTTGGACGGGACCTGACTGGAAAAACGCGATCGCGGGGACGGTCGGAAATCGGATCACAACCTCAGACCAGGAAAGAGGCCGAACTCTAAGAAGGGGGGCAAGTCTCTCATCGCACTGTTTTCCGGCCAGGCAGACATGCGAACGGACAGGGGAGGGGGGGTAATATAAAAAGGGTTCCGGTGAGTTGCTGCGGAATCAAAACCGACAAAAGTAATTTGGCACACCTGATAGGCCAGGCCGAGGAGTCTCTTTTGCAAGCAGGAATGATACGAAAAGAATGCCGGTGCAGGAGAGCTCTAACGCTTGAAAAAACGGGAGAAACGCTGGGCGACGGTACCGAAACGTCATCATTCTGTTGGTAACCTGTGGTGAGGGGGAAAAGGCACAGGCACCCCAACCAAAAAAAAAACCACCAACAAACCGGGGGGGGCAAAATGACATTCATCACGCACTCCTAAACTCTTGTGCCGGACCGGTGAGTCAGATCAAACACCTCTGATATGGCGCGCTGGTGAAGGGGGAGGGAATATATCGCGGGCGGGGTGGCGCGAAAACTTCATTAACCCCCCGCATAGAACGTTTAAAGAATAAGGAGGAAGGCGCCGGACAGAAGCGTGCGAAGTCTGCAAAAAGGCGTTTCGACCCTTTAAAAAAAAGGTTTTAGGGGTACAGCCAGGATGAAACACAAAATCGCAGAGTTCGACCGGGAAAGCTACAAACGAACGAGGGACGCTGTAAGCGCAAGCAAGGCAGCCTTGCTTGAAAGCCGTGCAAATCTAGCTACAAGAAAGTTCGAGACCGCACGAGGTGCTGGACGGCTCGAGATCGGGATCACTTCTTGATGGCGCAATCAAAAACCTCTTGAGTCAGAGACTGCCGCCAAAAAAGGAAGGTACACCTTGAGACTCCTTCACTCTAAGGTCAAGAAACGTCCATCGTGATGTGAAAAAAAAAAAAAACTGGGTGACCTTGCGTCGATCAAGCAGGAGGGAGTGAGTGAAAGAAGAAGAGGTTCGGTGCATCGGTTGAGGGTCAACAGAATCAGAAAAAGAAAGTCAAGAGGGTGGTCAACCCTAAACAAGTGGGGCGTAGGTGTGTCAAACGGGAACGGGAGGCACACACGCCTGCAAGGCCGCATAAGCCGCACGGTGGGGGGGGAACGCCCGAAAGCGGAGGGCGGCTCCCGTGGGTTCGGGGCATTGAAGTGCGGTATCACGCGTTTAGGTGCAAATAGCCGCACCGAGACCTTGGGTCCGGCCGCTCTCTCACAAAGCCGTCGACCGGATCTGTTGACAAAGATGGGGGCCAGTCCAACTAACCCAAAAATATGCGATCCCCACTCCTAAGATTCTTGGGAGCAGTCGAACCTAAGCAATGCAGAGAAGGGGAAGGAGTGGAAGTGAGAGGAGTGACCTTGTGCCCTGGGGATCCGGCAGTGGGTGATGGCAATCGATGTAGGCTCTCGTCGCGGCGGGAACTGTAGCCTGTGGCAGAAAATGCTCACTTCTCGCTATCCGCTGATTTACAGTGCCGATAGCCACAGTCTGACATACGGTGGGCGTGGACCACGTGTCGAGGTCGAAAATTTCTCAGAATTAGTCATCAATCATCCGGTCTCGTCGGTATCCGAGTCTCTCCCCTGCAGGGCAGAAACACCCCAGCGGTCGACTTGAACTGTGGGTCCGTTACAGAGCTTTGCGTCCGCTGTGTTGTCTGCGCAGGAGAGGGGTTTGGGAAACGGGGTGTGGCAGTGTCTCAACGTGTAGCTAGGGGGCAAACAATAATCCACATGCATGGCCGGACAACCGGGGGGGGCGGTAAGCCTTGGGCGTGAGCTATCTGGGCTAGAAAGGGGCCGGCTCGTCAGGTGGAGCGCGTGTGACGCGGAGTGTGCTGCTTCTGTTAGGTCACTGGGGAAAGATGGAAGAGGGCAGATTGGTGGACGTGTGGATGCAACGTCGTGATCCTCCAGAGGGGGACGGGGTTGTAGTACAAGGGGGAGAATCTCCCTAGGGGGGAGTCGATTCTCGTAGTTTATCATTCAGGAGAGAATAGTAGCCATCACGGGACACGCACGGCCGAGCCAGCCAGGGGGGGGGGGGGAGTGAGGGTTCGTTGCTTGAGGTAACGCGCAAGTAAAGCAGCAACTAGTAGAACGGAGAGACAGGACATTGCATAGAGGTTGTCTACGAGAGCAGAAAAGGGAGAAAGAAGGGGGAGGCCGGTTGGGGGGGAGGTAAATACACGGGAGACGGGAATATAATATAGACTAGGGCTAATAAAAATCTTAGGTCATGGTCAGGTGCAAAGGTGGGAGGTGTGGTGGAGTAGGGGAGAGATTGAATCTCAAAACCGAGGGTAGTAGGATCTGTGCTTGTACGTGGATGTTCAGCGTCACAGGTGTGCGCGCGTGGGGGCTAGGGCATATGTGGACACAAAGTCTCATCGTGAGGAAAGGGCGGGGAGAAGGGTGTGGGATGGGAGGGGGGCCGGTGAGAGGGAGGCTAAGTGGTGAATACATAGGAAAAAACGGGGAGGGCTAGGGTGACACGCAGGAAGTGATGGAATGCCAGATTGCGTTCTTACTTTTTAAAGGAGGGGCAGTGTATTTGCTGACAGAGGGGCCCACAGGAGCTAGAGCTAGGGGGGCTCAGTGCGTAGTGGGCGTTGGGGGCTGTGGAGGTAGGGAAGAACAGGACGGAAGGTTGAGAGAATGAGTCAGGGGGGAGGGGAGGGGCAAGCCGCCGACATAGGCTATGGGGCGCCATGGGGAGGGATAAAGTAGCCGGCGAACCCATGGTAAACCGTTTTGGGGGATTAAAAGGGATCTTTTTTGGGGGATTGGCGTTCAAGCGCTCTTTATCATACTGAAGTTGTGACTGCAGAGGAGAAGTCGTCACTACAAAAAGAGGCTGTCGAGGTTTGGTATAGCAAGGGAAAAGGCGAGGAGGCGGACAGTTTCAAAGGGAGTGAGAGGCGAGAAAGCCAAGGAAAAAAAAAACAAGGTCTAGTCTCTCGGCTCAAAAGGTGACCTACTCGATTGGGGGGGGTCTCATCTCCTGGGGGCGGAGGAGAAATTTCGGAGGGAGGTCAAGGTCTCAGGGGGGTGGTTTGGGGAGATAGAAGAGACACAGAGATCTTTTTTCTATTCGCTGCATTAATCAGCTAACAATGGTCGAGCCGCGTGTAGACGTGGGTCAGACGCGCTTAGCCGTGCTGAAGCCGTGCAATGAAGTAACAAGTCCTCAGAAGCTTCGACAAAAACTAAAACGGAGAAGGATTTTTCGAAAAGAGGCCTAACATGCGTTATCAGAACAGCATCTTTTACTCGAGCCGCAAAAAAAAAAGCTATGTACGGGAAATGCGCGTGAAGGATCCGGGGAAGCCACCAAACCACGGCCATTTTTATGAAAGTGGCGAAGGGAAAAAATACATCCCGTGAAAGAGATATGGGGGGTTTCTAATAAGCTCAGGGACGGGGATATCTCGGACCGGAGCGTAAAATAGGCATTGGAAAAGGGTGCTGAGGGGGGTCGCGATGAGGGTTCCTTTCCCAGTAAAAAACAGAGGGTTTCCGTAGGGCAGGACAGCCATAGGACGGAGGTTAAATCTACGGTGAAATCGGTGGACGTCTTTGGGGTAAACCAGGATGGAATCAATAGAAAACCAAAAAAGGGGCGAGCTCCACGGGGGATGATAAATTCCGGAACATGTCTCTGTTCTAGTGTGAAATGGGCATAGGGAAGGGGGGAAAAATGGAAGCTGCGCGGAACAACTTCAAGGGAAGAAGAAGAAGGCAAAAGCAAAAAACATAGTCGAAGGGGGGAGAACGTTCCAGGTGTGCGTGTGCCGGGTAATAAGGGAGGCTAGGATGCCGGGTTTCCAGGGGGAGTGTCGGGAAAGGACCGGAAGATCAAAGAAATAAATAAGTCTCTCTGAAGGGGAGAAGGGCTTAGCAAGAGATAAAGGGTCGCGAGTCAAGAGTTCATGTGAACCAGGAGAGGAATCAATGAAAAAAAGGGAGAAGAGTCTACTAATGGGAGAAAAAAAGGTAAAGGGGGGGGGTTCGGCCCGCCGCTCTTAGTCCACTAAAAAAATGGGGTCTGATAAATCACATTGCTTCCGAAGAATGGAGGGAGGGGGAGGATAAGCAGAAGGTTGTTAGGACAAAAAGCAAGTCGGGTGGGGGATACCTTGCTCCACCCGAGGGCGTCAATTTTCAGGGCAACGTCGTAACCTCAAACGCGTCGGCAAAGGATGAGCGGAGACTGTCCGACCGGGAATATTCATCATAGAAGATATATAGAAGGGCCGCACTTCACACTTACCCTCTTCTGCAAGACAGCCGCGCGCTCGCGGGGCAAGCAGCAGAACCGGGACCCCGGGGTTCATAGGGAGAATGTCTAACAAGCGGAAGAAAACTTGACTCGGATAGAATTTAAGAGGCACAAGAGACCCTAACTTCCAGGGAAAAAGCAAAAGTTTTGGGCGACTGGTGGCCGCGTTTCAAAAAAGCCACTGGTACGAATCGAGATGGCAGGGTAGAGAAAAATCGCGGGGGCTTCTCTATACCGAGGAAAGAGGTGGTACGAAGGAAGCGCGACCGGCGAGTCGGAAAGGGGAAGGGCATTAGATCAATCTACTTGAGAGACGAGACAAAGCTGGTTATCGTTGCCGGGTTTGACTCAAGAAATCAGCAACATGAGGGAGATATTAGTACAAGGGTCGACCTCGGGGGGAAGTCTTTCAAAAGGCACTCCACTGAGCGAGACAATTCGCGCACTTGTTCATTGTTTATAAAGGTAATAAACAACAACTGAGGAGAGATATCAAAAAGAAAAAAGGGACTAGCTGCCCTTCACGGGGCACATCACATAAAAGGGCGAGGTGCGTCCAGAGGATCGCGAGGCATGGACGCGGGACTGAGACGGAAAATAATCGAACACGGCATGCGGAAGAGCTGCAGACGGGAATTAAAGTCAAACATTTAAAGATCGGGAGCGGCGCTGTCCCGGAGGAAGAAGAGAGGCAGGGGGCCCTGAAGTGCGCAGGTGACTACATCAAATCTCGGAGATACAAAAGATGTTCTGAACTATTACAACAGCCAAAGCCTGGGGTTGTTGCCTTCAAACGACGTAGGATGGATAATCGTAGGGCAGTAGTAGAAGCACAAGGGCTAAGAAAAAGAAAGGAGATTCATCCGAGTGGTTCATCATCTCTATATGATTGAAGAAGATTCAACCACGCGCCGCGCAACTTCTAGACGTGCAGCGCGCGAGGAGGTGGGGGGCCTTCCCTAAAGGATGAGAGGGGAAAAGAACAGAGGGGGGTGAGGATATCTAAAGAAAAACCACCCTTTCCCCCAACCAAAACTAATCAAAAAACCGACAGACACAACAAAAAAACCCCCACACCCCCACTGCCGACCTAAAAAAGCCCACCACACTGCCACCAGCCCACCCACCTCAGAAGAGTTGAGAGTAGTCTAATTAAATGGAAGGGGACAAACGTGAAAGACGTTGCCGCGTTTAGCTGGAGGGATCACCCAGGAACCGGTGACTTCGGGGGACATCATGCCGAGCCTTCGATTAAGACAGGAAGGAAGAAAAAGTTCTGGTCGATAGAGGGATTGCGTATAAATCCGGGGGGGCTGGGGGTAGGGAGCGGGTCCTCGTCGGAACTCACCGTTACCAAACAGTAGTCTCAAAAAGGGCCTTATCCTGCGCTGCTCGTGGCAGGGTGAAAAGGATAAGACCGAAGGGAAAGGGGAATGAAAAAGAGGAGAGAAAGCCAACGGTGAAGGCGTCCAGGAGAAAGACATGAACATCGATTAGAAGGGGCTTTGAGTGGCCATGTTGCAAGGGGGGGTCGGTTGAGCCAGGAAACAGGGCATCAACAAACACAACAAAAAACAAAAAGAAAAAAAAAGAAAGCGAGCATGCTGCATTAACACACGACCCGTGCCTGAACGTGTCCAACACAAGTAAGGAGATGTCAACCTGTTAAATTTATTTTGGATGATAGCGCGTTCCCTGCCGTTTTTACAAGCGCAAAAGACTACTCCCAAGAGATGAAATTGACAACAGAAATAAGGGAGGAACATGACTAGCCTGGGGGTGTGCATGAACGTCATGGGATTCCAGACGGAGGCTGGAAACCCAAATGGGGGTTTATATGGTTAAAATAAAGGCTTCCCACCCAAAATTCAAAGTCTACCCTCAGAAAACCAGGGCAAACCTTAGGAAGCGACGCAAGCACAATGGGCGGGGGGGGAAGGAGGACCGCAAATCCTACCCAAGAAAAGGTCGCCGACAAGGCGCAAGTTTTAACGCGAAGAGAACGAGGCGAACCGCCGGGAGGGGTTTAATTCGCAAAACGGGTCGTGGGAAAAACTTTCTCCGACACCAACACCTACCCTTTCTTTTACTGCCGCGAAGGGTCAAACGACATCGGTGCTCATCGGCTGGGAGAAGAGGAAAAGGAGGCGGTCTCTTCCCAGCGAACCTACTTTTACTGTGGCGGGGACTTGCATCAATCCCAGGAAAACCTCACGTGGAATCGAAGCGAAATGAAAGGGGGGGGTAAGGGATGACCCAGAAAAAAACGTCTAACCTTGATCCCCACCGCGGCTCAAAAAGTGGTGTAGGAACGCGGAAGGGCAATTGAGGCACTCTCAATAGAAGGTGGGGAGCTGAAGAAAAAAAAACACCCCTACTAAAAGCACATACGAAAAAAAAAGCCGCCCCAAAGCGCTAAAAATGTCTGGACGGGAGAAATCACAAGCCGACAGCTGACAAGGGAATGCGTCGAGCGACCTTACATGCGCCGAGGCCTCTGCGAGCATGCCTCTAGGGAAAGGAAAGGAAACTGGAACGTACATCGGGGAGCATACTTTGGCTTGAATGCAGAGAGAAACTGCAGGCTCATCTCTTCTCAGAGGAAACGAACATCAAAACCGCGGCAGGGGACTCTGTCTGCAATTTGTAGCAACGAGAGCGCCTGGGGGGGTTCTAGAAAGGAGAAAAGAAGACCTCTTCCGCCTTCTAGATCTCGGGGGAGAAGATTAAGACTCTCTCGGACTTAGAGGAAGAGCGAAGCAGCAGCGCTCATCAGTCATTTTAAGGCGCGTGTCGATCACACGGATAGTATTGGAAGATAGATCCAAGCGCTCGGACGACCGAAGCAAGAGGGCTGGCTGGAGAAGAGACCAGCGTCGAGAGGACTAGACTCTTCTTCAGGAAAAAGCGCCTAAGACGGTTTAAAGGGGGGGAGGCTTAATTGTTAGCCTTTGCGAGCAAAAAGCGCAAATGGGTGGCATCTGCTAAGGACGACGCAGGAGACGGTGGTTTGGAAGGCGTCCTGAGAAGCTGGCTTGCGCATACGGGGACAGGTGTTAGGAATGCAGCGCGCCTGCGTAAAGAGGTAAAGGGGGGGTTGGAGAAGGCCGGGGGGTGAAAGTATTAGGTGAAGACAATTGAGTTCCTGGTCAAAAGGAAACTCTAGGGAGAGGCTCGACATAGTGTAGGAACTAGTGCGGAGATTCAGGCTCGCGTCAAAACTCATCGGGCCGCTGGGAGGCTTAGGAGAGGCTGATAGGCGTCGCAGGGGTTGGTGGTAATCGAAGAACCAGGATGAATTAAGCCATTTCACCGAGAATCGTAGACCCTCTTGGGGTCAAGCGTGGGGACTAGGGATGCCTGCGGGGGCCGCATGTTAAGAGGAAGAATCCTCCTCGTCTGGGAAAAGAAAAGCAAAGAGCGGAGCTTGACGGGAGTGCATTAAATATGCAATGGAAGCGCAGGTAGGGGACCTCGACAGAAATGGTACTAGAGAAGACCAAAAGATATCAAAGTTCCAGGGAACTTCTGCTGTCCCAAAAAAGGTGTCAACTTTTTGTATGCTTCTCCAACCTACAACGGATGCGCCAGAATGCGCCTGAGAGGTTCGATAAAAGTTATAAGGAGACGTCACCTCGGGGCGTTCTGCGACAAAAAAATGTGAAGGTATCATGCTTTCCTGGCAAACCAGCTGGGTAAAAGTCAGCACGGCGGCGAGAAAAAAACAAGGGAGCAGTTACTTTCGACGTGAAGGTGTGGGTTGTGGAAAGATGTGGGGCAAAAGACTAAACAAAAGCGTGATCATCTAGCCGTGTACCATGGAAAAAAACGGAATGAAAGAGGAAGGTAGCAGGCCGTATTCTTGAAAAAAAGGGAGGGAGGGGTGAATTTACGATAGGACAACTTTACTATCTACTGAAAAAGCCCGGGACATATACCAGGGTGGGAGAGACACTTTCAAGGCAAGGTGTCTGTTGACTGTTCATAATGGCTGGCGGCTTTTCACGGTGTGAAAAATGTTCTTGGACCCCACCGGGTCACCGGAGCAGAAGAAGCCCTAGGAGGGTATGAGGGCTATAAAGAGAGAAAGCCGACAGGTTTCGTGGGATGAGTAGTAAGACGTGACGCAAACGGCCCTTTCTACTGAGTAACTTACACAACTGAGCCGAAGGTTCTCAACGACTGGGTTTGGTCCGGCCGCCAGAGAGACGAGCACCCGAAACACAGTGTGGGGGAAAAAAGAAAGGGAATACAACAGGAGAGACGAACTCTGACTGTATCAACTGGACGGGAAGTATGAAGACTAAAATGGGGGTGGCGTGTGTGGGGGTGTGTGGGGGGGAAGACGGGGGGGTGCTCGGGCTGGTGCGTGGTGGTGTGAGAGGGGGGGCGCGGGGGGGGGTGGGGGGGGGGGTGCAGCTGGGGGGGGGGGGGGGCGCGGTGGGGGGGGGGTGGGGGGGGGTCGGGTGTGGGAGGGGGGCCGGGGGGGGGGGGGGGTCGGAGGGGGGGGGGGGGGGGGGGGGGGGTATCTTGAAGGTTCAGGTGTGTCACTCTCTTCAGCCAATTCAAAAGGAAGGAAAATACAAAAGGTAAAGCTATGAAGACTGATGGCAAAGAACAATCTTCATCTTATGTATTAAAGTTAAAATCCCTCCATCGACTCTAAAATCCAATCTCTTCTAAGGTTTTCCTCAGAAAAAACCGCCCTAAAAACTTGCAGGCTGCTCAGCAAATCTAGAGTACCTGTGCAATGACTATTTCTTAAGGCAAGACTTATCACCTAAAGTACTTCGCAGGATGACTCAAGAGGTTGGGAAAGCCCCACTTAACAGGTATATCATTATATTGTCTGGGAAATCCTGGCGCATCTTCCAGTGGGCTCGACTAGAGGACGGGAAATGCTCTGGACTGACAGCAAGAGACAGGGGATCCTTCTAAGAAAAATTGGATATCAGAAATCTACAATAAAATGTTAAGAACGTGGAAAGTCTGAATGGCTCAGGAAACGAGAATAGCTATCCTTGTCTCAAAGCAAAAATGGGGGCTCACAGACTTGGGGGTGATGCTTTCTACTTGAACTCAACCAGATTGAAAAGGCACAGAAACTTGTTCAATTT
>Ga0179593_1275637_pt1 | contig 10108 bp, 7 predicted proteins | sample CZODoug2_1_08_16_FD_185931 | JGI IMG/M metagenome (GOLD analysis project Ga0179593, IMG submission 185931) | Vadose zone soil fungal communities from Angelo Coast Range Reserve, California, USA - CZODoug2_1_08_16fungal (PacBio error correction) | ecosystem: Environmental > Terrestrial > Soil >...
TCGATGCATCGCGAAATAGGTTGCGAGGCTGAGCGAGAGGGAGGAGGGAGGTCATCCTCATGGGAGCGGGGACGGGAAGAGTCCTAGTGCAGGGGAGCGGGCCATCATTTTCTTCGAGGGGCCGCAGTATCCAGGGGGGTCAAAATATGTAGAGCCAACGAAATAAAGGGGTCACCGCAAGTTTGTTCACTAAGTTGGGATCCTGGTCAGGAAAACGCACGGTATAAAAATATCTTGAGGGGACGCAATTAGTTGGGTGGTAAATGGCGGTTTGAAAAGCCCGAGTTGAGGGTTCGTTGCAAAAATAAAACGTACAAGGGAGACGAAAGGGTTGCTGACGCTAGGCGGGGCATGGGACGGCCCCAGAAGTGAGCGGGGGATGGGGCGGAAGCCTTCTCAAAGAGCGATTGCCGGAGCTGAAGCGGGGACCGAATCCAACGTCATGAGGAATGGCGGCATGGCTGGAAAAACTGAAAATAATCTACAGGTTCTAGAACAAAAAAAAATCTGTTTATCTATGGAAGGCCCAAAATCAACACCAGCGGTCGATCCTACTGGTGCGCGAACGAGTGTTTTAATTAGGGGTTCAAACCGGCGTAATCAGTCAGGGGGGGGCAGCGCAGACGCGGCATGCTCCATGGAGTCATGCCGCGCAAGGGAGGCCGGCTTGAAATAGGAGGGGGGGACCATCTTTATGGCATGCGAGGAGCTCCTCCACGTGAAATGCTGCGAGCGCGTGGAGCAGATGCCAAGGTCTTTCGGCAAACGAAGTCAATCCACGAATGAATCTCCTCTACTGGCAAATTCGGCTAGGGGGGGGTAATCCACACTCAAAATCCTTAGTACGAAGAAGTCTTCCGCGAGGAAAGCGATTTCGGGCAGCGCTTCTTGCTCAATTAAACGGCATGGACCCAAGCTAAAAGGGGGGGGGACCATAATTAATATTGGGGGACATGGGTCGATTGAAAAGTACCAATTATATCGGGCGCGAGCTCCGTCTCGGGAGGGAAGAAAAGTTGTATGAAACTGGATTGCTGTGATGAAGGCTGGAAACCAAAAGAAAACCATGCAAAAAAGGACCGAAGTGAAAACGCGGACGCTCTGGACTATAACGGAGTTCATGAAAAAAGAACGATAGAAGGAAAAAAAACCAGCGTTCCTCCTTGGAGGGGCCCGGAGAGGTATGTAGGAAAACGAAACTCTCCCGCTTTGGAGAGCTGTAGACCAAGACCGTCGGTAGAAATCGTATGCTCAATCGTACGTCAGGACGGGGGGTCAATTAAACTACCCTGCCCGCACTGTAGGGGGGGGGAAGAGGGGGGGGGAGACGAGATCTGGATCCGAGGAAAAAAAAGCGCCGTCGTATGGAACCTATATCTAGAGGGAGGGGGGAAGGCCCTGCGACTTCATGGCTTGAATTACGAAAGCTGGTTATGGCGAGAAAGGAGAGGGGGATGGCGAAATCCCACGATCTCCGGCTTACATTAAAGAAGGGACTAAGTGACGTCGAGCATCGATCCTATATTTCTCGAAGATCAGGGGGAGGCAAGGAAGAAAGGAAACAGCTGGCTCGTTTCAAGGTCCGATAGACCATCGGGTTGACTATAAACGAGCTCATTGAGCAGGTTTTGAGGGCGTTGAGGAACGTAGAGTACCAAAGAGTCGAAACTGTCTCCCTCTTCGTCCAAAAAAACTTTGGCACGTGGACCGGGGGGCATTATTAGGTCTGGCATTAAAGAAGGGAAAACGGAAATGCCCTCTGTCAGAAAAAAAACCCAACCTAAGTGAGGCAACTGATAACCGTCAGCCGAGGTCACGCTCAGGGGATTGAGGGTGAAGGTCTAAGAGAAAAAAGGGATCCGGAAGGGGTCGCACTCACCATCAACGTCGAGATAATGAACGCTTAAAACTGGCGAATCTCGCGAACTTAAAGCAATCAGGGAGCAGCACTTTATCTTCGTATTTTGGGGAAAAAGGGGGTAATCTCTGCGTGAATCGAAGGGGTGTAGATCCCGGGGAATAACGTATGAGGACTTCAGGGAGGAGAAGAGCCCGAACTTCAATGCCAGCAAGACGAGGTTCAAAGAAAAGTGCATACAGCTAAGGGGCTATCTCGTCTTTAACGCTCAAGTAATGGGGATGGAGGTTTGGGATAGGGGAGATCGCTGTAGAGGAGAATTTGTCGAGACGGATTTGGGCGCAGAAGCGTGAGACGAGACGGTTACGAAAAACCGTCCTATAGACGGACGAGAGAGTGCTCGCATAAAATAGACAAGTAAAGAACTAACAGGGGATAGGCGTAATTTCGAGTGCACAATCAGTGCTCACTTGAGGGTTTCGACCCTACAAGACTGTAGGAAAAGTCGCTGTCGAGAAGAGACCGGGGACTAATAATCTCACAAATAAATTCGGATTTGGTGGAATTTCCCGAGGTTAGACAAGGGAAACTCCTGAATACAGGTATCTATGTTCAAAACTACGTCCATACGCATAACATGGGACAGTCACTATCATGGTTCGAAATGCTAAAGAGGTACGAGTTCGAGCGGTGCATAACCGTACAGCCTGGAAAGTAAGACTGGATATCAAAGTCCAAACCTGGTAGATCAGAGAGGCCAAGAGGGTCGGCATGGACAAAATGAAGCATCAGAACGGGGGGGTGAAACAAAAAGGGAGTGAACTGACATGGGAAAAGCCCCGCCAAATAACTCGTTAGGGGAGCCGAAAAGAGAAGTCCCGAAGATAAAGAGAGATCTGGGCAAAAACGCCGAAAAAGACAAACAGGACGAGTCGAGGAAAAAAGACTTCATCTAACCCCGAAAAAAACAAGGGGAAGGGGGGAAACATTAGAAAATAAGGCAATGGACTCAATTACATCAAAACACAAACAGGGATATTGGTTGAAAACCACGCAAGACCGATCTGGAAAAAAGAGCATAAGGCGGTTTTTTGAGAAACCAATGATTCTAGAGAGAACAGGGGGGGGCCACTAGCAAAACGACGGGGGCGAAAAAGAAATAGCTCCGAAGAGTAGGGTCGAAGGGAAAAGCGATTCTCCGTCAGCGATAGGTAAAGAAACATTTCTAGGGTGTAAACTTAGACCGGCTAAATCAGAAAACACACAAGGCTAGGGGCGACAGAAAAGAGTTGCAGTCTACTAGATAAGAGGGGAGAAATATAAGACAAAACAACGGAGGGATGAGAGAAGCTTTCCCGCTCTAGTCTCGGGCTTGATCAACAGGGTCAAGGGTAGGGCATTGGGAAGGGGGGGCACCTGCTGAGGGGAAGCATGGCAAGGGAGACAGCTTTGTGCCGTAAAAAAAACTAAGCTCGCAGCCATCGAGAAAATGGGTTAAAGATCGAAACCGTCTGAGCAAACTCAGGCAGAGAGATGTGGAGTGAATGTTCTCGATAAATAAGGGGTTAGAAAGGAAAGAGTGAACTTACTGGCTGACAAGCTTAGCAAGATTCACGATAAAATGCGAAATGGAAGTGTTTGGCTCTCAACCTTGGAGGCGGAGCTTCTGTTCATCCTTGGTCTAAAAGGAAGGCTATCGTTGGGGAGGGAGACGCGCAGAGGTCAGAACCTTTTGGCTTTTGTTGCTGCGGGGAGGTCAAAAGCTCAGGTAAAAGGGGGGTTCGGCGGACTGCTTCGACAGGAATGCCGCACGCGAAAAGGGGAGGTCGGGGTTCTGAAGGCCTAGCAGGGGAAAAAGACGACCGCTTCTTCCGATTTTCAGGACAGCCAGAGTCAAGGGGGGTACCTCCCAGTTACTTGGGTCGAGGCATTGTCGAGACCCAAAATAAATCATGGTTCGATAGCTGGCACAATGTATCGCCCGAATCTTAGCCTTTGACGCAATAAGATGCTCTTTCCTTGCAATGTGGCGCAGGGGGGGAATGCAAGCGGTCGTGAACGGACGGAAAAGAAGCATGGGTCGAGCAAGACTCAACCAGGACCTCTCGTTAGAGGGGTGGCGTAACTGAACTGAAGTAAAAAGCACGTGGAAAGACTAAAAACCGGCTAGTATCTCACACGGGGCACCCTTGGTCGACCCTATGGCATGGGAGGAAATAACTCTATCCAAATGCCGGGAGTGGGCAAAAAGACAAAGACTGAAAAAACGCGAGGACTGATCTCTTCGGCTCGTCCGCTATCATTGACGGCGGCATCGTAAAGACAGTTCATCGACTTCATCCAGACGTAAACTTTCTCTCCAAGAAAAGCGTCAAGTTCTCGACGACGCCAAAAGCAGAGCATACTAGAGTTTGGTACAAAAACTCGACCATGTTGCTAGATGTTCTTGAGAAAAAAGGGGGATGTTAAGAAAGCTGGGAATCGGAAGGGGGGGATAGGTTCAAGCACTTGAGGGAAGAAGATCCATCTTTAAAAAGGCACCTGGATCGAACCAAAATAAGCGATAACACTCAGAGACAGACCAAACCATACCTCCGAGACGCTAGAATGTGAACTTGAAGGCTCAGAGCAAAACACGAGCACGTTGAAAAAGGGAACAGCTTTGGCTAGTTAAAACTGGGATGGATGGAGGAAGACCCATGAGGACGGCGGGCGCGTAAAAGACCTGATACCCCGAGGGAAAAAAAGTTAGGTGAAAAGGAGGAAGCCAATGTTCGGCTTTGGGTAAGAGGGGGAAGTAGCTACACTAAAAAACCTAATACAAGAAGAGGACCTGACTGGGGGACAAGTTCAGCACTAATAGAGGAAAACGTTTCTAAGACCCAAATTACCGAAGCTGCCAAAAAAGACGTGATACACGGGGAATCGAGAATACTGGAAAAACAATCCATTGGGTCGAGAAGGATTAGGGTGCAACGAGTACACTGGTCACAAAAAGAGGGGGGCGAATCGCTAAAAGGTCTGAAGAATTTCTCTCACCTCGAAAGTTGAGATATAAATGGGCAGACTATAAGGGGATTTCTCAATAGAGGCTTGTGCGCCAAATCGATTATTCCACGCACCTGGCGAGGAGAAGGACTAAAAAGAAATGAGTAGCTGCAGACCAACCGCGGATCTTTGTTCGGCCTTGTTGAAAGAATCTAGGTAGCCACTGATTAACACTAATCAGGGGGACGGGAGGACTTGTCGAAGAAAAAGAATTTAAGTAATGTCTACTATACCACGTTTCAAATTCAAGAGTCACGGGCGGTTTTCAAAATTAATTTTAAACGGGAAGAAAGGGGCGCAGGCGGCAACAGCGGTTGGGCTGGCCTGGTTAGAGGGTGGACTGCATCGCAAAATCGTTCTCGATAACGGTATAACTTCGCGGTAACATGGCTTCGAGGTCGGAGTGTACTAGGTCAACACTCGGACGTCAGTAAATCAAGCCAAATCAAGTAGGGAAACGAGACGTCATCGCGCGCAGTGGACCGGATCAAGGGGCTGGGACAATCGACAATTACATCAAACGAATTCTCGACGGAATGGAAACGCACTATACTGTGGGGGCTGAAAACGTTTGCAGGGCGCCCGAAGAGTAGAACAGAAAAGCGGTCAGATGGAAAAGCCAGGATAGTGGCACGACTAGGGATGTTTTAGTCAAAAATCTACGAAAGGAACTGGGGATGGAAAATCGGATCTGCAACCGAGAGGAGGGAAAAATCTCAGATCCCAAAGAAGCTCTCATAGAATCCCGGTAAGAGGTGACGACCTAAAATTACTTCTCACAAAATAACAACTAAAAGTCAATTGGGACCTCTGGTAGTTTAGAAGTTCTCCATGCACCTCTTCTCTGCCTTCTTAATGGACTCCACGATTCTGGACGGAAATTAACCAAGAAAGGAAAAAAAAGGCCTCCAAAAGTCGCTGCAAAAAGGGTCCTAGTTGACGAGGGTTGGGGGGGGGGAGTTGGGGGGGGGGTTGTGGGGGGGGGGGGGGGGGAGAACGGGAGGGGGGGGTCGTGCCTCCGACCCGACTGATCGAAGACAACAGAGATTAAGTTTCTGGGAGGGGGGGACACGCTGAAAACCGATTAAGAAAAAATATTGAGAGGCCATAAAAAATCAGAGCAGGGCCGCAAAGGGTGGTTCGGAATACTGGGGAAAGCATCAAATCGAAAAAGAGGAGGACCTAGTCCTGCCCGAAATACAGGCTTAGGGGTTTCAGAAGAGAACACAAAGGATTGAGTCACAAGAAAGATAAACCTAAGCCAAGCCTGTGCGGCCACCCGTGGCTGGGGGGAACAGTAAAGCATTGACCCGTAATGGAGGTGCAAGATTTGGGGAGGAGCGGAGTGGGCGTCTTTGGAAGGTGCAGTTGTAGACCGGGGATGTGTCGGCGGCGTGTGGGTGGGGTGGTTAAAGTATTTTGGGGTTAGGGGGGGATGGGGAGGGGGCGAAGTTGGGTTGTGAAGAGGATAATTAACCATTAAGGAAGAAGTATATTGGAAACGGAGGGGGGCCATAGGTGAAGCGAGAGTGGGTAAAACAGGCGAAGAAAGCAAGATGTAAGAGGGAGGCCGCAGAAGACAAGGGAGTCTGGGGGAGGGGCTGGAGGTTAGCGGGTGGACCGCGGCCTCCGGAAGAGAGACGGTAAGATGAGGGAGAGGACCAAAGGGGATTAGAAGGGTATGCGGTGCCACATGTTGAGGGAAGTAGGGCGGGGAAGTATAGATATAGAAGTGTGGGTGGCCGTGGACGGCGGGGAGCGAAGGACAGGAAAGAATTGGTGGGTCGGGGGGGCCTAGCGGGGACCTTGGGAATAGCTTCGCTCAATACATTATCGAAATGCTCGCACAAGGCATCAGGGCAAGGAAAGGGGAGGGGAGGAAATGGAAACTACGTCATAAGCCAGAGCAGGGGGGAGGAATTCAGGGGGGCCCAGAAAGTGAAAAGGATCAAATGCAGCTGTCAAAGATCCTCGTCTATCTTCAAAAAACAACAATTATAAAAAAAAATGACACCATAACTATGTGAGAGGGGGCGAGAAGGTCACTAGGAAGTAGAAACGGGCGGCGGACAGTTGACATTCAGCTCGAGCAAAAGGGGTGGAGATTTCTATACTCAGTAGGGAAACTCACTAGGGGACCGTTTGCGTGCGCGTCTTGGGTTCAGGGGGGGGGGCGTAACCTAGGTTAGGTTCGGAAGACAAGGGGAGGGCGGCGAGATATAAACAAGTCCCTATTGTCCGGTAGCCACTGACGAACCCGGGTGAACCGACCGGGGAAATGGACTTTGGATGTGGGGGGGAGGTAAGACAAATGAACCCGCAAAAAAGGAAAAGAGAATTCTGATTGCGCTATGAGGGTTTTACGGGGCGGGAAGGTGTGGGGAAAACCCCAGGTCAAGGGTCTAGCCTAGACCTGGGGCGCGAGTTTTGAGGACGCTGCTTACGTCATTTAAATCCCAAAAGGTGTCGCTTTCCGGGTCTGTCGAGGGAATGATAATGATTCTCCTATCTCAGCTGTTTCCAACCACCGAAGGGGGGGGACGACCAGGGGGAGGCGATTAGGGAACATAAGCTCTTGGTCGAGAGGCAAGCGTTTTATCAGCAATCAAAAAAGCGAAAGATAGGGGCCAAGGAAGGCTCAAGGCAGAACGAGAGTTTTGGAGGGGGGATTTCAAGGGGGGAGCCCTTCTTGTTAAAAAATCTTCCTACGCCTAGAAACGCGGTGATGAGGCCAACAAGATCCCGCAATATAGTAATATGGGGGGAATCACGGGCATTCTAGAGGGTCTTAACTACTCGAGACGGTTCGGGCTGAAAAGAGGGAGGGGGGAATTAATTGCCTAGGTAAGGTTAGCAGGAAAGGAGGCCCCAGAAAAGTTGGAATTCTGCTAGGGGGGATCAACAAAATCATGTGAATCGGCCGATCATGAGGAAGAAAAAAAACTGATGCTTAAGACGTGTCGGGCCCGTGAAACACTGACAGCCCAGACAGAGCTCATCTTGGGCCAAATTGTCCTAGATCGTGAGGGAAGAGGGGCAGGTGGCTTATAACTTGTATACGAAGATCTGGAGGACCTGGCCATCAAGGTGATTAGCTGGGATATGAGAGGATAGAGGAGTCGAAGGCTAACCCACTAGTCTTGGGTGAATCTACTCGAACATACTTAGGGAAGACTCTTTCTAGGGGAGCAAAAGAGATATGAAGACCCAAGCAAAGATGGGCATTTCTCCCTGATACTATGGTACTGAAAGCAGTAACAAAGTCAGCCGGAAAGGGGAAGCTGGAACTGCCAAGTAAGCGGGGATCAGGCATCTAGAACGCAAGAGGAGCCCTCTCTTGGTTGCAAAATACTCAAGCTTACAGTTGGTTATTTAATCGGCGGTTAGACGAGATTTAGGGAGGCAACGGAGCCAATCGCAGGGAGGGTAAGCTAAATGTGAGATAAGTAAAAGGGGGGAAAAGATAATGAACAATTTCGTGACATGACGCACCGGTATCTCAAATCTGAGATGTAAGGCCAAGGAAATCGACTGCTGGAGTGCGTTCGCAAGGTGCGAGCAGGGGAAGGACGAGCCGAATATTGCGGTTCAAGATAATAGCTAGTTCGTCAGAGTGGGGGACATGGTTCATATGGTCCCTGAAATGGGTCTCAGACACGGCTGGTACTTAGAGGAGAGATGTCTTTGGGAAGGGGTGCGAATCGGGGGGAAAGGAGGAAAGGGGGAAGGGGTGTAGGAGAAAACGGACTCCCTAACGCCATTGCCAGCGGGGGGGTCCGTATTGAGGCGTGTCTGCTTCGGGGGACCTACACACTTATAACTAAGAGGTCGCAAAAGAGGGGGGCTCCGCCGCCTCTTTCACGCTCTGTGGCTGTTGATGTTAAGAGGGGAAATGAGGAAGAAAGGGGTGGTGGGCAACACCCTCCATAAAGATCGGAAAGCGAAAAAGCGTTTCAAGAAACCAGCCTCTCGCGAGTAAAGGGGGAACAAGAAAAAGGCGGGCCTAGTATTAGGGGAAGAATTGGGAAAGACGCTTGGAAAGGCATGAATTTTTTCGACCCTTCAGAACCGAGTGAATGAGGAGGGAAGGAGGGTCCATTCGACCTACGAGGCCATCAGTGGGTAAAAAGAAATGGTACGAATACCGGGAGGGGATACCGGCAAAAGGTTTAAGAGGAGGTCTGTAAAATCCAAACGATGTATGGATGTCGCGGTTTTTGGGTGGGGATGAGGGGAAAATATGAAGAAAAAAGATCCTTGGGCGCAGACCGTAAAACTTGCGATAAGAAGCTACGAGGAAAGAGGCGACAAGAAAGAAGCGACCGGAGAGCGACGAGGAAGACATATCAAACACATAGCAGGAGCGGGAAGGTCAACGACGAGGAGTGGAGGATCTTCCTCAGGTGGCATACGTCGTAATGACGCTGAGGGGATATACGCGCAGGAGATTGCAAAACGGTCGACAGGAACTGTAAGAAGAGCGGAAAAAGAGAAAGAGGGGCGAGGGATACCTAGTAGAGTTCAATGGGGAGTCGGGTTCGATCTGGGATGCAAAGGATCAACGTCCAGCGAGAAAAATGCATAGGCAAAATACTAAGCTCAATTCCTCAATGAGGGGCAGATCGGGGAAAGCCAAAAAAGGATGAGGAGAAGGACTTGCCTGAAGCTACGCTATAAAACGGAAAAAGGGGGAGAGCATGAGATCCTGACAGATGAGTCCTCAAAACTCGACAGCAGAAGAGGGGGGGGGGCCAATGATATATAGCCACGTCATAAACACGCCCGCGCAGGGCTTGATCAACCTCTCAGAATGAAGTGAAGGAAAGAAAAAGTCATTCTAGCAGCTGCTCAACCGCCTAACATTCCCGTAGGGAAAGGAGGCGAATAACGATAGGACACTGGGAAAGTAAGGACTAAGAACGAAAGTCTCAGACAAGTTTCCTCATCCACAAGTCCAACTCGTTAAGTCAGTGCCTCAAAAACTGGAATCAAGAATGGAGAGATGGATTCTGCAGCCATGATCTGTAGCGCGACCGATGAAACAGTCACGGTCGAATCGAGTGAAGACCGAAGGAGGCGATCTTAACAAGGTAATGCTCGAAGCTGTAGGGCCAAGAAAAATCGATGACTTACCCTTCCTTAGTCAGAAATTCCGCCAATCGATAGGGATGAAAGACTATTGAAGACTATATGGGGTAAAAA
>Ga0179593_1344142_pt1 | contig 10108 bp, 10 predicted proteins | sample CZODoug2_1_08_16_FD_185931 | JGI IMG/M metagenome (GOLD analysis project Ga0179593, IMG submission 185931) | Vadose zone soil fungal communities from Angelo Coast Range Reserve, California, USA - CZODoug2_1_08_16fungal (PacBio error correction) | ecosystem: Environmental > Terrestrial > Soil >...
CAAATCCGCCCGGAACGGACTCTGCGGAATCAAGGTATGACTGCACGAAAGGAAGACAACCTTACTTCAAATGAGGGGGATATAGTGAAGGAAACTAGGGTGAAGCCGAGGGGGAACGGCAAATGAAAGGGAGGCATAAGGAAAGTGAGATTGAACAGGACTTTCCGAAGCTCTCACTTGTAGAGGTATATGAAAAGTCACAAACATTAAGGGTTTGCACAATGGAATCGAGAAAACAATAGGATTCGAGGTGGCTGAGTCGTTTGACCAGGTGGGGGGTGTAGCACCGGCCAGCTGCTAAAAAAGAAAAGACAGAAAAATGCCGCAGCTTCGTAAAAATAGTATGATGGTCTAACAAACAAGTACATTCCGGATGTGATATGGAGTCGTGAGGAGAAAAACTGGAAAGAGGAAAGTTGAAAGTACGCGACATCAAGTGATCCTTCTAAGACAAGGCGGGTTAACAAACCTAGGTCCAGCCTATTTGAAGCGGGAAGGAAATACGGGGACGCATGGAGACGAACCCCAGGGCGAAAACGGGGACTTGAACAAAAAAGCAAGGACATCCCGGTTCTATGGAAAAGGTAAATCATGCTAGGACAGAGGAAGAAGTTGTCGAGACAAGTGAATCCCGAGGTGAGAAAGAGAAGGCGGGCTCCGGTTTCAAAAAAAAGTTCGTAATCGGTTTTGGAGGGGGAACTCGCGAAGCAGAAGGGGAGGCTCATAACATTCAGGCAAGGAGAGGCAAAGACGTATTTGTAACGCCCAGGATTACAAAAAAAAAAAGAGGCAATAGGCACACAATACGAAGGTACTGGCAGGAATGGGTTACTATAAAACCAACTTATGTTTGGGGAAAAAAGAAAAAAAAAAAAAGTTTTTCACCACAAAGGGCGGCCAATGACCCAACAAAAGTAGGCAGGGAGGAAAGCATCCGGAGGATAAAGACTCATACTACAGTAAAGAATACTAAAATATTTGGGTCTGGACCTTGGAGGAAGAAAAATCCCACGGGAACTGGACGTAAGGGAACTGACCACCAATTTTTAATTTAAAGGAAAGAAAGAAATGTCCGTTCGAACGAACGGCCGGGAGGGCATCAGGCATAACTTCTGACAAACTCTACGAGTAATTCGGGGTGAAGGGTGACGGTAAAGAAATCAGGGGTTCCTCTTGAGGCAATATCAGGGGGAGAGGAGTAATTTCGTGGGTAAGGCTACAGACAGCCATGAAATCTAGAATATCGCGGGAAGAAAAAGTGCGGGAATTCCTACTTCCGGACACTCTCAAGCCTATGGGAGTACGGGGGAAGTAGGATATCAGCGAGACTGGGGGGGGGGGTCATTAAGGGGAAATGCGATCAGAGATTGAAGGGAAATTGACAACGCACTTGGCCCGGGTTTAGCCAAAAACACGGATAACAGCGTTAAATAATGGTGCATTGGGGGATGGAAGAAGGAAAAGTGGTGGTGGCCAAGGAATTGGAACTCAGGGGAGGGTCCGTACAAAAACGCACACCGAAAAAATTATGTGGGCCGCCTAAAAACCAGAAAGGGCAAAACGGGCAAGGAAAATACAAAGGACGTGGAACAAAGAAGAATCCTCTGCGAAAACACAAGCGACCGACAAATTGCTCGGGGAAGATGGGGGACAAAAGAACACGACAAAGCTCGGATGAAGACTACCTCCAAGGGAAAAAAAGGTTATCTGAGCCATTGGCGGAGAGAAGACCCCGCAAGCCAACGACCAGGAAAACTACCAAGAACCTACCAGTTAGGGGGTCGTGGGATGACATAAAAAAGCGTGGGACACAGCGAGGTGGCATAAATGAAAATTCACGAACCAAGGGGAAGGGAAAAAAAGCTAATTGAAAAAACGGGGAAATGGTCGAAACGGCTCCACTCTTTCTGTCCGCTCGAGCGATCCGACACGGCCAGAAGCGGAGAAAAACGAACGAGGAAATTGCGGGGGCCACGAGCCAAAGTCTCTGACAAAAAGGCGCCACCGGAATGAAACAAAGGGTACAGAAATCTCAATCAAAAAAAGGGAAGGAAATAAAAAGAGAGATGGCAATTTGTGCAGGGCTGGTTCGGGGCAACGGTTGGTGGTACCGGGGATGTGTAGCACAAAGGGAGAATGGAACCTGGGTGTCTCGCCCGGACGCCGCCGGGCGGAAGGGCGACGCGGGCGGAAGCAATTGTTGGTAAGGTTCAGTTGTTTATCAAACCAACCTGTTTAAGGAGTGTGAACGACCAGGAAAAAGGAAGGTAATCAAAGTTATGGGGGGGAAGGGAGATTTTTTTATAGATCGTCCTCAGACAGTTTGACTTCGGGGCGTTGAGAGTTTGACATTGTGGGTTTCGGTGAAGGCAGTGGAGGGGAGACCCGACAGGGCGCAAGTATGTTGGGGGGTCTCTTGAAGAGAGTATGGACGCGAACTGGGATTGGGGGGGGATAGGAGCAAGGGGGGGGGAGAGGGGGAACAAAGGGGGGGTCGCGGGATTTGCGCAGTTGCGAAACAGGATGTGAAAGCAAGTGATGCCCCTCCTGGGAAGGCAACCACAGCAATGTTTCGTGGAAAAGGTGGGGGTGTCAAGCCCGCGAAGTAAAGTTCAGGAACACAATGGTGGAGGGGGACAGGGACAAGTGAAAAGGCAAGTCTTTTTTCGGGAGAAAGCACTTCACAAAAGTCCAAGTCCCGGGAAAGACGCGGAGGACGAATGCAGAGGAAAGTTGGCATATAGGATCTTAGGAGTCATCGCAGCTCGGAAAAGCCTGGCAGGAAGGGAGGACCGGAAACCATGGCGAGAGATGAATTTGGCTAGTACACCGAAAAAAGAGCAGCTCGGAGCGAAACAAAGGCGCCGGGCGCGGGAGATACGACCTTCAAATAAGGGGCTAGTGGAGGTTCTAAGAAACGAAGATGAGAACGGGGGGGCGATCAGTGTTTTCTTTAATTGAACAGGAACAATTGTAAGAAGGCTCCGGCAAAAAGTGAAAGTCCGAAATGGGGAAAGAAAACAGACCCACTATTGTGAAAAGAGGGGAAAGTTTGAGTAGATGAGAGGAATTCGAAAGATGGAAGTTCCTCCAGCATCAATGTTCGGGTGGGGGTTACACAGGACTGGAAACTTGTGAACCCCAAGTCGGGTGTGTAGAGGTGATGACACTTCCGCACACTTAGCTGAGAGATTGAGGCTTGGGGCGGATAATCCAGTCAAGAGGAAAAATAGACGTGGCAAGGGGTCGGTGATTAACCCTGAAAGTTAATGAGCAAACCCAGGAATTGGAAGGACGGGAGGAGAGAGAAGGAACAGTGGCTGTTAACAGATAAGCTCGAAAAGACGTCAATCGAAGAATCACCTTGGGACCGGACAAGAGTTGCGGTCGGGGGAAAAGAAAAAGGAATAAATAACGTTTCATAGACCTACCGGGAGGACTGACTTTCGGCGGTTGTGGACAGAAAAGACATGTTCTATGCAGGCAAGGGTCTCAATAGACGATTCCAGAGGCCGAAGATCAGGGTGTGGACGAGCTGGAGAGACAATTCCTTGGCATGGCAGGTATCAGCATAACATTAAAGGGTACAGAAACGAATGCCAACGGGGTACTGGAACGGTGGGGGGGATCCGGGGACGTCAACGCAGGAGGAGCAGGGAGCGGGGGCTCTGGGGGTCGAAATCGCTGAAATGGATAAAAAAAAAATCAAAACGAATATGGTGGCTTGACGTCCACAGGCCTCTAACGGATTGAAGAAAAAGGTCAGACAAGGGGGAAAAAGTGTGAAAAGAAAATTGGGAAGTGCAATACTACTACAGACATTGGGAAGAACGAAGAACCTAACAATGAAAGCCGAAACTTCAAAGAGGAACTCGGGCAGTCGCGATACAACCTATTTCCGACGCTGATGAGAAGTAAGTGGGAATCCGATGGGGGGAGGGGGGGGGGAGTGAAGGACGTGAAGCCGCAGTGAGAAGTGGCTTTCCGGGAGGAAGGTGGAAAAAAAAAAAAGAAGGAGTAAAAGATCGATAAAGAGTCAAACCACTTCGACTACTGCGGGGAGTCCACGTTTCCACGAAGAACAAAAGGACAGGGTCCGGCCTGAAAAAATTTACTTATGAAGCATAGGGTGCCCAGGCAAACTAGTGGAAGTGCGGGGGAGACACACTTCTTGAAGCAGCGAAATGGGGACGGGCATGGGATGCCCGGATGCCTAATGCGGGGATTATTATGACAATTGCACAAAAATTCTTGTTTTAACCTGGAACGGGAATTCGAAAAAAAAAAATCCGGAGAGAGGATGCGAGAGAAAAACTGATTCAGACGTGGGAGGTTGTGGATACAAATCAAAAGCGGAGGTCCGAAAATCAAGGGCTCTGTGGGATGGAAACGCTCATTACGACAAAAAGAGAATGTGGACAGTGTCTAAAAGGTCAAGGTAGGAAAGCTGGGGAAGGGGGGGTTAGGACGAGACAATGGAAGGCGATGTTAAGCAACTTCGACAAGGATTCAGGTCGAACCCCTGCCTTCTATGCACAACACGCGGACTGGTCCCCGGCTCAGGGAATCAGTCTAGAGAAAGTAAGTGGGAATCCTAACCATGGGGGGTCTGAAGGGGGGTGCTTCTCAAAAGCGCCAGATCAAAAAGCCCGGAAAGTAGAGGAAGATTTGAAAAGATGGGAGAAGAACAGACATGATGTTTCGGGACAATGGGGAAATTTGCAGGATAGTGACTGGGTTCCAGGGTGCAAAAAGACTGAATTGAAGTAAGTTCTCCTCGATCAATACCTTGGATAGAGAAATTGAAGTTGGGAGATAACAAGACGGAATCCGCTGTCAACTACCCATGGGGGGGGGAAAGGCAATCCAAGCCCGCAAGTAAAAAAAATCGCTGACAGGGCGGATAGGGGGTACAATCAAAGAGAGGGGTGGGTCAAAAGGTTCCCTGTGACCAAAGCTAAAGATGATATGGGAGGAAAGCAGCGTCTAAGTAATCTCAGTTAAAAGGGAAGGAAAATACATATAAGTACTTGGAAAGTGGGCAGATATTTCAATACATCGCCCACCGGAGTTAGAACGGGGGAACGGAGCAGAAAATCAGGGACTACCAATGGTTCCATGGTTGAATGAAAGAAACTGAATGGAAGGGAAGTCGTGTCATGGAATCTGCGGGGCTCTGAGTACTTCTGTAAAATCAAGGAGAACCGGGAAGGAGAGGGACGGATCCGAAGCGCCGAGGGAGGAATTCACGTGAGAAAGGGACAAAAGGGCGTGGAGGGTTGTGCCAAGTAAATGACGAGTGCAGAGCCGCCAGAAGATTAACGGGGGGAAAATAAAGACAGAGACGAGAAATAGTAAGGTCCTGAGGAGGAGGAAAAATCTTCCGAACCGGTGGGAGTGCGAGCCTAGGGGAGTCTGTAGGTACCCGAGATAGTTGATTCAATAAACAAGTAGAACCCTGGTAATGGGGATGGTATTAAAAAGCCGAAAAAACCTATTTTTGTGGCCGGCATGTGAACGCTCCGCGGGGTAGGGAAGAAACGTAGCACATGACAGAATCTTTGGGCAAAAACTCTGAAAGAGAATGCAAACGGCATATGAAAAAAGAACGAAAAAAATCATGCATACTTCTAACACAAGCCCATCTCGACCCGAACGGAAAAGACTCAAGAGGAGAAAAACAGACCATCGGGAGCAAATCTACACCAAAAAAAAACAGGTAAGAGGAGACAGGAGGGGAGCTCATAAAGCGCCGGAAACGAAGAACGACAAGGTCAAACGGCAAAGCCCCCATGTGAAACGGGCGGGCGGAAGCAAAGTACATAAAAAGGCGGCAAAGCGGGTTGGGGGCTTACAGAATTCGCTCGGGGCCAAAAGCTTCAATCAAAGAAAGTGAGGGGTAACTTAAACCTAAGGGCTTTCCGCAATCGCGGGCAGGGGACCAACAAGGAGGCGGCTCGGGACAAAAAAAGACACGTGAGTGGGTGGCAGTCTAAAAGCTGCCATCTCGTACAAATGTTTCCGACAGCCAGTGCCACTCAGGGAAAGGCGCAACAACAAAACGTAGGGGGTAGGAAAAGAGGACTTGCAACAATTGGGCAGGCGGTTTCCAGTCAAAACCGGTGGTACTAGGGGGGGTCAGCGGTGGCCGCACAAGAAGCGAGGTCCGTTGGGCCGCGAGCGCAAAGAAGAACTCGAGGGCACAGCAGTGAGGGTGGGCGGACTTTAGCACAGGAAAATGCGTGTAATGAAGCTTTGGGGGTAACCCCAGAATGATGTTAAACAGAGAGTGGGGGGAGTCGAATGGGTATGGGGATCCGCGAGGGGTCAAACAGGGCGGGATGAGTTGAAAACCTTTTCTAGTGAGGTTAGGTTGAAGAACGCTCGACTGCGAAGAGGGGGGATTGGGTAGGGAAGAGGAATGACAGAGAAAAGCTGGGGTGTGGTAGAGGCGGCGCTTCGAAATGGTGTCTTAGAGGGCTCATTATGGTAGGGGTAAGGATTGTAATGAAATGCCGTGGTGTACCTAAGACGCGTAAAAGATGTGTCTTTATCGGGTGTTTACGAACCGCAGAAACGTTCAACGTGAAACAAGAGGGGGCATGGCGCAAAGCCACGTAATTCAAGCGGTTCTACCATGAGGGTTAGGGCGCAACGGCACGTCCGCGGGGGGAAACACGGACCAGCCGGCGGAAGAAGAAATCAATGGGTCAGAATATCATTGAAGACCACTTGGGTAGACGCCATCAGAAAAAAAACCTCACGCAGTCGGGGGGGGCCGCAGTAATACCGTAATCAGCAGAATGAAGGGTACTGGAGGAAGGCATACCGAAAAGAAGAATCCTCGAAGAGGGGACAGTCAAAGCGGTGCCAGGCGGATTCGGGGGGGGGGGATAGGGCAACCTCTTCATGAGATCGGTCTCGGGATCGTGTTGAAGAGAAAAAGCGCAACGGAGCCCTGTGAACGACCTTACGTGGATTAAAATGGAAAATGAAACGGGGGGTGAGGGGGCTTCTCCGGAAAACGTTCCGGGGGGAGATGAATAAGAAAAAGCCCTCATATTTGTTATTGGGCCAGGGTACGGGGGTGGAAGCGCGGGAGTGACCAAAAAAGCACAGCTTTCGATTGGGGGGTAGGGAAATTCTGGGAACCCCAATAGAATGGTTTTATTGCCATACCTCCCTAATCCGCAAGGCCCCGTTCTTAAGCAGTCAAGATGGGCGACTTGGAACGGGGAGGGGGGGGGGAGGGGGAGGAGAAAGGTCTTGACAATACACGTGGGGAAAAAGGTGAGAGCGCCAGTAAATTTAGGTTCAGAACAGCCTCGGGAGGCGGAAATGAGAAAATAGAGACTGTTTGAAGGGGGTAACCGAAAAAAAAATTAGAAAGGGGGACTTCACAACATAAAACCTGTGGGGGCCCTCGAAAAAAATGTCGGCGCGTAAGAAGAAGGGGTACCAACGTGGAGAACATAAGGAGTGCCTGCTGCGCAGGGGGTGGGAGAAAAAGTCACACTCCCATTGTTCATCACAAGGGAGCAAAATAGAAAAATCAGGGCCGCCGAGCCAGGGGAATAAGAATAGTCACGGATTGAAAGGCACGGAAGTGGAAGGGACGTTCTAATTCATATTCGAAGTAATGTAGATCAACTAACTAAAAAAGGACATCAGAAGGTCGCCGGGTGAAGTGGGAACGCCAGCATCGGTCGTCAAGCTCACTCGTAAGGACGCGGGAGTCTTTTCCGAAGATTTGAACGTGGATCAAACAAAATGGCAGGTTTTGTCTAGCGTCCAATCCTTCACTCTCGGGACATGTGCTAGGAAGAAGCAAGTGGGAAAAGGTTGAACCAGCAGGTGTGAATTGTCCCATACTACAACAGCACAGAGCTGAGTGGGTGCCATAAAAAAAAACCTGAAAGAGGACTGCAGGACTGCCAACGAACTGTACATGAGAGATGCACTAGGCATCAGGCACTGGGGAAGAAGGAAGTAAGTTGGAAAGGGAAGGAGGGAGGGGGAAATTGGCACAGGAAGGGGAAAACCAGGAAGAATTTGGGGCAACAGGGAGTGTGTATGCATCAAAAACAACAACTGAGGAAAGGGTAAAAAAAAAGGTCAAACCCGGGAGCCACTTGAAAGAAAAGCTGTAGTCGTCAGGTCCTGCACAATGCCACGCAAGCCAGGCCCGGGGACAAAACATTACTGCCTGAGCATATGTGAAACAGGAGAGTCCGATGACCCGTCCTGCTGTGGCAACATAAGCTTTTCAGGTGGCCAAAAAAATGGCTCACAAGGTACTGTGAAGGAAAAGGAAAAACAATGGGGGAACAGGGCTTGAGGACGACCAAGAGAGGGCCTGGGTGAGCTAAATAAAACTTTCATTGGAGTGGGGAGCACGGAAACGCGTTCACAGGACGAATCCTCCCAGCTAAAGGGCGGACTCTCTTCGGGAGGAATAGGGAGGAAAAAGGGGCATAACAAGGCGCAGGGGCTGTAGGATGTGGATTGTGGCAGAGAAATGAAGTAAATTTGAGGAAGGGAAAACGCCACTCGCCAAGGAGGGACGACGCCGCCTCTTATAAAGAAACGCTCGGTAACCGGCCTCTTAAAGATTGAACTTCCCGAAATACGAAAAACGCAAGGGGCCGAATGAGGCACCAAACGCGAAAGCAAGGAGGGCCCGGGAAGTACTAGGAAGTAGCGATGCTTAAGGGGGAGCCGACATGATTGGCGAGCCAAGGTGTCAAGGAATAAAGGAGATGGGGGGGCACGGTGAAAAGAAAAAGGATGAGAAGGGGATCTTCGCCTAAAAACGAAACAAGCGCCTGGAAGAATGCATTCATTGGGGTCGCTCATCAAGAAGTCGCGTATGGAAAGGAAACTGGAGGTGATCAGAAAGAAAAGCCAAAGAAAGCCAAAAGGTCTCCACTCTTAAGAAGGCGGAGGAAGGTTAATCTGAAAACCAGAGGGGGGGAGGGAGAGGGTGGGTCACATTAGTGAAAAGGGAACCATAGGGAAGTGATGATAAAGCCATCTTCAACGAATTAAGCTCCTAATCGGGGGACCTAAAAAAGAGGACGGGTGTCTGGATTTCCCATTCCGGACCAAAGGGATGGGCACGCGAGATCCAAAGGCAAGACCAAAGGGGGTTATGGTGCAATGACAAAGAAAGAATGGCGCACGTTCGTGGTCCTACGCTGCAATTTTCAGGGATGTTGAAAAAACGCGCAAAGAAAATAATCTCGGCGTGGAGGTGAGGTTCCGGAAGGCCAATGCGGGTCATATTCCTGAGGGCAGTGAGTAGGAGTTATTGATAGAAATCAGCAAGGAATCTTGTAAATGATGGGAGCCATGAAATTGAGGACGGCCGCGACGAGCAGATGCGCGCAGCAGGTGTCTGGCCGGGAGGAAAGGGGGGAGGGGTATCGCTCTCCTCATGCGGGGAATTCGAGACGATAATTGAAAATTGAACAGGGCGGGTTGACCTAGGTTCCGTGTGAGACCCGAACCGAACCTGCTTAATGGCGGAGTTCGTTGATTAAACCCAACTCTTGGTTCCCGGAAATGGAAAAATTAGAGGGGCGTACAAAAGGAAACAGAAACAAAATAAATGGCCTCCCGGGTTGGGGCTTAAACAAACTGTCAGTAAAGAACGTCAAAGAAAGCTGCTAAAGAGGATCAAAAAAGCTAAAAGGCTGAACCGCTTTGCATCGAGGGAGTCCGCTAACCCACAAACCAATCGCTTCTCAAAAATCATGGCAGATATGTCAAGACGAAAACCAGGGTAGCTTCCGGTCAGAGCGTCCATAATGAGGGGGGAAGGGTGTCAAAGCCACTCCAGAAATTGTGCTCCAGCCCCTACCAGGAAAAACAGACCGGGGAAGCTATACAATTAATCGGTCCACACATCAGTGGGGAGGACAGCAAAGTGAGGATGGCGGTAGGGCAAAAAGCTTCATAACCAAGATTTCGTAGAAAAGGGAACTGAACCTCAAGTGGGTCCGCCATTCGAGCGAAACTGCAGCACGGGGCGGGAAGCGCATGAGAAACAGGGGACCATGCTTTTCGGTGCGGGCAACACCAGCGGCACATAGAAACAGGTTTGGAA
>Ga0179593_1465662_pt1 | contig 10108 bp, 11 predicted proteins | sample CZODoug2_1_08_16_FD_185931 | JGI IMG/M metagenome (GOLD analysis project Ga0179593, IMG submission 185931) | Vadose zone soil fungal communities from Angelo Coast Range Reserve, California, USA - CZODoug2_1_08_16fungal (PacBio error correction) | ecosystem: Environmental > Terrestrial > Soil >...
AAGGAAAAAGTCGCGAGAAAAATAAGATCTCTGTGGGTCCGGGTCGTAAACGCCACCCTCGTGTCAAATTGAGGGTGACCATCAGGCATACTGGGGATAGAAAGGGATCGACGAAGAGTCAAAGAATACACCGTAAGCTATTTATCCAAGCCCCCCCCATGATGGAATGGGAAGGCAAAGAGAGGAGAAGGATATAAGGGAAGTGAGGTCCCAAGAACCTTAGCAACCACAAAAAAAAAAAAAAAAAAAAAAGCAAGTTTGATTGCGTGATGAGGGGCAAGATTGGGTGCCCCGCGCAAAATAGACCGGGCGGTTTAGGGGACCACGCGTTCGACGTTGGTCTCCTCTAAGTCGGGCGTAGAAGGGTCAAAGGGACTCAAACCGCCGCTTAAGGGTGATAAAACACTTTCAAAGAGGGAGGGGGGAGCAGTAAGCAGAGTACGAACTTTCGATGGGTGAGATTCAGTCGGGGGCGGGCGGATGGGAAGAGAGGGGCACGGCAACCCAGCGAGGTGCGCCAACAAAGTCGGTTGGGGACAGTTGGTTAGGACGGATGAAAAGAAGGATGAACCTAGAATGTAACAGGTTGAAAGGAAAATGGAGACGGGATGATCCGAACGTACTGGGCTAAGTTACTAAAAGTCTGAAGGGGCGGAAAGGAGGAAAGGGGGAGAAAGAGACTCAGATCAAAAGGGAGAAAAGAAAGATCAGGGCCTGCCATCCTGTTGCAGATAACAGCAGAAAGAAAGAGGCACAGCGGGAGAAAGACAATGGGGCTATTTCCAGAAAAGAGCTGGGCACTGAGAGAAACCATATCGGGTGTCGGAGGGATCTTAAGTGAAACCGTGAGGGAGAGAGCAGGCTACTGAGAAAGGGGAGAAAAGGCGCAAAACAATCGCCTCACACAGAGCCGAAAGGACTAGGTCTGAAGAAGTTGACCGTCAGGAGGGGGGGGGACCTGGACAAAGGGCAAGCGCCTTCAACCACGGGGGCTTTAAGTAAGTTTAAAGGAACGTTTGGACTACCAAAAATTGGGGGACTACCCTTATTAACAACTGCAGGAGGATAAAGAACTTTAGGTGAGAGGGAAAGGGGGTTCATCCAAGGGATCCAATGAGATTTAACTGTTCACGCATCCTTTTGGTTAGAACAGCGGTTAGGAGCATCTCGTAAGAAAAAGAAAAAAAGAGAGTAAGAAGCAGTGAAATTTATTATGAACTTTCTCAGTAAAATATTTATTATAAACCTAAGCCCCCAAAGCCTCACCACCTACTGGAAGGATGGAGGCCTGATCATCGAATGGTGGCGCCTGAGAAGGGTAAAAATGAAACGTCTAAACTAATTACGGAGGGGGAAACGCTGAGGAGACGAGGGACATTCGTTATGCGGTTGCCGGCTCGAAAGAATGTAGCGCAATACCGAGATTCGGGACCGACGAAGAAAGGGGGGCATAGAGAGAGCGAAAGTATCAGTCGGCAGTACCAATGCTTTCTTTGCGGAAGAAACTCTCGGTGGCGAGCAAAAGCCCGGCGGAAGAAACCGAAAAAGGAAAAAAAAGCATTTGTAGAGTTCCTTCCGGTTTGGCAGAAGCGGTTCCCGCGCCGAGGGGGGAAGTATTTGCCGTAACCACCGGCGCGCTCGGAGAAAACAGACCAATCCGTTTTGAACTCGAACGGGCGAAAGGCAGGGAAAAATACCAATCCGCTCGGAGCATACGGATATCGAAAAATCGGGCTCGACGACTAGGGAGGATTGGGGGGACTGGGGATGAGAGGGCTTGGTTTTACAATGACCAAAAAAGGTAGATCCAGAGCTTCAAATACCAATCGAAGATGGGTATCATAAGGGGGGAACGGGGATGAGAGAAAAGCAGGGCCGCCAGATCCGATGAGATGCTGGAAGGGCAACCTCGTCCTGCAATGGTTTTCCGAAGCTGCAAGAAAGAAGAGACGTAGCGGATGGAACGATAGTCAAAGAATCGCAAAAGACGCGGCAGGACCAGTTCGCTCCCCTCAACGGATGTCGCGCTGAGGCGAAGCAGGGCGCGGCGGATCGGTGCTGCCGAAGGCGCGATCAGAAGCTGGTAACTAGCCGCGAAACACATCGATATCAGAGCAAATCAAGGACGGAAACATGGCAAAGACAGATCCCAGGAGAAAATAGGAAGACCCTCGGAGTTGAGGCTAAGGATCCACAAAAAAAAACCAGTGGGGAGCAGGGCAAAGACGCGAAGCATCAGTTACGGCCAGCGAGCCAACGAAAGTAGGAAGGAGTCCTCAGAGATATAAAAAAGCGGGGCCCGCGAATCAAGTGTGACCGCCTTAAATCATCCGCCTCAAGCAAGAGGGGAAGAAGGGGCCGGGCAAGAAAAAGAAAGCTCGGGTCCGACAAAAGCTGCTTTTTCGGTCTACCTCGTATGGCTCATAAAACTACAATCAGGGGGAAAAACGGGTCCAAAAAGAGTGGGGAAAGCCGCTGCATGGATCGCTAAAAAGGATAGCACATCAAACAAGGCAGTCGAAGAAGCATCGGATAGGAGATGAGTGATAACTAAAATGCATCGAAACCCAACGTGAGAGGGAGAAGGAAGAAAAAATTCGTAAGTGGGGTCACAAATATTATAATCTGCTCTCGTAGGCTTCGGAGAGAATGCAGTGAGGGGGGGCAGGTTGTACGTTCTCTCAATTGCTTTTAGCTGGGAAGGGAGGACCCGGCGGACAGAAGGGGGGCAATCACGGTGTCTAAAGAAAAGCAGAAAGGGCGAAGATCCAGGCCGGGTACCCTCGGCAAGTAATCACTAAAATGATGGAGTCCGGATTGGATTAGGCGGGGACAACAGGCCTCTATACGGACGAACCTTAGCGGGGATTAATTTGTTAAGCTGAGAGGCTCAGCTCCTTAACCAATCGAGGCAGGGGGGGGAGCCAAAACGGGGAAGAAGGTAGAGAACAAAGTCTATGTCTGGAAACGAACCGTCGCATTCTCTTGAGGGACTTTCCGGTTTTCCGTTATTATTGATTCGCGGGTAGGGAAAGAACAAAAGAGGAAAAACAGGAGGGAAAAGGGGAGCCCTGAGCCAAGGCTGCAGAAGGAGCGTCTCTCAAAATAGTTGAGGTTGCTGGCCAACGGGGTCCGAGTAGCGGTCGGGCAGTGCGAAAGGGCAGCCGGAAAGACAGAGAAAGGGAAAAAGGATGATCAGAAAGGGCAAAACGGAAGCGATGATTGCTCGGATCGTGCATTTTCTAGACTGGGGCACCCGGGGGAAACTATTGGGAGAACTGGGAATCATGGGGGGGGAAAAAGGGGCAGACAAAGTGCGCTGTAAGAAAGGGCGCAAAAAGGGGATAGTCCGGAAACAGGATCATATTCGCTGCGCGTCACATATCAGATCGCGGGTAGATGAGGACGAGAGGGGGAGGGCTTAGGCGGAGGAAGTCTATACGGGCATGTTCCGTCCATCGCCGGTCGAATAGAAACATTGAAAACGGGCTCACAGTCAGAAAAGAACGCGAAAGGGAAAAGGCAAGATAAAAGGGAGGGAGGTCAAAACTGGACTGCCGCAAAATGGGATCGGCCCAAAATGTTCGGAAAGACCGCTACCATGGACTGTCTACTATATAGGGTGGGGGGGGAAGAGAAAGAGTCGAGCCTCCCCAGGAAGTTTAATTACGAGAAGGGGGGCTACTTATGGGGGCTGCGACCTTCGCTAAAGCACTTCTAGGGGATGACGCTAATCAAAGATGTGACCGTCAGCAGCAGCGTTCTTCATCGAGCACGTCGATCTCGAAACCACGTTGAAGGGAGGATATCCTCCATATTGGGAGGACAATGTTGGTGCTGGGCTGCTTTCAATCCGGCTCGCTTCTTTCTATGCTCAGAGGAGAAATAGAACTTTACAAAGGGCCTTAGACAAAAAAAAAAAAAAAAAAAAACAAAGCCGGGGAAAAACTTGTAAACCTCTATGTCAAACATAAACGGGTTGCGCCCAAGGGATGAGGGAAAAGTCAAACGTATTCCACGTGTGGAGATGCATTAGTTGCAAAGCGCAAAGACGTATAACCGGAAGAGGACAAGCAAAGAGGATGTGCATTATTTTCCAGTAAGTAGAACAGAGGGGCATGCAGACAACTTCAGATAAGATTGTTTGTGGAGGGCATCTTTCATCCAAAACTTACGCATCTGATATGACTGAAGTTAAGGGAGCGTGTTTTTTGGACTTACGTTGTAATATCGCTGTGAATATCCACCAAGGAAGAGAGACTTCAAAGGAAAAAAAGATAAATGTGGGGAGCTCAGGGCACACGTACTCTGCAGAGCCCGGAAATAGTAAATGAGAAATGTGCCTCGTGATAGAACGAGAAAAAGGAGCAAGCCGGGGAGGGGAGACGGTCAATCACATAATAGTGCGAATCTAGACGTCGTCACCAGATAAGCCTCAGATCGATTAGGGGTCGGAAAAGGCCTTAAAGCGCGCATAGTAGAATAAGAGAATGTCAGCACATTGTGGGGGGGAGAAAGTCATATTTGTTTAGCCGGAAAAAGACAAATCTCAACCGCCTAGTGTTTTTCAGAGCGGGAGAGGTAAGGAAGAGTATGCATACTACGCAGATCTATTTAGATCGTAGACCCGGTCGCTTATTCGGGGTTCCCGGGCGGCACAACATAAAGCGGAAAAGAAAAAAGAAGAGTGTCAATGGTTACGGGCAGCTGGGATGAAGGGACGCACGAATTACAGCGAAAACCGCGGGACGCTGGGCATACAAGCCACGGAAGGGCAAGACGGGAGGCTGGAAAATCGTGAAGGAAAACGTCAAGCCACAACCGTGGGGGAACAGGGGTTGGGAAACCATATAATTTCTAATAAGATATCATCCAAGAAGCTCCCCCGGAGGAGGAGGGAGAGCACCAGCAAGAAGGAATTTAAGTATACGGGTTCGTCTTTCCGGTCAGCTATCGCCGTCTTCGATCACGAACGAAAAAAAGACGACCGAAAGGGGGGGGCTAAACCATCAAAAACGACTTGTAGAGGGGATAGCTCGGGGGGGAGTTCTTCAGTCAGAGATTAATATTATAACGAGCTTGCGCCGAGAGAGGAAACGGAGGAAGGGTCAAACTACCCAAAAAAAAAAAAAAAAACCTAAAAGACCAACTGAAGTAGTAAAAAAGAATCTAGGGGAAATAATTGTCCTCTGACTTTCCTAGCAAGCGCACAGAGAGGGCTTTGAAAGAGGGGAAGAAGGGGCTGGAACTCCGCCGAGCAATAACGCTAACGCGCGTTGGTATTTCGCACAAACACAAAAAAAAGGGAGGGGGGAGGGATGATAGTGCAGCTAAAGACGGGGCAGCGTGAGACGACGGTCGGCTTTGAAAGTCTATCAGAAAAGACAAACACAAGTCAGAGAACAAAACCCGACCAGCCCGAACAGGGACTGAGCGAGATCTCGCCGGTATCTGTGCCCAACGGAGACCAGAAAGTGTTAGTTGCGGGGAGGGGAAATCAGAAGGGTCCACCCGCCGCGGGGGAAGCGAAGGTCTTTTAATGCAACACGGGGGAGGAACTGTTTTGCGCCGCTGTCACTTCGTGCGAGGCCTAAGAAAGAGACCTAAAAAGCACGGATGGTGGAGCAGATGGAAGGGGGAGGGGGGGGCAATAAACTGTAGCGAAGGTGAACTGTCCGGGTTTGATCACTATTCCTTTAGGAGGATGTAAAGAGAAAGGGCAAGAGAGAGAAAAGTCTTTCCAGCATGAATTGCTGTTGGAGAGGGTGTGTGTACGTCAACGACCTCTTGAGGAACCCTATGTCCAAGGTGATAACGAGGATGAAGAGGGAGGCGGACTTTAACGACGAAAAGGAATCGGATGCGTTCGTATGGACAGTCTCGACGGGAACGATGTGAAGGACGAAGCTGACCAAGGGCAGGTCGGCGTTTTGCGCTATGATTCTAAAAGGAAACAGCGCGAAGACTGACATCATGCGAGTAGCTAAGGAAGAGCTAAGAAGCGGGGACGGAGGAAAAAAAATTGAGCGTTTGGCAGTTGCGCGGACGTCATAAGAGGGCGGAGAGAGCTGAGAAAGGGGAGAAGCGCCTTACAAAACAACTAGAAAAGACATGAGCAGCCTCTTGCGTAGGCGTTCAAAGGCGCAACTTGCCAAAATTCGAGGGGAATAACCACGAAGGGGTGAATGTCCACTTGTCCCTTCACAGAAATCGAAGGTTGAGCCTAAATGCGATCTCGGCGGATGAGGAGGGGGGAGGGGGGAGTTGGCCCCAGGCAGGGGAGACGGGGAGAATCCGTTGATCGGTTCCGCATACATGGTTCTCAACTGCAAGCAGGGACAAAAACGAAGCTGTAGGAGGGAAAAGCGGAAAAATTCTAGCAGTACTATGTCTCAACCGTCAATGATAATATGAAAGCACGTCCGCGGAATAAACTCTTAGAGGAGGATCATTAAAAAGAAAATCGGCGTGGTGCGAAGTTCACATTTATTACTTAAATAAACTCTAAGCTTGATTTTCTTGGGCCGGAGGAGAAAAGAGCGTCGGAACGCTCATTGAACAGGGAGACGGTTGCCGCATCATTGGAGCACGCCGATCGAAAAAGGACACCCTACAACGTGGAAAATAGAAAGAGGTAGGGGCTGAAGTCTCGTCGGAACGAACGTCCCGATTGCACCTCTACTCCTCGTGAAGGAAAACTGCTGACGTCCAAATGGGGAAAGAAGAATGGGGAGGTCCGTGGCCTTAAGTTGGGGAGTGAGGTACGTCCCCTCGAAGATTGGTATTTGAAGGGAAGGACAGCGAGGGGGAAATCCTCGCTGAACATGCCATCAGTTCGGGAGCCAAGTCGGTAAGGAAAATCGAAAGCCAAGGCCATCCGTCCAGCAGACAGGAGATGAGAAAAGACTGGCACTCTGAAGAAGGGCTTGGTGGGACGGCCAGAGGGAGGGGGGGTTGAGCCCAGGAATACCACGAACTTGGGTAAGGAAAAAGGAACGCCAAATCTCGAGGTCGGGAGAAACTTGTAACGTCAGCAGACCAGAGGGAATCGACGATATAAATACGCTCCTTCTTAGTGTGTTGCAGAAGGAGATAGGAGATGAGGGGCCGGCCTGTAAAGGCCTGACCGTAGGAACGAGTCACTCTACCAAGTTTTTGGGACCACACGAAAGGAGGAGAGGAGGAAAATATCAAATGGGGCCTTCGAGTGTGGACGAGGGACGTCGAAGCTGTAAGCCGCGAAAAATCTCTCTCAAAGCAATCCAGTTAAACTAATGATAGAGCAGACCACACCATCCTCGCCTGAATAAGAACCGCGAGAAGTTTTGTATCATTCTTACGAAGAACTGGTCTCTCGGCAACATCCTCAATGCCAAGGGATAAGGGCCAGGAAAGGGAGGACGGCTTCCGCCGAATATCCCAGCTGAACAGTCGTCCGGAGAGTCGGCTGTTTTCAAAAGCTCACATCCGGATCAACATCGGGAGGGTCCAGGAAGGGGAGAAAAGAGGCGCTATCCAAAAGGGTCGACGCATGGGGAGGGGAACATACGAGTTATGTCCCTCCCGAAGACCGGAAAGCAGAAAAGAGGGGGGAACAATCAGCAATGAGATCCGATAAGGCCATCTCACTCCCCAATAGCTGATCCTAAGGAGATCTCAAAAATTAGGGAGAGAGTATGGAAATCCTACTACAAGGATCACTCAAAACAACAACACGTAGGATTAACGATTGTCTAGAGTGCATATAGAAGAAGAAGAAAAAGAGCATTAGCGACGTGGGTGGTCTGGCCGGGTTTCTCGATCGCACTGACCGAAAAGGGGGGGGGGAAAAAAAGGGGGGGGTACCGGCTGGGGCAGCTGGGGGAAGAAAAAAGAGGTAGAAAAGAAAAAAAAACTGGTTGATCTCCGTTTTTTACCTTCGGAAAAGGAGAAGATTCAGGATGGGAAAAAAAAGGAGGAGGGGGAAAAACAGCCAACAATAAGAGAGGACGACCGGCCGAGGAGAGGTAGGTAGTCGAAGCATGGATCAAGCCTTAAAACAGGAGAGATTGGAGAGAAGCATGATGGGCATCTAAAAAGAAAGGGAGGGGAATTCCTACGGCACTTCGAGAGGGACTCTTAGTTATTTTTCCAAGGATATCGGAGTCGGCCAGGGACAGAGGAAATAGAACAGGCAACTAGACGCCCAGAAAAGGAGAGACTTGGGGGCTCAGCACAGGTTGAGGGGGGGGAATAAAAGTTGTTCTGCAGGAGTGCTAGGAGAGATTAAAGCAGGCATCGAACGGCTATAAGGCAGCAATCGGAAAAGAAGGACGAGGGAGGGAGAGAGAAGAGAAAACGGGGCAGCTGGGGGTAGACAGTGGCAGGGCCACGAGAGAATGTGGACAATCGAGGGTCAGTAATAGGAATCATATAACGTATCTGGTTGCGAAAAAAAAAGAAGAAAAGAGGGGAGGCGCTGACGAATTTTCGATGAGAAAGGATGACGCGCAGATGGGGAATTCTGCCGGCTAGAAAGGCGAGAAACTGGTAATGGTGCGTACTCACGACCGGTCTACCGGGAAGAAAGAGGGAGAGGGGGACACGTGACCTCACTCACAAAAGGCCAAGACCAGCCAAGGCGTCTTGCATGGGAGGACAGGACGCAGCCTGGAGGCCAGAAGGAGGAAAGGAGGAAAGGTACGAGATAGAGAGGAAAAGACATGAGAGGACTCCACTGCGGTTTAATAGAAAATAGCTTATGAGAGAGTGAAGAACACAGAGAAGCGCAAAAACCGGGGACAGCGTGGGATTCGCCCGACCTCACCCCAGAAGTCCGCTCGCTGAAATGAATCGGGAATATCGAGGAAACCCGAGAATAGGTTGTAGGAAGGAATCAGAAAACTATTTATGATGGTGGGTAGGCAGGGAGATCGCCAGAGTTCGGTCGTTTCTTCCGCCTTCCGCCAGCTGAAGAGAGGATGCCCCGTCCGCGGGGGGGCTTAGAGCGATGCAAAAGCAAAGGGGTCTCCAAAAGATGCGTGCACCGAGGGCAAAGAGGGGAAAAAGGGGGGGAGAGGGACTGCGCAAAAGGGACCCGAAATAAACCGTTAGAGATAGGGGCGGCATAAGCTGGGTCATACGTTGGCTCTCTTGAAGGAATGCCTTGACAGGGCATGGAAAAAATCTGTAGGCAACAAAAAATGGTTGGACAGTGCGCAGGAAAGAGGTGCATTCACCAGCATGAATCATCTGAGAGACTGCGCGTTCGGAAAGATTGGGGGGGGAAGGAATAGGAGAGAGAAAGCATCCCCGCGTCGACGAAAAAAGAGCCGCAAACACGCATTGGGGTGGATGAGGGGCACACTCGAAGCGTCGCAAAGGAGCTCTTCCGCCTTATGTGCTAGGTGTAGAGCAAAGGGAGGGAAGAGAAAAATCCGGGCCAGGATAATTGACTCGTCTAAGGCTATCTTCGCCAGCCAGAGATCGGCCCTAAACCCGGCAGGGAAGCACCGAGGGGAAGGGGAAAAAGGAGCGTCAAGAGAAATCAGATAAATCAAATCAGCCGTGACTGGTCACGGTATGTGGGGACGCAACGGGAAAAGGACCTGGGGGCAGGGGGGAAGACCGGGGGCCTGGGAGGGCTCGGATCGCGCCAAGAAACCTGGCTATAAATCAGGGCGAGGAAAGGAGTCTTAACAATGGCGAAACAAGAGTAAATATTTATCACATCCACGTGGTGGCTGCTGAATGGAATTCAGCAACGAACGTGAGCAGACAAAAAGGAGAGTTGGTTGCAAAAAGTAACAAAAAATCCCGTCACAGAGCGGAGGTCTGGAAAAACCTCCCAGAAAGAACCGCCGGGCTGTCTCATTGGGGGGGGGAAAAAAAAGAGAAAGGTAGAGAAAAAAAAGCGCAGAAGAGAAAGAGCGCTCGGGATAGCACAAAAAAGACTAAACGTATGCTGTTTAGTTAGAAGGTCGTCCCTTCATCGACAACGGAGAGCAGAAATAAGGAAAGAAGGGAAAGACCGGGGGGTGAAAAGAGAAACAGAAAAACGAGCGTTCGTAAGACTACTACGGGTTCTTATCAGCGTAGCGGCGCGAGCGAAGCAACTCTAAGGAAGAGG
>Ga0179593_1554517_pt1 | contig 10108 bp, 12 predicted proteins | sample CZODoug2_1_08_16_FD_185931 | JGI IMG/M metagenome (GOLD analysis project Ga0179593, IMG submission 185931) | Vadose zone soil fungal communities from Angelo Coast Range Reserve, California, USA - CZODoug2_1_08_16fungal (PacBio error correction) | ecosystem: Environmental > Terrestrial > Soil >...
ACTTAAAAAAAAAGATGGATCGGAGGGAAAGTAGCAGAAAGAGGGGCTTGACCTGTCCTCACGCTTGGGAATCCGGAAAAAAAGACCGGACCGGAAAGAAGGGGGAACGAAGAACGAGAGTCGATGAGACAATGGGGAAGTCAGTTTTCGTTCATCTCTACGGAAAAGTCCTGCGGAAGAAGCGCGCAAGTAAGAGAGATACTCGTTAACTCGGGGGCTCCTGGGACAATCACTTTTCAGGGTAACTCCTGAACTCCTAAGAGAAAAGAAGAAAAAAGAACGACGCAAGTAAAAGGTATCCCGAACTCTGACGTAACCATGTCTCGGGGGATGGAAGAACCATCTTAGTGGATACGAAGACGGCAACACCATGACTGATCACGACCACACGACCGGCTTCAGAGGGCATCGTCGCAAAACAGTAAACCCTAGCCGGTGCCAAAGATCCCTCGAAGGCACTGGTTCGATAGCTCAAGAAGTGGGGCACTCCTGTCGGAAATGGAAGACCCGAAGGAGACAAAATCTGCCAGAAAAAAATGGTCACATCGAAGAGACCTTTGCAAAAGCAGTCTGTGAAACGGCTAAAAGAAAAAAATCTAGAATCCTTTCAAATTCAGCAAAAAAGGGTGAAACGGATTGTGCAGAAGCTAGTCCAGGGGAAGCATGGAAGAGTCGTCGCGGCGCAAGGGTGAAAACGGAACCCGACATAGAGCAACCCAAGGCGCTATCGACAAACATTTAAATGGGAAAGACGAATGATGGGCTCGCGCGTGTCAGGACGTAACGGCCAAAAGAAAAGGTCCACCAAGAAAGTCAGACCCGATAAACTCGCTGAATGGGGGGAAGGAAGAGGAGAGGAGCAACGAGGAGGGGGGTAGAGTTCAAAGGCATCCTAATTGCCCTTGGCCCGGCGAGTACCCGGTCGATTGGGGCTGCTCTAACCTCGAAGGGAAAACCGGGATCAGGAGGGATGCGGTTCCCCCTCTTCGAACAACAACGCGTCAAAAACAAACACTGCCAAAAAACTCAGTCCAAAAAAAGAGGGGTTCACCGCTTGTGGAGGAAGGCTGGGTTGGAATAACATTGTACTATTGCGCCGCCGAAAAAGAGATGTTTGCCGAGAGGGGCAATCAACGGTTAACGAAAAGGGACGCCATAAAATTGTCACAAAAAGGTCTGGTACGGGCATTCGCTTGTTCCGGGTACAGACGCAATCCTGGGGGGGGGTGCCCCAGGTACACGGGTGGACTATGAGGCAAAAAAGGGGTCTCAGGGGTGCGGGGGGCGAGGTGATGGGGGGGAAAGAGAGTGGAACGCACGCGGGCCCTGCCAGCCGCATGTGGATAAAGGGGAACAGGCGGGCTCATAAAAAAAAATAACCGAGGGGGGGTGAAGCTGCCCCTTATCGCGTGCCCTCAAGACAGAATCCGAGGAAACGCATTCTTGTGGGGGTGCTGGTCAAATCAGAAAAGTTGGCTGAGGGGGCTGTCCGCAAGGGACAGGAGAAAAGCACAAGGGCCCTTTCCTCCCAAAACAAAAAATTAAAAGGGGGGAATGGGGGACTCGAGGCGGGGCTTTCAAGAAGCAACGAAAGGATGGGGGGGGACCGGGGAGAGAGGAAGGAAGGAGTTTCCCTCATCCTCGTTGGAAAAATCGAGAGGGAAGGGGAGGATCTTGCACGTGACGGATACAAAGGGGGGAGTTGGGGCGCGAAGGAAAGGCAACCTCGGACGAGTAAAAGGTTTTCTCCGCCTCAGAAGCAATTGGGGGCGCTAGATCTAAGGTTGCCGGGAGTTCATTCAAGGCGAAAAAAAGAGAGAATATACAGGAGAAGGTATAGGAGCTTTTTTAGGGAGGCAAGACGAGCAAAAACGCGGCGTCAAAGAGCAGGCGTCTCACGAGGTTGCTGCTTAGGGGGGCGTGGGGGGAAGACTAGAAAGAAAACTGTCTTTGAAAAGAGAAAGGGCCGGGGGAGGAAGTAACGACGTGTTTCCTGTAGACCCAAGAGAGAAAAAAGAAATGGAATACACAGCCGGATAATGATGAAAGAGATTCCCAAAGCGAAGACACCCAGGAAGGAAAAAAACGGAGCAGAAAAAGGCACTCGTGCTCATATAACACACAATTAAAGGGACCAGGGTGTTTTCTTAATGGAGGCAACCAGGAGACCAGGAGACCCAAATCTAAAAGGAGATGGTTGTTAGGATTGTCCGAGAGGGAAGATAACGGACAGTCTTGCGCGACAACACGTCCGAGGGGAGCGACATACGGATTTTCTGGGTCACGGGGCCCAGGCATGTTGGAGACAACTTTGTTAAACGGCGTGAAAAGGAGCATTGGTGGAGGGCTCCAGACGGGGACAAGCATTCTCACAACAAACAACAGGAGGAAGAGAGTCTGTGGCAAATAGTCCTGGGAGTACGGAAAAGAGAGGGAAGGAAACTTATCAGAAAACGGGAGCGCCAAGGAAGGGGGGTCCACTTTTACCAAGCCGTGGGACATACGTAGTCGCCCTAGGGAAATAAGACCAGAGGCAAAATGGAGCTGCTGACAATCCCTATAAAAACACCAAAGGGGTACTATTTGGAGGGGAGAGAAGAGTGAAGGGTGGACCAGAGCGGGGATGCCATCTTAGTGTTTGGTGAAGAGGAGAGGTTAGAACTGCCGCCAGAGTGTGCCGAGCAAGGTGGGGGTCTTAGAGGGTCTCCGAACAAAAGGTCAGAGGGCATCGCGCAATCACGGTGACGGAGAGCACGAAAAGTGACGGAGAACCGTGGCGCCACCGAACGGATAGCAAAAGACGGAACAAACGAAAAAGAGAAATTATTGAAAAGAAAGCAACGGGAAGAGGGGGATCGGAAGGCGCAAGCGCATAAGAACTTCGGGCGACAAGACATGCTACACGTCCGGAGAAGAACCTTATAGACTAGTAAACCGAAAATGGGAGAGATACTAGAAGAAAACCCACCACAACCCCAAAAACCCCAAACCCCCCCAAACGAAGATGAGAGAATCCACAACAGAAAAAAGAGAGTAAAGAAAACCCCAACCACCAACAAAACCAGAAAAATAAAGAAAAAAAAACCCCCCAAACCAAAACCCACCAAACACCACACCAACACCAAACCACACCCAAAGTCAAACCAAACCCCCCAACAAAACCCCCAACAAAAACAACCAACCAAACAAAAAAGAAGAAAAAGAAACACACAACCCACATCAAATACACTATTCATTCTCCTGCGCCACTATCTAAACGAGGTGTCATGTCCCTCACAAAAGAACGCCCAAGGAGATTCCATAGGGGAGATCCGCGCCGTTCACGATGGCGATCCAAAGAAACCAAGAACGGGCTTAACGCCATTGATTTAAGATATGGAACAATCCGCCGAGAAACGAAAAAACGTTTGCGTCAAACGTAAGGATAGTTTGGGGTGGGCGGAGTGCTTCGATAGAAAAAAAAGACAGACCAACCTCCAGCAGCAAAATCCCTCAAAAATGAAGGCAGGGGAAAGGAAATTGGAGAAGGGGTCCCGAAGAGATGGGGGAGAACGGGTGGTGCGATTGTTGAATCGTGTCGAATCGGGGGGGGGGGAAGCCCGAAAAGCCTTCAATCAGGGGGAGGGCGGGAAAACTGACCAATCCTGTCCATTAGGAGAGCCAAAAAAAGCAGCATCTTGCGCCGACTAATTTGCCAATACGATAAGTCCTAAAAAAAAATGAGTCTCGAAAAAGACATAATCAGAATCGCCGAAAATAACAAGAACGGACACGGAATTTCGAGAAAACGTTAGTAACCAGGGGGGATATTCACACAACACAAAAGAATATTACAGGGGGACGGAGATCGCTATACCAAAAAAGTCTGAAAAACGAACAGGGCAAGAAAACAAGAAATGTGTCTTTGCCCAAAAGGCGGGGCGGGCGGGAAAAAGGTGCTGGGTACAGCAGCAGGTTGGTGGGAACCGCAACAGGGAGAAGAATTTTAAAAAGGGGAACGGATGGAAGAACCTGAAAAAGGTGACAACTTAAAGTGCAAAAGGAAGCGGGAGGAATCATGAATCTGATTACAGGGGGAAACCGCACCGCAAAAAAAAAAAAAAAAAAAAAAACTTGGGAACCCTCACATTACTTCGCGAGAAACAGTGCCTGCGGATTCACGAAATCGCGCAAATGTCTGTGGGGGGAAGTCAACCGGAACCTGCGAGAAAGGGGAAAAAAGCGGATAAAGGAGCCTCAAAAGCTCTGCGAAATCTCAAAGTGGTGATAGAGCCGGGGTATATGCGGTTCGTTCAACGGGGAGCGCACGATAATGAGAGTAAAAAGAGGGACATTCTGAAAAACATTGACAGAAAGGACAAAGAAAAAAGAAAAAGGGGAGAGGAGTTGACTGCTAATCCTGGTTAACCTCTACTGGGTGGACCGAGATGTCGCCGCTTGGAAAATGACAGCACTTGGAAAATGAAAAAGCGACCTCCGACATTCACTGTGACGAATGCAAGAGTCGGGAAAGGGGCCTTTGGGGGTAACAAAACAGGGACAAGACGCCCGTGACCAATAAAACTTTAGCTGGCGAACAGTCCTCGCCGCCGATTCAAGGGCACGATAACATGGAAAAGGGGTCGGCGGAAAAGAAGAGATTTCAAAAGAGGCCGACCTAGAAACAAAACGGGAAAAAAGAAATGTTGACCCGGGCAGACCATTACTCCTTGGGGTGAAGAAGGGAGAGGGGGAAAAATCGGCCCAAGGATGAGGAAAAACAAAACGAGACAAGACGGAGGAAAAAGGTCGGGGATACTTGAGAAATTCTTTGAGGATAGAGATAGGGGTAGGCGGTGAGGCAAGGCTGCATACATCAAACGAAAAGTCGGGAGTTCCACGTCAAGAAAAGAATCATTTGAGAGGAACCAGGTCACAAAGAAGTTCTCTCTCAGAATTGGGACGTGAAACGTTTTCTTCCTCGGTTGTTGTGAGGTGGGGGAGAGGGGAACCGCTGGCCACGTTCCACTGCCGGCTTGCGTTCGACCTGAGTAAATGGATCAGAAAAGAGGGGCATGGTTAGGGAAGACAACACCTCAGGAAAAGATAACAAGAAAAGCAACCTAGGCTCGCCTTAGTCACCGCAGTACGGCAACTGGCAAGACAGCGGGGAAGGGAACAGAACCGAGACCCCGATCAAGATGGCAAACCAAAAACCCCAACACGCGAAAGGACAAAGGGGAATGAATTTCAAACTACCTGAATCGCTGCAGAATCCGCACGGATGAGAGTACTCTGGAAACTCAAGCAAAATAAGGCAGAAAAAAAATCTCACTCGAAGAGAGCCCATGGAAAAAAAAAATCATCACGGAGTAGACATTAGACCTAAAAGGTCAGGGAGGGTGCCGGTAGGAGGACGAAAATGGCGATGCAGTTACAGATCAACGTAGAGAAAAAAACAGGACAAGGAGCATGCAAAAAAAAAATAACCCCTAGGGAAGTGGAGGAGGGCGAAGCATCGGGTAAGAAAGTGTCACGCCCGAAGCAAAGGGTGAGCATAAACGCCAGTCCTGAAAGAGCAGACTGGTTGTGTGCCGATCAAAACGCTTTGCAGGCATGGAAAGCGTCGGGGAACTGCCCGCATCCCGGCAACCCAAATGCCAAAAATTGTAAGTTCAGATCTGAAATCACTTGTTGCCGGCAGAATAGTGACAGACGGCAGGAAAAAAAAACTTCTGTGTTGAGAAGAGGGCGGCAAAAAAAAAGTCCGAAAACCAGTTCTAGGTTCTTGGGACAGAGAGGATGAGGGGAAGGGAAGCAGCGTTTACAAAATCGCGATCACGAACTCTCCAGGACGGAGAAAAGAAAACAAGGAAGAAGACGGGACACCCTGTTGAGCATTTGCATCGAGGAGGGGCGATGCAGGGAACGCTTCCACAGGGTAGGGGAGAAACGGGTCGTAGATATGGAATTTTAATAAGGCACGAGGAAGAACTGAGACCATCTCAAGCTCCTTCTCGCAAGGCGCCTGAAAAAAGCTTTGGAAAGGAAATCAGAAGAGACCGAATCACCGGATATCGTGGGAAAGTCAGGACACCTCTTCAAAAAAAAAAAAGGTGGAACCTGGCTATCCTTGTTCACAAAAGGATACAGTTCCCAAGAGAGAGACAAGGGAGGGCCTCACCACCAACAATGCTGGTACGTAAACCTCAAAGGTGGGGGGAAAAAAGATCTGGTTGCGGTACGTTCTTGTGTCGCGCTGAAGGAAGGCAAACTTAAGGAAAAGAGAAGCTTTTAAGGGGGGGAGCTCAACACGGTTACACCGGGATTGCTCACGTCCAGTCGAAAGAACGGGAGGGGGACGATTATGAGCAAAAGGGGTCTCGTAAGAAGGGGGGGTGTTTAAACAAGTCGAGAAGTGGGAACCCTGCTGGTCGTCCCGATGACTTATGGAGGGGAAAACCTTCATGGGCAGCGTTGGGGGGGGCATAAGAAGGCCGTCGCACAAGGGGTTGGCGCGGCTGGAGAGAAAAGCGCGCCACAAAAGAAGCAAACTAAAGCCAAGCCGACAGGGGTTACCCGGACCCGGGAGGGAGCTCTTGACATCAAGGAAGGGCTACGAGGAAAAAGCATCAAATTTTTTTCTCACGGGGGTACAAGAGGGGTGCGGCTGGTTCTGCCAGAACCGCCGGAAAGGAGAAACAGGAAGCTGCCAAAAAAAAAGAGAAAAAGAAAAAACGTTGCGAAAAGTTTTGAACGCGTCGCTTCGCGGGGATTCTCTGAGTAAAAGGGCGACTGATCGGGGCGAAACTCTGAGTCAGGAAAGAGACTCGGGAGCCAACCGAGAGGGAAAACGGCAGCGGCTCTGTCCCTATTCGGCCATCGGCAAGTCGGGATTGGGGGGGCAGAGGAGCCGCACCTCGTAGAGATTTACCTGGGGGAAATCGAAGAAGAAGATTGAAAGAAAAGACTTCTTCGAGAAAAAGGGGGCAAGGGCTTCCCGGCAACGTCTTCTCCGGCGCCAATAGAGTTGCTTGGGGCGGCGGCCTGAACGTCAAAAATCGCGCCCGGTAAAAAAGGGAAAAGGAAAAGATTCGTAAAAAGAAAATCTTTGGGCCTGGCTTAGGGGGACGTTGGGTGAAGATCTGCTTCTCGAAGTGGCAGGGGAGATCGAACATTCAACCTCGTGAACGTGATCGAACCTGAAACACGTGACGAAAGAGGAGGGGGGGCTTGAGTACAAAAGAAAAATCTGAAAACTGAGGGACCGGAGGAAAGAGGGAAGGGGACAACAAATTGGAAGACCTTTCAAAAGCAGTGACGAACATTCGAACGATTAATAAAGGGAAGGAGTCGGCATCCAGGAGTCTGGTAAAGACAAAAGAAAGAATAGGGAAAAAAGGTCGCGGAATTGGGGGCGCTGTCTTCGGGGGTCCGCGCAGAGAAAAAGGGCGCTACGAGCACCCAAGTCGCGAGTAACTCGAGGACAAAAGACGCTTCTGTCCCACGAGGGGGGTTGGGAAGGAAGTGAGGTAAAGAAGGAAAATGTCGGTCGTAAAGGAGAATTTCAGAGATCAAAGCACAAGACGAAAGAGAGGAGAGATCTGGTGGAGAAAGCTTAGGAAGAAAAAAGATCTGAAGACGGGGATCGATCCTAAGCGGCGCCCCTTCCGGTACAAAAAGAAGGCCGTGGAGAGTGAAAGGATCATACCGCCAGAAGTTAAGAAGACGGCGGAAAAGGGATTGAGGAATCCCAGAGCAAAGCGACAAGGGTTTCAGGGGGCTATGCGTAGGGAACTGGTTGACAAACGAAGCGGGGAAGGACGACAAAGTATTCAGTTGAAGGGAGAAAAAGCGGGGTGAGAAAGAATTCTAGAGCAGGGGTGTAGGAAGAAGATTTTCCCTGAACGTGGGGAAACGGAATCAGAATGCTAAAACGAGGAGCCTCTCCAAAGGAAGAACCGGAGGAAAAAGGGAGATAACGCCCGCGACTGTTGACTTCTGCAGTAGTCCCAACGCAGCGAGAAAACCCAAGAACAAAAAGCATTAGGCCGAGCCTAAAAAGGCGTAAAAAGCGTGGAAGAGTGCAGGCCGCAAAACAGCAACTATCATAAAGGGCCGGGATAGGGAAGTAACGCTGAGACGATGAGATCGAAGCCGCTTCCATAAGAAAAGAATAAGGGGGATGCGGCGGCCCACCTTTCAGAATGGCTCTCCAGATACAAGAACCACTGCAAGGGAAGCTACTATTAAACGGGAAACCGCGCATGGGGAGAAGCAAGAAAGATCGCGGACAAATTCCTCGACATGATACCCACGTAATCTAGTTAAAGAAAAAAATCCGCACAGAAAAAGGAAGGGAGCAATTGGAAGGGGGTTGAAAAAAAAAAGGGAGAGAAGAGGTACTGCGCGGCAAAAAAACAGCCGCTGAAACATCATTAAACAAGGGGGGGGGGAGGGGGGGGGGGAGTGAAATTCGGGGGGAAATTGGGGGGGGGGTTGGGGGAATTGGGGGGGGGGGGAAAATGGGAAAGAAAGTGGGGGGGTGGGGTTGGGTTTTGGGGGGTGCGGGGTTGGGTTGGGGGGTAGGGCAACCTGTTTGAAAGGTCTTTTCCCCAATGGGGGTGTGGGTGGTCCAGTGTCGTAACCGGCCCACAGTGAACCGCCGTGCTTGTTGTTTGTGTGGGGGAAAAACCAATTAAAACACCCAAAAACTCTTCTTTTACCTCATTCCGAGGAAAGAGGCACGACAAATTCGTAGGCAAAGCTTCAGTGAGAGGGTTTGGCGGGGCGGTGCCTCCCTGGCCACGAAACAAGAAACGGTCCCAATGGCAACTCATATCATCGATCACCTGAAGAAGAAACAAAAAACACATAGAAGCTCCAAGAGAAAAGAAAGTGGTGCAAAGAAAAGATAAATAAAAACGGGGGGTTGAGACGACGACGTACATACTCTCCAGGAACTACTCCAGAATAACTAAGGTTAACCTAGAGGCGAAAAAGAGTAACCGTGTTGGGTGAGACCACTAAGAGGAAGGAGGGGGGGGTCACGCATGTGAAATCTATTCCCAGCATATTTTAAAAACGAAGGACGAAACAACTTTGGGGGAGTTCCGAAGCCTTGTGAGAAAGACAGCAACGTGGGTAAGAAAAGACGTCACATATTGGGAAAAGGGGTCATAGATTACGCCGGCGACCAGAACTGTGAAAGGGGTCGACCGAAAGGAAGACGCGTCAACGTGAGAAGATAAAAAGACAAAGAACCCGAAGAAGGGGTGGAAGAGGCGCTTCAGAATTATCCAGTCCGGAGCGAGTGATTGGGGGGTCAACCTGTCCGTAAAACGACACCGTGCGCACGGCATTTACGCGATAAGCGAAAAAAAACATCGAGGCAAATGATTGAGAAGGAGTAGGAAGTTGTGGTTTCAGGGGCAAACAAGAGCAGAAATAAAGTGGGGAAACGATGCTGCCTCAAAACTGGGCAACATTATCGGGAAAGACTTCGAAACGAAAAAAACGAGTGCAAAGGGAAATGGAGAAACAGCCTGTCAATCCTCTGACCACTGTCGCCAGGGAAAAAACTGCTTGGCAAACGAAGGACAGAAAAGTGGCTTCCGGGGGAAAGGAGGCTCAAAAGGCCGGGGCGCCCCAAGAAAAGCCTTCAAAGGCTTGGGGGAGGAAGAGCACAACACCTTTCGGGTCGACCAGAAAGTGCACTAGACCGGGCAACAGGGAGGAAATAGAGTTAAAGGGGGGGAGAGAATTACAAATCGAAACATAACGTTGGGAACGGTCAGGGTAGGCAAGGAGAATCGTCTGAGGGATTGACTTGGGAGAAAAAAGAAAGCCCCGAGGCTCATCAAGAAAGGACATCGATACATACAACGATCAGGGATAAGGTTACTGCCGACCCTTAGGCGCTTATTAAGTAAAGGGCGAGGGGACAGGTCAAAAAAAAGACCGCTGTTCAACCACGTGATCGGAATAGTCGTACGACGCTTAATAAAAACTAAGGGGTTATTGTGCGGAAAAAAGCCCTTGCTCAGCGGACGGTTGGAGAAAGGAACCGCGTAGGACCAACGAAACGCCTGGCTGCGAAACTGTTGGGGAAGGAGGTGGGCAGGGGAAG
>Ga0179593_1555239_pt1 | contig 10108 bp, 13 predicted proteins | sample CZODoug2_1_08_16_FD_185931 | JGI IMG/M metagenome (GOLD analysis project Ga0179593, IMG submission 185931) | Vadose zone soil fungal communities from Angelo Coast Range Reserve, California, USA - CZODoug2_1_08_16fungal (PacBio error correction) | ecosystem: Environmental > Terrestrial > Soil >...
TGAGGTGATTTCGCCGAAAACTCAATAAAACGGTAGGTTTCTTGCCCACAACCTCCGACTCTGCAGCAGTTCTCGGGGGTAAGGAGAGAATCCCTCTCGTCATAGGACAACATTCAATGTTGGCCGTCTCTGACTCCGTGGTCGGTGGATACATTTCCCTCGGGGCGAGGTCTCTCTCGCGGTGCCTTTGACCGAAGAGTGGCCCTCGGCCCTTGACGGGTGGTTGTGGACTTGGGCACAGCGGACAATGGGTTCGTAGGCCGCATTCAGCACTGGTCTGGAAGCTGTGGGATGAGAGACTGGGGTGGTAGCAGTAGAGTACACGGGAATTGAGTCGGAGAAGGACCCTTCGATGCAGCGCTAGTCCAGCTTTGAAGGGGGTCGGTTGCTATGTCGTTTTCGTCCTGACGGTTTCCCTGTTACTTAAGAGAGGGTCAAGGGTAAATCAGGAAAAAAGGGGTCAATTCTTCCTGGGAATACTCGGCGGACAACTTTGCTGCGGATGGCCTGGACATGGAGGGCACTAGATAAGGGAAGGAAGCGTAGGATTACCATCTAAACCTTCATGAGCCGATACAATCCGAGGAAGGCGTCGGAATGGGGATGGGTGAAGAGTTAAAAACCCAGCGGAGAATCGTCGGCGCATCGCCGCAGTTTCAAAAAAGGGGGCGGGACGCCGAGAAACACCGACCTCTCTCCACAAAAGCCCTCAAGGGGGGCCTCCCAGAGTGCGAGGGACTTTGAAGGAGGACCTGCCGGGGATGGTCCTGTGGGGTTTAGGGGAAAAGGACATTAGACTGGATAAAAAGATGGGTATTAGGAAAAACCAGAGCACATAGAGATTGAGCTCGAGGATGCGGGGGGTGTGAGGGGGCGGGGGTGGAAAAATCAAAGTTACATTACGTTACAAGCGAATCTGGGATGGGGTGCAACCTCTACGTACAGGCCTCAATTCCCTTTAAAGAAAGGGGGGCGCAAGTGGATGAAAAACACGAAAGGGGGAAAGGTAAGACATAATCTATTACTAATCGTGTATATCTGTTTCTAAAGAGGCCAATGAAAGAGGATAAGGTTCCTTCGGGGATAGTTTCGATAGGGTTTTGGGAAATGAATTATCGGTTAAAAAAAATCAGCAGGGACTACGAGGAGGAGTCGCAGAAGAAAAAAATCGGAGCTCTGGGTAAAAAATCGAATGATGCCACTGATCAGATTCGATCGCGTCTCGGAGGAAAGAGGAGTTGCAGAGGTCAAGGGATACATTCTTTTCCAATACTTGGACAAATAAAGAGGGAAAAAAGACTAAAGGAAGTCGCGATCCAAACAAAGTAGCCTGCTTAGTAAGTGTTGAATACTTTAAGCCGGAAGGGTCGTAAGTAGGGGAAAAAACAGCTTTAAATAGGGTCACTTTCTTGGGCAAACGAGCCGCAGTCGAAACGAATAGGGAAAAACTCTAAGTCCCAAAGGGGGTTTTTCGACGGAAGAAAGAGATCAAAGGGGAAAGCGGAAACAGGAAATTGAGGTTTAAGGCAAGTGTGCCACGCCAGCCGGAAGGGGCCTTTTGTTAGGACGGAGAAGGCCGATCAGACTTCGGGGGGAGGTCAAATCAAAGTTCTCGAGCTGCCGGGTGGGGGGCGGTTGGAGTCTCGGCAGATGAAGAAAAAAAAAAGCCAGGGAGTAAAAAAAACCCGCAGGACCGAGGCAAGAAGTATTAAAAAATGTGGAAAAAGGGCAGAGGAAAAATCGCAGGGGCGGCGCAGGAAGAGTTTCAGAGAGAAAGAAAGGCAAGCTAGAGGGACGGAGGCTCCGGACTGGGGTTTTGCTAAAAAAACGGGGCATAGGGAAGTAGGGAGAAAAAGATAGAATTGAAAAAGGGAAGGTTTTTAGCTAAACCTTGAGGGGGGAAATTTAATGGGAGTGGGGGGGCCTGTCAGTTGAGGTGAATGTTGATGGTTTCATGGGAGGTGGAAGGTCATTTTTTCGGGGGGTCAGGTAGGGGAAAAGGGCCATCAAAAGAACAAGGGCAGGGGGGGAAACCGGGATGGGAAACCCTGAAAGGGACCATGGACTTAGAAAAAAATGTCTACTGAGGAAAGTGTCAGGGGAGACTAGGAAACCAAGGAGGTGGAATGGACAAGATCTGCAAGAGGAAGCCTCCCGGGTTTAACACACTCAGGCGACGCACGTGGGGAAAGCTCTCTAAATATGAGGAGAAAAAGGAAAAAATGGGAAACTAGAACAGGTGTTCAAAAGGGCGCGGAACTACGCAGTTGGTTTCATCCTAGGAAGGGAAATAAAAAATGCTGAATCAACATCCTTCTAAGGAGAGACATGTGTTTCAGGGGGTCATGGTTCAAGGTTAATGAAAAAGAAGGTGCAGAATCGGGAAGTCATGAAGTGAACCGCGGGAAACCCTGACACATGAAAGGGAACCATAAAACAACAACGGGACCCAAAAAGAAGTAAAGCCTAACCATGAAGGTGCCTGAAAGAAGGGAGGACGATCGGGAAACGTGAAACTACAGGAATCGGGTAGGCGGCACCAGAAGTTTGGATTCCCAGGGAGTTGCTTGGGAACAAAACAATATAAAAAAAAGTAGGCGAGGGGGTTGAGATGCGCAACGCGAAAGCATTCAAGAAGAAGAAGAGCGAGCTCGGAAAAAATTCTAAAGATGAAAGAGATCAACCAAAGACAGGCTCTCGCGAAAAAAGGCCGAGAGGGAGACGAGGGCCCGAACGAAACCCCAGAAGGAGAGAACACGAGCTAATGGTAAAAATCCCACAAAAGCCGGCGTACCTCGCACAAACGAAAAAGTAAAAATAGGGCCCGGGGGTAAAGCCGAAAATATACCTTAGTAAGGGAAAATTTGACAGATTGTAGCTCTCAATGAGAGAATCTAAATGGTTGGGAATTAGGGACGCAATAAGGACTACTCACTGGGGGGGAAGACATTAGGGCCAGGAGATCTGAAAGACTGGGAAGTGAGGGGATTTTCAACTCTTCAACCTTCCAGAAAGGGGAGGGTCGTGTTTTACCCGCAGGCCAGGAGGAGATAAGTATGCCTCGTTCCTGTGCTCGAAAGGAGCCGGCTAAAAGACTCCTAAGTACCTAGAGTGGAAGAAGTAAGCCACAGACCTAGACAGACCAAAAAATCCCGCTTCCTCCGAAGGAAACATTTGGGGAATATACGACATTAAAAAGGAGAAGAAAGACGAGTAGGGTAAAGGGAGTCATCCAGGGCGTCTACAGAGGAGTCAAAGCGCGTAGCAGGACTTTTCGGGGGGAACTTAATCTGGACCGCGGGAAGATGAAGGGGGAGGGGGGGAAAAACCTTGACTTTACTAAAAAATATTTTGACAGTTCCGAAAAAATAGAAATCGTGCCAGTCGAAAAAAAAAAAAAAAATCATCTGATGTGAAATACGGCTACAAGGAATCTTTCAGGGGTTCGAATGACTGGGGTCTGAAAACTATCTATCGACTATGGGGACCGTTAGGGAAAAAACTAGGAGGGGACGTTTGGGGTAACTTTGAGGAATCTTTTACTACGCAACCGGAATCCCATCAGGGTACCATCAATTGAGGAAGAAAAAAAAAAAATCAAAAGGGCGAAGAGGACTACTGCAATTATAAACTAAAAAAAAAGCAGGACGCCTGCAATTCAAGCCGAAGTGAGTCATCTAAGGAAAGGGAATGAACATCGTGGGGTTTCTCTGAAACTGTTTTGACAGGGACGGGAGCGTGCCCCTGGCGGGTTCCTTGCTGAGATTCTCGCGGGGTCGGAAATACATGCTAAAAAACATAAATCTCCTCCCAAACGCTGGGGTGAAGCCTCGAGAAGGCTCTGTCCCGATGAAGACACGTCGATCAACGATTTGGAAAAAAAGTTAGAAAGGGGGACTGAGACCTCAACGGCCGGACCAAGCTCTCGAAGCCGGAAGGGAACTCTGAAAGGAAGATGACAGAGAGCGGAAAAAAGGCATTAGTCCCTACACGTGACCAATTGAGAAAAGAGTCAAGAGTAAGGGCCCAAACCGAAAAAAGCGGAGGGGGGAAAGCTAAAGGAAACCTGGAAGAATCTCAAGGAAAGAGGAGGAAAGGATTTTCTAAATCGGAAAGGGGGGAGGGTCGGGAGTGGGGGGGCCAAAATCGTTAAAAGCATTCGAGCTTCAGACTCTCGGGAGGTATCGGGGACCATCTTAGCAGGCTACCCTAGGAAAGGTAGCAAGAAAGTTTTTGAAAGGCCGGGGAGACTGATTCTTTCCAGGGGGAATCGGGGGGGGGACACTTCGAGACGGGGATCAAGGTAGGGCTTCTTGGGGGGGGATCTCACTAAGTGTTAAGGAATGGTGTGTGGGGGGTTCTAGGATAGAGGAAAACAAGGGGTTCCGGGCAGGGAAACAACTCCCGGCCCCCACGCAGGTGGTCTCAAGAAAAAAAGCCAGGTAGGAGGGAGTGAGGGAAAATCGATGAGAGGGGGGGGAGGAACAATGTGGCCTGGTGAAGCGAACTAGAAAAAAAGGGTAGATAAAAGCCGCCGTACCGTCGTTAGTAGATTCTCGAAATGGAGGTCACGACCGGAGAAGAAGTAGCGCCGCCTTGATAGAGCCGGATACGAGACCACCGCCAGGTAGGATTAGATTTAGAGAAAAAAGAGATGGAGAGAGGTCAAAGAAATTAAGGGGCTCTGAGAAAGTCACATCTTTAAAAAGAGGGGTTGCCAGGATGGGCTAATTTGAAGTCTTCAATCATCAGAGGGTCTGATGCGGTCGGTCCGCTCTCTTAAGAACAGTGCTGCCGTTCGTTGCCGTGGGGAACGATTTTGAATATATACTAAAGGGCCTAAAAAGAGGAATTAAATTTTCGAAGGAATAAGCCGACAAAGGTCAAAAAAAGAATAGGAGGTCGAGGGTTGACTAAGAGGGTTCCCCCCCTTTCTGTCGAATAGCAGGACTATGGAACATGCTTCTCGGAAATGTACCACTCTAAGGGGGGCAGTCGAAAAGGAGAAAAAGAAAACAAGACGTAGCTTCTAGTCCTGCCCCATTCTTTCATAGATGAACAGAAACCTAAAGTTGATCCGGGTGTTTGGCTTCTGCGCTTGGAAGGAAGGTCTCCGGGAAAGGACCTATAAGGGCATCCCGGGGGATCTGGGCTTTATAAACTGAAAGGGAGCATTAAGAGAACAAGGGGGCACAACCTGTGTGAAGCGAGGCCAAGAAGTGAGACAGAGGGAAGGAGAAAGGAGAAGTGAGGAAACGACAACTGTGGCGAAAAAAAGCGTGGCACGAGAGAGAGAACGATTGGTACGTCACGGACTAAAATGGAAGGGGCGGAAGACACTAAATCGATCCTGTTCAGGGACAGGGGGAGACCGCTTGAGAAGCCATATGACTCGTGTTCAAGAGGGTCTGAAAAGGGAAGATCGGAATCTGACACAATTTCGTGGGGGCACGTCCTCTTGGAGGGGGGAGGCTTAGGGAGGGTCGGAAAACGACGGGGAAATAAACTATCTTTAGAAACGACTTATCTTCTGGTAGCGGGGAAAAAGAACTTCGATGACGAAAACGGGGGAAAGGGAAGACCTTCTGCCACGCACAAAAAAAGTTAAATAAAGGAGAAAAAACAAGAACACTTGGGAAGGCATTACAACGCGCTACCACCGCACTGGGGTCGCAGGCAAAGAACAACGAGAATAATAAAGGAGAGAGAGAAGGTATGTGGTCCTGCCTGTGCACTTGAGGCCGTAAAGAGTTCGTATCGTCTGTCAGGGAGGCCATCAGGAGGCGGGGGGACCTAACTTCGGGGAAGAGTTTCAGAGGAGGGGGAGTTCGTTGATCTCTCAGGGCTACACCCGAAAGGGCTGAAGGGGCGACGAGCGGGAAGCTGCAGGACGTTCAGCTTCTATGAAAACTCTAGAGTCGGATCTCGGCGTGGCGTCGGGGAGAGCGCCCATCCTCTAAAGAGGGGAGCAAATCAGTAGGGTCGGAAAACTCCATGTCATTGAGGGGAAAAATCAAGATTGCGAGACGCAGTTCCGCGGGACCTTTTACCTGCGAGTACTAGTTTCAGGGGGGTACAGGGGACTTGGGAGGGGAAGGGTTTAAGGGTGGGGCAGGTTGACTTGTGCAATGGTTTTCACATGGGGGGGGGAGCCAGTGGGGGGAATTTGAAACTTTGAGAACCTGACAAAGGAAAGTTAACCAGGTCTTCCGAAACTGGATGGGAAATGAAGTCTGTCACAAAAATATCTTAAGGCGCATTTGTTGGGGAAAGAGGGGCCGACAAGGGGGGGAAGGCTTAAAGGCTAAAGAGGAATGACTTGAGAAAATAGGAGTTCCACGTGCGTAGCCCAGGTTTTGAAAACGTGCTGAGGAAGAGCTTCATACCGAGAAGGGGTTCAAAGTCTGAACAACAAAAGGACTGATAGTAAGACAGGGGGGGGGTTCATGTTACGTTTACATGGGCATTAAAAGTCAAAACCGACAAAACAAAGGAACCCTGAACAATGAAACGGAACCCTGCCCCCGGGAAAATGAAAAAAGCACTACCAGAAGTCGTAGCGGCTGAAAATCGCGGTACAAGCCACGGCCGTGGCATACCTCTGCTCGAGCGAAAGAGTAGGGACAATGGAGCCACCAAAAAAATTATTATCGAGGTTGAGCTGTTAAATGTTCGATGGCGACAAAGGAAACGCAGAAAAATCGAGACTTCTCAGAGTCGGGACCGGAACCGAATCTTAATTCAGACACACGAAAGACAGTCGGGAACAAACGCGGAGGTTTCTCGGGGTGGGTCCATAAACCTAAAAGGGGTCCGGGCTAACATGACTATCGTCTTATGACCTGGAACGTAAAGGAACTAAGATAAATCTGGGGGGAAGACGAGAGGACGGATCGGCTAGGCTTAATGTTATCGTTCGGAAAAGATCCTAGTAAAGGGGGGGGGTTGAGATTTTGCAGAACTGAGGTTGCAAGTTGGTGAGGAAGTGAAAAAGAGAGGGGAAAAGGAAGGGGAGAAGGTGTTGATCATGCCGCTTCACGGGAAGGAAGCACGTAAACAAACAAAATGCCTCAAAAAGGGCTGGCACTAAAAAAAAAAAGCAGAGGATAGGAGTTGGCTCCAGAAGGAACAGGGGAGCCAGCTCCAGAAAAAGACAACTAGATGTAAAGTATAGAAGAGGAAGGGGGGAGCAGATGCCTTGGAATTAATCGGAAAGAGTCGGACAATCAATGGGCCACGTCTTTGGGGGAAGAGGCGTAGCTTCCTCATCCTTAAAACGACAAAGAACGGGGGGATAAGGCCGAAGAGAAAAGAGTCGTGACTCTTTAAGGGCTGAAAAAGGAGGGGAAAGTAATCAAAGAAGGGAGAATAGTAAACTCTGAAGCCTGAAAAGATTAACAAAAACTGGGGAACGTGAACATAGAGAAATTTTGAGCCAAAAAAGAGCCAAGAAAAAATACCCGTATCTGTTACAATCAACAGATTTACGGACTGGATGTCCTGTCACGACCTCCAAAATGGGCTCTCTTAAGAACAAAGCAGATTCCAGCCGTCCACTCTTCAGTCGGGAGGAGAAAGGAGAGTTTTGGGGCTCGGGGCTCTAGCAAAAGGACGTTTGAAGGGCTCACTTCTTCTCGATGAGGAAAAAACAAGGGTGAGAAATCCGGAAACAACAATAAACTACTACCTCGAACTATGGATAGCCGACTTAAGGGAGAGGTTGGCAAAATTAGACTGCAAGATTAGCTGGAGATCTCTTTCGGAAGCAGAGGACCCGCGTTCCCGCCTTTCGAGGAAAAAAAAGTTTGGGCTCGAAGTTCGACAAAGTGAGGGGAAAGGTGGAAGGGCAAGGTTACGCACGCCAAAAGAGCCCTAGAGGCAGCTGGAAGAAAAGAGTCAGGATGGTGGCCATCAAGAGTGGATTCTGAAAAAGGGAGAGGGAGGTAGGGGGGGCCGAAACTGTAAAAGTGCTCTGGAGAGAGTCCAAGAACAAAAAGAAAGGAGAGTAGGTTTAATAAGGGAGTGAAGGAAGGAACAACCTTTTGGCTAGATCTGGAAGAAAAAAGTAGAAGCGAGGGGGAGGAGTTGGCTCTAAAACCTGAATTTGGAGTGGCGGGCAGAGGCCGTCACGTCCAAAAAAAGTGCATATGAGAAACAAAAAACAAACTTTGAAGGATATGAGTGCTTGTGTATGACCCGGGGAGCAAAAGCCACCGCCGGATTAGGGGAACCCGCAAGCCCTCCGCATTCGAAGGTCAATAGCCACACAGGGGCCGTAGGAAAGCCCGGACAGAAGGGAAAGCTGGAGAGAGCCAGGGGGGGGAGAGTCCTTAACGGGACTTCTACACCAAGGGAGGCGAAAAGAAATGGTAAGGCGTAAGCGGACCATTCCGAGGGGTGACCTTCTTACTGGCTTCGTCCTTTGAAACGGGAGGTGAGATTGAAAAGGGTAAAGCGACTGTCCTTTCACACGTGTTCAGAAAAAAAGGGGAGCAAAAAGGGAAAGGAAAAAGGCCGTTAAGGGGAAGGGGAAATAGGAGGAGAAAGAAACTAGATAATTGAGAGGGGAGCGAAAAACCAACTAACCCTTATCGCAAGGGGAAAAGTCAGAAAAAAAGGTCGAATCGTGATGGTGAAGTTGAGCCCCCAAACATGTTCTGCGAGCTCCGAAAAAGGGGGGTTCGGAGAAAAGGGCGTCACAAGAAACTTCGAAGGACAAACGGCAAGGGGTGGGGAAAAAGTTCTATTCAGATGGCTTGGTTGGAGGTAGAAATTCCTTCAAATTGAAGGGGTTTCTAGAAATGAATCAGTATAAAAGTTTAGAACAGGGGTGAGCGAGGTTTATCGGATTATGGAGGGAAGTAAGAATAAAAGGGTTCACGTGGGCACCCGGGGCCAAACGGGGGTGGGGTGGCCAAGAGCAACGGGGCACGGGGTAAGACCCGGAAATTCCGCAGGGGGGAGGGGGGGGGGGGGGGGGGGGGGGGGGGGGGGGGGGAGGGGTTCGGGGGGGTGACGTCTGGCAGGGTAGAAATCTGGAAATCGAAAAAGAGCCTTGGCAGGGGAGGATGAAAATTCTTTTCCTTGAGGATTTCGGGGAGGGGTGGGGGGGGTGGGGGGGGGGGTGGGGGGGGGGGGGGGGGGGGGGGGGGGGGGGTGGTGTTTACACTTCTTTCCTGAGAAAGGAGCCTCAGGGGACCTCAGGAGCCAGAACTTGCTCTCAAAGGGAAAGGTGCTAAGGTACCTTCGAGGGACCGGAAGAGGGATAGGAAATTGGAGGAGTACTGAAAAAGAAAGGTATTAGCAGACGCCTTGGTTAAGCTGAGAGGTTGGCCATCGTCCGAAAGCAGAAGTAAGGGGGGGAATGATCGAAAATTTTCGAGAGTCTAATCTCCGTGAAAGATCGTAAAGGGAAAAAAAAAGGAGGTCTATCACACTTCGGATGGGGGGTCCGAAAAAAAAAACTACGAAAAAGGGGGAGTCCAGACCGGAAAAGTAGGAAACGCTGGAAGGTACGAGATTTTGGTCGTCGGATTTAGTTAGGGAAAAAGTAGGAAAAAAATGAGGGAGTGAAACTGCGGGGGAGATAGGGGGGTCGGATAGACGTCGCTCCTTGTCGTCACATAGAAGATTTGGATCTAGAGAGAAGAGGGCTCTCGTAAAAGAGGTCCGCAGTGAGCCCTTTATTGGGGGCCTCTTGAGCTCCTGAAACTTAGGTGGGAGTAGGGGGAGAGTGAGGGAAAGCTCCGCAGTCCACGCAAGGGTCACTCCGTGGGGGTAAAAGAAAGGGGGTAGGAAAGAGTGGAAAAAGGGGGGAAAAAAATTGGGAAACTGGTAGTGCTTAGCCGAGAATTCGAATGCATGGGAAGGGTCGGGTAGGGGGCAGGTGCAAGCAGGAGGTACTTGGGCAGGTTTCATGAAAAAGGGGGGACTTGTGATACAAAGGGAAAGGAAATGTGGAAAACAGGGAAAAAGGGAACTTGAAAAAAAAGAACAGATCCCCTATTTCGGAAGCGGGGGGGAAGGAGTCAGCAGGAACTTCGTTTTGAGACTCGGGAAAAACAAGGGGTGAAAAAAAGAGGGAAGAGCGCGCAGGACATTTAAAAGT
>Ga0179593_1560791_pt1 | contig 10108 bp, 10 predicted proteins | sample CZODoug2_1_08_16_FD_185931 | JGI IMG/M metagenome (GOLD analysis project Ga0179593, IMG submission 185931) | Vadose zone soil fungal communities from Angelo Coast Range Reserve, California, USA - CZODoug2_1_08_16fungal (PacBio error correction) | ecosystem: Environmental > Terrestrial > Soil >...
CTCTATTCCAGAATCAGAGGGAAACCGTGGGGTGGGGGGGGGGGGGGGGGTGAGTCTCTGCTTCGGAAGTATCTCCTCTCTCTGAAAAAAAGGGACTCCCCACCTACAAAAGGGAAATGAATAGAAAACGAGGAGTCACTCTCTTCATTTGATAAAAGAGAGTCCATAAGGAAAAAGATTTATCCCTTGGGACTTCCTTGCTCTAGGTGAAGAAGCGCTATCGAAAAAAATCTCTTCCCTAAGAGAGGGGGAACCCTTTGTTCTATCTTTCAAAGGAACAGATTGGAAAAAAGGAAAGGCCGCATACGACGGATCTATCAGAAAATTGGGGGAGGCGTCGAAAAACTGTTTTTTCAGAAATTCTGGGCTGGAGAAAACGAGGGGGCGCCGTCATCTCGACCAAAGCCGGCGAAGACGTAACTAAGGGGAGAGCTCGTGACTCGTCGGACATCGAAAGAATCAGTAACCTGACCCCTTATCGGGGGAGAAGCGATGAGGGGGAAAGAAAGAGCCACCAAAATCTTCTTTCCCTAAATAGAGTGGCTGACACTAGAAAAAAGAGTAATTAACGCTGAATAGAAGAGGAAACATCCCTCTTTCCGGGTATATCGTGAAGAGGACCATATCAACCTTCTCAAAAGGAAAGACTCTGCGACGGATCTTCCAGGCCACATCAAAAAGAAAGGAGGGTGGCTACCGGGAGATGAAAAGCAATTCTGGTTTCGCGGTAAATGTGCAGAAGAGCGCCGTGGCGACTTCTTATCCAACTCCTGATTGCAGAGGAAAAACAACCGAAAGCATGAGGCATGCGCCAGATGTGGCGAAGGCTACCGTTTGATGGAGGAGCGATGCCGAATCTTGTAAAGGAAAGAAAGAACAGGCTGGACCAGCGATTGCAGGGAGGAATGTCCCGAAGAAAAAAGTGCGCGGAAAACCGTCAGAGCGCAATTCCGCCTCTCAAAAAGGGTTGGATGCGCTCGAAGGGGGATGATGGGATGCCGATATGCCGAGAGGAGGGGCGATGTTCGTTTCTCCGAGAGAGGCCTGGAAACACCTAACAAGGGCAAGGAGAAGGTCCGTATGGTCGGGGCCGTCTTTATTCGGAAGCACGCGTTAAAGGATCATCAAAAAAGGGATTATTCAAGAGGGGCTCTCAAAAGAATAAGCAAAAAAGCCCATACCTGCAACAAGCTAGAAAAAAAAGCGGTATCTGAAAAGTCTACTCGCAACCGACAAACCAAAATGCAGCAGAAAAGATAGGAAAGAAACAAAAAAATACATCACCAGAGAAGCCCCCTGTCTTCACAGGCGGAAAAGGAAGGCCATCCCAAAATATCGAGCTAAAGTTCCGGGACGCGAGGAGAAAACAAACAAGAGCGCGGAACCTTTGGGGGCGCAGGGTGCTGGGAGGGGAATCGAACACACGGAGAAACTTTCTTAAAAGGAGGGGAGGAATCGCTGATAATCGCTGCCTAGGAGAGGGGGGTTTTTGTCTCGAGAGGCGGGACGAAGTCCGCCAAGGAAGGGAGCAGTTCTTTTTTTTTTTTCCAAAAAAGAATTTTTATCTTCATAGAGAACCTCATTGCTTGACGCAAAAAAATCGAAACCTAGCGCGCTTGTCAAGAGGATGTTTCCTTCCTTATCCAGGCAAGAACGTTTTTCTCATGGCACTAGAGAAGCGCGTCGATACCGGGAAAGAGGGGTGCAAGTTATGGAGGGCCCAGTTATACGATGTGGAAGAAAAGAAAACCACCGTCTCTACCATTTAAACGATTTTGCCTAGGTTTGAGAAGGTATAAAAAAATCGAGGAGGGAAAAAAAGACGCTCCTGGAAAGAAGGGGAGAGGGAGATGCTTACAAGAAAAGTCTCCTTCAAGGAAACGTTATCGTTCGGCAAAAAGGGAGGAGGAAGGGGGGGTCGATATTGTAAGGAGAAAGGAGTGACGCATATGAAAAATATTTTAAAGGAGGGAAAGGTCCTCTCTCCTGAGGGTCACTCTTGATTCCAAAAAGTCGGTAAGAGAGGGTTCGTTGGTCAGACAAAGGAGAAGATTTTATGAAAAACTCGCGGGGTCTGTGTAGCCCTGAAATATATCACGAAGAGAAGTCATCATCCTTTGAGGGGAAAAGGAGTTTTCAGAGGCGGCGCTCGGGAATTCCTCCAGGGAAAATTGTCTCGTTACTCACAGACCTCAGGGGGGGGTTTGTCTATGACAGGGGAAGAGTTCGCTCCTGAACCGCGACGAAAGGGAGGGACAATATATAAAGAGAGTGAAGACTCCCTTCCGCCAAGAGGGGGTGCGAGAATTTTTGAGTCTGCAGAGGTGCCTCGGCAGGCAAAAAAGGGATCCTTCAATCAGGTCTATCAGAAAGGGAATTTCCTAAGGGGAAGGAAAGATGCTGAGGGATCCTTCTCGGGAGGGAACTCAAGGAAAAATAAAAGGCTCTTCATGAGAAGGACAGGCTTCTTTTTTCTTTCCCCGGAACTATTTTCCATCCTTAAAGGAACTGCTCAGAAAAAGAAAAGGTGCCGGGCCGGACAAGAAAACGTAGCAAGGAGGAGAAGATCAATCCTGGAACTCAGGAGCTGCTTCTCCAGCGGGAAAGTCCCTCTCAGGAAAGGGAAGGGGGAAGGTTCACCAGAAAAAAAAGATCATCAAGAGAAAAAAAGGCTGATGGAGTACAAGAAAAGGCTACTTGGGAGGAGAAAAAAAATGGGTTTCATAGGAAGGGAAGGGGAGAAGTACGCGAGCAAGAAGAGAAGGAGAAATGCTGGGGAGGAAAGGAAAGGATTGTCGCGCAGGAAACTTGCTAAAAGGTTGTGGAGTTTTCGGACTAAGGAGGAGGAAGACTGAAGGGGAGGTCGCCACAGACCCCTCCTCTGGTCCTGAGAAAAAGAATTTCTTACGCCCATAAAAAAAAAAAAAACGAAAAAGGGACGCCGATCTAAAGGCCTGGCTCTCAGCGTCGATATCTCCCTTGTGAAGAGGGGGAAGGAAACCCCTCCCTAGAAGATCTGGGGGGGAAACGGAGGGGAACATCTTAGGGGGACCTGCACTGATCTCTGGATAGGGGCCAAAAGGAGGTCAGTCATTCGGAAAAGAAGCTTCTAACATTGGGAAAGCCAACCAACATCTTGACGCTTCATATCAAAAAAACGGGGGGGAAAAAAGCTCTTCATTGAGATGCTCGGGTCTATATGCTAACAAAAAGAACAGCGGGGAAAGGGAGTATACGGCCGTGAGAGGCTACTCGCTGATCAACTCGTCGGAGGGGAAGAGAAAGGAAATTTGTCTGAGCGGCCAAGGGAACCTTCATAAAAGAAGGAATAAGGGTGACCGCCACGATCAGTAGGCTAGATTCCTTGGGGGTCGAGGATGTCGAAAGAAAGGGGAGGGCTTGCTACCACGAGGGAGCCGGCCATCTCTCACCTCCGGCGAATATTAAAAGGTCAAGAGAACGGCGATCTGCAGGCCTCCCGCTCTAACTAAAGAATCAGGAATCAGGAAGGGGGGTGTCTGGTTGAAGAAGGAGGTTTTGAGCCCGGGAACTCAAAAGACCAAGGGAAAGGTAATGTTATAAAGTTTGAAGAGAAAATCTTACGGATAAGGGAAAAATCCGTGGTACAAAATGGCCATACTCCTCTTAAAATTCTTCACAGTATCAGGGCGGAAAAGGCTTATCAATACATTGAAAAAGTCATTCCTATTATCTTTCGACATCGAGGGGAGGGGACTTTTATATTATGGGATGGGAAATTATTTTTCTAGGGACTATCCCACCAGGGTCCGTAGCGAATTCGCTTGTTGTCTACTTCTTCACGTCAGAGAAATGGGCTATCCCCCCCCCTGGTGAAGTCAGAAAGTCTTCATAAAAGGTCTCCTCGATTGTTAAAAAAAAAAGTTCCCACCTTTGAGCTCGATGCACGCCAGAACCCTTCGAAAGGGAAGGAACGAGCTATGCCGGGGGGCGAGCTTCCTCTGCGAAAAAAATATTTGCGCCTGCCGGGGAGAGAAGCTTCAGTTCCCGCAAGAAACTAGGAAGAGGGGGGAGCGAATGGATGGGAGGCCGAGCGGGAAGGAGACTGGGGCGTCTTTACCCCTGTTCTTTCTCCGAAGGCTTGTCATACGCGGCCTTGAAACTCAAAAAAGGGTGCCGAGATCGACGCGAGGGTCGTGGCCCTTCTTCTTCGTTAGCAAAAGAGGAGGAAGAACGCTCCTCCTAAACAAAAAAGGAATTTGAGGAAAAGAAGAGGGGGGAACACTAAGAAGCAGGCCAACGACAGGGCCTCTCTTAAAAAAAAAAAAAAGTAGCGTTCGCAATGAAGAGAGGGGACAACTGCGAGCAAAAAAAGAACCGTTATACTCCAGAAAGGGGGGGGAAAGTCCCTCACCAGAAGGGAGAGAAAAACCGTTCTTCTTAGGGGTGAATAGAAGCTTTCCATCCTCCATCGAGAATTTTCCGTGGCGACAAGATTAAAGACGAAAAAATGAAATTTGAAACTCCAGAGGTGCTGTCAGAGGGCCACATTACATCAACTTAGGAAAAAGAGTAGAATCTCAGAAAAAGCTTCCCCGGTGGTGTATATCAGGGGAACGGGCTCGTAGTCTCAGGCGAGGGGGGAGGGCTGGAAAGAACGATTTTATCGGGGGAAACCATCATGGCTTGCGGAAAAAAATCGCGCCACCGACTCTGACACTAAGGTCCTTACAAGAAAAAACTGAAGCAGCAACGCAGTGTCGACGAAAAATGGCCTATAGTAAAACTTCTCGACCTTCAAATCGCTGGGGGAAAGTCTTAAAAGGGTCCTTCCGATTGGGTTCCGAGGGGGAAAAGTTCTGCGAAAAATGCCAGGGGGTTCCTATTTGGCGCCAGACTCCTCTATTATTCAAAAAAGCAGGAATCTCTTATCTCTTTCTCTCTTGATTACCAGGACGACTCTTCCTATACCGGAAAAGAGGGGAAAGGAGCCTGTTCTCATGACAGTGTCAGGGACGGTCCGCCATCAGGGGAGAAAGAACAGACTGCTTCTCAAGAAAAAAACCTCTCCTGAATCAGTCAATTAGCTAATTAAAAAAAAAACGGAAAAAGGGATAATCGAGGATATGTTGGCAGGGTACTCTCAAGAGTTTATTAAAAAAAAAAAGGTCGGTTTCCGATAAGATCGTATCACGAGATCGACGACCAAAGAGTTATTCGAGAAGGAGCGTGCTCTGTCTCAATGCCGGAGGGACATCTCAGGCGCGAGAGGTAGGGTGGGCTGCCACGGCCAAGTGTTCGAAGGGGGGAGTAACGGCAGCCTCTACGGAAGGAGGGGAAGAGATACAATCTATGCCTTTCATCTCTACGACGGGTCTCTATGTTGGGGGCTTAGAAGGGAGGGAGACTATAAGAAAAGGGCGAAACGTGCCAAGTTCACCAAGGAAATCTCAAAAAACGTCCTTCGACAAAAGGAAGTGAGGCTATAAAAGGGAGACTCGGCTTCCAAATATTTCTGAGAGAATCTCTTCCTTATAGCTTAGTGGTGGCTTACATGGGGCCTGCAAAAGAGGGAGGTACATTCACGCGTAGAAGGAAAAACTTTATCCCTTATAAAAGAAGGGGTCAATCCTGAACGCACCCAACATGGAGAGGGGTTCCTCTCCTTCACTGCCGCTGAAGGGAAGAAATAACTAACAGTATCCTCCGCAGGAGAGAGGACAAAACAACAGGAGATATTATCTGGGCGTCTACTTTAGGATATGAAAGGGGTGAAGAGGAACCTTCGTACCCGCATGGAGCCGAAGAAAGCGGGAGCTAGTGGAAGGGAAACATCCGTTCTACTTTCTGAGGGGGGACACGCTCTTGTGAAACCTGTCCGACGCTGAAGGTAAAGAGTCAAAAATCCACCACGAATCGGAAAGATCAAGGAAACTCAAGGGAGAGAAAAGAAAGCCTATTAATCCTTCAGAAACTCACGACTGCGGAGGGACCCGGTAAACTATGGAAAGAGGGGGGACCAGGTAGCTGGAAAACGGAAAAAAATGAAAGGACCGCCCGGAAAAAAGAACGCTATCATCTTCCCCAAATGCTTTTCTGCGCGAGAAAGGAGAAGATCTTTGCCCGTCCGGAGGGCGGAGGACTTCTCGGGGGGGGGAGAAAAAACTTGTGCCGTGGCCAAATCTGTGACAGGACGAAACACCCCCGGAGTAACGAGCTTCAGGAAAAAAAAGGACGCCTGCTATACCAAAAAACATATGATCGTGGTGAAAGGGGGCTTCTATACTTCCGGGGAGGATACAGCCAGGCTAAAAAAAACAGTCTATTTCATCACCAAAACTCTACTCACAAAAGAAAAAAACATACTTACGAGAGAAGGCCGTCATCACAGAAACGCCTCTATCAGCTATGCGCTAGGAATTTTTCGATTAGAAGTCTTTCGTGCGGAACATAGGTGATGGGGTAGACCCCGTTTCTCAAGCCGACGATCAAAGAAATTCAAGATGCAAAAATGAAAGCGTGCTTCGGGGGAAGGAAAATGCCGAAAGAAATCATGAAATATGAGAAGAGTCAGGGACTCTATGCTTTTGAGCAAAAAAAAAAGGGCGGACCCCAAGTTCCCTAAATATAAATGGTTTCTCGTCTGGGAGAGACACGGGAAGCTAATCCGGAAAATAACGTCTTGACAGGAGAAAAGAAATCTACTCCGATCTCTGGGGGCCAAGGGAGTGGCTGAGGAGGGGTATCCTTCAGGCCACATAAAGAAGACAGAACGCGGTTTGCAGACCAGGGGGCTGAAAGCAAATTAATTTTTTAAAAAGATCACATCGGCTTCCGCAAAAGAGACATTTAAAGACGAAGACGGAGCCGGGGAGAAAACTTTTACTCTCAGGTCGCTTCACATTGTAATACCTTTGAATGTATGGGGCTGACGAAAGGAAGGGGAAAAAAAAGAGGGAGAACCTTTCAAGAAAGAATTGCCGTTTCTTGCCGTGGAGAGAATGAAGACTGCATGTCGCTGGCGGAGAAAAGGAAAAGAACCACTAAAGGGAAAGTTTGGATTCGCTCGAAGAAATATCTGGTTCTGTTGAAAATGGGGGGGGGGGTTGCTCGGGGGAACCTCTCTTTTCCTAGCCTTTACCTCTACGGAGAAGCTAAAGGCCGGTAGGGGGGGAAGAGTCTTTGGGGAGGGAGTCTCTTCCCAAGAGAGGTAGTGAAAAGATAGAGATAGACTGCGAAAAGACTAAAAGACCTTGGGCCGCGCGTCAGAGAAGAGGTTATCCGGTTCCAAGAAGATATGACAACCCATCCTCCCGGTTCCTCGCCATTAGCCAGAAAGATAGGAAATAAAAATCGCTCCACAAGAAGGAGGGTTCTGCGGAAAAGAAGGAAAAAAAAACGCAGCAGGCTCAATATCGAAAATTGTCGCGAGAGCGAGCCACCCTTATCGCTAGAGGGAAACGTATAAAATCCGCGCGCCACAAGAAAAGGGTCCGGGGGAGGAAAACAATCTCTGATAAAGCATTATCGTCCCACGGTTTGTGAAGCCGGAAAGAAGGGGTGCTCGAAGTCGCCCAAGGAGGGGATGCGGGAGGGTGTTATCTTCCTCCGAACCATCAGGGCTTAAAGAAACTAGGATCCAAAGCAACCCCTCTGCTCTGGGGCGCCCTCTTCTTTTAAGGGGGAAGAAGACTTGCTCAAGAAAAAAGCATGGCCTAGATCAGGTAAAAGGACATGATTAGAAGCGTTAAGGAAGGGGAGACGTGCTCTCCACCGGAGAAAGATTTCGGGCACGACTAAATGGCAGGGGAAAACATCGTAGATGAAGCCTTCTCCAGGGAAGGAAGGGGGGCGGATCTTTCTTGTAAGAACTCTGCCTAGTAAAAGAGCATCTTGAAAAAGGGTCGTCTCCCTTCGCTACCGGGAGAAGGCGCCATCACCGAGGGAGAAAAAAAAAGGGGCCAAAGATTTTCTCCGCAGAGGGAAGCTGTCCTATCGATGTCGGGGTGAAACGCGAATGAAGGAATTAAATCTTTCGAGCGAAAGAAGACAATGGAGGAAAGGGAAAAAAATCACTCTCTTTGGGTTACTCCAAGTAGGGGGAGAAATCGAAAGAAGGAACTCCTCCACGATCATAAAGAAGGAGTTTTTGGGAAGAGGGAAGGAGATTGCTCATTCAGAGGGCGCTGTGAATAGCGAAGAGGGAACGTCAGTGTTCAGAGAGAAGCCGTCCGAAAGAAGGGGGAAAAAGGGGACCAATATAATACCACAAGCTGCCTGCCCCAAGAATATTGGGCTGGGTGGGAAAAGGGTCTCTTATCGCGGCGGGGAGAAAAAAAGGTCCGCGAAAAGAAAATGGCGATCTCGCGCCATCTAAGTGAAGCTCGGCGCCCTGGGAGGATCGGGAATTAACGAAAGCTTCATCCACGTCTTAAATCAAAGGGAAGAAGAATTTGACAGGAGGGAAGGGGCTTTCCCCCTGCTTTGTTCGAAGGCGACCGGCTCATCACGCCGTTCCGGAGAAAAAACGTTAAGACAACGCTCAATCCGGGAGAAAGAAATTGTCGCTGGAAAAAAGAAAGGAGGGGAGAACGGTTCCGCTCCTTCAACATGCCGAAGCCTCCCAGTAGCCGCCAGATAACCTATCAACAAAAAACCTGAGGGGGGGGGGGCTACTTGGGGAGGAAAACAACTGGTTTAAAGAGGGAGGGAAAAAAGGAAGAAGTCGTAGCCCGCATGGAGCCGGGGAAAAGACGTTCCCCGGATTGTGGCAGCGGTGGGGAAGAGAAATCCGGGAAAAAAGGCTGGCCGCGCGGGGAAAGGAGGAAGCTCTGGAAGGGGGGAAAGGACAAGGTGAAACCACCACAAGGCATAATACTTTTAATTACTCTCCAGACGCAAGAGGAAGCAGCTAAGTTCACTACTGCGGCGTCGCAGGAAAGCGGAAGAGAAGGGTTCCGGTAGAGAAAAAAAGGACGTCCCTCCCTCAGGAATCAGCTCCCAAATAAAACATAGGAAACGCGATTCCCGGAAGGGGGGGCGAGGTTGCCATAAGAAGTCGCGGGCTTCCGTATTTTCCGTGGTCCGGAGCAAAGAATATCACGCGCCGAGAGAAAACTCAGGAAGGGGAACCTCGAAAGGGCTATTCTACCACGAGAAAATCGTGTCTCTTCGATACGGCCTGGGCGATAGGAAGGTGCGCGGATCGCAGAAAAAGAGGAGAGTTCCTCACAATCTACTCCCCTTGGGGAGTGCACATCTCTCGACATTAGGATCAAATTATTGCAAAGAACGGAAAAAGCCCGCCTAAGGAAACAAAAAAACGCACTAGGCCTTTTTGCGTCTTTGGCCAGAAGGAGGGGCGACAGGGATGGCGCCCGAAGGACCCCGTTCGCGAAGTCGACTATACTAGAGGAGTCCTTCGCATCATTGTTCTTCTGAAAAAGGAATCCTCCAGAGAGAAAAAGAGGAGGGGGGATCCCGGGGGTCATCCTCAGTCTTCTTGGGGGGTAAAGAAAAACCGAAAGGAGGCCCTAATATTAATGGGAGGGGGGAGCACGAGAAAAAAGGGAAAGAAGGATCTAATCCGTGTTGACATAAGCTTTAAGGGGAAGAGGAATCTCGGGAAAGGGAAAGGTCGCATTGGAGACTGATCTTCCAGCAAATTAGAGTTCGAAAAGACCTGGTTAGAGGAGGAAAAGCAATGATTGGGGAGGGAGGGAGACAATATCAGGCCTAAGCAAGCCAAAAAAAAAAAAGTACTTTTCTCCCGACCGAGAAGAAGCCGGCGATCACCCAAGGGTACGCCCTGCGGCCGAGTCGCCAATCGAGGGCGAATTTTGTTTTCCAAAAGGGATGTAATGTGAGGAAAAAGAAACTCTTTTCCTCAACAAGAGATTGCCGGGGCTGGCCTGTAAACGCGAAAAGGAAAATTTCAGAAAGGCATGCGCTGGCAGGGATGGAAAGGCAGGGAAGATCCACCTTAAAGGAAAGGGGATCTCAATCTGCTGGGGGGGGGTATTGCCGATAGGGAGTAGGAAACGGTCGGCTGGTGAGAGACGCATTTAAGAAAGGGGAGACGCTACCGCTGGGGAAAGAGACATCGACGCTGCTTCCTGGGCTTCTTGTG
>Ga0179593_1623971_pt1 | contig 10108 bp, 10 predicted proteins | sample CZODoug2_1_08_16_FD_185931 | JGI IMG/M metagenome (GOLD analysis project Ga0179593, IMG submission 185931) | Vadose zone soil fungal communities from Angelo Coast Range Reserve, California, USA - CZODoug2_1_08_16fungal (PacBio error correction) | ecosystem: Environmental > Terrestrial > Soil >...
TCTTACGGAAGGGACGTAGAGAGTTCGAGTCCGATCTCCGCTGGAGCGGCAAGTTCTCCAGCAAAAAAAGGTACGCGGAGAGGGAGGGGAGGCGAACTGAAGAAGAGTGTCCCGATTGCGGCGGAGAACGCAAAAAACAGAAAAGAAGCTCATGGGACCACGGCGGCCAGACCGGGAGAAGCAGCAAAAAAGAGGAGGGGGGTTGGCTCTGGGACTTGAGAGAGGGGGGCATCAAGGACGCGTCGACCGGAGGAGGGCTGCAAAAATTTATACCCCCATGTGAGTACAAAAAAAGAAAACGGGAAGGGGAGGGAGGGGATTGACATGAATAGGGCTAAGACGAGTCCAACATGGAGCCGTCCCGCAGCTCTCAAGCATAGAGCAAACCTCGGCCAGTCGAGATGGAGATCGCGGAAACCGTAGGCAAAAAAAACGGGGAATCGAAGAAAAGGAAGAAATGGTGGGGCTTATCAGAGGAGAAAGGTGAAAGGCAAGCAGAACCTTCTGCGTCTGAAGGGTGAACGGTGAGAGGAGAGTACAGAGAAGGAAGACAAAAGAAAAAGGGGGATCAAGTTAAATTCGAAGAATAAGCCTGAAGTTCGGGCGGTGAGGGCCAGGGAAAAACGCTGAAAAATTCGGAAGAGGGACGCCCACACGGAAGCTTAAGGAGGGGAAGCCACGACTGGCCCATATCTAATACTCCACGTCAAAGTCGAGGCCAGAAACACGGTCTTCTCACTTAAAGGAACCTTTCCCGTGCCACTTGTCATAAGCTAAGTTGCAGGGAACGGACTCTGAAGGGGGCGGACCATTTAGAGAAATCTCCGGCCAATTGACTTACTGAACCCTTCCCGATCAGCAAAACGGGCGGGCGGGCGTAGCTGGAAGGAAAGGTCACGCAAGCCAAGGGGAAGGTGATCACGTGGAAAAAATAGATGCAAAAGCCATTTATTTCCTCCCTGACTAGAAAAAAAATGAACGTCTGTGACCCCGGTGAGAAAAAAATAGAAAACCAAAAGAAATCGCTAAAAGAAGGGGAGGGGGACGTATCTAGATCTTTTCCAAATAGGAATCGCAACAAACGCTGCACTAAAGCACAGAAGGGACGCCGCCGCGAACCGGTTGCGCAGTAGGCATCCAAATCACGGACAGGGAGATAAACTCAGAAGCGGAAACGAGCTTTATCGGGAGGCGAGGGTGAAAGAAAAAAATCGTCGATAGGGGAACTGGGGGGAGAACGAGTGCTCTGTTCAAAACTTTGGGAAAACACCTGACGAAACAGGGGTAGCCGCACATTCCGGATACCGCGAGGGAGAGTGGCCCTCCATTACTTGAAGAAGAAGGGGAGCTATCCTGAGGCGGGGAACTGAAAGGGTTAAGAATGGCGTGGGCCCTTGGGGTGGGCTCTGTTCATTACAGAAAGAGGGTGCAGGTATCGTGTGAGGAGGGGAAAAGCCAAATCCCCTATGCAGGACACTGCAGGGCGAGAGGAGGGATTGGGCCAGATACCTAAAGTTGTTAGGGAGGAAACCCTCGCCGTCGTCTGCCACCGCACCGGCTATTGCTGGAAATGAGAAAACCTGGGAGCTATTGCCTTCAGGGATAAAAGGCGAAAAGCAACTCCGGCAAAAAACTCAGAAGGGACTAATTTCCCTGTATGAAGGGGAAAACTTTGGGAGTTATTGGGACGTGTATAAGAACTAAACAAAGCTAAAGACGCCTGCCCAGTCACAATTAGAAGGGGTACGTGAGGAGGCGAAAGCAAGAAAGAAAGCAGCAGTCATCTGAAGAAAAGATCAACAGGTACAGTCTCACTCTTTGGAATGGAAAGACCGGCCGCAGATCGGAAATCATAGAAGCTACTATAAGGGCGTAACCGGAGAGAGCGGACTAACTGAAAGTAAACCAGGTGGCCGGGGAAGAGAGGAGTACCTAAAAACACCTTTATAACGATCCATGAACTCAAGTACAGTGTGGCTTACCGTCGCCAAGTGGAAACGGCTGCAAAAATAATACATTAGCCGAACGATACAGAAAACGAGTGTCAGTTCTAAAACCGCCAGACACCCCAGTCAGTATCGTTTCAGAAGGAAATGGGGAACGAAAAAAGTAGAAAGCATCTACCGCCACAAGAAACATCCCTCGGCCAGAAGATCAAGAAAAAATAGCAAAGGGGAGGGGAAAAAAAAAAAGACATAGCAAGACGTTCCTCGAAAAAAGGGGGGGGGAACCCGGCGCAACACTAAAACGGCCTGCTGGTAGGGGCGCTTTTGAAAAGTTGGAAAACTGGAGAAACCGACCGCAAGCTGCAAGCCGACATCACGAGGGATAATTTCCGAAATACGCGAAGGACAAGAACTTAACCGAGCCGGCCAACGAAAAAAGGGTGGGAGCTTAAAAACGAACTTCCCTCTGAGCTATAAGAAGGGACAATCTCAGGAGGAGACGGAAGGGGATTGCAGAAAGGCGGGAAGGGCTGACCAAAGTCAGGCCAACACGGGAAAAAAAGTTTTGACGGTGGTCGGGAAGGCATTAATCGAATAAATACGCCGCACGGAGGAAGGACCCGCAAGAAAAGTCCGGAGAGGTCTCGTTCCTGGATAAAGCCGGAGGGAACGTAAAAGCAAAAGCGACCTACACCGCGTTTACGAGGGCAACAATCGGAGCCCACCAAACTCTGTAAGGAGCTGCGCGGAGCAGAGGAATTCTTCTGTGTTTTTGACTACACCTGCCATCTTCCCTTATTACGGGCATCCGCCGGTTTCCTTGGCAAAGAGCAACGCTGGGGGGGGAGTCAGTCAAACGCCGCGGGGGGGCGGGGAAAGCTCAACCGCGAGGTGGAAAACTAGGGAAGGAGGCAGTTCCCTCAGGGGTCCAACCCGGAACCCCCTCTAGCCGTGGCTTGACTGACTTGGGTCCTCCAAACCACTTGGGAAAGGCTCCAGTTGTGGGGGAAAGACGGTCGCAGAAGACACTTTTAGAAAAGGGGAAACGGGGGGGGGGCCTCAGTTTGGGGGAATAGGGATAGAACCCATCTTACCGGAAGGCTGAACAGTAAGATTTCTCAGGCGCCGGAAGCGGACAAGCACTCATCGCCATGTAAAATGGGGGACCCGATGCTTGGGAAAAACGGGTGGGCGAACCCAATCATGGTCAAAAGTTCAGACTAGGGAAATGGGCAACCGGATAAATTAGGCCCAGCACCGCCTGGGGGACATCGAGAGAAAAATCGAAGGGGGACATAGGTGAGTTTCCGCTAAGCTATTAGGTTTTATCTCAACGAGAAGCGACGGGGTGTCCAGGGGTAACGAAAAAAGGCGCGCCACAAATGAGAGGAGACCGGAACTTTTCAACTGCTGCCTCAGGTTAGTAAGAGATGGGTTGACCGGTTTAGTGGGCCTGGGGATGTAGAAACTCAAAAGGGCAGGAACCAGGTCTGGGGCTGACTACCAAGAACATCGAGTGACCGGAGGCGAAGGAGAAACTGAGAAGAAAACCTACGAGGCCTTTTGCACGTACATAGAAAAAAGGCGGGACTGTGCCAGCGAGGTTCTGCGGGGGGGGTGTAAACTGTCCATACGCCCATTATCGAACAGGCAGGGGGAAGAAGGGGAGTCAAGAAAAAACGTATGGGAAAATCGAGAGATCCTCGCCGAAGTTAATCAAAGGCGGCGTCTGGACCTGTTTCCCACACCCGCCTGTCAACTCTCTGGGGCTTTTTCGACATGTACCTGTGACAAGACTAGGGGGCCGGGAGAAGATGAGAACGCTCAGGAAAAATCGACGGGGTACAAGGTCCTCCCGGTGAAAGGGGGGAAAAGAAGACGAAAGACAAAAGGAGATAAGGAAAAAAAGGAGTGGAACGGACCTACCGTAAAGAGGGGCTGGTCGGTAGCTCGCGAGATGGGACAAGGGGAAAAGGTAAGAAGTACGTGGATTCTATCCCCCCCTTGGGAACCGCTACAAAAATCATCTGGTCCCAATGAGAGACAGTTCCGGAAGAAAAGAAGCGGGGCTGTTACCCTGCTAGGGCCAAATCCGAGCGTAAAGTGCGGGGTCGAGTTGGGCTCAAAATGAAAAATGGACGAGTACCCCTCAGGGAGGGAAGACGAATATGCGAGGGTCGCTAGGTAGGAGGTTAGAAAAGCAGAGACCGAGACCGTAAGGCTGTCATGAAAATGAGAGGCTCACGCATCCGAAAAAGTATGGCAAAAGGGTCCATCAGTTATACACGTAGTACTATGCGAAGCTGGGAAAAAAATGAATTAAGAGCGGGAAATCAAAGGACACCGCGCGCCAGGAGGGGGGGAAAAATCAAAGAACAAGAGAGGGAAGTTGCCTACACCTCCGGCCAATCGCCCTCAGCGTCGCGAGAAGAAGGAAAAGAGACCATAGATCCGTGGCAAGGGGGTGGGGGGGGTTGAAATAGGGTTTTTGGGGGGGGCCTTTCTGGGACTGGGGGGGGGGGCAACCGGAACGACGTGCCACTTTCAGAGCTTCGGCAAAACAAATTAATAATAGGCGCAAGAATAAGTCCTAGGGGGGCAGGTCCACTAGGTGTTGGGGGAGGAGACTCTGCTTGTTTCCTAACGCTGGTACGATTAGTAGTTCGCGTGCCCGCAAAGAAGATTTGCCAGATCAAGGAAGCGGGCTACCTTGTGAGTGATTCGGTGGGTTTTAACACTACTCAGGGGAAAGAGTTCGTTAACAGGTATCCCAGGTCAGAACGGGAATCGGGCTAACTTTTTTCGGGCCCTCCGTAACTGCTCTTCTGGTTCAAACGGAATAAAGACCTAGGACTTAAGGGGTATCTCTAGGAGGGGGGAGCACGGGGAAGGGAGAAAATCACGAAATGGTGAAGGGGTGTTTCACCTCTAAGAGGTGTTCAAGGTGAAAGGTCGCAGCAGTCAGGCACGAGGTGGCTGTTCGCCGCGAAAAGGGCGGGGGTACTGCAACCAGGGTTGACCTCAAAGGGGAGGGGACGGGCTCGCCGCGGAAACACACGTGGCGGGACACAATAAACCTCAACAGGGACCGTCGCAGAAGAAGAAGGCATACTGGGTGGGGCTTTCTTTAAAAAGTGAAACGTTCATAGGAGGTCACGAAAAACTGCCGTAATATTCGTTGGCGGATTTCGCCCTGGTCGGTCCGGACTGCTTCTAAGTGCTGGGGATCCCCATGAGGCAGGAAAGAAAAAAGCCGTTGAGCGGTGAAGCAGGGCACGTGTCGACATGGCCCAATTCCTGATAGCAGTGGCGTGCAGTGCACCAATTGGGGGGCTGGGCTACAAAGTTACTAGATGCGAGAGGAGTACAAGGGTTGTCCGTGGAGGGGGGGGGGGTACGCCCTGCGGGCACCAAAAAACGGTGACGCTGGAGTAGGAGGGCACGGCAGCCGTGGGAAAAACTTGAGGTGAAGACGGGTCTCAGTTCGCAGTAGATAGGGGGAAGAGTGGTCAAAAAACAGCGGGGCGTAGGGAGGTTTAGGAGGTGAATGTGAAAGGCTAATACCAGAATCTCGGTCGCGCACAAACAGGAAAGGGGAAGGGAGGTGAAGGGGCAAGGCGTGAGGGCTGGTTTCTGATACCGCAAAAAAGATACTACACCTCTCAGTGTTGAGAAAGCGGCTGCGCAAAGAGGGGGCGAATGTGACGGCCGGCGGAAAGCGGGCAATGGACGGCCGGGGCGAAGGACACCTCTTTGCTTTTCAGCTTCGGGATAACTAATATCAGCACGCGGGCTCGGCCAGTGACGGGTCCGAAAAGGATCTTCCTTACAAAACCATCGAAGGCCTTCTCGCGGGGGAGGGAAAGGGAGCAAGTGGAGTGGGAAGGCGCACCGCAGGTTGGCTTGGATGGAAGAGGCCTAAAAAGGGGGCACACGCCTCCCACCTAATGTTGAAAGGCTCATTCTACACGGAGGGCGCGCAGTTCCCGGCCATGGGGGCCTGCGCGAACAAGCCGAATGGTTCGGTCCTAAAACGAAAAAACAAAGGACAAGAGCTAAATCGAGACCGGGCTCATGTAAGGCGCGAAACGCTGCTGAAAAATGAGACAGCAGACACGCTCCTTAATGATGGTAAAACAGGTGTTTGGTTGTGCAAGATCACGTAGACTCTGCAGCACGGCGAAGAAACCAGGAGGAGGGAGATCCTGCTAAAGCAGGGCTACTTCCGAAGTGGTCCACTATAGGGAGAGAAAACCTCATTGAAAAAGCTTCGCTGGCCTGTGTGGAAGTGTCAAGAGAGGCAAGCCTCAGGGGGGTTGAACCCCGGGGTGGTGGGGTTTGTTGGTTTGGTACGAAATGGAAGGGAGGGAAAAATTACGTTTCAGGACTCAAGACCAATAACCCGAACCTTCAGACGTGCATGGAAAAGGCAAAAACGGGGGGAAAGCGCTTGCTGAGAAGCCGACGGACTAACGACACTTGAACTCAAGAGAGAAGGAGGCCGAACGAACTGTCGAAGGGGGGGAATCTTAAACAATTCGGCAGAGTGACCGGGGGGCCCTTGCCAAGAGGGGGATCAGCGTTCTGGAACCGCGTGGACAGGGAAGCATTAATGGAACGTTCGGGGAGGATAAGGAAGGTACAAAAGATCCTTGGTTCCAAAGTAGGACGGCGACTGAAGGCAGCGGATTCAAATTCAAAGGAGCAAAGTCCACGGACGGATGAGGACAGGTTTACCGTGGAATCCGGAAGAGACCCGAAGGTAGCGGAAGAGTGAGAGGGTGTTAAACGATCGGAACACTCTCACCAGGCCTGGAGCCAATCAGGTTAAGATAACTTCAGGGAGGATTTGGCAAATCCTGGTCGGCAATCTCATGCCGGGGGGAAAGGGCGGGAGACCGGTTTCAGGTAAAGATAAAGAAACAAGGAACGATGACTAGAATACTTCACACGGGATTGATGGACTTCAGGTATGAAAGGGCGGTACAGCGCCAAGAAGACTTCTTACAGAAAGCGGCAAGACGGGGACCCCAGGGGAAGGGCTATCCAAACAGGGGTAAGGACGTCCCATCTGAAAGAGAACGGAAATCTACCGGAGAAAGGGAGAAGAACCATTGCAGAAAGACTCCAAACAGAACCGAAACAGTTCAACTGCAAGGATACAGCCTTGGTCTGGACCCCGGGAGGAAGGAGGCGGTACGTGCTACGCCGTTACCCATGGGGGAGAGAGGGGAGAAATTAGGGGCCGACATCAAAAAGAGGACCCACGGCACCCCAGAGTCGAATCAGGTACTGCCAACGGACTAAAAGGAGGCTGGAGGGGAATCCAGTCTGCCTCCCGGAGGGAAAAAGAAGTCAGAAGACTCGAACAACAACGGATGTAAAGAAAAAAAGAAAGAGGAGGAAAAGCGTCGCCTGGGGAAGAAGGCGCGGAATTTCGATCGGAATCGCACGACCTTATCCGCAGGAAAGAAAAAAAATCATAAAGCGGGCCGCGTGGGCTGGGAGGGCGGCCACAAGCCAGCTTCTGCACGCTGATCTAACGCACTCCCGGAAACCAAGGAAACTGTCCAGCGGAGTCCAGCCACGTGAGGAGGGGGAAGCAACGATCAAAGGCAATAAAGACCCCAGGTCGGTGATGGGGGTGGCTCGGTAGGGGAGGGCATACGTGGAGCAGGTACAGCTCAGAGTTCCCAGAAGGGGACTTCCAGGGAGGGGGGGTACCAACTGAACGGAAAAGTGTGCTATTTGAATTATCAGGGAGGTCGGCAGGGACACGTAGACACTGAAAGCCTTCCAGAAACGCGAAGAAACGGAGGTGCAACACAAATGTAGAAAGGGAGGGGGGTCTAAAGAGGGGGGAAAAAAACGGGAAAGGACTCAGTGTAGTGCAAGCCAAGTAAAGGAAGGTCAGGCTATAATTGGCCGGTAGCGACATATCCAAAGGTACAGGGTGACAGTGAGTCCCTGTTTATAACTGGGAAGCTCGGATCTTTTTCATCTGATTGAGGTCGGAGAAGCACCGGGGAAAGAAGGACAATCGAGGTACTAAAAGAGTTAGGGGCGGGTTCGTGCGGAAGAAAAAGAAAAAGGAAGGCTGGAACCTCCTCATCAAAATCCGTCGCGTGAACGGATAAGACTAATATGAAGGTACCGAACTCGGACACCCAGGTATCCTGGCTCCACTTGGGGAAGACCACACGACGGGCTCATGACGAGAAAGGGTAACCGAGCCGAGGCGAGCAACGGCGACATGAACGAAAAAGGAAAAAAGGGAGGGCACAACAAAGTCAGCAGCGCCGCCAAAGGGGGCATGGTGGCGGATAGCGGGATAACGCGCCGCACTCGGCATATATGCATAGTACTGCCCCCCCACATGAAGTCACAGGAACTCAGGAAATTTCCAAGGGGAGGGGCTTGTACCCGCGGTGAACATCTCCTGTAAACACCGAAAGCTTCTAACGATTGGGACGTAGGGCGGAAGCTATCGTTGCCAAGACGCCAGACACAACAGACTTAAGGAGGCACCGCGCCGACGTTTGAATCGCCGTGGAAGGTAGAGTACACGAACGAAAGGGCAGATGACCTTCACCTCATGGCATCCGGATATGCCTTTAAAGAAAGAATCTCAAAGAGATAGAAAGGAAAGGGAGGGCTCGGGGACGCAAAATGGGAAAAGGTGGGGGAACGATTCCTAGTGAGAATCACGCGTAAAGTCGAGGATTGAGCGAGTTGCCCAGGCAGGAAAAAAGCAATCCGGTAATCGCGGCAAAAGAGGAGGGGGAACGGTTTTTGTATTCCTCGTTAAGACTCAAACTCAGGCAGATAGTGCCACGGCGACCGAAACCAGACACCTTACGGGACCAGCGATCACGCGGGGCGGCAACCGGCTCCGCCGGTTTATGGGAAAGAGACCGGAGGCACCTCAAAACGGCGGATCTTGAAGTTGTCAGATCTTTCAGTAAAGTCCTATGAACATCACAAGAGTGGGAAGGGAGATAAAAGACTTCCATTCACAGAAGGAACCGAAGGAGACCACAGAAGCCGCTTCGCCCCCTAAGTCACTATTAAGAGGAAATTTCGCGGTTAGAAACAAGAACTCCAACCTAAACAGGGAAAAACGAAAAAACGGGAAGTCACCGGTCGGTCTTTTCTCTACAGATGACCTGGAGAAAGCGAAAGTAACTTCACCCTATCAAGAAGGAATCATCCGGCCGTGTAATAACCGGCGCGTCCTTAAGAATCCAACGCGAAACCGGAAACCGGGCAAAGGGAAAGAACGAACTCCATAAAGAGGGGACGTTAAAAACGTGAGGACGAAGGCCAACAACTCCTCTAGAACCTAGGGCCGGAAGACCCTAAATGGTGAAAGGGGGAAGCCACTCGGAGACCTGGACCCAGAGTCCGTCCAACGTGGTAATCCGCGGGAAAAAAGGGCAGAGGATATGGAGTGTCCTCCTGTACTGCATCAAGTAGATCGAGATCTCCAACAGCCGCGTAACCTAAAAAAAAAGGAGGCCAGGGGCGAATTAAGATACATTAACATTTTGGTTTCCAACAATCCCACAAAAAATGATCCTTATGGGGCTGCGAGTTGGGCCCATTTTGTTCAAGTTACGACAGGGGGCACCCGGGCAAAAAGGAACACCGAAGAAGGACCACAAAACTGGTCACACGGGCCGACGGAGACTTGAATCCCTTCACTCCTGAACTAGTGCAGACTATGTCAGAAACGTGTCGGCGATGGGGACCCGGCTATATCAGCACCGAAGAGGCAGAAAATCAGTCGATCCAGAGGAGGAGTAGGAAGCACGCCCTGGAACCTGGTGCAAACCACCGGGATACCGTGTACAGGATGGGAAAGCTTCAGACCGGGGACTCCCTCGGAGGAAAGTTCAAACGTCCAACGAAACAACAGGGAGTAGGAGGTCGCGTAGGTGAAAAAGTCCAGCCGTGGCCAAAGCACTCCGCGGGATAAAAAAATGATCCCCAAATCGGAGGAGGAGCCAAAAAAACCGGCGTCACTGCGACCTTCATGAGGATCTCCGAGCCGATTAGGGGGTTGTGGCAATAAAGGAACTACGGCCGCTTCCTGGCACGGTTCAAATTCTTTTCAGTCCGTTCTGGGCTCAAGGCACTTCAATGTCGTGTACGACTCGAGC
>Ga0179593_1673341_pt1 | contig 10108 bp, 16 predicted proteins | sample CZODoug2_1_08_16_FD_185931 | JGI IMG/M metagenome (GOLD analysis project Ga0179593, IMG submission 185931) | Vadose zone soil fungal communities from Angelo Coast Range Reserve, California, USA - CZODoug2_1_08_16fungal (PacBio error correction) | ecosystem: Environmental > Terrestrial > Soil >...
GGGGAGGGAGTGTGAAAGTGGTTGTATCTAATTTGCCGAGGGGGGGAGGGACTCGGTGATCCTATAGCACGGATATTTTTGGAAAAGAGAAGGGTATACTAACTACGCGGCGAAAAAGAGAGTGGGAACCCACTCACTCAATAGAGCGTAGTGGGGGGGAGGATGAAAAGAAGAAGGGGAAAAAAAAAGGAAGGGATCGATCCCTCGAGCCCCTTCCGCACCAAGGAGGACGTCCCCAAAAATAGACCGGCCGCAAAAGGGAAAAAAGGAAAAAAAAGGGGGGAGAGCAACCGACAAGGTCGTGGTTTGTCGATAGGAGAAACGCCCACAGTTTGAAACGCCGATATCGAGGGGGGGAAAAGGGGGGAAAAAAAAGCGCAGGGGTACTTTCTATGGCCAACATCTGAGGAGCGGGGGCTAGTTTTACCGGGGGGGGGGGGAAGGGAAAGTGCTTCGGACGGTTCGTAAAAGGGCAAGACCGTTCGCTTCATCGAGGAAGAGGGGAAAAAAAAGGGAGAAAAAAAGGGGGGGTAAGAACAACGGCAGGCGAGTCGGGGGAAGGGGCAACGATCTAAAGGACTCTGGGACCCGGGGGGGGGCCGCCCGCCAACGCGCTGAAAGCCCAAATAAAGGGGCAGCAAGCACTTCCACTAGCCGCTCCTTAGGGGGAGGGAGGGGGAGGGGAAGAGAGGAGGATAGAATAACTCTCTAGCCGAGTATTCAAAAAAGAAAGAGGAGAGGTGAAAGATAATGTTCTTTGAGGTAGAAGGAAAAAGGGGGAAAAAAAGGAGCGCCAGAACCAAAAGGGCCAGAGCCCGGGGGGAAAAAGAGGGAGAGGCACTACTCTTCCCGGCAGAAGGGGAAAAAAAAAGAGAAAAGAGGGGGAAGTGCTAATTCGATTCCATCAAAAGCGGGTGTGGAAGGAAAAAAGGGGGGAAGAAAAGGGGTCGAGTTTTATTAACGTCCCCAGCTAACTTTTCGCCGGGCAGGAAGAAAAGAGGGGGAGGGGGGGGGAGGAGAATGATCGCAGCCGCGCCCGAATCCGCTGAGGCCAGATAAAGGGGAACCGGAAGGCAGCTAATGTTCAGTGTACGACTTGATAAGGAAAGGGAATGCACGGGGGGTGGGAGAGGGTGGGTGAGGGAGGTGTGGGTAAATTTGGGGGGTGAAGTTTAAAGGTATTGAGGCGGGGGGGAACGAAGGGTGGGATGGGTGAGGGGGACTAGGGAGTGAGGCAATGGAGGTGAAGAGGGATGAGCTAGGAGGAGAATGAGGGCGGTAGTGGAAATCGTGGGGGTAGAAGTAGAGGGGGAAGGAGGGGGGGGAGGGGGAGGCGTGAGGGATAGGGACCGTAAGCAAAAGGAGTGATAGAGAGGAAGAGGGTGGGGCGTCAGTGGTGGGGGGGTGGGGGAGAGGGGTGGGATGAAAGGGGGCAGGGATAGAGGAGGAATGGGAGGGCGAGGATGGGGGGGATGGGGAGGGGATGTGGCAGGGGCGAACAGAGGGGGAGTGAAGCGGTGAGATGGTCGTGAAAGAACGGGCAAAAAAAGGGGGGAGAAAGGGTCGAAAACTTGAGTGGCGGACTGCGAAATGGGTGTAAGGGAGGGAGGGTGGGAGGTAACGTGAAGACGAGAGGACAGGGTGGGGGAAGGACGGGGAGGGGGGTTAACGAAGCGAGGGGGGGGGGGGGGGAAGAAGGAAGAGGGCGAGATTGGGGTGGGGGGAGGGGGTGGGAGATGAGGGTGAATAAGTCGGAAAAGGATAGGAGAGAGTAGAGAGGAGTGACGATTGAAAGAGGGTGAGGAAGGAATCAAGGGGGGGAAAAAAAAAAAAGGAAAAAAGACATAGAAACCTGCATCAAGCCCGTCCCACCTCGCTTTGTTTTCGCGAAAAAAGGAAAATCAAAGCGAACAACCGGGAAGAAAAGGGAAAAAAAAAAAAAGGGCGGAACCAAGTGATACCTCTTTTTGACGGGGGAGGGGGAAAAATGAAAAAAAGTTTTTTTCCAACACGCCCGGGGGGGGGGGGGGAAGCTCCACGCGCTCACCGCCGTATATACAACACTTTCGGCAGGGGGGGAAGAAAATAGGAATCCTCCACCGAAAAGGGGGGGGAAGGGGAAGAAGAAAAAGAAAAAATTGAGCGTATGATCGTCCTACCTATCTTGACTCTTAAGCCAAGGTGGAAAAAAAAAAAAAAAATAAAGGAGCTCCAGACGAGATACGACGGGGAAGGAAAAAAAAAAAAAAAAAAAATCCTGCCAACGCCAGAGAGTCGCCCATATGATTAATAGGAAGGAACTAATGGATACGAGCAAGGGGGGGGAGTGAAATAGGTTTTCTAGGTACGAAAAGTAACTGAGGAAAGAAAAAAGGTGTCGGTCCCGTTCCCGTAGCTTCAAATTCATAGTACGCGCGGTCCAGTAAGAAAAAAAAAGAGGGTCATCCCAGCGCCGCCAGCGGAAGAAAGGAAGGAAAAAAAAAGGAAAGGGGAAAACATGACGATGTCCCCTTTTCCAAGCATGCAGACAATGCCCGAGTCTGGGGGCAAAAAAACTGGAAGGTTTGCATCGGCGTTGTAGAATGCTGGGAAGAAAGGAGGGAAGGGTGACCACGGCGATGTATGATCCCCCATTCCCTACATTTTTCCTGGAAAAAAAAGCTGGGCGAATTCGCCCCAAGGCGTGATAGGGGGGGGGGGACATTATCCATCGGGAAGAAATTTCTCGAAAAAAAAAAAGGACATAGCCTCATTGATGGGTCATCGGAAAAGGAAGGGAGGAAGGGAAAGACCTCCAGTCCGAGGCTGATTTCTTGCTCGAAAAAGGGAAAAACAGGAGCCGGCTCTAAAACACCGCAAAAAATTGTAGGGGAAAAAAAAAAAAAAGGGCGGGCTAGAAAACTCTTGAAACCAGTCTCTCCACGCCCAGTTAAGACAGGGGGGAAAAAAAGGATGAAAGAAAACCAACTGTTTTCAAAAGTGGTCTCGAGGGAAGGAAAAAAAAAAAGGGAAAAAAGGGGCCACCTTTCTTAAGATTCTCCCCTTAGGTGCCGTTACGCTGGCCTAAAGGGAAAAAAAGGGTCTTTATCATGTTCCCAGCTACGGCGGGGGCAAAAGAAAGGGAAAGGGTGATTCGTCCCTAACCCCCTGCCGAGCCGAGAAAATGGTCCCAAGGGGAGGAACGAAAAGCGTGAATGCCTTTAACCTTAGTGGCGAAAAAAGAAAAGAAAAGAAAAAAAAAAAAAAAAGACGCTACACCCCGATCGACCCAAGGGAAATTAAAGAACGGCCTTTTTCGCCGAAGCGGGATGAAAGAAAAAAAAAAAGGGGGAAAAAAAAAGTAAGCCCGCCCCCCCCAAAAAAAAAACAAAAAAAAAAAAAAAAAATCGAATACAGAAAAAAGGGGAAAGCTCGGGGGGCCCCAACCATTTCTTCCTCCAACCAAATACGCCTGGAAAGAGAAGGAGGGAAGTGCCTGCCCCGCTCGACTATCACAAATCCTCATCGAGATTAATCGTGGAAAAGAAAACCAAGAGGGGTGAAACTGGTGATCGACTTTCGAGAAAAAAAAGAAAAAAAGGGAACACGGCCCGTTGCCCCCCTCGAACTTGAGTACCGATAAACCGATTGAAAAAAAAAAGAAAAAAAGGAAACAACATAGTCTTCCTCGCGCAAACAAGGGGGGGAAAAAAAAAAAAACAGTACGCCGTTTTCTGTATGCATCCATCTCGTCGGCACGGAGAACCAGATCGGCCGACTGTCCTGGGCCGTATCCGCCCGGGGAAAAGGGAAAAAAAAAAAAAAAAACAGGGTGGACTCCGGGGGGGCTAATTCGAACCTTAATATTTCGGCTTCAAGATTGAACTCCTTGTACAGAGAGAAAGAAAAAAACGGAGGAAAAAAGAGAGTAGATTGTATCAGGGGTTTAAAGACGGGAAAAAAAAAGGTGCACAGTTGCCTTTGGTATGAACGTTTCAAAAGGAACCCTGGGAGAAGATACGCCCAAGCCAGGAGGAAGGAAAAGGTGCAGACGAATGGATGCATACGAACTCTTCCTGGGGAGAACGCGATGGGGCAGGGGAAGGGAAATGGGGGTTTTTGGCTCGAGAAGACTATGGGGTGAAAGGAGGGGGAGGAATGATATTCCGGGTACTTTACCTCAAAAGGAGAAAAAAAGGGAAGAATCCTGGAAATACGAGCCGAAGAGCCGGGGGAAGGAAAAAAAGGTGAAAACCCCCCGCAGGTCTTGCCTAACCGCCGAATTGTGAAAAGGAGGAGGGAAAAAAAAAAAGGAAAAGGTGTGGGGATTCTCGTTCGCGGCGGGCAGGAAAAAAGAAGAAAGATCAACGCGGATTTTTGTTTTGAATGAATAATGTTTGCCCACCCGCCGAAGGGCAACCAGGTATTTCGATCTTGGGGGAAAAGGGAAAAAAGAAAGAATCCGGATGTCGTCAATCCCCCAAAAAAAAAAAAAAGCGCAAGCCCGGGGAGGGGGGGGGGAGAGATCTGGAGGCATCTTTTTGTCGGCGCGGGGAACAAAAATAAGGTTGCCCGAAGGAAGGAAAAAAAAAACATTTCCTCCGGCTCGGCAGGGTGTCGAGGACGAGCAACAGAAGAGGTGGGTTGGCCCGCGACGGGTGGGAAACCAGAGTAAGGGAAAGGGAAAAAGAGGAATTTAGTCCAAGCCCTAAACGGCAAACCATAACAGGGAAGGAAAAATCAAGGGGGCCTCCTTGGAGCAGGAAACTAAGAAAAAGGGGGGGGGTAAATTCATCTCTTTTGAAAAACAAAAAAAAAAAATGGAAAGGGGGGGGAGCGCCTGTTCAAGAGCTTTCGAGAAAAAAAAAGAAAAGGGCCACTTTTTCATTTTTTCGGTTAGAGCCGGGCGAACCGGGGAAAAAAGGGGGGGGGGGTCGAGCAAGAAAGCGCCAGAAAAGGGGAGAAAGACAGCGTTTCGACAAATACCTTACGAACTATGACATCAATAGGGAGCTGGATTTCTCCGATGGAAGAGGCAACGAAAAAAAAAAAAAAAGGAGAATCGGCCAAGCCGTACTTTTCATCCAATGAAAATGGTCGGCCTGGGGGGGACGACCTAAGAGAAAGGGGGAAGGTACAAATGCAAAAAAAAAAAAAAGGGGGGGGAAAAGAAATGGGAACAACGCAATTCTAACCACTCGCCTGCAACGTTCAAACAGGGCGGGAAGGGGGCCATCGGCATTTTCCTGGGGGAAAAAAGAAGGGGGAAAAAAAAAGGGGGGGCCATCTTCAATGTCAAGTTTTTGGCCCGCTGAACTGAAAAAAAAAAATCAAGAGAGGCGCTTGAGGAACAAAGAGGGGGAGGATCGACTCCGCGTACTAATCATTTGCAGCCTACGAAAAAAAAAAAAAAAAGGGACCCAACCACGGAGAAGGGGGGAAAACCCCTCAAATCAAAAAAAAAAAAAAAAGAATTAACTTCACTTCGGTAAACGCTCAGAAATCAGAGGCCTTTTCTTTAAAACAAGCGGGCGGGAAGGGAAAAAAAGGCCAGATTATCCTCTGGGGCGACTCTCTGGACCGTGCAGAAAGGGGAAAAAAAATCGGGGGGGGGCATAGTTCCATATTACCGGCGGGAAGAAAAAAAAAAGGGACTTTTTACGGCTGTGGGTGGCACTTGGGCCGTCGAGGAAAAAAGGAAAAGACGGAAAACCGCCCTCAATTTTGTTTTGGCAAAGAAAAAAGAAGAGGAGGACTGGGGGGAAGAGGGAAGGCGGATGCGCGAAAAAGCAAGAAGGGGGGGAAAAAAAAAAACTTGGGATCTCTTCTAGGCTCAACGTAGTGAAAGGGTGAAACTTTTTGTTCAAATCATGAAGGCGCCAAAAAGGAAAGAGAAAGGGGTCAAAAAAGGAACAGTCTCGGCGCCACAAAGGAAAAAAACCCGGTTTGGTCCGCTTCTGTCGCGCCCTTAGGGGTGCTTGGAAAAAAAAAAAAAAAAAAAAAGAGAGTTTGGGCGCTTTGATGCAGGGGTAGGGGAAGTCTCCTCGGTGACAGGGGGAGGAAAAAAAAAGGGGTCATTATCCACGGCGGTAAACGGAAAAACAAATCGCTGTCCTGGCGAAGGGGGAAACGGGGGAAAAAAAAAAAAGAGCCCCTGCTATCAATTCGCGAAAAAACACAGAATAAGGATGCAAAAAGAAATCCGGAGGGGGAAAGGTTATCCCTTGCCGTTTCATAAAACTCGACCCCGATAAAATCGGCCCCGAAACGCGCTTTTGAGGGGGGGGGAATCAAAACTAACTTCTTGGAGAGGGCGCCTGCCAGGGGAGGGGAAAAAAAAGGCGCCGTAATATTCTTTTCCCCGAGCGAGTGGAAGGGGAGAAACCCCTGGTATGCGGAGAATCGAGAAATAAAGGGAAAGGGGGACCTTCTTTCACCCACCGAGACTCTTAATCTGGACCAATAAAGAAGGGGGAGGCCTATCGAATAGGCGATTAACATCACTGCGAAACAAAAAAAAGAAGAAGGCCCTTGCTTTTGCCAACGTGTAGGGCCTGAAATGGGGGGGGGCGGACAAAAAAAGGAATAAACTGGTCCCATCGTCGGGGGAAAAAAAAACATCGGGGTGAAAAGGGAAAGGACTTTCTCCTTTGGCCCCGGGGGAAAAAACAAGAAAGCCGCCACGACACGACGGAAAAAGAATTCTGGCCCGTGGAACGAAAAAAAAAAGACGCTGTACGGGCCAAGAAAACGTGGCAGCAAGACAAAAAAAAAAAAAAAATTGTTTGGGAACATAGGAAAAAGGAAAAAAAGAAAACGTTTCCTCTAATCTTCCTTCTTCAACACTGGACATGAAAAAAAAAACCTCGGCCCACGGGGGAGGGGAAAAAAAAAGGGTGCATGCTGATTGTTGCGGCCGGGGGGGGTTAAAGGAATCCGGAAGGAGAAGGGGGGGGGGGGGAACCGTACTTTTCCGATCGACGGATACCCAAAAAAACGTCTCTGGAGGAGGAGAAAGAAGAAAAAAAAGGAAAAAAAAAAAGAACAGACTTACTCTTTTATCCTTTCAAAACACGTAGCGAAAAGGGAGTGAAGGAGCCTCAGGCAAAGGAGATAAAAACCACTTTCAATCGTAAAATATCTCTCTTCAACAACCAAAAAAAAGGAAAAAAAAAGGGGGGGGGGGGAGGAGTCACGCTTGAGTGGGGGGGGTGGAGAAGAAAGGGGGACTTCGATAGCACGGATACTTTTTTGAAAGCGAAGCGGGAGGAAAAGCGAAGGAAGGGGGTCTCCTTACTCACGAAAGAGAGAGAGGGGGGAGGAAGGAGGGGATTCGATTCCCTCATCCGGCCGCTCGGAACCGGGAACCAAAAAAGGAAGAAGAAAAAAAAGCGGAATCAGTGAGACAGAGAGAAAAGGGGGGGAAGGTTGTCTACGCTCCGGGGAAGCCGGATCGAGGACGTGGGGGAGGGGGGAAAGTCTATTGCCAACACTGAGGGATAGGGGGAAGAAGAAACCACGGTGTCTCCAAAAGTGAGTAACAAAGGGGAGAAAACGTCCCTACTTTCTCGAATCGGGAGGAGGCGGCCTTTGGGAAAGGAAAGGAAAAAGCGTTTGCTGTTTCAAACCGAAGGAGACTGGGAAAAAAAGACACTTTAGCCGAGTACAGCGCTTGAGACAAGAAAAAAAAAAAAAAAAAAAAAAAGGGGAAGACCGCCGGCCTCTTTCTCGGGGGGGGGGAGAAAAAGGAAAAGAGGCCGGATAGAATAAAGGAGAGAGAAGGGAGAAAGGTCCGTTTTATTTAAGAAGAGGAAGGAGTCCGCCGAGGAGAGGGGGGAAAAAAAAAAAGGGGGACCAGAGCCCGGCAATCTCTGGAGAAAAAATACCCGGAAGGAAGGGAGGTCAGCAGCTCCTCTCCCGAAGGGGAGGGGGGGAGAAAAAGGGAAAGAACGAAGAAAGCTGTGGGAAGGGAAAAAAGGGGAGGGGAGGAAAAAGGCTAACCTTCGGCGCCCTAAACTCCGGGACGGGGGAAAAAAAAGTGGGTTGCGAAGGAAGAGAGGAAAAAAAAAAAAGGGGGGGGGGGCCCGCTCCGTTACTGCCTTCCATGTCCAGCGATTGGAAAGGGGAAGAAAAGGACGAACTCTGCAAAGAAAAAGGAACTACCTGCATCAAGCCCTCCCAATCCTAGGGGGGGGGACCAAGGAGGGACGGGAAAAAAAAAAGAAAGGGGGGGGGAGTAGCCTGTTCGTCACCAATTGAATACCTCTTTTGGAAAAAGAGAAGGGTGGGGCAACACGCGGGGGGGGGGAAGGGGAGACGCGCCTCCCACCGCCGTTAGAAGGCAAAAAAACCAAAGGGGTAGGGGAAATCAGCCGACGAGAAGGGGAGAGAACTCTAATCGCGGCGGTCAAATTGAGCGGTATAAAAAGAGGGAGAAAGGAAAAAAGGAAAAGGGGCCAATGTGCCAACTCAAAAAAGAGAAAAAAAAAAAGAAAAAAAAGAGACCAACTAAACCCATCCAGGAGAGGGACAAAGAGTCCACAAAAGAAAAAAAGGGAAGACGACCGATGTAAGAAGGCCCTAGTGAGAAGGGGAAGGAAAAAAAAGGGGAAAGTCCGCCGAAAAAAAAAAAGAAGGGGGGCCTTGGTGAACGGTCCAGGGAGAAAAAAAAAAAGAGTAACGCGCCGGGTCAGGAAAAAAAGAAATGCTCCAAGGGGGGAAAGAAGGAGGAGGGGGCCATCTGGTTCAGGTAATAGGGCATAAACGGAGAAAAAGGGGGACAAGGCGGAGGGGAAAAAAAAGGGAAAAAAGAAAGGAGAAAAACTCGCCGCCGTTGAACGTTTTCAGACGGAGGGGGGGGGAAGGAGGAGTCGGAGAACGTAAAAGGAAAAAAGGGAAAGGGGACCACGCGGAGGAGGTAGCCCCCCAGGCCGACAATTGGGCACGGGGGAAGGAAAAAAGTCGAAAGCCCGCCATGGAACGGGAGGGGAGGGGGGAAAAGGGACCCTCCATCCCTTGGCATATAAAGAAAAAAAGGGGAGAAATTCCTTGGGGAGAAAAGGGGGGAAAGAGGAGGAGGTCTTGCTCGAACAGTACAATTTCAGAAAGGTGAGAAGGAAGAGGAAAAGAAAAACGAAAGGGGAGAATTTGACACGGGAAGAAAAAGGGGGGGAGGGCTAGAAAGCCTCTTGAACATTCTCTCCACGCCCCCAGTTGGAAAAAGAAGGGGGGGGGAAAAAAGAGGGGTTTCAAAGGGGGGGGGAGGAGGAAAAAAGAGGGGAAAAGAAACCCTTTGCTAAGCGCCGTAGTGTGCCGTTCGGACCGGGGAGGGGAGGAGCAGAAAAAGAAGTCCAAATCAGTACAGACAGGGGGGGGGGTAAAAAGGGAGAGAAGATGATCGTCCTTCTGACCCCCTTCCTACCCTAGAAAAGGGGGGGAGGGGGAGAACTGAATGCCGGAAAAAAAATGAAGACCCTCACCGCCTTGCGAAGATCGCGAAAAAAAAAAACGAAAAAAGTCACGAAGGAAAAGGGGGAAAGAAAAGGGATAGTCGTCATTTTGGTCCCGAATTGTAAAGAAAAAAAGGGGGAGAAAAGAAGTGTTCCCGAGAGAGGGAAAAGAGAAGGACAAAAACCAAATCCGCCGTGATCTGTAGCGATTTCCAGGAAAGAGGGAAGAGGGGGGGGGGATTCGAGAACGCCGCGAACGAGAAAGGAAAAAAAAAAAAGAAAAAGAGAGGGGAGGGACAGGCCCAGCCTGGCGGTGGGTTAACTTGGTGAAGAGGAAGGAAAAAAAAAAAATTCAGGAGGCCCCCGTTATCAAGACCCGGAGGGGGAAAAGAGAAAAAAGAGGAGCAGGAGGGGAATGGGAGAGGCGGATAAATCGAGTAGGGAAAAAGGGGAAACGATTCGCCAGCCTCTTCAACCATAGGGCAAAAAAGGAAAGGAAGAAAAGACTGGAGCCTGCCATCGGGGGGAGGAAGAAAAAAAAAGGGAAGAAGAGGAGAACGAGGGTTGCTGGCTCACTCCCCATCTCGTCCCGACTGGCTGTAAGGGAGAAGAAAAAAAGGAGACCAAGGCACTGTGAAAAAAAAGAGGGGGGGGAAAAAAAGAAGGGGAATCCTGCTACA
>Ga0179593_1292037_pt1 | contig 10107 bp, 11 predicted proteins | sample CZODoug2_1_08_16_FD_185931 | JGI IMG/M metagenome (GOLD analysis project Ga0179593, IMG submission 185931) | Vadose zone soil fungal communities from Angelo Coast Range Reserve, California, USA - CZODoug2_1_08_16fungal (PacBio error correction) | ecosystem: Environmental > Terrestrial > Soil >...
CCAGGGTATCTTTGGATTTTTTGGAGTGGGTGGTTTGGGTGTATTTGTGGTCAGTGTAGGGGGGCGTAGTGTGGGAAGTTGTTTAGGTTTTTTTTTGTTGAGTTGGATAGAGCCAAAAACCAAAACCCACGCACCCAACACCCCCGCCCAACCACTAAGGGAGATGAAGGGGGAAGGGTTTTGTTTTGTTGGGATATTGACGCACCAGACGCCACCCGCGTGTGTTGGTTGGTACGGTACAGAGTACAGGTGGCAGGGGAGGAATGGAGGTGGGGGGGAAGCGATGGGGGTTGTCTAAGTAGGGGTTTTTGTTGGGGGATGGAAGTGGGAGTGGTGGGATCGGTGGTTTGGGCGCCCCTGACGTGGTGGGCCCCGGGCCCCAACACCAACCCCGCCGCGGCCCCCTCCCACCCAACGGCTCTCCAAAGACCGACCGTGTCTCCCAGCCTCCCCAGGGCCCCCCGAAAACCCAGAAGCCCACCCGCCACTCCACCCGACCCCCTGCAAGGAACCTTCTAGGGTCGGATGGGCTGGGATAGGGGAACACAGAATTAGGGAATAGGGTTTCCTAGGCTAGACGGGTAGATTGTCATAACCTTGGGTTTTGGCCTCATCAAAACAGGGAAAACTAGGGAGAGATCATTTTAGAAGAATGTCAGAACAATTCGGCATCGGGGGGGGGGAATAAAGGTGGGCGGGTCGATCCCTCAAAATCTGCCAATCGCTGGGAATTAGAAAATCCACAGAATGCGCGGCGCCATGATATGACATCGTAATTGAACTCCGGGCTACGTTCCTCACACAGAAGAACCGCTACCCACGTGGGTCGAGCTCAGTGGCACTCAGAATTTTCGTCAGTATGGCAAATTGCATAAAGCAAGGGGCAAAAACCGGGGGCGCCATGCTTTCAAATTAACGCATAAAAAGGGGGGCAATACGGGGAAATACTATGGGGGGGAATATTCGCAAAGCCAAAGGGGTACGTGGTTTGCTGACCTTATTGCATATAAAAGGGGAGAAAAAAGCAAACTAAAAAGAAAAAACCAGAGCGAATTTGTGGGGGGTGGATACACTCGGCGGGAAAACACCCTCGAATCGAAAAGGGGTTTGCAAGCAATCATAACAAAGTGGATTCGAAAAGGCACTGCGAAAACGGAGGTCATAAAGTATTCGTAAAGCGATAGAAGAAGAGCTCCTAACGCGCTCAGGCTCTTCGAGAGGACTGAGAGCGACTCCTCAGGAACTACGAGAAGCGTGACGAAGGCGCGTAAAAGGGCTCGAACCGGCGAAGGCTCATAGAAAAAATAAAAAAATAAACTGTGATAGGAGGGGAAACAGCAGAGAAAGCATCGCTGGTGTCTTCCGAGATGGGGTCAAAAATCGACCCATGGGCCATCAAAAGGGATCGATAAAAAACAATCGCACGACTCAGGCGCCAAAGCGCTGACGAAGAAAAAACCGTAAGGTGAGTGATGAGGTTCCTCCAAAAGGGCTACCGCAATCGGGCGGGCAAACAGAAGGCAAAGACAAATAGGTATCCCACTCTGATCAAAAAAAATAACTGGATCGCGGATAAGGTCCCTCAAGACGTTGGTTCATACCGCGTGAAGACCGCGGCAAAAAGTCGGGGCGGACAAAGGTCTAACTAGAGCAGACAAAAACACAGGATTGCGCGAGGGAAAGAAGTATGTATCTTCTAGTTCGAAGGGAGGATTGTCATAAACATGGCTCTCCTGGGGTCTAGTACTAACGAGGGAGATAATCAAAAGAAAAAAACCCTGGGTTGGGGTGGGGGGATCGATGATCAGCCGGAGCGTAACAAAGGGCGTCGACAGCGGGCTGAAGAAGCCTTTCACTGGGGGCAAGCAAGGGTACATCAACGCACTAAAAGATCAAGACCAAAGCTTAAAGCAGGGCGAGCAGGCATCCGCGGATAGGGGCGTTCAGAATGATAGTCACAAAAGCATGTAGTCGGGGATATTAATGTCTTAACTTGTTGCATGTTTTCGGAAGAGGGGAGGGGATGCTGTTCTGGAAAAAGGGAACACTGGCCAAAAGGTACTGGGAAAAGGTGACTAAACCGAGGGCGTGCAAAGGCCGGGCGGGGGGGATCAGGCCGCGTCCGGGGGAAGAAGAACGGGAGTGCAGTAACGGGAAAGAACCAATCAGTGGCGCCCGTCAAAAACGCAGTGATTGTCGAGGGATTTAAAACGGTTTGTGCGGTTGGGGCTGTCTAGAGAAAGGGCAAAGGGTGGGATGCTCTCGGGGGGGTGGGGATGCGAGTGAGCGCAGCAGAACATTGCATTGCGGCTTTGGAGCTGGGTAAGGGAACGTCGTGAAAAGAACTGGAGAAGGAAACATTTAAAAGGAATCCTCAAATAGCGGGCTGGAAAAACATCGCTTGCTAACTCCAACATCCTCGAGGGGCAAACGTGAGGGGGGACATGCGGCAAGCTTATTTTAAAAAAAAAAAAAAAAAAAAAAAGAGGGGGGGGGGGAAGCGGGGGAGAAGGGTTCGGGGAAACTCGGGCTGCCGTGCTGAAAAAGACGAGGGAAACGCAGGTCTCGCTGATATTTCCCGGCGGGACCGGAAATTATAGGAAAGGAAAGCTGGGAGGGTTGGAGTCCCGTAGTCAATTACGGAACTACAGGTACGGAAAGATCATCCCACTGGGGGTGGCCACTGGAACGCGGGGTCTGTCTTTAAGGCCGGTAGAATAAAGCGGGGGAAAGGGAGGACAAAGGGAAATCTGAGAAGAGACGAAGTGGGAAATTGGCAGAAATGTTATGCCGGGGGGGGGGACACCGGCTACAAGGGAATTTCATTAGTAACTATTGGGAAGACCTCAAAGTGAGCATGGGTTCGCCCCTGGGGCGCGAGGGGACCGAAAAGGGATCTTCTAGAGGACAACTTCCGGGGGGGGATGGGGGCGTTGGGATCTGATCAGAAGAGAGGCAGGGGATGACTCTATTACGAGGCTCCAACGAGCGCCTTGGGGGGACCTCATCCCAAACGGGGAAATAATAAGACGGGCGCCGTTGAAAAAAAACCAGGAGAGGAGCTGACTTCCGGGGAGGGGATCTGAGTTTCAACCAGTGTCAAACAAGAAAGGGAGGGGGGAGAAGTGGTGTCGGCAATCACCGGCTAAAGGGAAACTGTCGTTGCTATTTACCGGCCGAGTAGCGGGACCAACCTGGTCAAGGGAGGAGCAAACTGTACGCTCAGAGGTGGGGGGAAGAGGGACGGGAAGGGGCGGACAGAGGGCTTAGGGGTGTTCTCGAAAAAAACGAGAAAAGTAAACAGAAAAAGAGAGCGCGGCCATGAAAATGGGGGGGGAAAGAGAACGTCCCGTCCGTTCAACTTTTGAGGCATGAAAGACCGCGCGATTCCGCGGGGGTCATAGGCGCAGATAAAAAAAAAAAGTGGAGGCTCGGGGGGGGCAAGGTCAGTACAACCCGCTCGGACACCAGCCGATACGGACTCAAAGTTATAGGGGAGCATGGGGCATGATTGCATAAACGCAGACATATAAAAGAAAGCGAACCTCTTCTACTCAACGCAGGGGAACGAGAATGAGCCGAACTAAATCTTGGGGGGTAAAACTCAGAAATGCGAGCGCGGGGTCTGCGCCGAGCAGACAGCAAACCCTCCTTGAGGCTCGCCATCTGAAATGGGTCACAAGTCGGACCAGGAGAGCTTCCGCAGCAGGGGTGGCTCTCGCATGGGAAGTATTCAAGGGGGGAGGAGGGGTCGGGATTCAGGAAAAAAAAAAATTAAGAGGCGGGGGAGGAACTGATGAAGTGGTCAGAGGGCCAAAGGGTAGACGGACTCGGAGGGTTCCCTAGAAACAAAAAAGGGGGAAGCTACCATGCCGACGTTTGCAGTGAAACTTTGTGAAAAAAGGACAAAAGGGGTGGGGGAAACAGGAACGGAGGGGGGTCCTGTCTTCGGGAGATCGGATCAGTAGAAAAAGCTGGGGGGCTCAATACAGAAACAAGTGAGATGAAAAGAGAGATATGGTAGCAAGAAAGGAGAGAGAGGAAGAGAAAGGTGAAACGGACAAATCCTTCATGGGGAACGACCTTAGCGGAGAAAGAACACGGAAATAACCGGGCAGGGAAAAAGTCGGATTAACCAATTAGTAGAAGTATTCGCGAATCCATAAGAGTTGAAAAGATGGACAAGCGCCCAGAGCATCAGGGCAACAAATCGGAAAAGTGGGAGAAAAGTTGGGAAAACTTCAAAGGGAAGCGAAACAAGAAAAAAATCAAGAACAAACAATACTCCAGAAAAAGGGAACCGAATTTGTGAAAAATCATACGCAATGGGTTGCGGCGTCAGTTCATTAACTCTTAGAAGAGGAAAGAGGCCTTCGTACCCCAAGCTAGAGTCTTTCTACTGTATGCACTTCGAGATTATCTCCTGGCGGGCAAGGTCTTGGGAGGGGAGGGAGATGAGGGATGACAAGGGGACGAAACCCGCGATTCCCGGTTCAAACAACAAGGGAGGATCGAATTATCTTCTTTTTGAAAAAACGTGGGAAATAGGGATAATAAAAGAGAGTGAAGGGCGGGTGAACTCTGCTACTCGCGTAAGGCAGACAAACAGGTCCCTAACGGGGGGGCCGGTCGGTTACACATGCCCGAGAAGGAAGGAGGAGCTGGCTGTTTTCTCGTATGACGGTGGTATCCTCTCAAGGAAGAGAACAAAAAAAGCTACAATGACAGGAAGGACCAAAAATAGCGAACTTTCGAGAAAAATGGTTGGACATAGATGAGAGAAGGAAAGGCAAACCGATCCTTTTAACGTGCCAGCCCAAAGTGAAAAGTGCGGGAAGAAGAGGGTGAAAAGGAAATCCCATAAGACGGGGAAACAAAGCCGAATTGGGGTCGGGTGGAGCTTTGTATGGCATCCACCCGTGGGAGAGGAGGCAAAGGGCGAGAAAGTGGGTGGAGGACCGAATCGTAAAGACAGCGTAAAAGAAAAGGAAAGATCCACAGCTTCGACAGCAGTCCCCAAACGAAGAAGAAAAAGCAGACAACGTCCTCGAGAAGAAGGCACCTGACAACGAGCCAAAGTGGGCGCAAAAAAAATATCGCCAACCAACGGAACCAGGGTAGTAGGCCCAATTAGTTCACTGAAATTCCATGTTAGGGCCAGGGGGGGACCCCGGGGCGAAATTGATGCCGACATTTCAAACCAAAACAAAAAAAAAAACGTCGCGTTTACGAAAAAAAGATTGTCAAAAAACAACGTCACCGCTTCCATGAGAAAAAAAGCAAAGCGTCATTGCACAACAGAAATGAGAGAGGAATAGTCCAGCAAGGCCGACGGGGATCAAACAGGACGCGAGGGAGAATCATACAACGACCCCTACTTGACGGTAACCGAGAAAAAAGGCGTTTAAGGAGGGGGAGGGAAAAAAGAAAGCCAGGCGGCTCTAATACGCACGCCGGCAAACATCAGAGGGAAGAACAGCACCAGCAAAGTAGGCCGGTGGGGGGAGGAGGGAGGGTCTTAAGCCCGAGAAAAGGAAGCAAGGTTAGAAAACTGGGGGGAAAAAGTGGGGGTGGGGGCCAGCGCCAGACAGCGCATCACTACGGGAAATTGTCCGAAGGAACGAAGCAAATGGCTGAGGGACCGCACTCACATAATCCCGCGACGCCAACAAACAGGGTTGAAAAAAGGAAAGGTCTCTTCGGACGAAAAAACAAAAAAAATAAAAATCTGAAGCCAAGGACGGTGTCATGCCATTGTTGTGGGGAGGGAAACGGGGTCACACTGCCCGAACTTCTGAGCAGCGCGAACAAGGGGAAAGGACCAAAGGAAGCAGACTACAAACTCATATGTCACTCTGGGGGCAGTAACACGATCCCACGGAATTCTGGAGGCAACACGCCCGCAAATCCGCAAGCAGGCTGGCCGCAAAACCTGCACGGGACCAAATATCAAGAAACGACCTAAACTTCAGCTCCTCCTGATCATCAGGGGGGAAGAAAAACTCACAATCGCGTGGTCGGGAGGGGGAGGGGAAAAGAGGTGCGGGTGGCCAGAAGCGTTGCACTCGGGAGATCAGGAAATTGGATGTAGATCAACATTGGATGCAAAGGGAAAAAAACCAGGATGCAAGCTAAGCCGCGGCGAATAAGTGCGTACATCTCAAGAAGGCGGGCCACCGGCCACTAGGACCCCAAAAACCAAAACGTTAGTCCTTCCTAGACTTCAAACGAGGGAATAGCGAAAAAAAGGGAGAATAAGAAACGAAGGTACGCGCCGAGAATTAAGCAATACTGGTGGTTTCTGATCGAGTGTCGACTACGCGATGTGCCGGGGGTGTTGGTGGGTGGGGGGGGGGGGGCGGCGATGCTTCAAAGGCATCCTCACGTCTTTGGTACAACAATTCTCTGACCAAATCGTCTATCAGCCTGATCATCGAGCTGCGGTGGCTGGAAAAATAAAGCCGCAGGCTTGAAGCACCTTGAACGAGCGGATGTCGGGTAGCGTCAGAGCGGGCAAAAAGCCGGACACCCCGGAGGCTAGGAGGGAGGCCTGGAGAATACCGGGAGGACTGTCTAGGATGTCCGGGTCAGCATACCTGAATTCGGGTAAAAAGGGTCAACCCGACGAAAGGGTGAAAAACAAAAAGGACATCGGACGTCCAAAACAGCAGAGCGGGGCAGACCCGAGCCAAAGGAATTGGCGGTGCTATGATGGCACAACTAACTGTCGAGGGAATGAAGGCGCATCGTCACGGGGCACGGGGAGGCGCGTTTGAAGGAGCGAGGGGAACGACGGAAAGGCCAGAGAAATCGGACAAAGAGATATATTCGCTGGTCAATATTAGATGGGAAGACGCAGAGCATGGAGGCAAAAAAAGAAAGGTGTGGGGGCAACGGCGACAAAATGCGACTGTTTGCCTGGGGAATCAGAGTTGATAAGGAAGGAGGGGGGAGAGGAATTGGGGGCCGCGGCTCACGATTTTAGAGTGACCCTCCTAAAAATCAACAAGGAAATGGGGGAGAACGCGAATTTCAATCGTCGGGTCAGGTCGGCTCGGTCTTAGAGGGAAAAAAAAAAAGAAGGGACCAAAAGGGGAAACGTCACCGGAGGGGCAATTTGAATATTCTCGCCGGAAAATGGCTGGAGTTTGGAAATAGCGCAGCAATCGAGACGTTACGAGAAAGGGGTCGAAACGGAAGTTGGCCAGGGCAGCAATGGGGAGGCCGCCGAAGAGAGAGAAGGGTCCAATTAATGCCCGCAAACTGGCCGAAATGGAGCGCGGGAATCGCAGAATCCAACACAGGAAGGGTCGGGACATGTTATAAAAAGGCTCCGATTTTATAAAAGGGCTGCGGCCAACATGGGTGACTAAAAGGCTAAACGGGGACAGACGCTGGACTTCAGAAAGCGTACGAATAATTGAAAGAGATAGAAACCTTTCTCCAGAAGTTTATCACAGGAATATGGGGGCGGAAAGGAAAGACTGACAAATCAAACGTGTCAGGGCACCGAAGACAACCTCCGATCACCTCAGAGAAAAGGCGCTACGGAGGGGGGGGGAAACATAGTTGGCGCGTCGAGTAGGAAAGACTGGGCCAGTTCGGCCTTCCGCACGCGGGCTGACCACTTGAGGCTTAAAGCTGAGAGAAAAAACAAAGAGTAGGGGAACAGAAAATATCTAGGGTAGGACAAAGACGGCCGAAAAGGCGGCACGACATCGAGTATGACGATTTGAACTAAAGCGGAAAAACTCAGTCAGTAATCAATCACTAATGTCTTCGCAACAGGGGGCGATGTTTAAACCGGCAAAGAAGGAGAGCTTGGGGCGTCTGGGGTGATACGTTAGGTGGGTACGTGGGGGAGGTGCCTGCACGCGTTGGTCCTCCCTTTGGAAGAGGAGATCCAATAACATGCGGAAGAAAGTAGGTTTAGTAGGGTATCTTTCAAGATAGAAAAACTCACGTCCGAGGGTAATTATCTATAAGGGTGAGGAAAACCTGTTGGACGCAGCAGCTAAGATAAACGACGACGAAGCAGTTATAATGTTCACGAACAGTACTGCGTCTGGGGACAATCGGGGGGGACTGCGACATCTTCAAGCGCTGAAAAGGTTGAACTCAAAGAAACAAATGACGTGCAGGAAGGGGGACATCTAATTGGCATCCCGGGGCAGGAAGGGAAAGAACAGGGAAACCTCCAAAATTTGGCGAGAGTCCCTTTCTCACCTCCATCCATTTCCTGGGGGAAACATAAAAGCAGGTGAAGGTTCACCGGTTTAAAAAGGCAGTGACAATGGGGCTAGCCTCCGGGAAAGTAACCGTGCAGATGCGGGGAATATTGGATGCGTCAAAGAAAATGAAAAGGACCGGGGGAACGGCCTAGGGCAAACAAATTGGAAACTAGGCTAACCAACCGTCCCATATGGAAGACTGAAGGTTTACCAGCCACGGTGAGCAAAAAAAAAACAAGGAGTGTAACACCGGCAGGAACCCTCTTCAAAGATCGGAGGACCAAAAAAAAAATAAAGACCAAAATGAAACAAGCGCTCCGCTGCGGAGCTACAGGTATTCCACACGAGCCGAATACACGAGAAAGAGGTGAACAGAAAACTCGCGACTCATGCGCGACCAAGTATCCAAATCTACTAAATACAATGGGCGAGGGGCCTAAAACCCGAATGAGGAATCGCTGGGGTGGGTACGCGCCGATGGTCAGTTTCTGGGGGGGCACGTGGGGGAACGTTGAACCCAACTGCAAATAAATAATAAAAAGAAGAAAAGGGGCACGAGTGACACCGTTGGCGCAACTACCGGGAAGAAAAAGAAGGGGCAAGTGGTGGAACATGGCACTTCCGGTCTTAAAGGAAAGAAACAAAATCCACTGCTGAGGGAAACAGGGGGGCTAAAAATACTGGCCGCCCGAGCTCAGGCTGACTCCGGATGAATAAAAAAAGAGCAACATCGACTTGGGGTCACCACAACCATCCTGGGGAGTCAACTGATTACTAACGAGCCTAGAAACCACAGAGGGGAGTCGATGAAAGGATGTAGAAAACTCGGATCCGAGCGATTCAGGTCAGCGTCTCAATGGTTACTAAAGATCGCAGGGAGAAAACAGGCAAGCCCTCCATGGGTGGGGGTGGTGGGCACGGGCCTCCGATGTTGTTTAACAAATGGCGCTGGCAGTCGGCCTGCGCTAAAGAAGGCAGTACGGGGGGCGGACAATTTGGTCAAACGGGGATACCGAGGCGAAAACTTTAGAACCTCACCGAGGACCGAGCTAGCAGAGGGGAAGGGTCCACATGATCCAAAAAAGAGGGTAGGGAAAGTCGGGGTCATCGTTGGAGTAAAAGATGAAGAGCGGTTCAGGACGAAAGGGTGAAGTTGCGTCACACAACAGTGGTTTTGTGAGTTTTCAGAGGGAGAAGGAGCACTAAGGCGGTTGAAAGGAGGGTGGGTGGCAATTCCATTATGTTGAAAATTGACAGGGATCCAGGGTGCCGGGAGGGTGCAAAGAAAGAGATCTCGACGCCGGGGGCCAGGACGGGGGAGGAGGGAAAGAAACAACATCAGTGGTTACAAAAAATTAGCAGACTGCAAGAATGGGGGGCTGATTTAAGGCTGTTAGTTCGGTTTATGGTTAAAAGTGTGTGATGCTCAAGGTTCGCTGTTCAAGATCGGGTACTCTGAGTTGTCAGGTGCGAAAATGAGCAAGGACGCATAAAACAGTTTCAAGACGGCAAAAAACAGAAAAAACCGGGAGATGGTAATACGTGAGAGAAGGTTAGGCAAGAGGCCAAAAAAGGGAACAGTAAATTTCAAACTTACCCTCCTCGGGCTTAGCTCAAACTAAAGAGCATCGGGGAGAGAAAGGAAGGGGGGGGGGGAAGGGAGGGGGGAAAAAGGGGGGGAGGGGAGAAAAAAGGGGCAAGAAAGGAGAGAAGGAGGGGAGGGGAGACCAAGAAAAAATTATAGACGGGGAAGCAAAAATGGAACGGCCAAGTGGAAGTAATACTTGAGACCCAGTAAAGAATCTTCCTAACTATGAAAGCTCGCGCAGTGTCGACCGCCAAAATCGCCTCAAGGGCAGGGGCTGGGGTGCTGGGC
>Ga0179593_1421130_pt1 | contig 10107 bp, 9 predicted proteins | sample CZODoug2_1_08_16_FD_185931 | JGI IMG/M metagenome (GOLD analysis project Ga0179593, IMG submission 185931) | Vadose zone soil fungal communities from Angelo Coast Range Reserve, California, USA - CZODoug2_1_08_16fungal (PacBio error correction) | ecosystem: Environmental > Terrestrial > Soil >...
TATTAGTCACTAAAAAATCGTTCACGCAAGGCAGTCGGCAGCCGCAGCACACAATAGAATCGGGCTGAAGGGGAGAAAACGGGGTGATAAAGAAGGGGAGAGAAATGAACTCGAGGGAGAGCAGGAATTCGGTACTAAATATATCTTCCCCTCCAGTATCCTCACGATGCCCAAAGAAGGAGGTGCACTGGAAAAAAAAGGGGGAAAACGACCGATGCGTGAAGTTGCCTAGGGATGGCAAGTGGTTTGATAAACACCTGACAAAATCTTCGAGCTGACAGGAAAAAGGAGGAGACGGGACAAGGAAGTCTCGAGGGAGAGAAGGGTGCAAGAAACCTGGCTTCTAAGACTAGGTCCGTTACATAAAGAAAGTCCAAAAAAACTAATACGCTCAGACGAAAGGAGAAAAATTGCAAATGAGACTCGCAGGCCTGTGCATTGCGTGCGTCAAAACATAAAAGGCAGAATTAGCTCAAGATGGAAAGGATAAAACTAGAAAAAAAGAAAAGGTACGGGTGGCCGTACGCAGAGACTGCTTCTCCTCAGAAACAGCACGCAGAGTTAACTAACTGTTTGTGGAACAGGGGGCAGGGGGAGGTGAAAAAAGAACGGGGCGTAACGCGCGTACCAGTTCGAAAAACGAATCACTAGGAGGGAGAAGAAAGGGCAGGAGGCAACTCCAATGGGCTGGGCGGTCGTTTTACTCCAACACGGGAGAATATTGGGTTCTCCCCTGACTCAACACGTATTTTTCCGTAAAAGCTTTTCCCCCCTCCCCCGCCCCAGGTTGACTTCCTCCCCTCCTTTCAACTAATTCCCCTTCCCGACTTCCGTGGAGAGAGGGGGGCGAAAAAGTGGTCGAGTAGACAGCTAACCACTACTACGCGCATAAACGCTCGCTCTCGCTGTAGCGATTGGGGGAAAAAAAGAAGGGAAAAAAAGGGGGGGGGAAAGCGAAAACGTCAAAGCGTACCACAGGGGAGCTAATCAACGATCCCACACTCTTTCTACCACACCCCCCGCGCTACACAAAGGGTGGGGACCACCCCGCCTACCCCACGAAAAGGGAGGATGGTTGCCCTCGCTGCAGACTTTAATGACAAGGGATCCAGGGAATGCCCTCGTGCGACACCGGCACCGCGGCAGATAAAATATGCGGTCCGGGCGCGCCGTGAAGAGAAAAAGAATCAGAGGGTTCGAGGAGCTGGAGGCACAAAACAAAAAGAGGTGAAAAGGGCCGATAACATGTAACCACAAGGCGGCGAAGGAAGTGGCCAGCCGGCACGCGAACACATAACGGGGGGACATTCACCGCGGCGAAGTCCAACACAGAGGAAGGGGAAATGAAACCGAGTTGACTGCTGCCAGACAAGATAAGCAACGTGAGCAAAAACGCAACAGGAAGAGCATTTTTATATTCACACGAAATAACGCTGCCCAGATAAAGAAAGACATAGGGAAGGGACCCGAAAAAAAACGGGCAGGACGAAGAGAAACCCGGGACAATAATAAAATAGAGAACAGCTGTCAGAACACGCGGCAGGAGTGTGAGGAGCCCCGACAACTTCAACGGCTGCGGTTCGAGGAGCAACGGCTGCTCTGAATAAGGACTCACCCAGGCACAGCTGCCACCCGGACGTGAACAAGGAAAACGTTGCGGGGGAACCAACTGAGCCGCCCAAATCGAAGTGTACGAACTACTGAGCACGCTTAGAATCGACCGTGAAAACCAGAAAGGGACGAAACAGGTAGGTGCCAGGCTGAGGGAGAAAACCTGCAAACGTAAGGGGAGGCGGAGCACCAGCATGAGACGGAAAAACGCCCGCCTGACTTCAGACAGCCAGTGTCAACGGAGAAAGACTGAGGGCAGCAAAGGCAAGCTGGTACGCCGTGGTACAGAGGGGTAAAAGACGGTAGCACAAGGGAAACAAAAATAAGGGGAAAGGACATGCTGGCGGACGAAACTGCTAAAACCACCTCAGTAGACTGGACCCAACCTTCCAGCAGCGGCGGGGCTGCGCGCCCTATACGCGACAACTGGGGGGGTGCACCGGGCAGGGGAGACAGGTAGGAGTGACATGGCCGTCGTCAAAGATGCACAAAAAGGGGGCGGGCGCTTATGAAAGGGGGATGATAGACGCTGGAGTGAAAAACGTCTGGGACCGCAGAAGATAAAGAAAAGGAGCCGGTTCACCCTGAAAGAATCATTACGGCCGCTAAGCTACGTCTCAGGCAAAACCGTCAGTAAGAAAAGAACGAAAAGCGGCTGTACAGGTACCAGGACGCACCGCGGGGAAGAAAAGGGGGAGACAGAGGAGGAACGCTGCTGAGAGACAGTCCAGAAAAGTGACAGGGAACCGCAGGTCAAGGAACTGGGAGCACTCATTAGCTAAGGAGAAAGTGTCGGCCCCCATACTAGCGCGCCCAGGGAAAAGGGTGCTGAAGGAAAGACACGAAAAAAAACGCAGTGCTAGCTTCGTAACTGCTAAGTAAAAAGGGAAAAATGACGAGCACGGAGGGAAAAGGAACCTTATTCAGTAGTGCTCTTCAGGTCGCGTAAATACAAGCCCCTCCGGAAGAAACGTGTCGTAATCAAAAAAGGAGATCACAAACCAACGCATCCGGGAGGAATAACTGGTAAACGAGAGGGGGTGGGAGAAAATGATGGCATAGTAAAATAGGGACTTTCACAAAAATACTCCAGCCAGCACCCATCACCGAGACCATGTGAGTATTAAGCACAAAATAAACAGACCGCACTTGCAGTTTGTTACACCGAGCAGCAAGCTCGCGAAAGGGGGATAACGTAAAAGGTCACCCGGGGCCGGGCCCACGAACAAAACGCCCCTGAAAACCAAAACCCAAACCCGCCGAAACTTCCTGAAACAGCCCTTCCGCGTTCAAAAAGGCCTACTTTGCCGTATCCTCCCTCTCACATGGCGGGGCAGGAAAAGTTCAAAAACCGTAAGCGTTGGGTCCCGCGGAAAGACAAGAACCAGCGGGGCGGGGAGGGAATTGTGAGAATAAAAGGGGCGGAATACAAAACTCGGTTGCGGGAGAGAACAGACACTCTCTTCCAAAGCGCCTACCGCGACTCAGGGTGAGTGCCGTACGGCCGAAATAAGGAAGTACGGTGACTCGGCGTCATGAGAGGAAAGCACTAACAACCGAAGCCATCATCAAAAACCGGCAGTCAGTTTGCCGAGAGTCTCGCGGCAAAAGCAAGACAACGGTAGAGACTGGAAAAAAAAAAAAAAAACGAGGACAACAATACGGACAAGAGGCAAACAAGAAAGTACCCCGGTGCACCAACAACAAATGCGCAGGTCATCTCGAACAAGGTGGGGGGAACTGGGTAATACAACTCTCTACAGGAGGCAGCTGAGCGACAGACCGCTTTAGGGACCGAGAGGCCAGAAAGATAGTAGAAGGAACAGGAAGCACGATCAAGCGGACGCTCGCTCTAGGGGGAAAATAAAAAAGAAACGAAAAACCAAAAAAGTGCTCTCAGGGTCTAAAAAGGGGGTAGTTTGATCCAGAAAGTCTAGATTGCGCTAGGTGCAAATCGCATGTCTACAGATTACAGAAAGGGCCACCAAAACGGCAACACAGCAAAAGTAACTGCCGTCCGCCTCCTGAGCCAAACAAAGCTGGGAAGTCAGAAAGAACTGGTTCGTCCAGTTGACACGGCTCCAAATGCAAAAGCGCTGACTCAGGACCCAGAAGGGGGCAACATCGGCGCAGGACTCACACAATATGTCTACGACTCAATTTCCCTTACTGCTAAGGAAAAGAAGGGGTCGGTGAACAAAACAAGACGGAAGACCCATTTCCAGCGGGTGAAAAGAGGTCGCGGGGACAGTCAAAAAAGTCTCTCGCCAGACCGTAAAAATCGAACCGGGAGGGAAAAAGAAACGAGTTCACCTGCGAAAAAAACAAGGCGTGGTAAACAAAAAGGGTCGAAAAAAAAAGGGCAGCTACGGCAAAGGTAAAAGGAATGAAGGAGGTTCACTACCAATTAAAACTCGTAGGAACGGTACGGCAATAATATGACAGAGTACTTACGAAGGGGAAATGATTCGGGGCCAAAAGGGAGTGGCGGGTGGGGGTATAAGCCTGAACGAAGTAGTTCAGAAGGTGGTTTCAAGCTGCCAGAGGCGACAGTAACGTACAGGGGGGGGGGTCGTGGCATAAAAAAAGTCCGCGCGCAGTCTAAGAACGACGGGGAAAAGTATCCAAAGCGTGTGGGTTGGAGACGACTACGAGAAATAAAAATCTGGACACTACCGTCAATTGGATAGGTCACAATGGGGAACCCCTGGTGGGTGGTTTCAATAAGAGCCCTAAAAAGAAAATTTGGAGAGAGTCGCAGGCGATTTGCTTCTCATCTCAAAAACGCGTTCAGACGTGGCAGAAGCATTATCCGAATGAACATGCAACGGGGGGGGGAAAACCATCCCCAATGCAAACCCCAGAAAAAGCCGTGCTCCGTGGAGGAAAAAAAGAAGAACAAATCGCGGAAACCGGGAAAGGGGAGCTTGGGAAAAAACCTAAAGCGTGTGCAATTCTTCCACTACTGCGTGCGTGATATCTTCCGCCTAGAGCGGTCCACAAATCTGTGAGAGCGGGAAGGGGAGGGGCAAGGAATAAAGGCAACTGGAAAAAGGCACGAACGAGGAGAACTCCAAAATCGGGGAAGATAGGCGAGGCCGGGATAAAAATCGCGTATCCAGTTACCAAAATCCCCCTCCAGGAGAGTTGGGTGAAACGAAAAAAGCAAAAAAAACGGGCAAAGGGGGTGGAAAATAAAGAAGGGAAAGACACGAAAAAGGGCGCCAAGACTGGAAGGGGGGGGGGCCACCAGATCTCCCCCATCCCAAAGCGCCAAACCGCGTTCGAAGAGAAAAAAGACCCTACGGAAAAGTGCAAGGAACAGCCGAAAAAAAAAAAAAACAGATGAGGGCAAAACGCGGTGCTTCTACCACTGATCCCCCCCCAAAAGCAAAACCAAAGCCAGTGGACCAAAAGAAAGCATACCCAAAGTGGGAAGAAAAGGGGGGCGGAAGAAAGGGAGAAGAGGGGGGTGGAAAGCAGGTGTTCAGAAGGCGTGCCCGATGATGACCGTTTCACCAGAAATCCAAAAGTGGTGGCGCGGAGGGTTAACCGGCACGGACCAGGGGAAAGGAGGGGGAAAAAGCAAAAAACAAAAAAGAAAAAAAAGGCAGAAAAGGAATTACACACCGCATCAGCTGGGAAGGAGGGGCCGCGTGCTGCCCAGATTAAAGGGAGCCCCTGGAGAAAGACCGGCCATGTCGTACAGAAAGGCAAAAAAAAAAAAAACATGGCCAAGAAAAAGGGGAGAAGAAAGAAAGGAGAAGAGAAAATAAAAAAACGGCAAAAAGGGGAAACAAAGAACGGCGTGAGCCATAACCGCCTCTTTTTCCCTCGAAAAACTTCCCCTCAAAACAGCGGGGGTGGACCACCCTCGCCACCAAAGGTTGGACGTCAAAAAAAAGAAAACGAAGGAGCCCGAACCAGGTAAGCGGGCGGAAAACAACGGGACCAGCGTCGGGGTGGGAAGGGACGCCGCAGGCCTGACGGGGGCATTCGGCCCGAACTCCTCTCCTCAAAAACAACAACAAAAAAAAAAAAAAGACGAAAAAGGGGGGAGGAGGGGAACAAGAGAAGAAGAGAAAAAGGAGCTCTTCCCGGCGCCCCCCTCCACCTGGCAAGGAGCCGTGAAAAACAGAAAAAGCGAAAGGCTGGGGGGACCAAAACGGAAATCAATGTTCTCAAACCCGTCTAACGAGGGGACTGGGGGGGGCCAACAAAAAAACAACCAAAAAAACCAAAACCCAGGTTGTTGCCCAAGCCCCCCCACCCAGGGTGGGTCCAAATTTGGTGACGCTGTAGACTGGCAGTGGTGTCGCTTCGGCTCCGGTTACACGATTCGGGACTGGTACCTCACTTCAAGGGTCCTGAAAAAACCGGAAAGTGAAGTGGCCGCCAAACTGTGGTGCCGGTTAAGTCCCTGGACTTGGGGAAAAAGGAAACTGGGCGCCCTAGGAAGGAAAACTCCCAAAACGCCGCCCGCCCTGTACACCTCCTTTCAAAATTGGGAAAAAAAAAGAGGAAAAGTCAATCTCCGCTTCGGGTACGGGGAGAAAGGCGACGTTTTAGGAGAAGAATTGACAAACGCTGGACAAACCAAAGGAGTGCCCATGTCGACGTCCCGGGGGTGGAGAAAAATAGCAGTGATCTCAAAACTGTGACTGAATGAAAATTTTGACCTGCGTTCCGTGCCAAAGCCCGAAAGGAGAAAATCGTGGAAGGGCGCACACGGTGGCTGGAAAAAGGTTTTTTCCCGTGGTCCAACACCAGGGTGGGTCTCGGGAAAAGAGGGTGGAGCTGCCCAGGACCCTCCTTCGATGCCAATGCTCAACGCACGCAGGGGGCAATCGGGAAGTAGTGCAGCACACCCGCAGGAGGAAATCCTAAAAAGATTCTTAATTCCAAGAAAAGAAAAATTGGACCGTTGACCCAGACAAGCGGTCCCTGGTTTAACTACAGATCACCAAGGACGCAGGTTTGTGGGTATGGCGTGTGCCGTGAGGGTTTGGGGCACGGGTAGATGAGTAGGGGAGAGTGGCGAGGAAGTTGGAGCTTAGTAGTGGGCGGGTGGCCGTGAAGGACGTCTGTTTGTAGGAGAGAAAAACGGAGAGGGTTGGAGACCTTCTGGGTGTCGCCTTGAGGGTGAGAGGGAGGGTGGGAAAGACGGGGGTGACCAGGGTCGTGCTGGTTCGAGGAGAGGGGTCCCTTCCTCGTGGAAAGGAGCGCAAAGTGGCCCCCGCAAAGGCATTTAAGAAACGATCGGAGACCGAGGATCGCTGGGGTTTCATGTGTTCTCCCCCCGTTGCTGTGGGGGTCCCGTGCTTACTGCCAAAAAAATAGGAGAAATTCAAAAAGATCAGCCAGGGAACTGAAGAAAACTGTGCTGGTTCAGAAACGGGGAAAACATTCAAAAAGAATTCTAGTAAAGAAACCAAAAACAAAAAAGCCTCACGTCCATAAAAACGGGGAAGATCGACGGGGGGTAGCCAAATTGTCCAGTTGTCATGGCGCGCAAAAAACGGGGGGAAGGAGGGAGGAGAAGGAAAAAGTTCGGCCCCGAGGAAAAGCCGTGGATGCAGATGCTGTGGAGTTGAGAACAAAAACCCGGAGACCTCGGGGGCACTTCTCCGGGGGGGCGGGAAGACAAAAAGGGGAGGTGATTCAGTGGGGGAAACGCAGGACGAAGTTGGCTCCCAACTTGAGCGCAACTATGCACGGTTTCCCGACCATGCTTTGTCTAAACGAGGCTGCACCTATCTGACTTGGAAATGTGGGCGTTTTGGGGTGCGTAACGTAGGCAAGGGGGAGGGGCGCCCGGAAAGTTTGCCCTAACAAACGACTCCTGGCAGTGGTGCCCTCTATGAGGGAGGGGCGTGGGTTCGGGTGGAGCTGTGGGCAGGTGCGTTAGGAAAGACTTCTCGATGGGAGTCTAAAAAAAAAAAATTGGCGAAAAAATATAACGAAATGATCGCGGAGGGGACCAGGGATTTGGGCTGGTTCGGGGGAAACGCAGGGGGGGGGTTTTGGGGAAACCTACCCAGGGGGTCCTTGTTTGCTGGGGGAAAAAAAAACTAAAACGCCCTGTACGGGGGGGGTTGATGGGAACGGGAGAAGACTCCAAGGAAAAATTCCGCCCTCACGTCAAAAAGGGTGCATCGTCTGTAAAAAACCTTGCACGCAAGGTTTGGAATAAAGGAACGGACGCGGCAAAAACTAGTACCAAAGCAGGACGGTTAGGACGAAATGACAACGAGGGTGCGATTTACAAAATGCCGGGGGCTTGCTTGGTAGGTGCTGGGACGATCAACGCAGATCTCCAAAGAGAGATCAAAGTTGTGGCCGAATGGGGCAAGAAAAACCATGAAAAGGGGGTACCGAAAGGGGAGGGTAAATCTTTTGAACCAGGTGCGGGTCCTTGGGAGATATAGCGGGAGGCACTTGCCGAAATCTTCTCTTGGACCCTTTCCACACGAAAGAAAGGTTGACCCAGGCCAGCCCGCTGACTGGGACTTGCATCGTAAATGCATAACACCCTGGCCCCAGATTGGGGTAACGAAGAGGTCTCTCCAAAGGGGGCAGGGGCGAGGGGGTTACCTTCCGGGAAAAGTGCCGCCCGCCGGCAAAAAGGAAAGGGGTTTCGCGTGTGTGGGAATCCCACGGCCAGGTCATCAACACTTAAAACCCTCACCGTGCCCCGCGGGGGAGAGGGGCGGGTTTGATGGACGGAAAACAAGGATCGGTTTAAGAAGGGTCACGGCCGTGGGGGGGGCCAAAATAGTTGGGGGCGTCGTTTTCGAATAAAAAGGAAAAACCACCAGGAAACGTGCGCACAGGGAGGCCGGTTTCAACGCGTGCAGAAGGAGCCCTCGGGGCGTCAGACGAGCGTGTCCGCCCGTGAAAAGTCGGTCGGGGCAAGGTTGAGGTCGAGGCCGGGGGGGCGGTAACAGGGGGTCCGGGGGGGGGGTGAAATCTTCGATCCATAAAGGAAAACAACGAAGAAACCGGGGGTAGTCTCAATCCAGGAAATGTTATGGGTGAAAAAAGAAGTGCTGGAAAAGAAGCGGGTCCATGCGACCGGGTGCAGGACTGGTGCGAAAAACGCCCGAGAAGTTAGGAAAAAAAGTAAATGAGTCCCGACCCCAAAGGCCATCGGAGTGTTAAAAAAAAGTGGGGCCAGCCGGATGAGTAGGAGGGTAAAAAAAAATTTTCGGAAAAAGGGGGGCCGTGTGGCAAAGTCACGAAAAACACAAGGGCAACGGCCCAACTCCCAAAAAACGACACGAAACTGGGGATTCGAAGGTTACTGGGCGGAGAGCAGCAAAAGAGGAAACCGTAAACACTCCAGGGAAAAGACCGTCCGTTATTTCGACATGAACCTGGATGCCTCGTCAAAGGAAAACTGGGGGAAAACCAGGGTGATGAAGGGGGACCTTAACTCCTCGACTGGACGGGCCATTTACTCATCCACAATAGCTCTTGGTTGGAAGAAAGGTTGCGGGACTGAGAAAAAAAAAATTACTGTCGAAGGAGCATCGCTCCCTCTAAAAAAAAAACTGACATTGACTTGTGGATCGAGTTGAATCTTGAGTGGAAGAATGCGTTCAGCCTCAAACACACCATCCATGTACCTATTGAAAGGCAGTCGTTTCCGACCTCCACGACAAAATCTGTGGGAACCCACCTGTAGCGCAGCCGAGAACTCAGCCGTCAGGGGGTGCGAAAACGAACGAGGACGGTTTTTACTAAAAAAATTTCCAGGGGGGGCCTCGCAAAAAAAAAAAAACACCAGAAGTGCTGACTACTACGCTTTGGGGGAAGGCAGGCCCAACCTCACGCCAGGGAAAGGGGTACCGGGGGAATGGAGATGTCAAACGATGGAAGATCACCGGAGTGGCTCGATAGGGAAAAAAAATAGGAACCCGTACGGCTTGGGTCCAAAAAAGAGTTGACGTCCCAAAGCCCGCGAACGGTGGTTCAGTGGTGGCAAACCCTAAGGACACAGCTCTTGGGAGGATAGGGGGGAGACCCAAGCCGGGGTTAAAAATCGCAAACCCAGGGAGACCAAAGGGCAGAGCGCGCAACCTTTAAAAAAAATGCGGAGCGAGAACTGTCGCGACTTAACGAAACATACAATCAAAGAGAAAAGAGGTTGCCGACGGCAGGAGGATGCGGACTGAAGAAGGCTAATAAGACTTTCAACAACAGCAAGCTAAACTTCCTTAAAAATGTACGCTGACTGGCGCCGAATCCGCTGCCGGGTGGATGAAAGCCTGAAACAACGCTCGCTCGGGGGGGCCGCGGTCGGGGGGGAAAATAAAAGGAAAAATGATTGGCCCAAACGCGGGGGAAAGGGTCTCCCATGGGTGGGGGGTTGCAGCCGGACAGTTTGCTTCTCACGAGGGACCATCGTGGGGTTTCACGGTAGTACAACGGGGGGCCAAGGCAACGCCTGGCAGCAGACAAGGGGGGAAAGGTTTGAAGTTGGGGGGGGCTTAA
>Ga0179593_1443955_pt1 | contig 10107 bp, 10 predicted proteins | sample CZODoug2_1_08_16_FD_185931 | JGI IMG/M metagenome (GOLD analysis project Ga0179593, IMG submission 185931) | Vadose zone soil fungal communities from Angelo Coast Range Reserve, California, USA - CZODoug2_1_08_16fungal (PacBio error correction) | ecosystem: Environmental > Terrestrial > Soil >...
AAGGCCCTGAATGCAGTAGACTTAGACCATAGAAACGCAAACACGGCGCTCTAAAAAATCAACACCAACCCAAAGGTCCCAGAATGAGCAAAAGTCACAAAACCTTAGCGCCGAAAAAGGTCACCTTAACTAAACAGAGGACGCGGATCAGAAGGAGCAGGGAGAGATTACACTGGAGAGGCCACGAGTGAAAGAGTAGCTGAGGACGTGGAAGGAATAAGTAGTGCTTGAGGCGGGGGAATGGCTGATGTTTATGTAGTCAAAATGTACACTCCTCATCAGAGCCGACGCGCAGACCAAGAAAAACATCCCGAGGGGAAAGAGACATCACACAGTGTCCAATGAGAAACGCAGGGAAAAAATATTGGCAGACAACCCTCTAAGACCCTTAAGCATATTGAAGTTGGAATGAAGAGGGGAATAAAGCGGCACATTGGTTATGAGATGGAAATAATGTGAAGACGAAAGTGTAATGAAATATAAAAAGAAGAAGGAAAACTGGCCGGTGGGGAAAAAGAAGGGAATGCAAAATCTGCAGAAGTTATAAAAATTGCTAAACCAAGTGACAACAAGAAGAAAGTACAGCAATGAAACAACGCTACCTAGTCGCCGAGCATCCGGGGATGAAACAGCCGTGGAAAAGAATCACACGACAAAAAACAGGAAAGCTTTCAAGTGGGAGTCACTCATCGCTCACCCTAATACAAAGAGAATCTTGCGGAAAAAAAAAAAAAAAAAAACAAAACAAAGAAGGATACGCCTCGCACAAGCCAGCAGACCGTAGACATACAGGCAGGAACAAGCTGAAAACGACAAAAGAAGACTCATAAAGAAATCGGCACCCAAAAAAAAAAGATCGCGAAGAACTCAAAGTCCTAACAAAATGAAGGCAGCGGGAGCCCGAAAGATGGGGGTTCCCGGCAGAGAAATCGTCTTCATCAGCTTGCGAATCGATGGGGCATCTTTCTCCGACGAAGGAGAGGGAAGGAAGCGAGCAAGGAGAAAACAAAATCCGCGAATCTCATCAAGAAAGATTTTGCAGAGAAAACCGAGAGAGGGCCCTGGGCCGGGGGGGAAAAAAAGAACTCCGTTGCCGCCGTAGGCCTGCGAAGCGTTGGAGGTGCGTTTAGCCAAGGGGGGGGGAAAGGGGGGGAGGAGGAGGGAGGAGGGGAAGGGAGACTGGTGGGGTAATCTTGTTGGTTTCTCGAATGGATATTCGAAAAGAAGTGTGCTCGAGAGACAGGATCGATAAGAGGAAACGACCATGCGGGGAAGGTGGGGGGTTGCTTGGGGGGTTGGAAGGTCAGTGCTTAAAGGGGGGGGGTGGCATGATAGGATTGGGCTTTCGAAACAGGGTAGGGGGAATCGGAAAACTTCTTCCGTGGGGTAGATATAGAGGGGGGAGTGGAGAAAGACCGGTGTTCACTTCTAGGACTTGGTAGCCATTGGTCGAAAAAGGGAAAGAAAAGAGGAAGGACACGATCCTCCCCTAATCGACACGCGATTCTGGCTATGAATTCCAGGGGGAAAATAAGAAAAAATGTTTGACGGATGAGGAGGGGAGGAAATGAAAGACAGCAGAAAGAGCGAAGAAATGGAATTAATAAAGCTTGAACAGAAGGGGGGCCAAGGAGACCGGCTCCGTGGGGGCAGATTTTGGGCCTCAAACGTAAAAAAATCATACCCTGTCAAGGTACTGAAGGCACAGACCGAAGGAAACAGGGAATGGGGTAAAGCACCTTGAGAAGGAAACCGAACGTGAACAAGATCAGACGCTTGGAGTTCCGAAGAGAGGTGACGAGGAAAGGAGTCCCTCTCGATGACCTGAAGAAGGTCAAAGAGGAGAGGCAGAGTGCTCAATAAAAAGGAAGCTACTAAGAAAAGGTGACAGTTCGTCAGGGGTGAGATGGTTCTAATCCGGTTACAACAATATCATGCAAGTTCAAAAAGAGTTCAAGAGAAGGAAGACGCAGGGTCGGGAAAACAAACGGTTGCAGACTCATGGGATCAGTGGTTCTTGATCCACAATTCCCCCAAAGATAGATGACGGTTGATCTTTGGGGAGCCAACCGGGGAAGTGTGTTGGCCAAAGCGATGCTTCATTAAGTCGTTAATGAGTTGGTCCGGGGTAAGAAAAAGAAGGGTTTTGCGAGTCAGGTGTAGATCCAAGTACCCACAATGCAATTAAAATCAACATCAGAATCGGCGCAGGGAAGGGGGAACTTCAACACCGAGAGAGGCTCGAGCGTTTCTGGCTAGAAAAAAGATAGAATTCATCCTCTTTAGCGGAGAAAGGGGGGGGGGCTTGGAGTTCATCTCGTCTTGGGAAATCGGAAGGCGACTGTTGGCGTTCATGGACAAGGAAGTGAATCGATCGTAGAAACCGAGAGTCAGGGAAAGGAAGACTGTGTAAGAAAAAGGGGACCAAGATTCCGGAAGGGGGGGTTCGTTTGGCAAAGCGCTGCTGATGAAGTACAGATGTGGAGTCAGAAACGTGGGTCCCGGTGAGTGACACGGACCGTATGGTGAGGAAGAACTACGAATTGATACTAATAAAAACAGCAACAAAAGGGGAAGGGTGAAGCAAACAGAGTCGCAAGGAGGGGCGTTTTTCTCGTGCGAAAATAAAAGAACGTGATCTGAGGAGGGGGGTAAAGAAAAAGTACGACTGCACACGGAAATTGAAGAAAGAATCATCCGTGGGGCATAGAATAAGTTAGTATACGAAGAGGGAAGGAAAGGATCGCCCGTGTAAGCCGATAAGAAAGAAGAACGGAGAGAAAGGCGCATACCAAAGCATCGAAGTGAGTCTAAGTACAAAAACCAAACCCGGGAAGTTATACAAAAGAAGGGACAGCAGGGAGGAGTGCTCCCATGTAGAGGGCAAGGCACTTACTCACAGTACAGAGAATTTCAAGACAAAAAATCGAGAAGACGCCGTACTGGTGGGGAATTGAAGATCCATGGTAGATGGATCACGAGGGTGATATATGTAGAAGGCCGTTTGGAGGGAATAGTATAAAGGGAAAGAAAGTAGGTCCGCACCAAGGACCGACAAGCGAGGCAGAAGAGTGTTACAGTCTCCACTTCCCTCAGATAGAAAAAAGGCTGTTGAGGAGAAGCACCAGAAGTAAGATCAATCAATCGGCGCTTTGAAGGAAAAACGATAAAAGCCTCTATTTAAAGCACTCTGATGAGGGGTCGCAATGATTCACAATCAGAGGCGCTAGGTTGACGAGGATTCTGTGGGGATCGCGCTCAAGGAAACAAAACGAAGAGAAAGATGAACCTAGAAACGAAACCCTGACAACGAAAAGTATATGGACGTTGTATAGAGGGCGATGGGACGAGAGAGAAAAAAGATGGGGATCTAAATAGGAAAGTCTTCGACAGCGATAGAATGAAAGGCGAAGGGGGGATTGGAGATTAAGAGGTGCTCACAGACTAGCGGGTTGGGGAGAACCTAGGAGAGGGAGGTATACTGTCCGAAAAAATAGGGGGGTGCGGCACGGAGAAAGAAAAGGAACTAAATACCCAAATTCGACCCGAAAGCCTATCTACCTCTGCGACATGATGTCCTCAAAAGGGAAACACCAGGTTAAGAAGGCAAAGGCAACGGTGTGAGCTCGTGAAAAAAAAAGCATATAAATGCCTTAAAAGGAACGTAAGTCTGACATTCAGCTCTACGGTGGGATACAGTCCCCAGGGGGGGGGGGGGTCGCGGTAAGGGTATCTATCCTCTTGTCTGTAAGCCTCAGTGGACGTCTCTGATAGAGAAAGTAGAAAACAGGAGAGGCAAAGTTCTCCGATAGCAACGAGGGCTAAGAGGTAACTAATTGGATAAAACTGAGGAGGGGGAGGAGATTTAGATCCGGGGGGGAAGTCGGGTACGCAGGTGGACAATAGAGACACTAGAAAGAAAGGTCAGCCAGCGTCAAAAAAAACGACGGTAAGCTGCGAGAGGTGACGCAGGGGAAAAAAAGTGAATGTGGAAATTGGTTCGCATGCAAATACTCGACAGCCCCAAAAGGGAACGAAAACTAAATCAAGGGAACGTACGAAAAGAAACTAAGAGCTTTGCCGCAAACGAAATTACGTCAGGAAGAGTTGAAAATGTCACATGAAGCTGAGGGAAAGAAGTGCTTTTTCTCGAATATAGTGAATATGGGATCTGGGAAAACGGTACAAAAAAGAGAGTCCTCATTCATAGAGACAAGATGGAACCGAAGCTGGCAGAGCAGAGCAAAAAAGCGTGGGACGTTTTAACGGTCAGAAGCAAACGCGAGCATGGGAGATAGGGTACAGGGGTGACTAGTCCGAGACCAAGTACGACTTGGGTATGATGCTGGAAGAGGGATAAAGGGGAAACATGGGCATATTACAGATCACGACACACCTCCGTGACAAGAAAACATTACAGAAAAAATCTAGGCGGAGACACGGTATGGGTGGCAGAAAATGCCAGTGGGAAGGCGCAATAGCGCGTATGTCTCAGTCCATGGGCGGGGAAAGAACCTACTGACAGAGTGGGGATAGGGCACGGGATCTGACACATGGACGTGTGATATGAGTAACTCGAAACTGCAATTGCAGATGTGGTGGAATAAGCCTGGCTGGCGAGAAAAGAAGATAGTAGGAGGATTACAAGCAGTATCAAAGTTGTGGGATCAAGCCCATAAGAGATGACTATTCAGGTGCGGTTTGTCTTAAGTGGGTCTGGGTGAATCTGACGGGTATCTGAAGAACTAAGGTCTTGGCCGGAGTTACTAGAAGGTTCTTGTCACCTTCAAAATAAAGGGACCGGGGGGGGCGTGATTCAGGAGGGAGAATGGGTGGTGCAGTTTGAGCCTTCACCACAAGGATAAGTCAGTAGATCTGGTCAAGAGGAGAAACGATAGATTTTGAGTACGGCAGACAAAACAGATACAGACTAACAGGAGGAAAACTCATTTAATGAATAGAGGTCTTTTGAGGGGGAGAGGAGGGAAACGATATCTATTGGATCTGGGATACACCCGAAGGGCATAAATCAAGAAGCCAACTGGTCTTGTTCCACTGAAATGATATAGGAAAACCAATACAAAAGAAAAAGAATGATAGGTAGAAACAGCAAATCAAAAGAAGGGCACAAGAAGATATTCCTTCACCAAACTCTCCTACAGACGCCCGGACCTTAACCGTCTGGTCGTCAGGCAGTAGCACACTCAAACGAGAAAGGTGATCGAAGCCTCCTTGCCCCACCCGCTCCACAAGCATCAATCACAACAAAGAGAGAAACACGGGAACCCATATAAGAGCTACCTCCTAAAGACTCAGACAAAAAGGGACAGGACCCGAAGGGGGGGGCTTCAACCGCTCACAGGGTAAAAGGAAGCGAAGCATCGGGGAGGGAAACGTCGAGGTTGTCCAACACGGAAAAAGGCCTGCGCGGAATGTTTCAAGGCACATGCGATGACAGTAAGGACGGAGTAGCAGAACGGAACTGAGTGCGGACGCGCATGGGGGAAAGAAAAGAAAGGAGAATGGTAATAATGGCAAATCCAGACCTACTAATGGAGGTAAACTATAGGAAAGGAAAATTAGAGACGATGCAGGAACAGGGAAGAGGGGAATATGGAGAAGTGAAGGAATCTATGATTTTTTATTGGGAAAGTTCGAAGGTTGGGGAGGAGGGGGTCGAAAGACATTTGCGGAGGGAGGAAGACCAAGGACGGGCACTAGGGAGAGATAGCAGGCTTCCGGCAGTGTTGCAGGAAGGAGGGGTAGATTACACGTGAAGCTTCCGTTTTTTGGAAAAAGGGGGAGATTTCACTTTGATGCTATTGGGGGGGATTTGCAGTAGCGGGTGTAGCAGGAAGGCGGAATGGGCGTTTATAAACTTCTTGGGAATTCAAATTCGAATATTTCGAAACCGCCGTTTGAAGATCAGGAGGGTCTCTTCACGAAACCCTGCGAAATTCACATCCGATACAACAGAGGGAGTCTCAAGCGGTCCAGCCAAGGAAATGAGAAGGGATAAGGGAGGCGGCGGGGTTTGGTTAAAAAAGAAACCATACCTTTCTCCAGGAAGAAGGGGGGACCTGGTGGGGTGCAGTGATTGTGCGGATTGGAGTGGGGGGGTAAAGGACACATTAAGGAGTGATCTTTTGAATCACGAAAAAAAAACCTCGAAACGGAAGCCAGCCACACATCGGGGAAATGCCACGCCCATCTGCATCCTAGGAAACTAAAAGCCTTCAACAGCTCAAAGGAGATGCCTTACTACGACCATCGCGGCCTCGTCGGGGTAAAGGGGGGGGGACAAGTTCGGCTGAGAGAAACGCCTGTGGCTCAGTGAGGACCGGGGGTGTGGGGGGGAGGGGAGGAAAGGAGGGAAGCGAAAAGCCGGCGGACAGGGGGGTGCGGGGAATAAAAGAAAAACTCCAACCGAGAGTAAACAGGGAAAGAGAGGGCCTACAAGAGGCAAATAGCATTCTTCCTCAGAAAAGGCGAAGAGACTCCTCTCATACCACCCAATTAAAGAATGCGAAAGGGGACAAAAAAATTAGAACGAATCGGAAACACCTGAAAACAAAAATGAAGCGGAATGGAAGAAGCATCTAACTCAAGAGACTTTCATTCAGAGGTTTCAAGAGGAGAGAAAAAGTGGCCCAGTGAATGGATACAGGGGGGGATCTTATCTTTTATTCTTAATCTGATGGTGATTCAATAATGAATCACGAAAATCATAAGTTGGTCCGCCACGCGCCAACACTCTAACAACACAACCCTCAATAACACTGCCCAAAAAAGGGGAAAAGTGATTCGAAGGCGAACAGAGTTGCAGCAAAAACAAAGACAAAGAGGTTTGAAAGCAGGAAGGTTATGAATGTGAAGAAGGTACTCGAAATGTTTCGAGGAAGAAGACAACGCACGAAAAGAGAAAACGGCGTGATGAGGAAAATATAAGGCATAAGAGAGAAAGTTAAAACTACGCCCGTAAGAGACGGAAAAATAAAAAGACAGAAAACCCCTAATACGTTCATCATCACGAAAGATCGAAAACGAAAAAAAACGGAAGACTTGAAGGGGTTGCCTCAAGAGTAGTCACCTCCCAAGAAAAGAAAAAAACTTAGATAAGAAGGAAAGACCAGTACCCGTCGGACTCAGCGCCCCCTGCTGCGAAGAAAAAAACTACGTCCGCCTAAAAAAAAAAAAGGCCGGATAAGAATTCTAAGCAGGCTACGACCGTCCGGAGCCCGCAATGAGGGGGGCAGTTCATAGCCTCGTCTTCATCTCACTCAGTCAGGAGGATGGCATTCGTCATCTCCTTCTTCAGAAGGGAAGACAGGAGAACTTCAACCGCAGGAGGAAATGACTCCTGACTTTTGGGGTCTGATTACATCGCAGGCCTTGCCGGGAAACGACGGACCCTGGAACGCCGAGGAGAATGCAGGCGTGCGGGCGTGTTAAAAATTAATTGGGGGAAGTAGGAGGAGGGGAGGTCGGGCGGTGGTGAAATATTTCTTGAGGATGGGGAAGGGATTCGTAATGGACATACAGGGGAGATCGTCCAGGGCGTACCATGAGTAGGGGGGAGGGGTGATTGGGGGAGTTTGAAGGATCGAGGGCTTGAGGTTGGGCTGGTCGGTGTGCTTGAGAAAATGGGAGGGGGGTCAAAGCTTCTGGTTTTCCCCGAGAGCGGAGGATGGGAGAAAGCAGTTTTGTTGGGAGTAAAAGGGGAAAGACAAAGAAGACAATAGATCGGACGAGAACTCCAATATGAGAACGCATCTGGATATGCAGTCGGGTTTCCTCAAACTGTTTGCGGAAGAAGGGGGAGGCGTAGAAAAGCATCGTCCTGATGAATAGAGGAAAGCGCTAAGTAACCGAACCGTGGGGAACGGCCCTAAAGGGAAAAACCATTCAGCTGACGTACTAAAGAAACCGGTCAAGTGACTGAGGGTTCAAATTAAGACCCCGCCTTGAGAATCGAGGCGTGCAGATATCAATAGGAGGACCCTCAAAGAGACATTTCCGTCACCATCATCAGTAGAGCTAGAAGGAGCTGACAGAAAGAGATCCGGGCCTGGGAGGATTGCAGAAGAAAAAGGGACAAAAGTCAAGGGAAAAGCGAGTTCATATCAAGGCCAATCGTCTCCACCAAAGTAAAAGGGAAGAAGCGTAAGGGGATGGTGAACACCCCAATATCCCCCAGGAATAGAGCAGCGAAAGGGCATGTGGCCAACGAATGCTCTCTCGTGTAGGGAAAAGGGGGTAGTTGGTCCGGAGGGGGGGGGGCGAAAAGACTGGAATAGCCCTTGAAACCACGAGAAAAAAAAAAAAAAAGGAAGTCCAAGACAGAAAGGGGGGGGAAAGGAGTGGGCCTAGTCAACAGACCAGACTCACAAATCTTCCCGGCTGCGTGTCTGAGAGAAAAACAAATGCAGCCGCGGAGAGAGGATAACCGGGTTGGGCAGACGTTAGTTCAATCTCTAGGGGGGAATAAAATCTTACTTCTCGGGTTAGTCATAAAAAAATAAAATCTGAGTAAAAAAAAGAGGTCCATGACGATTAATCTGTTACAGAGGGGGGCAAAAGACCGTGACCTGTGTAAAACTGGACGAGGAAGGGGGCCGAGAAAATTGGGTCGGGGGGAGGAGGGAAAGGGAGAGGAGGGCGAACTCCTGAAGCAACCAGACACTTGAAACGAGGAAAAAAGCAGAAGCTGAAGAGGTTGCTGAGCTAGGGGAGCTGATTAGTCCGGGGGAAACAAGGAATATGAAGGCAAAAATAAGATAGAGCTCCTAAAGTTGAAACGTAGAATTTCCAATCAGACTTGGGAAAAGGGAAACCTAATACGTCTTAAGACCGAAAAGGGGAGTCGATTTATATAAAAGAGACACAAACCAAGGGGAAAGTCCGACAGATGAGCGTACATGTCCAGAAAAAAATAAAAATTCGGCATCATTCGCTCAGAGATTCAAAAGAAAAGTGAATCGAGAAGCGTGCCGTAATGGGGGAAGTAGTATCGGAGTATAAAAGAGGAGGGTAGACAGGGTCGGACAATGTAAAAGGAAGTCAAAACATCTGAGAAGAAACATTGCAACTTCCCTTAGGAAACCTTAGGATGTGAGCCACCTCACTTACGAGAACTGAAAAGGGAGGAGCTAAACCGGTACTCAAGGAAGACGGCTATTTGGGAGCCGGAGTATGTCGTCCAAGAAAAGAGAAAGCCAAATAGGGCAGACTAGGGGGGGAAGGAATACCTGTGGGAAAAAAAACAAAACAAATAGGAAAGGAAAGAGAGAGATCCCCAAAAAATATCCTAAACCCTAGCAGAGGTGAAAAAATGGGGGGGCGGGAATCTCTTGGGCGATTGTAGAGAACAGAGAAGGCTACGAGTAGAAAGGGGTCAAAGCGAATAAGGGGAATTGGTAAGGTATTAGGGGGGCTCAAACAGGTGGGTACCTATGAGTTGGATGAAATGAACACTTAATATTGTGTGTGGACACACAGAAAGAGACAAGGACGACCACAAAAGGAAAAGCAAACCCTATCTAAAAGCTCGACAGAGGAAACCTGGAAGACAGAAGAAAAAAAAAATGTCGAAACCAAAGAAGGAAGGGGAGGGTCTTTGAGCAAGCAAGGCCTAATAGAGACTATGGTAGCACCAAGATTCCCGTCTACAGTCACTCTCTTTTTTAGAAAAAGTTCCCTGGTGTTGGGGGGCTCGGGGGGACTAAATCGATCCTCTTGGGGAGGGCGCCTTGAATTAGACGTGGAGGGAGTAGAGGGTCCAGGAAAAAAAGAAAATGCCATGCTGCCAACGGGGGGGGGAGAGCGTCAATATGCACGGATGAGGGGGGGGAATGCATCTCCTGTGGGGGACTTCAAAAAGACGAAGCAGCGAGAAAATAAAAAAAAGAAAAAGCTGCGAGGATTGTGAAGACAGGGAAAAAGAATGGTTGCTTTTAAGGAATTGCGCCCTATTAATAAAAAAACTTAAACCGACCACAGGATAAGCACCGTATAGGGAAGATATTCTAGAGAGGTGGCCAAAACTTCAGACGGAATCTTGCCAAGAGTAGGTTGCAAAATAACGGAAAATTGGGAAAAAAATCGCGT
>Ga0179593_1484919_pt1 | contig 10107 bp, 14 predicted proteins | sample CZODoug2_1_08_16_FD_185931 | JGI IMG/M metagenome (GOLD analysis project Ga0179593, IMG submission 185931) | Vadose zone soil fungal communities from Angelo Coast Range Reserve, California, USA - CZODoug2_1_08_16fungal (PacBio error correction) | ecosystem: Environmental > Terrestrial > Soil >...
TTTGAAGTAAGACTCAATTGAGGTTTGGGGTGGGGGGAGGAGGAGACCATGAAAACAAAATGGAGAAGACACTTCCTAGAATCAGAAGGGGACTGGGCATGAAAAGAGAAGAAAAAGAAGCCAAGTTTATAAAAGGGGAGGAGGGGACTCAAAAAAGGAAAGCGGAGACCAATAATTACTATTCTTCGACCGCGAGAAAAAAAGGTGTTTGGCAGGAAGATAATGGTGAATAGATCTAACAAGTATAGACCGAAAATGGAGGAAAGAAAGGAAAAAACGGGAGGAGAGGAGAGATAGTTTTGTTAAAAAGGGAAATGCAGACCCGTATCCAAAACATTGATCGATAGCTATGTATTAAAAATGAGCGGCCGGGTAACTCTGTAAAGCGGCCTCTTTGTCCTTCGCTAAGAGGGGAGGGCGCAAGAGGGTTAATGAGGGGTCACGGGGGGGAGAACGAAAAATTCAGGCATGCTGAGTCCATTTCACGCAATAAATGAGGCGGTTGGGTGCAAACAGTTGCGGTGCCGACCTAATTCCCCGAACGAAAGGGACACTGCAGGGTTAGGCGGGGAACAGCCTTTGGGCCCGGGGGCGAAAATGCTTGAAGCTAAGGAAGACAAGAAGGGAAAAGCCTCTGTCGAAATTCAAGAGGGAACAATCGAATTCGTCCATGAAGGACCTCGGCCCAAGGGCCGACGCGGGCATGAACCTTCTGAAGATGGACGGGGGCCTTGAAGAAAAAAGGAAATCAAAGGGAGGGGGAAGAACGAGAAGCGCACAGAAAGGAGGAAAGTGGGAGCCCACAACTCTCTCTTTAATATAAACCTTCCGAGGCGAGCAGACGGTAAGGTGAATGGCCCTGGATTTGCAAAAAAAAAGTAAAACATTTTTGAATTCACCAAAATCCAAATTAGAAAAAAGGAGGGAAGGGGAGGGGAAGGCTAACAACAGAGGGGGGGGGAAAGGAATTGAAGGGGGGCGCCTGGTTCACAGTCGAATCGTTGGACCAGGCCTTATTGGAAACGGTTGACAACACCAGCAACAGGGGAAGTTTGGGAATCGGCTTGGCCTTCATGCCAAAAAAGGCCAAAAAGGGAGACGAAAAGGGGAAGGTTCAAGGGAAGAAGTGTACGCTGTTTCTGCTCGCTGGCCTTAAATGAAGCCGCCAAACTTCTTCTGCGATTGAAAACTAAAAAGAAAAAGGATGGACAAGACGGGGGGGAAGGGCGTTCTTCTGGGACGAACAAAGGGGCAGAGGGAGAAATTCTCGCGTTTTAGGACCTCACTCAAAGAAGGAGGGGACTGGGACAGTCAGACTACCGTTTTCTGGGATCATACTCAGCCAATCTCGGCCGTCAAATTGCAGCTAAATTTGTTACGGTCGGGGAAGAAAACACAAAACTACGTCGGGCCTCGAAACAATAGCGACCCGCATCGGGTGGGGACAAGCCGCGGGATCATTTCGGGAAGTACAGATTTGTTAGATAAAAAGGAAATGGGAAAAGGGGAAAAAAGAGCAAGGAAGAGTGGACGCGTCAGGTATTCGCAGCTTCAATAAAAGGAAACAAAGCGTGCCGCGCGAAGGCAAGATATGCAGGACGTATTCGTATTGAGGGGTTGCTTTAGATCAGAGAAGGGCGATGCGGGGAAAAAGCAATGGGGGGAAAGGAAAAAGGGGGAGGATGACGTGCCGAATCTCTTCTACCTGGCTGCGTCGCGGCGCAAGGCGTCCCAAGCGTGGCCGAGGACGGGAGGGGGACCAAACATTTATGACTTAGACAACTGCAGGGGAACAAGGTGTAAAGAAAACGCACAGCCTTCAGCCTATCTCAACGAGTGGCAAGGTTCGGTTAAATCGAAAGGGTTTTCAAGCGTTTCAAAAAAGGAAAGGGGACACGGGGAAGAGAAAAAATGGAGGAAGGGAAAAAAGGCATGCAAAAAAAAAGACGAGGGTTGGTGAAAGCAGCGAGCCAGACAGGGAGCGAGGGTAAAGAAGCATCGTGGCTCTGGGAAAGTTGGGGGGGGGGGGGGCAGTGGGGGGGGGGGGGGTCAACTTAAATTTAAGTTCAAAAAGGCAATTATATAAGACCTGAACGGAAACAGCCAACCATAGATTCTTCAAGCCTCGAATAGCATGTCTAAGAAAAAACAGAAGAAGGTGAAGGAGGGAGGGTAAGCAAGGCTCATAAAAAGAGAAAGAGGTGTTCCCCAGAGACGGAAGGGCTCAAGAACAAAAAGGATTCTGTCTTTTTTTGAAAGGAAGCGCGCTATGGGAGAGGGTTAAGTTCCAAAAAGAAAGCGGCCAGCTTGAGTCGAACTCAAACCCCAAAAAAAAGGGGAGGAGGGTTGGTGAAGGGGGTAAAGAAAGAAAAAAGAGCAAAACCGTTCTGAAAAAAGAAAGGAATCGGGACAATCTTTAAACCCTTACGTCTCGGTCCATACGATAACGCAGGGTACGGTAAGGACCTCTAAAAGCACCGCAAACCACTCGGACCCAGGGATGGGCAGGGGGTCAATGCTAGGGGGAGACGACAACTTCGAAGAAACCGGAGAGGAAGGGGGGACGTGAGTTGAAGGGAGTAGAAGAGGGAAAGGAAAAAGCTGAACTGAAAAATCGTCACAACCAAGCCTTTTCGTTTGGGGGATCGGTCGGTACTCCTCGACGAACTGGATGCTCACCAGCTGGAAAGCTGCCAGTTTGGATGTTGTCCAACCTCGATAGGGAAGAAGCCTGCAGGGAGAAAACAAATAACGGAACTGGACTTGTCCAACTGGCGTGAAACCGAAACGTGGAACTCGTGGAGATGGCTTGAAGGGCTGTGGCTTCTTTCAACCGCCATAAACAGCTGGGGGGGAAAGGAATGTAAAGAAAAGGGGTAGTAAGAAGGAACTATTCCGAGGGATTCGGACCGGGGGAGACCGTAACCGGCTGGATGCCGATATCCAGTCCACGTCTAATATCAAAGGAGGAAAAAAGGCTGGGGGGGAGAAAGGGCCGCCTCTACAAACCCACAGAGCTTATACAAATTCCATCCGATACGGAGGCAGAATCCCGTCTGATTGTTACTAATTAGGGGGAGGAAAAGCCAGGCAGGATAAAAAGAGGGATCAAATGAACCCCCCTCTCCTCTCCGGACCAAGGACGCGACTATAAATCTTCCCAAACGATAAAGGAAGAGGAAAAAATGGGGGGGGTGGGGGGGTCGAAAGGATCTTGCTGCCTCCGTAGTTCAGGCCAAGCTGACTCTTAAGTTACGTAATCTGGGCGAAAAATGGTGAAAAGAAGGAGAGACAGCGGAGGGGAGGGGGGGGAACGTTCCATACCGTTATCAATCCGCACTTTGCGCAACCGGCATAAAACCTGCGGCCTGCGATCTGTAGTGGGAGTCAAAAAAAAGAAAAGGGGAAACCTCGAGAGAAAGAGTGAAGGGGGGAGTTAACGTCTTAAATCAAGCCGAGCGTGAGGAAGCAGTTGGAACTCGGGGGGCAGAAAAGGGAATGCAGAGCAGAGTGTGAAGAAGGGACTAGCGGGGGAAAAAGGCCGCGAACAAGAAAAGGGAATTCTTTGGTTGTCAACCGGCCGGAACCATTGTACCTTCTTTATCAGGAACAAACTGTGCAAAAGTCAAAGGGAAAGGGGGAAGTAAGAACATTCTCAAAAAGAAGGGGGGATTAGCTCAAAATTCTTCCGCGACCGATTTTGGTTGGGCCAAAAATATCTACGTGTGTTGTAAAAGAAAGGTAAGGAACGTGTCTGGCATCTGGATTGGGGTAAGAAGGATTGACAATCGGGGGGAAAGTTCAAGAGGACAGGCAAGGGCAGGAGGGAAAGGCAATCTACCAAAGGGGGTTCTTCACTCACTTCGTACGACCATGAGAAAAGTAGCGAGCAAACTGCTTCCGCGTCGTAAAACTGTGTCTATTTGTGCCGTTCTAGATTGCCAGGGGGGAAGGGAAAGCGATAGGGGAAAAAAAAAAAAAAACACGAGCTTAATAGGCTTGGCGGAAAGGAGCGGCTTCACACCTGCGGGACAAATGAGTTTAAAAAGGGGAAAAAAAAAGGAAACGGGAGGGGGGAAGGTCTAAAGGGAACGTAGCTTGAAGGTCTTCCCAGCTAAATGTTTAACCTGACAAATACTTGAAGGGTAAATGTTTGTTCACTGGCAGCCGCGACTCCTCCCGAAGCCCAAGGAGGGGATCCTCAAGATAAAAAAAGAGGGAAGTCAAGACTAGGGAAATGCCCGCTCATTTCAATACAAATTAGCTATCGATAAAGGGGAACACAAAAAGAAAACATTACTTGAGGAAGGAAGGAAGACAAGCGTTGGGCGGAGGGGGGAAGGGGGGAGGGCAAAAAACTTTGAAAATGTTTAACTTTCGACTATTCCAAATATCCTAAGAGCTAAACAACCTTGTTTCAGAGAGGGCACGCCCTTTATCTTTAAGATGCGGGTGGGGTCTCTGGAAAAGTGGCAAAAAATTGTCGGGAAATAACAGGAAGGTTTCGGATAACAAAAGTGCTGGGGAAAACTAGGCCTGGTTCTGGCACCATGCTGGTGGGAAAGGGACGGGGGGGGAGGCGGGGAGGAAGGGGAGAAGACAATGTTTGCTCCTTGGGAGGAGAAGTCTTAAATAACCAAAATGCGAGGTAGAAAGGGAGTGGAGGAAAAGAAGAAGAAAAGCGAAGCATCAAAACAAAAATGCAAAGAACTTTTCTTTGTCTTTGCGAAGGTGCTTACGGCAAATCGTCGAGGGGGGTTTTCACGGTTCAAGTAAAAAAAAAATGGGGAAGAGGGGAACGGGGAAGAAAAAGTAGAGATCCGAGCCTGGCAGATATAGAACCCTGTCCGTCTTCAGATAAGCACTTTTGTATACGACTGCTGTTGATCAGACTCAATGCCTTCTACCTGGGAGAAAAAGTAATCGACCCGATAGTAAGTTAGGATCTTAGGGGGGGGGGAGGGGGAAGGATCGATAAAAAGTAAAAAGAAAGGGAAGGACAGGGAACCAAAGGATTAAAATTGGAGTAACAAAAGGTCAAAACGCATTAGCGAGAGGGAGAAAGTGTAGGCCATGAGCGCGGGGGAGCAATCGGAAAGGACATCAATATCTTCGAAAAAGAGTTACGGAAGGGCAGCAAAAGAGAAGGAAGGGAGGGCGCAGAGAAAAGAAATAGGATGAATAGGGGAAAATGAAACCCCCCTTCTTCAGGTTGCAACAGTTAGAACGGTGACCGGACCTGGGAAATGCAGGCCGCCGCTTCAAATTGAGGGGGTAGAGAGGGGGGGCAACAGTGGCAGCGGGGGAAGGGCGGAAGGGGAGAAAAAAAAGGGTCCGAAAAAGAATATCTGATCTCAGGAGAGAAATCTCGAATTCGGGATACCACAGCACTACTAAAAAAAGGGAAAAAAACCGCGCCCCAAAAAAAACGAAAAAAAAAAAAACAACCCCAAAAAAAGACAGGGAAGTGGGGGGGGGGGAAAAAGAAAAGTTTCAGGAATGGGGGGGTCAGGTTGCCTGTGTCCGCACACTGGTTCGGTGCGGCGGGCCTCGGCCGCACACTTCTCGCAGACACGTGCAAAAACCGGAGATTAAACAGGACAAAGAGAAAGACAAAAAAAAAACAAAAACTTTTGGCATGGACCCAGGATTTGGACAAACACGGAGAGGTTAGATATCAGGGGCGCTTGACAAAAAAGACAGCAGCTGGAAAAAAAAGTGGGGGGAGTGGCAGGGAGACGGCTTTGATTAAGAATTTGGATTTAGTAAAGAATCGTTGGGACATGCTTATTAGGGTGACACACCAGCCAACACATGGATGGGGAGTTTCTGCTGAACGAGGTTCAGCCCACGCAAGTGGGAAAGGGGGACCCAGAGGGAGTCTGTCCGGAAGGGGGGAAAAAAACACGACCTATTGAAAAATAGGTCCAGGGAAGGGCGTGCCTCCTTACCTTGAAGCCCAGAAAGGGACGACAAAGGGGGTATTCTGATGATCAAGGCAAAAAAGAAGGATCGGAAAAAAAAGGAACAGGTTCGTGACGGTGCGGAAAAGGGAACTTTCAGACTGCGCTCGGATGGAGGGACGAAAAGCCGCTGTCGGGAGGGGAATTACGCACCTGTTTTCAAAAAAGAAGAAAATCCAAAGAAAGGCCAGCAGTCAAGAAGGAGTGACGCCGTCGGTCCCAATCCTCCACAACTACCGTGCGTATTCCAATAAATCATCGGGGGGGAAATCAAGGGGCATGCGAAGAAAAGAATGGTCGGCGGAGGAAAAAAACCGCGCTGTCCTGGTTCTGCCGTTATCAAGCGCCTTACGCTTAAGGGGCAATCGGCCTCAAAAAATAAAAATGCGGGGGGGAAGGAAAGGGAACGATAGGAAGAAGGGTAGGGATGTAAGTTGGGGGTCGCGTCAAGCTGGTTGTCGAGGCGCGGTGAGGGAGCCACCGACAAGACCTTTTGGTTGTAAGGGGAGGAAAAAGAGGCGTATAGAGGGGAGAGAATGAAAAGCTCAAGAGATCCACCGGACCCTATAGAGTCTAATCTGAAAGCGTAACAGTTCCACAAAAAAACGGTCGGGAAAAGCGGAAAGGGTCAAGCCTAGACTGTCCGGAGCGCCGTTTTGACCCGCAATGGCGTTCGCGGTCAGGTTGGACGGGTCGAAAGAGATGAAAAACCGGAAGAAAAGAAAAAACTGCAGAGGGAAAAAAGAGTAGAGAATCAAGGAAAGCTAACCTCGGTCACCAACTTCATGGGGTCAAACCGGAATGGTGGGGACGATAAGTGTACATAGGTTCCAAGGGCATCAGAACCCTGAAATTACAATATTGTATAATCGTAACGAGCATGGGGAAAAAAAGCGGAACGCGGGTGAAAAGGAGGGGGAAGGGAACCAAGAAGAATAAGAAATGTCCGTAGGAGTATGGGTCCCGCGCAGGCCCAGACAGACTAAAAGGGGTTCATGAGTTTGGAAGGACCGGCGTGATCGAAAAGTGGGGGATATTACTTCTTTAAGAAGAAGGGAGGAAAAGGGAAGAGGAGGTGGGGGAGAGAAGGAAATCCGTTCCTTCCACAATCGCTCCGGAAACCGCCTCCTTTCTTGGGGGGCGCCCGTAAATCGGCTACTGGGGTAAAGACCGAGAGAAGATTGACACTTAGGAGAGGGGAAGGAGAAACACCCAGGAAAGAGAAAGGATGGGCTGTTAAAAAAGGGGAGAGGGAGAAAATCCAGGTATTGATACACCTGAGAATTGGCTGGCGGGATGTAAGGGCCGTAGATAATTGCCCGGACAACTGAACTGGAATCGTTCTGTCCTTTGAGCAAAGGATGGTTGGGGAGGGAAAAATTTTTGTTGGGGAGGGGAACTTCCCTCGAGACCCAAATGGATGCTACGCCGGCTTTACCGTGCGTGTTGCAAGGGGTACCAAGAAAGAAAAGGACGTGGGAAAGAGGAAATGAGCCAACAAGGGCAATCACCCTTTTAAACGGCCGATGGACCGAAAAGTGAAACTCGTGAGATAGGCTTGATAGGGTTAAACTGGGGTAAACCTGAGGGGAAAAAGGGGGGGGGAAGAGGACCTGGAAGGGGAGAAAAGGGGGATGGCGGAAAATGATCTCCATCTCTCGCCTTGCGCCGCGACCGTAAAAGATGCCGTATAAACTAAGGTAAAAGAACTCATCCCGCAAAAAGACAGGCACTTCAAGAGAGGGAAAAAAACGCAGAAAAAAAAGAAAGATTGCACTAACACTTAAATCCGACTACGGGGCATTCGGAAAGGGCGGCGCGGCACGACTTTTTCTCGGTCTCGCTCCGAGGTCTAAATAATAACGAAGGGGGAAGAAAGAACAGACTGCCAGTCGACGGCCCGCCCAGGAGCGTATCACGAAATGATCAACGCGGTGGACCAAGGTTCAGGGGGGGGGGGGGGGTCACAATGCCGAAGGTTTGGTATACCGCCTTGAAGGGTTCAAGCCAGCAAGAAAGCTGGAATTGGGACGGCCGAGGAAGGTCTTATACAGTTAGTTCGCAAAAAAAACGTCCCTGAGAGGGGCAAAAGATCCGGAATTCACTTCGCTTCATCTAGACAGCTGATTTGCGGCCAACGAAGAACCTTGGAGGGACTGGGGGAAGGGGAAAGTGGAGGGTGTGAGGGATGGGCGGGAAACCTAACTAAAACGAACCGTCCGCGCAAGAGGATTCTTAGTATTACCTTCTGTCATAAGTGGAATTGAAAGGGGGGAAGTCAAGCGAGGAAAGAAAAAGAACGGTAGTGACGGAATAGTCTCTCCCCTCCTGTGTCAACCTAGCATGGGTCCCAACGAATTAGGGGAAATTCTGGGTAAAAGAGAAAATGAAGGGCATCAAAGACCATGGGCTCTAATCGAGAAATTGGGGGGTCCTGATAAGAAAGGGAGAAAGACCTTGAGGAGGAAGGGGGGGGGGTGTGTCTTCTTAACATATCTGAAATTTGGGTCAATCCTTTTCCTCCTCGTCGCGCATCAAAATGGTGGGTATAGGGCTTGACAAGAAGGGGGCCGGGGAAGAGAGTAGAAGGTCGCGGAAAAAAAAAAAAAAAAAAAAGGGGAAAAGGGGGGGGGGTCGGGGAAGAAGGGGGGTCCAAAAAGTCAGCAATGCGGCTCTCAAACGCTTCAAAAAGAATGGGCGAGTTGTCTCTAACGATTCATATAATCCGAAAAAAATCCTAGAAGGGAGGGGGAAACGTGAGAGGGGAAAAAGGCGGGGGAAGGCTGGGGGAAAGACTCTTTAAACCGAAAAGTGGCTACGGCAATCCGGGGATGAAAGGTCGGCAACCGCTAACGCGTTCCTAATTCATGGTAAGGTGGCAGAAGAAAGGAGAAATAAAAGGGAAAGAAAACTAAAGGGGAATAGACAGAGACTTCAAATAGACACCATTCAGCTGCAGACGAGTGTAACGCCAGCGCAATGTTTTCTACACAATCTGGAGGCAGCTGAGGGCGGCCCGGAAGCTCAGAAAAGAAAGAAAACTAGAGCTAGAGAAGAAGGGGGAGGCTTGGCAACTGAGATTCGCTGCGGGGAAGGTAGATACAAATATGGATCCAAAAATTATATCTAAGGAACTAAACAACCGGGTGGGGCTAGCGTGCGAAGAATGGATTCCTTTCTGGGGGGGGTAGTTCATGGAAGAGAGAAAATCAGGGAGAAACAAAGTGCGTTAGTAGACTTTGTTTATCATGAGAGGATAGAAAATGACTTTCGCTGTCCTAAGGAAAAAAACGGGGAGAGGGCGGGGAACTTTGAAAAGCAAAAAAACCGAGATTTGCAGAAGAATTGTTTTTGTTAAGAAACAAACACTTCAATCCAATCAACATCACCAGATTTTAGGGAGGGGGGAGGGGGAAAAAAAAAACAAGAAGGGGGATATGGGCAAAATCGGGAGGGGGGGGGGAGTTTTTTGGTTTAAGAAGAACATTGCTCGAGGAAGACAAAAGGTGCGAGGAATGCACCTCAGGGAGACGCGAAAAAAAGGGAACGGGGGGGGGGGGGGGGGGGGGGGGGGGGGGGTGGAAAAAAGGGTTGGGGGTATATAGAACCAGGAGGCCGAGCCAGATACCGCACTGTGGGTCTCCGAGGCTGGGCTTTCTAAAACTTGGGTGGGGGGGGGGGGAGAGAAACTGAAAAAAAAGAAAAGAAAAGAAGGCGAAAACCCGCGAGAAAAAAAAAAAGGGTTGAGGCTCCTTTCAATCAAGGGGTTCGATAACAGGGCAAAATCAAATTCGGGCAAGAAGCCAAACGTATCACAAACCAAATTATAAAAGGGGGGGGGAAAAAAAAAGAAAAACAAAAAAAAAACAAAAACCGCTTATAATGGGGATTAACGAATAGTGAGAACGTGGGGGGGGCGACTCGCAGGGGAAGGAAAAGAGAAGGTTCTTCATCTTGAGTTAGCCAGAAAAGGCCATTGGGGTGGGAAGGGAGGTAGAGCTGAAAAGGGGAGAATGGACCTCGGGTAGCAGTCTTTCTCTCGGTCCACTGGATTATGGCCCAAATGACAATTAACTAGTTCAACAGTTAGAAACTGGGAAAGGAACGAAGGAAGGGATCAAACTTGCCCGAATTTGTAATCTTA
>Ga0179593_1522454_pt1 | contig 10107 bp, 10 predicted proteins | sample CZODoug2_1_08_16_FD_185931 | JGI IMG/M metagenome (GOLD analysis project Ga0179593, IMG submission 185931) | Vadose zone soil fungal communities from Angelo Coast Range Reserve, California, USA - CZODoug2_1_08_16fungal (PacBio error correction) | ecosystem: Environmental > Terrestrial > Soil >...
TTCAGGTATCTCCCGCCATGAGCGGGCAGGGTGTGGGAAAGAGTCTAAGTTGTTTCTGCGGGATCGGAGGAAGGTCTCCGCTCCATGTCCTTCGGGAGTCTATCACTAAAGTCCTGCTGGGCCTCCTCTAGGGAAGGGGAATCGTGCTCATTCTCCGGACATCCGTTAAGACGAAAAGGGGGGGGGAAGAATCATTTTGCCGGCTGACAAAGTGCGAGAAAGTTGGAAGAGGCTCCGGCCGCCTTAAAAAAATGAAAGATAAAGGACTATAAGAAAAGACTACCTGGGAAGAACAGAAGCGGCAATATTTCCATCCTTTACAATTTCCGCCAGGGAGGAAGAGAAGGGACCTGACATCGGAGATTTCTATCGGGAGGGACGCGCGAAGGAAATGAGGAGAAACGAGGGTGCCAGGGGAAATTAATGGGGGGACATTAAGACTCACCATGCCGGCGGAGCATGTTTGTTGCGGGACGACATTACGGAGAGAACACGGCCATCTGCTCCCCTGATCAATATGGAAACAGGTCACAGCGAAAGGGGAGAAAAGGTCCCAGGCAGAGGGAGGGGAAAAATAACAGCAACTCAGCGAGGTGAATACTTGCACATGTTCTCGAAACCTTAACCGCAAGAAGAGACTGTCTAAACTACTCGCCTTGGTGAGGCCGGCAAGAGGATAAGATAACAAGGAGAAAACTATATTCGGCCTAGAAGGTATGAGCCATAAAAAAAAACTACATCCATGCACTGTAGGAGGGAAGAAGGGTAACATATAGTCACACCCTCAGGTCGGAGAAAGAGGGGGAATGGTGGGGGGGGGGGGGGGGGGAATAAAAGAAACCGATGTATCCTGACTGCTAAACAACAGGAAGCAGCCGCGGTGTTGACCTCTGCTTTCTTCATCAAAACCCCAGTAAGAGAACAGAAGAGATGTTTACAAGATTGCAAGAAGGGATGGAAAATGACCTCTCTACCCTTCCTCACGGGAGAGGGGGACAAATTAACCGAGTGGAAAAAGTCATCAAGCAAGGCGCGGCCAAGGAAAGGCAAGTATAATTTTTTCTCCCTCGCTAGGGGCATCGGAGGAGAAGAGTAGACAGCGAAGGGGAACGCAAAACGAACAATGGGATTTAGCAACAGAAGGCAGTGACCGGCGTTCCGACAACTCTAATCTCAACCTGAAAAGGGGGGAAAAGCACAGATAGACGACGAAGTCCTTCTTATTACGACCTTTTTAGCGCCCGAGAGGAGTCCTCTAGACCTCAAAGGAACTAAGTACCAATGAGGACTGAAATAGCTGGACAGTGGGTCTTCTGGGGGAAAAAAAGAGAGAAGGAATAAAAACACCCCACACCCGCAAAGAAACACCTGCTCCCCATAACCGATAAAGATTCAGTAACAGCAGGGAGTTATTCCCAGTATTTAATTCTCGTTCCGCTGAAAGAAGGAAGGGGATCTCAGGGGAACTTCGTCTCAGGCTAAAAGCCGGACAAACTAAAGGAGCTCTGTTAGGAGACTTAACATGATTTTCGTTCTAGTTAATTTTTCGGATAGAATACGGGATCCATATGCCTTAGGTGCAGAAGAAAGGGGGCAACCTTCAAAGGGGGAACCACGGAGAAAAACGGTATCTAAAGACAGGTTTCCCTGTAAACATTGGAGAAGAGAACGCATACGACCCGCGCCGAAACAAAAATTATGTAGGACGATCAAGGAAGGGCGATGAAAGAAGAGACGTAAAAGCGTCCTAAACGAATCCCGTGAACTTTGTCTTAAAACTTGAAGGTGAAAAAAAAAAAAAAAAAAAAAAAAAAAAAAAAGTGTTGTTTTCAGGGGGTCATGAATGTAGTGGAATTTCGATGTCAATGCGAGACATTGAAAGAGAAAGGGTCATGGTGAAACATTGGCAGTTGCTGGCCCTTGTCAAGGCAATACCGCAATTTTGTGGGGAAGGCGGCGGGTATAAACCGAGTCCGGCAGGGGAAATTTGCTTGTAAAGACTTTGGGTGGAAGAACGGCATCCGTGTGTCCGATGGTCAGCGGACCGGGGATTGTCCGCAAACGTTGAATTGGTTAAATTCGAAGGGGGGAAGGACGGACGAAGGGTTAGCATTAGAGAAAAGGACCTGGAGAGAAGTTAAAGGAAGACGCCTGAGAGGAGGAGAAGTGGGGCATTCGCGCCGACGCGAGGGTAGAGGTGACAAAAAACACCAAACAAACACACCCGCCGATCGGCAACCTTATTAGAGGAGGTCTGCGAAAGGGCCGGTGGTTCTCGCAAAAAAAGGGTGAAAGAGCACAGTCATGTGGATCGCGGCGCGAAGTCGGAGAGGAACTCGGCACGGTTTAAAAAATTGGGTGGTCGGCAAGTCGGCTAGGCGCGAAAGTGTTTAGCGGATGACATGTTAGACGGGGACGAGAGGGGAAGGGCCGGCCACCACCATGGGGGGGTCGTGGTTGTGCAAAAAATCCTGCTTGGGATCGATTAACGGAAACAGATACCGAAAAAAAAAAAAAACCTCCAGAGGCAAGAAGCAAGGTAGAGGCGGTAGATAGATACGTAAAAGGGAGAAGAAAAAAATTTTATACCGTGGGGGGCGGATTACTTCATATAGCGGGAGCTGAGGGACCGATGCGTTCCTGCGAAGGGGGAGGGACTTGCTTTCAAAAAGGAGGAACAATCCTGGAAAGTAGGGGGGAGGAAGGAAATAATTCAGACGCCACGACAGAAGGAAGGGAGGACCGTCCTAAGAGGATCAGAAAGGATAAACCGGACGAGGGGGATCAGGGAAGCCACAAGTTTTTCTTTTTGTTTTCCTCGCCTTGCGACGGAAGGAGAAGAGAAAAAAAAATACAGAAAAGCGTTTTTCCCATCAGAGACGGAGAGAAAGAATCACAAATGGGCCCTTACGATTACCGTTTGGGCGAAAGATCCGGCCCTCACTCAAAAAATGCCACCTAGAGAGAGGGGAGTTTGAAGCTAATTCTTCGGCGGAGGATTCGACCAAATATATGAGAGAATGCTTGATCTAACGTGAAGGAGTATCGAAGGCGAGTACTGAAAAGAAAGGTCTTAATGGAGAGTGCTTCACCCTCACACTAAGGTGAGGTAAATCCCATTCCTCCATTGTTTAGGGAAAAAAAAGGGGGGGAGGCCCTCGGAGATTCCAACACCCTGAAGGAAATGACAAAGTAAAAGTCCTTAAGGCTTTATGGTCAAACCAACACCTCCACACCTCATGGCCGGCGGCAAGAAAAAGGGGTTACAGAGGTCTTAAAAGAAAATTGTCATGAAAGGCGTGGATCTTAAGGAGAACTTAGACATGCCAAGAATTATTCGGAGGTTCTAAACTGACGGCTGAAGTTCACTACAATCACATCGCAAGTTTAAGGGAAAGGGTTATCCGGAGTCTCTTAAAGACAGAGCGAGAGACGTCTTTTCAATGATTGCTTAAAAGGCGCCCCCTAGTATTATAAAAAAATGTGGTAGGACGAAGGGCAACCGTCAGTCGGTCTCTCCCAAAGGAGTAAAGGGAAATAAAGTTTCGGTTTTAGGACGAACTCAAGGGTTCAGATGGTTCCATGGCTTACTTGCTTGGGCCGAGGGAAAAAAAAGAAGGAATATTGCGTCTATTCCTATCCTAGGGAACTGAGGCGAACAGAATTGGGGTCAGTATCGAAAAAAAGTCCTGAGGGTGAGGTTAGTGTTTTTTGTAGGAATCGGGTGATGAGGAGAAGGGGCCTCCTACAGGGAAATAGTTTCCGCGAAAAAAGCTAAGGGCGCGCGCGACGTCATCACTAATTCTGCGGAGCAGAGTATCTTTGACCATCAAAGCCAACGACCAGAATGGGAGAGCATGGTGAGTATTGTAAATCATAAAGAGAGGGAAGACTGGGAAATAAAGCCGAGATCCACGCAATGGGGGGGGTGTGGTTGTGGGGTGGGGGGGGGGGGGGGGGGGGGGGGAGGAGGAAGCGCTTTGATGGAGTCTCGGGCGGGAGGGGACTAAAGTCTGGGGCTAACCACGGGAAAAAGAACGGCTGTCGTCGAGCCGGATCTCAATGAAATTCTTCTGCGGTGTGCAGGTTGAGCTGAATCGATCCGGAAGTTCTTCATGAGGATGATTATGCCATTTAAGGGCTGGGTTGTGGATGTCTGCGCCGAACGCTGAATCTAGCCGCATAAATTCCTCTCTATACGAGAAGGGGAAGTGGTGAAAGGCGCCGGAGATGGAAAAGACAGTCAAGTTTCGGAATCCGTCGGGTCTTCTCGGGGGTCAGCGCAAGCCCGGTGGCCATCGTGGTGAAACCAAAGGGGGAGGAGAGGATTTGAGCGGCCTGGTGGCGCCTGATCCATACGACGTAAAACCACCAGGGGAGGGGATGCGAAAAAATGTTAGAGAGAGATATCGCCAGTAAGGGACATGCTAACAAGTAAAAAAGGCGGGACGGACCTTGCGAAGGTGAAGATAGTAAACTCAGCCGGCCTGCCGGAAGGTGAAAAAGTGGGATGCCGGTCCTGGCGGGATGTCGGGGGGGAGTTGCAGGAACTCCTTGGGCAAAATAAGAAAATCGTATTATCCAGAAAGGGTGAGGAAAGGTAGAAGCGGCCGGGGAAAATCAAACAGATCTGGTCGGTCGCCGACGCAGATGCAGTATCGCTATAGTCAGAAGGGGAAAGTTCGGAAAAAGGAGGTGAAAGAGATTCACAAACGATCTCGTTGCTGGAAGGTAAGAAGTTGATTCAGAGCACAGGAATAGCGTTGAGTCTAAAGGGGATTTCAGCGAAATTCTGTAAACGGCCTGGGCGTCGAGGAGGTAATGTACTTCAATTCAAAAAAAGGAGAGAAAGCCCCGCGGGGGGATCGACAAATAATAGGTGCACTCATTCCTGTATCTTGACAGGGGGGGGGCCTATGACGCCTGCGTACAGTGGGATAGGACTCGGCCCGTTCATTTACCGGGGGAAAGGAGGGGGATGATCCGGCAAATCGTCGGTTCAGGAGGGACGCACAGGGCGAGAGAGTCTCGGTCCTTTCTCCGGTATCGCTCGGAGGGGAGACGCGAGGCGCGGCACAGGTGGAAATGCATATTCCAATCTTGGCGGAACGGGGAAAAAGAACTGAAGAAAATTTCCTGTTAAAAGGATGCCGAAGGATGAGAGAACCGATTAACATACAGGCTGCTAGAACGCGGAAGAGTGAGCGACTCTCCAGAGGGGAAGTTCAGCGCTCGTAGGGGACACGTAAAGATAAACAACCTTCTAAACCTCTCTCCCCCAAAGAAGACGCGTCGCGGGAATAGATCGCTCAGAAAAAAAAAAACTTAGTAATTAAAAATAATGGTATCTTGGGAGGGGAGAGACTCCATAAAAAAATTTTTGCGCGCGGGGAACGAGCAGGGTTGAAGAAAACTGTTTAGCGGGAAAAGATCAAGAGCTGTAGGTCGATCGAAAATTCAGAGAACTTTTTGCCTAAAGGCCGAATACTTCAAGGTTGGTCGAGGGCGCACTCGCATCCGTTAACACATCAACATGGCCGGAAGAAAAGTGTGAAAGGTCTCAGGGTCCGCGAACGACCATATTCGGCAAGGAAAGGGCCCGCAGAAAGGGACGAGAACAAGAGGAATTGACGCAAAGACCGGACGACCTCCATATGTGAATGACTTTAACCTCCGGAGAGACGACTCCCCCCAAAACAGATAAAAGTCAAATGGGATGACAGAGCGAGGCCGATCGTCCTCTTTACCTCATTCAGGGGGGAGGAACCTCGGAGACAGTAGTCCCCGAGTGCCTATTAGGGTTGGCGATCCACTTCTCGTGCATGTACTAATGGGGGAGGCATAATTACCTTTCCGAAACAAAGGAGATGCTTCGCCCGAAGCATTGCTAGCACTCAAGGAAAGAAACTGCGCCTTATTCGGGCGAATGCTTGAATTTCGGTCATCTGCAGAAAGAAGAGGAGGAGAGGGGATAACCTGGGCTGAGCACGACCTGATTTAAAAACTGCATTCCACGAAGTACGAACTCGTAGAAAAAATACGAGAGGGTGGGAAGGTTCCTCGGGAAAGGGAAAATGTCAAAAAACACCGAGAATGAAAGTCGGAAAAGTCGTAGCGGATGAGCCGAATCCAACTAAATAAAGAACAGGGAAATCACTATTATGCTGGGGGGGGTAGTGAGAGAACTGCTGTGCAAGGAAACTTTAAGGCCAGGAAAGACTGGAGAAAGCGAGTTTTGGGGTCTACTAGGATCTAGGAAAAAAGAAGACCGACGCCGCGTTGTTCCTCTTCTCATCGAAAAAAGGAAGATCAACCGAGACCGAGTGTGTGATCCAAATGGAAAAAGGGGAAAACGATTAAAAACCGGCCGGGCAGGCTTCTACCTCAGCCGGAAAAAACAATCCTGAATCAGAGACAGAAAACATTCTATATATATAGCCCAGGAGAGGGGACAGTAACTCTTCGAAACCTCGGCGAAGAGAATTTAGGTAAGGCAAAAAAAACTGCTTGAAAAAAAAAAAAAAAAAAACAAAAAAAAAAAAAAAAAGAAAAAAAAAAAAAAAAAAAAAAAAAAAAAAAAAAAAAAAAATCCGCATAAAAAAAAAGGCGCAATCCACCTCATCCTTTTCCTCAATCAGGGGCGGCGAAAAAAAGTTCACGCTCAGAGAGGAAATGCCACACGACGTTATCGAGCCAGCAGCCGGAGGGAGGGGAGAAAGGTATTGAAGAAAAGGGGCTTCGTTCTGGAGATATGGAGGTATGCGGCCAAAGACACACAGCGCTGCCTTGGCGTTGGAAAAAAAGAAGTCAAGCAAAGGGAGTAAAGAAAGAAGAACTTTTTACTTCTTCCAAGCGGAAAAAGGCGGGAAGGGGAGGAGAAATGCATCCGCGGTCGGATCATTCGCGCAAAGCCGGGACGGAAAAAACCAGAAAGCACAAAATCCTTTACTTAATTGAGAAACGGAAGAAGGGAAGGGATGTTGAGAGCCATCTAATAAGATCAGAACCGGGAAAATAACCAGACATCAAAAAAATTAAAAAATGGAAACATAGAGCCACCTGAACTGTGCAGAAACGACGGTAGAAACGGGAACGAAGGTGGAGAGCGAAGGAAGTACTAAAGCCGGGCCGAAAAAAGAGGGAAGAGCACACGAAGCGTTGCAAACTGAAACAACCGCCGCGCCTGGAAGGGGAGGGACATGGAAGGAGAATCCGGTGGGCGGACTTTGACGAAATGGGGGGGGGGGTTTGCAGCAAACAGGAAAGGGTATAAATTCTGGATCAATTTCAAATCGGACTCTGAAACTGCAAGAGACCCATTCCCCGCCCTGGTTAAGTGGCGTGTTCTTGGGGAAAGCCTTTTCAACAGGCAAACAGAGGAGCAGGGGTTTTCTTGGCGCGGGGAGCACTAAAAAAAGCAGGGGACTGGGGAACGTGGGAAACTTCTGGGTCCTCTCTGTTCGGCTACCAAGCTTGGAGAAAAGGATTGAACTAACACTGGGGGTTGCTTAGTTATTGGTTCAGCTCCGACAATTTTGGCCTCCTGTGCGTTCAGACGCGTTAAAAGAGACGCGTCGCGCCGTGCATTCGCGAAAAGGAAGTGAGAGGAAGGAGAATTGGGGGGGCGCCCTTCGCGCAAGGTCTGAGAATTTCGCTTCACTTACCAAATAGTCTTTCTGGAAGGGTCATGAGGGTACTGGCGAACAGGGGACTATAATTCCTCCCAAAAGGGGGCCTAGTTAAAAGGGAATGGGGGATCGCCACCTGTCTGAGAGGGGAAAACACAAAGAGGGGGTCGGGTGGGCAAAGGGTCCTGGTCACGGAACTTTGCTAAAGAAAACCCAAACTGGGGGGGACGTGATAAGAGGGAGGCATCATTTTAGAAAAGGGGAGAGAGAGGTCTAACAACCGACTGAGGGTACCGTAGGTAGTGGGACTCGAATCTTCCGACTAACCTGAGAACACTTCCCGGGGGGGGCCAGAAAAAGAATCGGCCCGCGCACGTTTCCATGGAAGAACGCGCGGACGGAGAGAAGAAGGAAAAGGGACCGGGGGTCAAAAAAAAGGAGGGGAAAGATGAGATAAAGGGGGGGATTACATTGGAGGGAGAAAAACCGGAGATGGAGAGGACAGGACAAGGGCAATGGCTGACTGTTTAGTATTTTAGGGCAAAAAAAAAAGGGAGGATGTGCAACTCAATCTCAAAGCGTAGGAGAAGAGAGCTTAATCCTCACGACCCACCCGAAAGGCCCGGGGTTCTTAACCTGCTCCTATCAAAAAGAGGAGAAAGTAACTAAGGACCCAGAGGAATAAAAGTAACCCACCGGGGGAGGTTTGTGGAAGAATAAAGAGACCAAGGGAACGAACCGGAAACGACAACCCGGAACCTTCCACAAGAGGTGGGGAACCTAAGGAGGAAGACGACCAGACGAAATCCCAATTTAACAAAAAACTGGGTTTTGGCAAATCAAATCGAAAGAAAAGAATAGATCCCTCCTCACCCTAAATCTTCGGGGTGAAGGTGAAAAATTCTAGCTCTAATTAATTCGGGAAAGCTTTTGAGAGAAGGACTGTCAGAAAAAAAAGAGTAGATCTGTAGTCTTCCGACGCGAAATTCTAACGATGGGGGGGAGTCAAAAACACTACATGGGGGGTAATAGATGGCCGCGAACCGACCAAAGGGAGCGCGAATAAGTGCAAAAACAGATCTGTCAAAAAAAATTCAAAATGTCCACGGAGGAAGTTTAGCCACTCCTCCCCAACCACACCGCGTCGGCAGAAGGCCGATCAACAGAATTGAATTCACATCAAGTGCCCGACAAGGAGTTCAACGCTTTCCATGAGCCTGCAATGGACACCTCAAGTAGTAAAAGGGATGATGACTCCCTTTCCTGATGAAGGAAAAGAAAATAACATCTGAAAATTTTCAGCAAAGCAAGGATTTTACCAGACTAAGGTTTTAGGACTGGAAAGCCGCGTCCGCGGGGGGGGGGGAAAAAAAAGTCTTCTGGTGAAGAGAAAGGCAAGGTAGGATATTAAGAAGTTTGTCGAAACGAGGTATCATCTGCTCGCGAGGGGCATTGAAAGGGAAAAACCTTGTCTTTGAGGAGTAATAAGGTTCCTTGGGGGGAACTGGGCATGACGGTGGCGAGGTGGTCCCCTTTTTAGTTAAACGGCAGGGTCGTCAGAGGGTAGAGAAGAACTAAGTCCTTCTGGATAGGAAGAGCATGGGTGAAAGGGACCAAGTAAAGCTTCTTGGTTTGCTTGAGTGTATTTTTCAAAAAAGGACTCCGGCTGCTTGAAAAAAAGTTCTCACGGAGAGAAGGCGAAGTTGACAGCTACTGAAAGGCCGAGGTTTCAACCGGAATCAATTTCTAAACGGTATTCTCATTTCGACGGGGAAGGGAGTAACGAAACACGACAACTCGTTGGCGCCGCTTGTTGAGGTATGGGAAGGGGGAAGCCCTAAAAAAATCGGAAAAGAAAGAAACCCACAAAGATACCTTCAGGAACTGTCATTTGGGTAATCTCCAGCCTGCGGCTTGCTAGAGAAAAAAATCTGAGGACGAGTTCTAAAGGTCTTCATCCCGAGAAGAAAGCGTCTATCGTGGCTACGGATAAAGGCTGTTTTTGGACGGATTTATTCTGCACACCGTCAAAAAAAAAAGCCCCGGCTGAGGGCGAAGACCAAGGTTTTATGAGGGCAGCGTGGGACGCCTCGTGATCGCGGGCTGCTCCGCATCATCCTCTATAGGCTTAAGGGTAAGCGGAGGAGGGAGGAAGATTGGAAAACCGGTTCATGGGTCGAAATCCTTGGTCGCGGAGTTAGTGGAAATGTGCAATCAAGTCAATGTGGAGGGGGGTCGTTACACACTTGCGCTAGAGGGGGGGCTTGAAGAACTTGGTGGGGATGATCACAGGAACCCAAGGCTTATTCCGGGCGGTGACTTATATCTCTACTGGACGGAAAAAAACTTCGGCTGCAAAAAGGACTTTAAGGGGCAGATGACCTAAAATTTGGTGGTCCTCTATGGAAAGCGAAGTCGAAAAAGAGAGATATTAGCTACGCTTGGGGCGTTGGTAGTGGTGGGATATCTCATAAAGCGC
>Ga0179593_1564939_pt1 | contig 10107 bp, 21 predicted proteins | sample CZODoug2_1_08_16_FD_185931 | JGI IMG/M metagenome (GOLD analysis project Ga0179593, IMG submission 185931) | Vadose zone soil fungal communities from Angelo Coast Range Reserve, California, USA - CZODoug2_1_08_16fungal (PacBio error correction) | ecosystem: Environmental > Terrestrial > Soil >...
GGGAAGGGATCCCGTTCCCCGAAAAAAGAAGGGGGGGGGGGAATCAGCGAAAATACACATCAGCATAACGGGCAAATAAGCCAGACACGACAACCAAGGTAAAAGGGGGCCAGAGTCTATATCAGCGAGACCGGAGGGGAAGCTTACAGGAACAGCCAAGAAGAAGAGAATTTGGGGGCAAAAGGGGACGACGTTCAGTAGCAGTGGGAGTGAATTCCCGCAAGAAAAAAAAGAAAAAAACCTACTTCGCCCTAGAGAAAAGAGCGGCAAAAAGAACCACGCCAGGGTAAGAAAAACATCAAAAAGGAGGGGGGCGTTTCATGTAGGGCCCAAAAAACTCGTGATCCGCCAGAAGCAAAAGAAACAGGTTCATCAGGCCGGAAGAGTGGAAAAGGGAAAAAAAGGAGGAGCTGGGTGCTCTCATTGAAAGAAGGAGTGGGGAGAAGGCACCGAGCGAAAACAGCCCCTTGAACAGGGACCTGGGGGAAAAGTGTTCCAGGACCCTACCCAGGAAAGGAAAAGAGGCGAGAGAATTAAGGTGAAGGCTAAATCCGTCGGGGAGATTCACCGAAAAGGTCCCAGGAAAAAGGGAGGAAACATTGACGAGGACGGAAACGAGGCGCCTGACGCCGGGAAGGGATGTTCTCCATGGCTTGGTGAAGGATCCCTTGGGGAAGAGGAAGGGGAAGGGGGGGATACCCAATTCAGGAGATGGGGGTGCCTGGGCCTCAAAAGAAAAAAAGTGTCGGACACAAGGAAGAGCTGGGAAACGAGGGGCGCAGGTTGACCGGAGGAAAAGGTTGCGGAACAGCTCGAAACGAAGAGGGGAAGTTCCCAGGTGGGGCCGGGGGAGACATCCTCATTGGGGAAGGTCCACCCTCGAAAACAGGGAAAGAAACTTGGGGCGCCTGAAAAAAGGGAGGAAAAAAAGGCGGTCCTAAATAAAAACCCAAAAGAAAATATCCCGAGCCTCTTCCAAAAGCGAGGGCTGCTTGCAGGGGGAGAACGTCGCCCAACGGAATTTGGGGGGGGGGCCACTATCCAAAAGCCCCTCAAGCAAGCCGAAAACAACTAGGTGCTTAAACAAGGGGGGGGGGAGAAACCCTCGTCTGAGGAAAAAAAGGACCTCGAGGGTCCTGGGACTACTCAGGAAAAAAAAAAAGAAGCAGACGGAAAAGGCCATTCCCGCAAAAAGGGGGTACTCAAGGCCGTCAAAAAGAACTCCGCAAAGGGGGGAAAAAGGGGGAAAGCGGGGGCAATCGGGGGGGAAGGAGGGGGATGCCTCCCCTCGTCGCAAAAGGGAGAAATGCTCCCTTTCGTGAAAGAGGAGGGGGCGCCGTTACTAGGAAAAAAAGGAAAAAAGGGAAAGGAAAAGGAAAATTTAAAAAGGGGACCAAAAAAAAACGTTCGAGGGAGTGAAAAAAAACCTTCATGGGCGCCTCACGAAGGAAAGGGCATGCTATCCAAAGGAAGAGGGGGGAGGTCCGTCCCGGCGGAGTCGATTGCACCGAAAACGCACGCCTGCGGGGGAGAAGAGGAAAACAAGGTTACCGGGAGAGAGGGAGGGACAAAAGAGGCCGGCCGCCCAAAAAAAATCTGTTTTTGAAAGGAGGAAGCCGGAGTTTGGACCACGGTAAGAGGGGGGAAGGGGGGAGCACTAGAAAGTCGTGGAATCGTTGCCTTGCGTAGCCCGCCCGAAGAGAAAAAGAAAGCCTACAAACGACAAGTGGAAAAAAAAAAATAGAGAAAAAACAAACGGGGAGGAGAAAAACGCACTTGGGGGGGTCGTTGGGAGGGGAAAGAAGACACCTAGGGGTCGGTCTACTGCCAATGCAAACGAAATGCGATCCAGAAAGAAAAAAGAAGGCTCCAAGAGAGAGAAAGGGGAAAAAAAAACGAGAGCGAGGAAAGACGCTTCTGTATCGGAGGTTCGCAGTCTAAGGAAGGGGGTCCCGAGAGAAAGGGGGGGGCGGTGAAATGCGCCGGGGACGGTGCTCTAGCTCCTTGATCCACGAACATCCTAAGGAGATGAGGAGGGGGGAGAGCAGAAGAAGATCAAAAAACCTAAAGGGAAAGAGAAAAATTTGTAGTCCCTGAAAAAAAAGGGGGCAAAGTTGCCGAGAGGGGGGGAGGGGTCCTTTTAAAACAAGTGTGGACCCTGGGACGTACGACCGAACCGAAAACGTCTAAAGGGGCAAAAGAAGAGAAAAGATTTTCGGAGGGAAAGAGTCGAACGCCCCGCAAAATCCTCGTCGGCTGCGGCGAAAAGCAGAAAAAAAAGGGGCCCTTGAAGGGGAAAGGGAACGGGCTCAAAAGGAACCGGACCGAAAAGAGGAAAGGGGCCTTTTCCGCACGAAAACATTTGGGCTTGCACGGAGGAAGAGAAAAAGGAGGGAGGGGGGAAAATCCTTCATACCCGAAAAGGAAACCAATTCAGGAAACGGGGAAGGAATGTCTGAGGGCGGAGGGGGAGGTGAACACAACACGGATGAAGACCAGCCAATCTGCCCTCGCAAAAAGTCATTGGAAGGAAAAACAAGACTGCGGGGCAGAGGAAGGGACTGGGAGCCGAGCAAAAAGAGACAAGAAAAAAAAAGGGTCCATAACCCGAAAAAAAAAAAAGGATAAAGTGGGAATCCCCGAAAAACAGGGAAGAAGTGAGCAAAAAGGAAAGGGAAGAGAGGATCACTTAATACCCACCCGGAAAAGACGCTTAGCTCTTCAAAGGGAGAAACTGTGAACCCTTGAGGAAAAGCTCGCCAAGAAGAAGGAAAGAGAAAGGGGGGAAGAAAGATCAAACAACCGCTCACTCATCCCAAGCGAAACGAGGTTCAGCGAGAAAGGATCTTATCGAAGGGAAAAAGCCCAAGAAAAAGATTCCCCCAGGAGGGGGGGGGAAGACATCAAAAAAAACAGAAAAAAAATCCTCGGTGTGGCTTGAAAAGGACAAACCAATGTCCTGTTTAGGCCCCCTGGAAATCAGAGAGAATGAGAAAAAGAATAGGTGAATGACCCTGCTCCGGAAGAAGAGTTCTGATCAACCCAAGAGCCAAAAAAAAAAGAAGGGATTCTGCCTGAAAAAAAGGGGGAAGATCGGGCTTTTTTGGGATTTCGCCGGAAGGAAGAAGGACCTACAAAATAAAAAAAAAAAAAAAGGGGAAAGAATACATAAAGAAAAAAAGGGGGGGAAGGGGGGGGCCTCGTCTTTATAAAAGGAAGGATCTAAGTCGGGAAAAATAAGAGAACGACAGACAACAGCTAAAGAAGATCTCGCCCAGAGATGACTTCTACGGGGTGGAAGGACTCCGTCAGATCACAGGGGTCAAAATCACTCTCATCAAGTCCGCTGACCTTCCAAAAAAGGAAAGGAGGTTTGGAGGGGGAGAAAAAAAACCAAAAACTAGTTGCGGAACTGGAGGGCTGAGTCTTCCCATCTCGAAAAAGGAGGAAATAAAATATAGAGTGCTAAGAAAGAAAAAGAAACGTTGCCCCGAAAATGGGTGATTAACGCCGTAAAATCAGAGGAGAAAAGAACACGTACCACCAGTGAAAAAGTTCTGAATCAGCGAAAAAGGGAAGAAAGTTAGCGAGGGGGAAAGAGGGAAGAAGGAAAAGATCGAATGGGGTCGAGCGGAGGGAAGACGGGTTTTACTCCGTGAGAAAAAACGCCTTCCCCTACTTCAAAAGAGATCTTCTAAAGAGGGAAAAAAAAGAGAGAACTGCAATAGGGAAAGAAAAGGAGGGTGAAAGGAAAGACGCTAATATCGGGAAAAGAAAAAACCGCCCGCCAAAAAAAGAAAACATTTTTCAAGAAGAAGAAGAGGAAAAAGAAAGGGGAAATTGGGGAGAAAAAAAGGGAACGAAGGGGAGCGGGATATAGGCACCGCGGCGGGAAAACAGGCCCCGTGAAGGGTGCTTATTTTCTAAGACACCGGAAAAAGAGCGCGACATAGAAGGGGGAAAGAAAAGACTTCGACTATCACAAAAGTTTTCCTCGACTCTCTCATTGGGGGGGGAAGAGAGAAGGGGTGCCAAGTATGGAAGGCTGGACCTTGTCGAGAAAGGAGGTTATCCCCTTCTTCGAGAAAGGGGAGTGTTTGTAAGTCATAAAAGGAGAAAAGAGTCGGGTCCAGCAAAAAAAGGTGCCGTCTTTTTTCTCGTGGAACCTTACTTCTTCATGAGAAAAGGGTCTTGCATAAAATAAGGGAGAGGGGGGTCGCCCACAAAAGAACAAAGAGGGTCGCCCTGAAGCCCTTCTTGAAAAAAGCGCCCCCTCCTTCTTTGCACCATGACAAAAAGGCAAACGCATCGCAACGAGATGAAAAAAACAGCCTTTGGAGTCCGGCGGGAAGGTATCCGATCCGCTGAAAGAAAGAGGGGAGACCTCCACGAGGGGCAAGAAAAGCAAGAAAAGCGGAGTGAAAGGAGGGCAAGGAACCGTTTCTGAAACCCACTCCTACCTCAGAAGAGAAGTCTTATCGCATAAAAGAAGAGAAAAAAGGAACCGGAGGAAAAAAATTCAAAAGGGGACCCTCCCTCAAGCCGCCGAGGGGGTCTTCTTCCTAGTCACGGGGCAAAAGGAAAAAAAAAAAAAGGTTTTGGCACTGAAAAGAAGCCAGCGGGGGCGCCGGTAAAGTCCCAGCACCTTTTGGTAACTTACAGGAAAAGAAAAAGGAGGGGGAAAAGGGAGTGGACGCAAAGAAAAAAAAAAAAATTCACGAGTTGATCGGATCTGGAGGGAAGGAAATTGTCGTTGAAAAGCACCAAAAAAGAAAAAAAAACCGGCGATCAACCCCAGGTAAACAGTGAAAAAGGCTTCCGCCTCCCGAAGAGCCCAAAAGTCCGATCTTTGCTTGGGTACCCGGTAGAAAAGGGGGAGCTCTCGACGAAAGGAAAAAAAAAGAAAAAAAAACGGGCCTGTTTACCCGTAGCAAAAGGGACGACCTCGCGGAGAAAGACAATTTGCTGGTGACGATCAAAAAAACGGTCGTAGTACAGGAAAAGAGAGAGGGGGGAACCGCACTGGTCAAAGGGGGTCTGCCGACAAAAAAGGAGTCGTCTGGATCAGCCAACGAGGTTCCCGGGGTAGAAAGAGCATAAGGCGGCGAGAAAAAAAACAACAAGAATCATAAAAAGGCCCCAAGCAAAAAAACTCCAAGACTGAAAAACAAGACGCAGCGGGAAAGGGGGGAAGAAACAGCGTTGCTGCTGAGGGAACCGGGAGAGAAGGGCTTCTGGCGGGAAAGAGAGGGGAAAGAGAGTGCCGGGAGAATCCTCTCGAAGGCGCAGGGAAGGAAAAAGCACGATCCAAAAAGCGTGAAGGAAAGACCCCCCCCTGCGGAAGAGCTTGCCGTGAGAAAAGGGGGGGGGCTGGGCCTTACGAAACAGAAGGGGGGAAAAAGGAAAACCCAGGGACGAAAAAGGGGGGCAAACGCCGAGAAGTCTTTCCTATCCCCCAAAAGCCCTCGACTTAGGGGGGAAAAAAAGGTCAAGAAGAGGGGGTCAAGCATTTTTCAGGGGGGGGATTTTATCGATAATCAAAGGGAAAACGAGGTCGCTTGTACTTAATAGGGCAGAGTTGACACCTCCTCAGAACCAGGGAAAAAAAAAGGTCAGTGCACCTCGGGAGAAGGAGGGGGGGGACTTCTGGTCTGAAGGCCGGGAAAACAACAGGAAAAGCCAAGCGGGCCCTCGCAGGGGAGGCAGGTCCTCGGAAAAAAGAGCGTTTGTCTCCACGGAAAAAAGGGATTGCCCCCCGAAAAGCAGGAAAAAGAAAGGCTTTCTAGGGAAGAAAAAAGAAACACCCAAAAGATAAAAGTTGCTCTGCCCCCATTAATAAGGGAAGTGGAATATTGGAGAAGACCAAGAAGGAAACAAAAAAGGTGAAAACAAAACCTCGATGGAGGAGAAAAGACTCGGTCCGACAAAAAAAAATTTGAGGCACACAGGAAAAAAAACAAAACGAAGGAGCCAAGAAGAAGGGGGGGGAAAAGACTCGCCATTTCTCAAAGAAAAAAAAGAGCCGCTCAAAAACAGGAGACTAATCAAAAAATTGACACACGCACCAAAGAAAAAAACGTAGAGCTGTCATTCAAGCAAAAGGGAACGAGGTTAGTCAGTAGAAGGGAAAGGGGGAAAGAAGGCAAAAACGCATGATCGCGAAACCCTTTTCCGGTCGGAAAAAAAAAGGGGGGGGTTTCCTGTGAAAGGAAACAGAGGGGAGCGTAGTAAAAGAAAAAGAAGATCATCACCAAAAAAAAAAGAAAGCCCAGGCGATCATTCGATCACCAAAAAGAGGGGGGGCAACGGCCATTCTGGAAAAAAACAGGCTACGAGGGAGGGACCTCGGGGAAAATTCCGCCTCGGACAGAACACCGCATCGATCATGAGGGACCTTACGTGGGTGAACTCGGAGGGAAGAGGTGTTTCGAAGGATGGGAAGATAACTCATTGAGAAAATGACGTCGGACTAAAAAGGAAAAAGGCCCAGACTACGTTGGGTTTCCGGAACCTTTCGTAGAAGTCGGAAAAAAAAAAGCCCCCCCCACCAAACAACAAAAGGAGACGAAAACGAAGGCAAAGGGGTGGGGGGGGCGTGTTCGCTGGGAACGGAAGGGTTCGTGCCCAAGGCTGAGAGGGGGACAAGCCTGAAAGCACCCAGGGAACGGGAAAAAAAAGGATCTTTCCATCTAGAAAAAAAACAACACGTGAGGATGAGGAAAGAAAAGAAAAAGAGAAAGACAAGCAGGGATCCGAAAAAGGGTGATTCAGCTCGAAAGAAGCACCTCCACCCGAGGAGGGGGACTACCCAACAGGGAAAAAAAGGGGGAGGAAGTGATGGGGACGAGATCAGAAAAAGAAAATTCTCGAAGGGATCGTAACAGGAAAAAAAGCGAACGTCGAGTCCTTAGGGAGGTACTGCGTATCAAGGGGAAAAAAAAGGAGCCTCAAAAACTTGAAAAAAGAGGAGTCCCAGAAAAAAAAAGCAGCTTCAGTATGATCGAGAAGAATGAATCCCGAGCGCGAAGATCGAGAAAGTCCCTAGGAACAGGTGTCAGAAAAAAAGGGGAAAAAGCAGGGAAAGAGACTGGGTGAAAAAGAATTTGGAGGAGAGACGGAGCGGGGATTATAGGCACCGAGAGAAAAGGCCGTGAACAGTACCTTGTTTGCGAAAAAATCCCCGAGGATCGTCAGAGGATTAATGGGGGAAAGACAAAAAAAGGCTTCGACGAAGGAATCCCCCCCGGCGATCCTCTCCCTTGGCCGGAGGGTCTTGCATGGGGTGATTGGGGGGAAGAGCCTCAAAGTGGAGGCAGGGGATCCCCTGGGCCGTGGCGGGGGGAAAGTCAAGGGTCCGGGGCGAACCCGGGTCCAAAGCGATCCTCGGGTTGAGGGGGGTCTTCCGTGGAAAAACATCGACTGTAGGGACAGGGGAAAAAAAAAGCCGAAAACAAAGCAGGGGGGGATCGGTTTCTGGCCAAACAGTGCCGTCAGGAAAGCAGCGAAGGAAAGAAAAAGGAGTGGTCAACCCCCGAGGAAAAAAGGCCCTCCGCCTCGGAAAAGAAAAACCGGGGGGGGGACGTGCGCGGCCACAAAAAAAAGGGGGGGCCCGAAAAGAACGAAAAAGAAACCATCGGAGAACCCTCCAAGAAGGGCACCTCGTACCTGAGGAGTGGAAGAAACTTGCCAGAAGAAAGACAAAAAAAAGAAAGAAACACACCAAAGGTGCGGGGGGATTATCGCTCCATGAAGAGGCTTGACCTTCAAAAAGGATACATCATCCTCCCGCCGGAAGGGGGGAAGAAAAAAAAGGGAGGCCCGATCCGTAAGAAGGAAGAGACTTTTTCCAAGAAAGACCCCATCTGGGGCGCCGGACTGGGGGAGGAAGGGGGGGACCCGCACCTTTGGTAAAAAAGGGGAGGGGAGACGGAATGAGGGGAAGGGAGCAAAAAGGAGAAGGTCCTAAGGTTGATCGGAAGGAGGAAGCTATATTATTTCGGGTCGAGAAAACAAAGCCGACGCAGACCGGCGATGGCGGGCTTCAGAAACGGCGCCTAAGATCCAGGAAACCGTCGAGCAAGGCTGTGGGGTGAAGAGATGTGGGGGCAAAAGGAGAGGAACGAAAAGGAGTGGACCTCGTTGGAGAGATACCCTACGACCTTCGAAAAAAAGACAGTGGGGAGGGGGGGTGAAGGAAAGAGAAAAAAACAAAAACAAAGGAGGAGAAAAGAGGAGAGAGAAGGGGTGTCTTCGACTATCCGAAGACGCAAGGCCCAAACGAGGTCCAGGACATAATGAGGTAGTATCTCAAGGAAAAAGAGAGAAAAACTTTGGGTTTTTAAAAACCCCACCCAGACTCTAGGCGCCGTCCGCGTGGCTGGGGAACTCCTCTCCCGGTACCCTAAAGAGCCGGCGGCGGTGCTCTGTGCTCAGGGAAAGGGTTCTTCACAAAAAGGGAAAAACCACAAGGAAGAAGTCGAAGTACGCTTGTCTCGAAAAAGAAAGAAAAATCGTAAGTGCGACAGGGGGGCCCCTTGCCGCCCCACAGGAGAAAAGCTTCTGTTACGGGAAAAGGTGATGGGGGGGGAGACCAAAATCCGTCTCCCCCCCCCTCCTGGGAAAGAAAAGGTTTCCAAAACGGCGCAAAAGAAAAGGGAGGACTCTGGGAGACGCCCCCGAAAAGAACGGGTCTGCCTGAAAAAAAAAGTCCTTGAAGTCAAGAGGGGCTCCGGAATGGGAAGCGAGAAAAAGCAAAACGTCTGCGATTCCGGTCGGAATCGGAAAAAAGGGAGGTGACACTCCTCAGACGCGCGGGGCAAAGTTTTCCCAGGCAACCATCGGGAAAAAGGGGGTTGGGAGGGGGAGCCAAAGCCAAAAGAGTGCAGAAAGGCGCCCCTGCTCCGAAAAAAAGCGTCTGGCCAAGAAAAAAAAAAAAAAAAGGAAAAGGGGAAAAAAAGGTCGGCGGCAAAGGGATGGGGCGACCCAGGCGGAAAAAGGGGGACTGTTTTCGAGTGGAAGTCCCCATGAAGGAAGGGCAGAAAGAAGTCCAAAAAAAAAGGATGCGGCTGCCCCAAAATTCCTCCACGAAGAAAAAAAGAAAAAGGGAAAGGGCGAAAGGGAGGAGCGCTGAGGGGGACCAACCGTGGGAAAAAAATTCAAAATGCTTCGCCAAGAAGAAGGAAAAACTCAAAAGACAAGGGGACCTCTCACCAGGAAAGCCACATCGTTTGGGAGGAAAAGGGGAGAAAAGGAAGCCTCCCTTCATTCTATGGCGAATCCCGAGGAGAGAAGAAACCGACAGATCGCTGAACCGAGAAGGGTCCGGTTCGGAGAAAAAACAAGGTCCTGTTCACAAGGAGAAGAGGCAAGGGGGTCCCGCAGGGAATCAAAAAAAAAACAACTCCAATTCGATCAAAAGAAGAAGATCGGCAAACGCATCTCCAAAAAGGAAAAGGTCCTCAGGGGCAAGGAGCGATCTGGGGGGGATCATGCCCCTAGAATCCACCAAAGGGAAGAGAATAAAGGACGCGTCGGGGGGATCCATTCGGTAATTAGGGGAAACGTTCACGGGAAAGGAAAAACAAAAAAGGGATAAAAGACCCGCGAACCGAAAAAGAAAAATAACAGATTAACATTTATCGGGTTCCTTTTCCGCTAAAGTTCTGCCCGGTGTTCTCGGAAAGGAAAATTGAAAAAGCTCGAAAAGAGTGTCGCTGACGAAAGGGCGTGCTGCTGATGGGAGGAAGGAATCCACAGCGCGGGGGGGAAAATCAGCTGCTGAGAAAGACTCAACAACACCAGGAAAGGGAGGATATATATTCCAGACAAAAAAAAGGAAAAAAGTGGAACATACTGAAAAAGATGTGTGGAGGACCATCCACATCATCAGCAGAAAAAACTAACCCCCAGGAACAAAAGAAGGGGGTCTAGATCAATCGAGAAAAAAAAGAAGTGAGAGAGGAGTCAAAAGGAACACGGAAGAAGGGCGAACTCTAGCCTCAAAGAGGGTGTACTTCTTTATCCTCTCCTGAAGGGGAAACCCTTCGAGAGCTTCGGGGAAAAGGGAAAAAAAGACGGGAAGCACTGCAGGGGGGGCATGGTATCCCT
>Ga0179593_1633234_pt1 | contig 10107 bp, 13 predicted proteins | sample CZODoug2_1_08_16_FD_185931 | JGI IMG/M metagenome (GOLD analysis project Ga0179593, IMG submission 185931) | Vadose zone soil fungal communities from Angelo Coast Range Reserve, California, USA - CZODoug2_1_08_16fungal (PacBio error correction) | ecosystem: Environmental > Terrestrial > Soil >...
AAAAGAGGAAAAAAGGGGAGGACAGAGTCTCATCGCCTGCTCCTTTAATCTAACTCTTTTTGAAGAGATAGGGGGGGGGGAAGAGGAAAAGAAAAAGGAGAAGGGGGAAAAGGGCTACGAAATGCGCGCCGTGAACATCTCTTCATTCTGCGAACCCTAAGAGGGGAGAAGGGGAGAAAAAAGGAAAAAAGGAAAGAAGGAAAGAAGGAAGGGGGGGAGGAGGCGGCCGTGCCAAGGGCGGTCGCGGTGTTTCGGCTCCGTCTGTTCAAGGAGGAAAAAGAAAAAAGAAAGGAAAGGAGAAGAAAAGAGAAGAACATACAGCGCTCGCCGTCTGCGCTCTCATCTCGCTCCCGACTAAAAGGAAAAAGAAAGGAAAGGAAAAAAGAAAGGGGAAAATGGGACCGTTCTCCTGTCCCTCCTACTTTAATCCGGAAGAGGGGAAGAGAAAAAAAAAAAAAAAAAAAATATAAGGCCTGTACCCTCTGATGTCGGCGGGGGGAAAAAGAAGGGGAGAGACGGCCGCCTCCTCACCCTCGTCCGTGACCGGAACGACCGGAAAAAAAGGGGAGAGAAAGGGGAAAAAGGAAAAGGGAAGAAGAGGGGAGAAACAGGCCGGGCTTCGATTCTCCGTTTGGGAAAAGAAAGAGAAAGAAAAAAGGAAAAAAGGACCAGCCTCAGCTCGTAATCTTAATCCGAATGTTCAAGGGGGGAAAAAGAAAAAGGAAGAAAAAGAAGAAAGAAAGGGAGGAGAGGATTCCGGTCTTCGGATTTCCGGGTTTCTTTCGGTCTTCGATTTCGGATTTCGGGAAAAAAAAAAAAAAAGAAAAAGGAAAGGAAGGTCTTCCCCATGCCCGTCCAGACCTCACCCTCAACTAAAAGAAAAGGGGAAGGAGGGGGAGGGAAAGGGGAGGGACGTGCACAGAGGGCCGAGTCGCAAAGGCTGGTAAAGCTCAATCTGCCCCTATTTCACAGGAGGGGGAAAGAAGAAGAAAAGGGGGAGAAAAAAAGAGGACGCCCACCGCCCGGCGAGTTCTACGATTTTTTATGTCCGTGGAGGAAAAAAAAGGAAAAGGGAGAAGGGGGAAAAAAGAAGAGGGAAAAAAGGAAGATTGGAGTGGAGACGTATTCTTTTATCCACTCATGGTCACCGTACTCGCCACGCTCAAACTTTCATCGGGGGGAAAAGGGGAAGAGAGAGAAGAAAAAAAAAAGAAGGAAGGAGGAAGAGGAAAGGGAAAGCACTCAGGCAATCCGCACGCTCCATCTGAGTCTACAAGTCTTCCAAAAAGAAAGAGGGAAAAAAAGAAAGGGAAGGAAAGGGGGAAGGAAAGGACGGAAAGACCGGCTGCGGATGCAACCCGTCTGCCATTTCCGCCGCCGTGTACGACTTGTTTCGGGAAGGAGGAGAAGAAGGAGAGGAGAAAAAGAGGAAGGAAGAGGGAAGAGGACCACATTGGTGGAGTCGAGAAAGTTTGCCGCTGTTTGTGCTATGTCTTTTTCCATTAAAGAGAAAAAAAGAGAAAAAAAAAAGAAAGAAAAGGGAAAAGGAGCCCACGTAGCTTCGTAAGGCTCTTGCACTTTGACGCTACAAATAAACAAAGGAGGGGAGGGGGGGGAGAGTAAAAAGGGGAAGAGGAAAAGCCCCGCGGCGCTGTCCACGAACGTGACATATGTCACTTTCTCTTTTAACCAAAGGGGAGAGAGAAGAGGGAAAAAAGGAAAGAGCGAAAAAAGGCTGAGGCGGGTGCGTAGTTGAGGGGTGATGTATGTCCTTGCCTTTTCTTTGTAAAAAAAGAAAGAAAAAAGGAAGAGGGGAAGAAAAAAGAAGGGAAATCCGAAGACCGAAGAAACCCTAAATCCTATACCTCATCCGCTCGCCCTTTTGCATCCGCCTGTGCTTGAAAAAAAAGGGGAGGGGAAAAGGAAAGGAAAGGGAGGTTACATTCGATAAGATTACGATCTGAGGCTGGGTATCTTTTTTCATAATTCCCTGAAGGAAGAAAGAAAAAAAAAAAAAAAAAAGGGGGAAAAAAAAAGGGAGAGCTTCTATTCTTCCACAAAAAGAAAAAGGAAAAAAAGGAAAAAAAAAGGAAAAAAAGAAAAAAGGGGGATCGTGTCTGCCTTCGCTCATCTCTTTTCCTGCTTCGCTTTCTTCTAAGGGAGGAAAGAAAAAAAAAAAAAAGAGGGAGGGGAGAGAGCAAAAGCAGTTCCGGCTGCAGTGCTAATGGCGCGTGCGAGTCAAAAAGGGGGAAAAAAAAAAAAAAAAGGGGCAGAAGATCCGTGAGCGCGACGGTGCGTAATGCGCTCGGCGGGTTCCCTTTCGTCGAGAAAAAAAAAGGAAGGAAGGGGAGGAAAAAGGAACCGACGCGGCGCCCACGGCGGCGCAGTTTGCCTCCTCCTCTTGTGCAGGTGAACAGAATCGAGCCGAAAAAAAAAAAAAAAAAAGAAGAAAGGGAAAAGGGGGGAAAGGAAGAGATGCCGCATAGTCACCGCGGTTCACGGTCCATTTCCCGTCTTCGAGCACCGCGCCCGAAGGGAGGGGGGGAAAAGGAAGAAAGGGGAGGAGGGGAGGGGAGAGGTCATCTCAAGTCCCCAGATAGATGATGATAAACCGCGTCGTATCACGAAGGGAAAAAGGAGAGAAGGAGGCAGCGCGACACTCCGGCCATGCGCCAGCTTCTGTCGCATCCCGTGGTAGCATGTGATCAAAAAAGGGAAAAAAGGGAAAAAAAAGAGGAGAAAAGCTCAACCGCCTCGGCCATCTTGGCTTAAACAAATAATCGCCGGCCTGCAGCGGAAAAGGGAAAGAAGAAGGAGGAGAAAAAAAAAGCCCAAGCGCCAGCCGAATACGCGGGCACCACAAGATAATTGATTGGATCGATACCGAAAAAAAAAAAAAAAGGAAAAAAAAGAGAGGGGGAGGTGCAGAGCTCGACGACGTCGCCTCCCCGTCCCGGCAAAGCAACCACCGGCGGCGACAGCGGGGCCTGAGGGAAAGAAAAAAGAAAAAAAAAAAGGGGCGGGAAGAGGAGATCTGCCGATCGCCAGCGCATGAAGCTTCCATCGGCATCAGGAACAGGTCCCGAGCATCTCTCAGAAGGAAAAAAAAAAAAGGGGAAGAAGCTCGCGGAAATGATCTTCATCGGAAGAAAGAAAAAGGGAAAAAGAGGAAAGGGAAAGAGGGGAAGCTGCTCGCCGCGGGCTGGTGGCTTTGCCGGTTCCTGTGCGGCGAACGTCGTCGAGCTCGGCACCGGAAAAAGAAGAGAGGGGAGCGATAAAGAATTATCTTTGTGGTTCCCGCGTCTAGAGGGGGGAAAAAAAAAGGGGAAGTCCTGCAGGACTTTCCTCTTTCTTCCCGGCGATTATTAAAAAGAAGAAAAAAGAAGGGAAAAGAAAAGGGGAGAGTTCGGCACGGCCATCGCGGTGATCACCTTCTACACGGCTTGAGAGAGGGGAAAAAAAAAAAAAAAAAAGGAAAGCGCAGCAGAAGGGATCGACGCGGTGTTCATCATCATCTCCTGGGCCTGAAAAAAGGGAAAAAAAGAAAAAAAAAGAGAAAGGGGGAAAAAAGAGATTCATCCGGAACCCTCTTCGCGGTGCTCGAAGACGTGACTGACCTTTCAAAGAGGGGAAAAGAAAGAAAAAAAAAAGAAAAAGGGAGGGCGTCGAGGGCGGCGAGGGGGTGTGTTCGGCTCCGATCTTTTCACCTTCCACTAGGAGGACAACTGGAAAAAAAAGAAAGGCAGCTAGAGGGATAACATCGCGCTCCCGCTGCGCTATCCTCGCTCCCGACAAAGTGAACCGCGAGCGCCTTCACTCACTCGGAGAAAAAAAAAGAAGGGGAAAAAAAGACGTGAGAAGAAAGGGGAAGGAAAAGGTTTCGACTCGCCCGCGCCCTCGCCGGCATCCTGAATTTCTTTTGCTCGACTACCCGCTCTCCGGCCTGGACCCGAAAAGAAGAAAAAAGAAAAAGGGAGAGGGAATGAGAAAGAGCACCCTCGTCTTGCCGGGAACTACCTCCTCCCGTGTCGGAAAAAAAAAAGAAAAAAAAAAGAGAAGGGAGGGACAGGAAAGAACCGCCTCTCACCGCATTCGTCTGCTCCCTTTGAACTCGTGATGACGAGGAAAGGGAAAAGGAAAAAATGAGAAAGTGTCAGATGCCGAAATCCGAACTAAATACAAAGCCCGAATCCGAAAGCCAGGCGGAAGGCCAAAGGGAAAGGAAGGAAAAGAGACGGAACAAGGAGGGGGGAAAAAAAAAAAAACCATCACACACAAAGCCCAAGAAACACCACACATGTTGAGGTCGCCTCTTCGTTCTCAACCTGAAGCCACTCCGAGGAAAAAAAAAAAGAAAAAAAAGGAAGAAAGAAGGGGTGGGGGAGAGATGGGTCGGCGTCTTCGTCACGCTCGCCACTCTGTTTCATGCTGGTCGGCCTGTCTTTTAAGAAAAAAAAAAAGGGTGAGGAAGGGAGGCCAGCCGGGGAAAATATGGGCTTCGATGTCGGGGAAATCATCAGCAATCGACGAAAAAAGGGGAAAGAGAAAGGGGAGGAGGGGAGAGGGAAGGGGGAAGCGATTGTTCTCGTCAACCGCTACATCTAAGTGACCAAGTGCAGCATGTCGTGGCCGACGTATGTCTTTTATCCACTCATGGAAAAGAAAGAAGAAAAAAAGAAGAGGAGGCAAGTTCAGCCCGTCACCGCGACGGCCTTCGTCAGATATTCAGCCGCAGCTCCGCACCCTCCATCTGCCGAGAAAAAAGAAGAAAAAAAAAAAAAAAAAAGAGAGAGATAAAAAAAAAAAAGGAGGAGGATGAAAAGAGAGCGATCTGTGGACCCGGTCGAAAGTCTCGTAAACGACCGTGCTTCGGATGCCACACGCCGGTCGAAAAAGGGAAAAAAAAGGAGAAAAGGGAAGGGGGAAAGGGGCCTTGAAAAGGTGCGCGAGGAGTGGTTTTTCGCGTCCATCGAGCAGTTACTCGCCGAGGACCGGGAGGAGGGGACAGGGAGGGGATAAAGACATCGTCGCCACGCATTGCTGCCCTTGGTCACTAAAAGGGGGGGAAAGAAGGAAGAAGGAAGGGGGGAAGCGGACAGAAACATCGTAGAACTCGCCGGGCTGTTGGTCGTCGATGCTGATGATTTCCCCGACAAGAAAGGGGGGGAAAAAAAAAAAAAAAAGAAAAAAAGGAAACAACGGGAAATAGGGCATCTTTTGCGCTTGTACAGCCTTTGCGCTCGCCAGAAAAAAAAAAAAAAAAAAGGAAGAAAAAAGGATGAGGCGGGTGCGGAGTGCGGTTGAGGTCCTTTACTGTCATGGGAAGAGAAAGGGGGGGGGGGAGGGAAAAAGAGGGGGGGGGAAAAAGGAAGAAAAGAAGAAATCCGAAGACCTAAATAACCGAACTCCCGAAGACCGAATCAGATAGAAAAAAAAAAAGGGGGAGGAAAGAGGAGGTAGGGAGGTTGCAATTGCCCTTTAACCTTCGGATTAAGATACGAGTCTGAGGCTGGTTATCGGGGGAAAGAAAAAAAAAAGGAAAGAGGGGGCTGGACGGGCGACGAGCCCGCCTTTTCGCCATCGTGATGAGCTTTCGATTCTGCAACAGCGCACCCTATGGGGGGGAAAAAAAAGAAAGACGGGGGCGGCCTTCTAGCGAGCGCGTGGCGTCTGCGATTTCGGCGATTGTTGAAAAAAAAAAGAAAAGAAAAAAAGGGAAAAAGAAGGAAGGGAGAAGGGGAGAGGCGAGTCTAAACTCTCTTCCAATTTCTTCTCACTTCGTTCTGTACGGCGCCCGGCCCAGTTCTAAAAAAAAGGAAGGGAGAATAGAGAGTGGGTCGTTCATCCTGGCCGCCTTCTAAACCTAAACCCTACCGGCGCCGCACGGCCATTGGGAAGAGGGAAAAAAAAGCGAAAAAGGGAAAAAATAGATTTTCCGGAGCGGTGTAGGCCGCCTATTGCCAGTAAGTCACCGCGTGCACGGTCCAGTTCAATAAAAAAAAAAAAAAAAAAAAAAAAAGAAAGTGGCGGCACGGGCGTTTTCGGATTGGCGGCTGGCTCGTTCATCTCATGCCACCAATATAGGGAAAAAGAAGAAAGGAGAGGAGCAGAGGAAACAGGAAAGCGCCAGCGGCTGCGCCATCCCGTGGTATCAGGTGATCACCGCATGGCCGTGGAAAAGAAAAGAAGAAAAAAAAAGGCGAAAAAGAAGAGGAAGGGCCCAGCGGCACGTCCTGCAGGAATTCCCATAGGTAGCCGCTCAAAAAAAGAAGAAAAAAAAGAAGAGGAGGGGGATCGATACCGATCGAGTCGAGCGACTTCGACCCAGAAAAAAAAAGGAAAAAAGGAACGGAAAAGAAACCAGCCCGGCGCGAGCAGCGGGCCGAGTTTCTCCTCACGATGGCGGAAACCATCACGGTGCCAAGAAAGGAAACGGAGCGGCCAGCCAGCCGGAAGCTGTCCATCGGCATCAGGACAAGTCCCTCAGAGAAAAAAAAAAAAAAAAAAAAGAAGAGGGAAGGAGAGGGGAGAGCGGCCTGATTTCCTCGTCCAGACCGTCTCGCTGCTGACCCGCGTCTCTGGAAAAAAGGAGAGGGGAAGCTGCTCGCCGCCGGGCTGGTGCTTTGCCTGGCCTGTTCGTCGACGTCGTAAAAAAAGGGAGGGCGGTATAGATCCCATCCATTATCTTGTGGTGCCCCGCTTCTTCGGCATGCGATTGAAAAAAAAAGGAAAGGGGGAAATGAATGCAGGAGACGTGCCCGCTCGGCCCGGCGATTATGAAAAAAAAAGGAGAAAAGGGAAAGGGGGAAGAGAAAAGGAAAAAGAAAAGGTGAGCGTTCGGCACGGCCATCGCGGTGATCACCTTCACCACGGCTGGCGCAGCCGCTGGGGGGAAAAAAAAGGGGAAAAAATGGCAACGGGATCGACGCGGTGTTCATCATCATCTATTTGTGGCCTGAGATTACCAAAGAAGAAAGGGATAGAAATGCGCGCCGTGAACATCGCTTCATTCGCGAACCCTCTTGCGTGGTTCTCGAAGACGTTGAACTGGGGAAAAAAAAAGAAGAGGGAAAAGAGGGAGGAGGGGAAGGAGAAGGAGAGAGGCGGGGTCGGCTCCGATCTGTTACCTGCCACGAGTCTTATCAACTGGCCGTGCTGCGCCGCGTCGGTTAGGGAAGAAGAAAAAGAGAGAGCATCGCGCTTCTCGACGAAAGGGAACCCTCCTAGCTGCATTCACGCACTCGTCGCGCTCACCTAAAAAAAAAAAAGGGGGAAGAAAAGAGGGCAGGGAAGCAGACCGCGCATCCGCCCTGCGCCGAATTGCTTTGCCTCTACTACCCTCTCTCCTCCTGGACCCGCGTGATGCCGGAAGAAAGGAAGAAAGAGGAAGGGAAACCTATGCTAGAAGGCCTCCCGCTTCACTCCTCGTCTTACCAATGTAACGACCTCCTCCCCCAAAAAAAAGGAAGGGTGGGAGATGTTGCAGATAGCAGCTTCATCACGCTGTTCTAACATTCCTTTCTCTATTCTCCTGTGGGTGAAAGGGAAAGGGAGGAGGGGAAACACGATATCCCAGCCTCGAGCTCGTAATCTTAATCCGAATGTTAAAAGGCAATTGCAAAATCCGAAAGAAAGGAAAAAAACAAGGGGAGGGGAGGCGGCGAGGGAGGGGGTTCTTTCGGTCTTCGGATTTCGTATTTTCGTATTTTTCAAGAGCCGCCCCAGTAGTGTGGAAAGGAGAAAAAAAGCACAGAAATACCCCTCAACCCGCACGCCTCAGCCTTTTGGATAGATGGGTCGTAGGAAAAAAAGGAAGGGAGGGGGGGAAAAAAGGGAAAACAGAAGGGACGGAGAAAAGGCTGTTCCAAGCGCAATCTGCCCTATTCACGTTCTTGGACACGCCTGCGGGAAAGGGGGAGGAAAAGAGACCAAACGCCCGGCGAAGTTCTACGATGTTTATGTCGCGTTCACTTTCAAGATCCGTACTAATTCTACCTGTGGGATGATCCAAGGCGCGGAAGAAAAGAGGGGAGGGGAGAAACTCAGGGAAAAAACATCGCCAACGCGCAACTTTCATCGCACTCCACCAATGTGGTCCCTCGGCGAGGACTGCTCGTCGATAAAAAAGAAAAAGAAAGAAAAGAGAATCGACCAGTCTTCCACGCGGCGAAATGGCCGACCGGCGTGTGGCATCCGCAGCACGGTCGTTACGAGCCTTGAAAAAAAAAAGAAAAAAAAGGGGGGAGGAGGGGAAAAAAAGTCGGGCCATTTCGCCGCCGTTGACGACCTTGTCGATCAGATGAGCGTTGAAAAAAAAGAAAGGGGGGGGAGAGGAAGAGGGGGAGAAGGTCATCAGCCCGAAGGACCACATTGGTGAGTCGATGAAAGTTTTGCGCTTTGGCGATGTCGTTTCCAGGAGTGGTAAAAGACCATACGGAAGAAAAAAAAAAAAAAAAGGGGGGGGGGGAAGAAAAAGGGAGCCTTGAGTAAGGCTCTTGCACGTTGAACTCTACATAACACGTATAAACTCTGCCGGGCGGGGTTGGGCCGTCGAGGAAGAAAAAAAAAAAGAGGAGCGGACAAGAACGTGAAATAGGGCATGCTTGCGCTTGTATCTACCAGCCTTTTGCGCTCGGCAGGAAAAAAAGAGAGAAAAAAAAAGGCTTGAGGCTGGTTGCGGAGTTTGAGTTGTTAGGTCCTGTCGGCATGTGGAAGATCCGTAAGTGGAGGGAAGGAGGGGAAGAAGAAATGCAGAAAATCCGAAGACGCGAAAGAACCCGAATCCGAAGACCGAATCAATCGCCGTTGCATCCGCCTGTGCGGTTCGGATGAAGGGGAAAAGAAAAGGGGGGGGGGAAGGGGAAAAAGCGGATAGATTACGAGCGGAGTCTGGTAACGTGGGTTCATAACCTTACTCTTCCTCACGAGTTCCACGGGCGCAGCATGGGAAAAGAAAAAGGGAGGACAAAAGAAAATATCAGGCGCCCCTTTCGCCTCCATCTCTCCACTGTCGGAGGTCGTTCCCGGTCACTAAAAGAAAAGGAAGAAGGAAGAGAAGGGGTTTCGGATCGCACCAGCCGCATCACGCGGGTCCAGGCCGTAAAAAAAAGGGAGGGGGGGGGGAGGGGGGGAGAGTCCAAAAGCTGCTGCCATTCGGCTTCACGTCGTCTGGGGACGGCGCCAAAAAAGGGAGAGAAAAGGGGAAGGGAAGAGCATCGGCTGGTTCCCTTTCGGTCGGGAGCGAGATATAGCGCGCGGGGAAAGAAAAAAGACGGGCGAAGAACACGGCCAGTTTGCCCTCCTCGTGTCAGGTGAACAGAAAAAAAAGAAAAAAAGGGAAGAGGACGGCCACAATCGCCTTTTTCCGAAGTCTGTGCAGGCCGCCTATGGCCAAGGGAAGGGGAGAAAAGAGAAAGAGGGTTCGCTGAATGAAGCGATTGTTCACGGCGCGCATGGACAGGAAAAAGCGTTCACTTTCGTTCCTTATTTGCTCTTTCGCCTGTCATCTCTTCAAAAGGAAGAAAAGAGAAGAGAGATAGGACTCTGGCCGACTGCGTCTTGACCGTTCGCGGGCGGGGGGGGGGGGGGGGGCTAAAAACACAGCTCCTTCCATCTCGCCTCTTCTTCTCCCTTCCCTTTTTATCATTTGAGAAAAAGGAAAAAACACAACCATCCACACCCACCCGCCCCCCCCCCCCCACCCGTTTCATGAGTGACTTATGTACGAGGGGGGGGGGTGGGGGGTTGGATAGAAAGAGGGGGAGGCGTTGCTATCAACACTAATTCCTATCCCTCTCACGCCTCGGCCAGCTGGCGGAAATAATCTCCAAAGAGGGAGGGATGAGAAATTCCCAATCGCCATGCCGAAGACGCCGGGGGCACCACAAGATATGTATTTTATCTAATACCTATCGATCGAGCGACGGAAAAAGGGGCCGGCGGTGCAGAGCTCGACGACTTTTCTCTCTCCCCTGCCCTTCAAAAAAAAAGAAGGGGAGAAAAACAGCCACGGGGCCCGCCGTTTGGGTGCCGCCGACGCGGGTCAGAGAAAAGAGGGAAAGAGGGGGGAAAGGAAGCTGGCCAGCGGCAGCAGGAACAGTCCCGAGC
>Ga0179593_1826867_pt1 | contig 10107 bp, 12 predicted proteins | sample CZODoug2_1_08_16_FD_185931 | JGI IMG/M metagenome (GOLD analysis project Ga0179593, IMG submission 185931) | Vadose zone soil fungal communities from Angelo Coast Range Reserve, California, USA - CZODoug2_1_08_16fungal (PacBio error correction) | ecosystem: Environmental > Terrestrial > Soil >...
ACAGATTGGTTTTGATCGAAGGGTTGGCGTGGCAAGGAACTTGATCCACGCCCCAAAAACAACCTTCTCCCTGATCCTCCGCAGGAAGGCCGCGAGTTGTTTCGGAAGTTTTTTCCCGCGCCCCGAAAGAGATAACATTGTAGAAAAACGGAAAAACCATGAGCACGGTTGACCAATCAAACCCCCCAACGGTTTCAACTACACAGACGGCCGAATAGTTCAATTGGCCGGTCAGTATACGGTTGTAGAGACTTCCGTACCCGTTCGAATTGGCGATTTTGAAACGATGCCCGGCAAAAATCCAACGCTCCCCGGGCCGTCACCCCCCAGTCCGCCCAGCAACTTTCGAAACCCATTCATCGGGTAAAGTTTGGTGAGGCCACGATTACCCCTGAGAAACGGTAAACCGCGCCAAAAAAGAAGAGAAAAGAAACCCTGCCCCGGAGTTACAAAGCGAAATTCCCGGAAGAGCGCTCCCGTCCAGTTTCGCACGCCCTGAATACCAAAATTCGGTTGCGTACAACAGCTGCCATGGGGTAAATCGTCCATCGAGGATGAAATCGTGCAAACCGTTTTTTGTTTGTTTCAACAGTTTCGCGGGCCTGCGTCCCTCCGCCGCGCCGGAAAGGCCGGGTCTTGCCCCCCATCTGCAGGTGGGCGTTCCGAAACGTTTTTTCTCCCCACCCATCACAATGGCGTCGTCCGGACCACCAGAGACCGAAAAACAGAAAGCACGAAATGCGAGCAGCGGTCCCCAGAAGGTTTAATCGTGAAGCCCCCGCCCACCCAGCCATCAGGAAAGAACGGGCGCCGGAATCAGAGAACTGAATTCGCCACGAATCGGAAATCAGTACCGGCGGAACGGACCTCCAGAGAAGAGAAGATGACAACACACAATTCAAGCAGCGTTTTCAGTGAGTGTATGCAAAGAAAATTCCAACAACCCCAACCTCCCAATTTGATGGCGTTCCCTTGAATTACGCCCGTGAAGTCGTAAAGGGAAGTGCCCGCCCTTCATTTGCCCGGCCCGGGCAAAACTGTGCCTGAATGCGCCGGGGGAAAGCTTGGCTTTTCGGACCCCTCTTTGATGACATTCCCCCATCGAATTGGCCGGGGGAAGAACCAGATTTCCCCATGAAGGTCGCCGTTTTTTCGGCCCGTTGAAGGCGGACAATCCTGGTCCGTAGTTTTTTTTTTTCCCTGCGCCCAGATGTTGTTGACGCTCCTGCCAATTTTTTCCACGCCGGCGAGGGGAGTGCCGGACGACCCGCCACCATTTTTTTGACCCCCCCCCCCTCCCCCCCCCCGCCCTCCTATGCTTGAATGAACATCCCCTGCCCTTGAAATCTTTCGGGCGTGCTGCAAGGGTCGGTAATTTCTTGGCGATCCGGTTTCACTGAGAAAAAAACCAATGGATCCTTGGTGGCTGCCCGGAGCCGCCGACGAGATAAGTTTTGTTTTTTTTTTTGATAAGCCAGCCCAAATCGTGCACAGAAAAAAAGTCCGTGTCCGGTGGGCCCGAAACCTCCACGGGCCGCCAATCTCGCGAGGGCAGAATCGTCGGCTAAGAGATCCAGACAACGCAATGGGCCAAAGGGTGCGATTGCCGAAGAATGTTCGTGCTCCTGCACGCCCCCCCGCCTGACCCGCGCTCCAGCTTTGGGTGCTTGCCTAGAAAACGAGTGAGGTATTCGGTAATAATCTGATTTTGTCGAGGTCCTTTCGGGGGGGGGGGGGAAGCAGCGCAAAAAACCCCGATCATACATTGCGGCGGAACTGTGTTGTTCCGCCCCGTTTGCCAGATCCGATTATACGGGCCACCCTTCCCCTGCCGGACTCAGGCGGCAAGTTTTTCCTTCTTTCAACCTGGACCTGCTGGGCGGACTTGGCCCTGAATTCTGGGTCAGGGCCGCCGTTGGTGTCAATATTTTCAGCTTCAGGTGAACGCTCAATTCGTGCCTCCTAGTCAAGACGCCAAGGGCCCTTTGAGCGGCCTTTTTTCTAAACTTCCAATTGTTAGTTATAACTAAAAATACCGTCGGGCGGGCCTTTTGCCGATCCCACCACCGGCTCAAGGCGGGCGTGGTAATGAAGTCCGCCGCACCAGGTCCCGGCATTCGCGCCGGCCCCCGACATACATACACCGTGGTGACCTGAAACCACAAAGAAAATGTCGCTGCGTGGATATTTGACCGGACGCTCCAGCGATCGAAAACTGCTGGCCTGGGACCTGCCGATCCCAGAAATGACAATGTTTCACCCCCACCCATTCCGCCCGCACTAGGGTTGGGTTCCCGACTTTAAATAAATAACAAATAAATCAGTGAACTCCAAATGCAAATCTCCTTTTATTTCGGGCTGACGGCTTTAGCTGGATCTCCTGCCCTTTAACTAAACATTCTCTCCCGGATTTGGGCTTGGAACTGTTTTCCGATCGAATTTCGACGAATTTTCGACGGGCTTTTAAAACGGTGTTTGTAACTTTCGAATCGGCGCAGCGTTGGCCGCCCCGAGCCGAAGGCCCCGGCGCCTTTGACGACTTTTCGTCAAAACCCCCGGCTTCAGTCCTGAAGCATGAATTGTCGGACCTGAATTCGCCGGGCGGGCTGCTGCCCCTTCATCTTGAACGATCTTCTTGGCGGAAAACGCCCCGCGAATAGGTTTTTTGTTTTGCCCGGACTTCTCCCATCCTTGTTAAATATCGCCCGCACTAACGAACAACACGGAAATCTGCCCTAGAGGGCGGCAATTAGGTTTATTTGGCCCCCGGAATGCCGTGCAGTAGGGAACTCACGTATTCACGCGTCGCGCGACTTGCCCCCCCCAGCGGCCATTTCCGAACCTTCTGCAGGAACATGCCCCCGGGGCGGAGCTTTTTCCCCTCCCATGATTTTGCAATGCCGTGGGGCCTGGATTCTGGATATTTGCCCGCGTCTTTGCGTCATGTGGATCCCACACGGTAATTCAAGGGCCGTTTCTTTTTTTTCCCGCAAACCCACCAATGCCCCCCGGGCCCAAGGTCCCCCACTGTTGCTTGGTAACGCGCCACCCCGACCTTTGTTCCCCCCGAATTTTTCACATCTTTCGGCCGGTAAAATCCCTGCCTGTCGGCCAACACCCGAAAGTTTCCCATAAAAATCATCGGATTTGAATAAGACGGCAGGGACAACAATTGTGCCTGTCCCCGGCGGACCCCAGCATAACTTTTTGGCCGAAGGCCTGCAAATTCTGGGCCGAAACATATCCCCAGTAAAACCTCCCCCGACAAGAATTGGGGCGTGGGAATAGTTTTTTTTTTTTGGCCCGAGAGATAGCAATCCTTTGACGTCGTTTTGAACCTTGAAAGCCTCCCCCGTGGGCCCCTTTCCCCCCTTTCACTGCCTGGGCGGCGGGCCCCCATTGTGGTCCCGAAATTTTTCCCGACCCCCCCCCCCCTTGGACAAAAATGACGCCCGGCCCTGGGGAACCCCAAAAAGTTTGTTGCTCCCGAAACGGCCATTATTGAATCCTGTGACAAATCGCGCTGTGTGGGGCCTTCCGTGTTGGCAGCCCTTCGCCCCTTTTCCCTGGCGGGTAACCGAGTTTCCACCAGAAAAATGTCTCCCTTCCCCTCCCCTCCCTTGTAACCGCCCTGGCCGGATTCCGAAGTGAATCCTTGGGTTGTTCGACGGTCCCGGGGGAGTTCCCCGGCGCTGAACTGTAACCAAAACCCCCTGGGATTGCGGCCCCCCTGCCGGTCCCCCCCCGATCACTGACCAAAGTTTTGAGGCCCCATGTCTCCCCCCTCTCCCCTCCCCCCCCCCCCCCCTTTTAGCGGATTATACGGTTTTTGTGAACAGAAAACGGGTCCCCCCCCGCTGGCCCCCCCATCTGAAAAGCTTGGGCGCCCCAAGCCCCCCCCGCATTGCAAGTTTCCGACTGGAAACGGATATTTTTTAAATGAAACCGACCCAGGCCCCAAAACCCGACCCCAATCCCCGCGCCACATCCCAGCAACAATACAATGAACATTCTCTTCCCCAGTGGTTATATCCCCTTCCGGACCAGGAACCACTGACTGGGGTATTCCCTTAGGGATTGTAAGACAGTCCCCCAAAAGCTCCCCCCAACGATATTGTTTGCATTTATTGAAAATTTTAGAAGGAGCGGAATTGGCGAAAGGATTCAAGAGCAACTTTTTGTGTTTTTGAAACCTGCATTCCATGAAATACTTTCTTCCTTTTTTGTGCGCCACCATCGGCCAAAAAAATTGTGTTTTTTCCTTTCAACCCCCCCGGCCCCGAATTGCCCCTTTATTGTTTGCTGCCTCTCCGACTTCATGGCCCAATCCCGAGCAGGCGTTTCGCGCCCGGGTTCCCGCTTTTTTTCCATGAGTTTATAAGACGAACCGGGGAACCATGCTGGAACACAAAATCGACAAAAACTGCCCTTTTTTTTCAATTTTTTTTATTTTATTTTATTTTTTTATTTTTTTTTTTTTTTTTTTTTTTTTTTGTTTTTTTTTTTTTTTTTTTTTATTTTTTTTTTTTTTTGAATTTTTTTTTTTTTTTTTTTTTTTTCGAATTCTGTTAAAAGAAGCGGTTTCGAGGTTTGTTTTTCTTCCTTTCTCTGGCGGATCCGCCCAAGGACCTGGAGGGGGAGCGTAACGGTAAATCTTAATTCTTTGCCAAAATACTAATACTTGTTTTTTTTGCGAGTTCCCTGCTAGATTATATGGGCGGTATGCAAAAAACCGGCGGCTCACAAGCCCCTTTTTTTTTTTTTTTTCTTTCGAGGGTTTTTTTTTTTTCCTTCTTTTTTTTTCTTTCTTTTTTAGTTTTCTTTTTTTTTTTATTTTTTTTCTTTTCTTTTTTTTCCCATGACCAAAAATTCGGGGGCGTGCCTTGTTCCCTTCCCGTGAAAAAGATCATCCGGAGCCATTTTTCTTTTTTCCCCCCCCCGTGGTCAACCCGGGGTCAAATGGTATGTTTGGGTGGCCCCTATGGGGGCGAACCCGACGAGTAAACACGCCGCCCCTCCGGCGGTGAAGAAGGGTTTTTTTTTTTTTGAGGGGCAGCATTTTTTTTTTTCTTTTCTCGGGCCGGAAATATTATGGGGCGTTTTTTTTTTTTTTTTTTTTTTTTTTTTTTTTTTTTGTTTTTTTTTTTTTTTTTTTTTTTTTTTTTTTTTTTTTTTTTCACATTTTTTTTTTTTTTTTTTTTCTTTTCTTTTTTTTTTTTTTTTTTTTTTTTTTTTTTTTTTTTTTTTTTTTTATCTTTTTTTTTTTTTTTATTATTGTTTTGTTTTTCTTTTTTTTTTTTTTTTTTTTTTTTGTTTTTTTTTTTTTTTATTATTTTTTGTTTACACCGTTCCAACGGTAAAACCCGACCCGGGTCGGAACGTTTTTCCCTTTAAGCCTGCAGGCCCCCTGGGACCCCCGCTCCGTTTTTAAACAAATAAAAACAAACCCAAATTTAAACAAAAACTCCCGGTGTAATGGGTGGGCATAATCCGCTGCCACAGGGACCGAGTTAACGGCGGGGTCAGGTCCTTGCAGGCCTAAGAAAACGTTTTTTTTTCGCCCCCCTGGTTTTACCGTTGGAAAGGTGAAAAAAAAACCGGGCCCCCATATCCGGGCCCGAAACTGCCCCATCCTCAAAACTTCTTCACCCGCCCGAGCCGCCGTGTTTACTCGTTCGTCCCCGGCCCATAAAGGGCCACACCCCAAATGACCCGGTGGGGGGGGGGGTTTTTGACACGGGAAATGGCCCTCGGATGATCTCGGGAAGCACGCCCCCCGCCATTGTGTGTCACTGGAAAAACCTCGAAATAAAGGCGTGTTTTGAGCGCCGTTTGCAATACCGCCAATAATCCCTAGGCAGAACTCGCAAAATCAATTTTATTTTTGGGTCCAAGATTACCCGTTCGCCCCCCCTTCAAGGTTCCTGCCCCGGAATTTCGCCCCAACAACCGTCGAACCGCTTCTTTTAAAAAAGGAATCGAAAAAAATGAAAGCAGTGTCGATTCCCAGCAGGGTTCCCCGTTCGTCTAAACTTATGAAAGCGGGGGAGAAACCCGGGGCGCGAAGCCCTGCTCGACTGGGCCTAAAGTCCTGAGCAGCAAATTCGGCCGGGGGTTGAAAGAACAATGCCCGATGGTGCGCCAAAAGTATTTCATGAAATGCAGGTCAAACAAAGTGCCTGAATCCTTTTCGCCAAATCCCGCTTAAATCATATTCACAATTAATTCGTTGGGACTGCCCCTGTCCCTCCAATCCCCTAGAATACCCAGTCCGTTTTTTGTTTCCCTTCCCGGAGAATATATGGCGACGAGGAAAAATGGTTTTTCCATTTGGTTTGTTGCTTGATGGCCCGCCCCTCTGGGTCCGGTGGGCCTCGGTTTTTTCCATAAAATCCGTCAGGGGTCCGAAACTGCCCATTTGCCCGGGGGCGTGGGGCAGGCCCCAAACTTTTTCAAGAATGCCAAGCGACGTCTGGTGGACCACGAACCGTCTAAATCGCTAGGTGAAAGAACAACATGGCCCCTCAACCTTGGTCCAGTGATCGGACCGCCAAAGCCCGCCAATTCTCCCAGGGGTTTTTACAGTCAGCCGCCGGACCTTCCCCACGGGCACCGTTCCCCGACCAAGAATTCACTTCCCCGAAATCCGGCCCCAAGCGGGTACATGAAGGGGAGACATCCTTGTGGAACTCGATACCCGCCAGGAAAGGGCCCCTCAGGCTGTGCCAACACGAAAGCCCCCCCCAGCGCGATTTGGTCCCCCGGGCTTCAATTATGGGCCTGCTCCGAGCAAACTGGTCCAAGGCCGGGCCGTCCCCATTTTCCAAGTTCGGGGGAATTCGACCAATGCCGCCCCGCCCAGCAGACAGCCCCCCACTGCAGGGCCCCCTTCCGGTTCAACGCACGTCAAGTCTTTCTACTCCCTCGCCAAAAACTAGCCCACGGCCCAACAAAAAAAAAGCCCATTTCTCGGGGAGTTTTTCTGGGATTCGGCCAGTCACCCTCCTCCGCCCAGTTATCTGGCCGCCGACAGGCAATTGTGGTCCCCCCCTGCCAGTCTATCAATCCGAATTTAATGTTGACTTTCGGTGTGCCGCAGCCAAGGATACGCCGAAAGATAAAAATCGGGGCACAGCCCCCGGGTTGCGCGTTCCCCAAACCCAGCCCCCCAACAGACCTGTCCCGCCCCCATTGGTTTTTTTGCGGGAAAGCATAACGGCCCTTTGGATTCCGTGGAATCAATGAGCCTACGCCGCAATTTTTCCCAGATCCAGCCACCGGCTGCCAAGAATCCCTGGAGGTAACTGTCCCGCCCCCGGCACAATGTTTTGTTTCCCTGCAAGTCCCCGAAACATGGGCCCGTGGGCCAGTCCGCCGGCGGAAAAAACAAACTATGAAAAATTTTCCTCCTGCCGGCATCGGCCCCATCCCAACTAATGCGCCCCTGCTGCGGAATTTTCCCGTGTTTTTTTTTTCGTGGGTCGGCCGGCATAATTAAGGATTGAGAAGTCGGGCGAAAACCCCTATCGCTGCGTCCGCCCCAGCAGATCGTCCCCGAAAATTGAGGGCCAGCCGCCGCCCGGCGATCAGGTCGCAAATCATCTTTCAGGACCTGAAAGGCCGGGTGACGAAAATCCCGTCAGCGCCCAAGGGGCCCTTGCCCCCGGCCCCCCCCCCCCTTCGCAACGCTGCTCCCGAATCGAGATTAACACACCGGTAAAGCCGTCCCGAACAGTTTGGTTCCCAAGCCAAAATCCGGGAAGAGAAGTTTTAAGAGGCAGAAGATCCAGCCTTTCCACCCCCGTCAGGCCGAAGTAAAGGGAGCCTTGCATGAGATCACTGAATTTATTTTGTTAAGCCGAACCAGTGCCCCTGGCGAATGGGTGGGTGAACCTTGTCCATTCCTGATCGCCAGGTCCTTCAGGCAGTTCCGCTCGCCCTGAGCGTCCCCGGTCCAATAATCCCACGCCCAGCGACCTGTTTCTCTGTGGTTTTTTTCAGGTCCACCACGGGTGTTTCAAAATGGTCGGGCGCCGAAAAAGTGCCCGACCTTGGGTTGGGCGCGGCTTTTTCAATTTACCAACGCCCCGCCCTTTTGAGCGCGTGATCGCAAAGCCCCGCCGAAACGGTTAATCGACTACATGGATTTCCGAGACCATCGCCTCCCAAGGCCCCTGAGCAACGTTAGCGTTCCAACCTGAAAGCTGGACCTATGAACAACCCAACCGCGGCCCCCCCTGAACCCCAGAATTCAAGGCCCAAGGGGTTTCCCGCCCCAGGTGACGAATTGACTTTTGCCCGCCTGGAGTTCCGCAAGGGTTGCCCGTTATCGAAGCTGCAAAAACGGCCGGAAAACACACCCAGTTTTTCGCCGCAATGTATATCCGTGTTTTTGGCCCGCCGAAGAACCTTCCGACGAAAATCAAGATTTACCCGACTACCCTATTTTCACCGTGGTCCCGTGGCAGCCCCAAGCCCCTTGGGAGCCGCGGTCCAGCGGCCCGGTGCAGCGCGCCGGACATTTTTCTCGGCATTTCGCAAACCCCCCTTTAGCCAGCGTTGGGGTCTGCTTTTTAAAGCCCCGAAACGAGATTGGCGGGCCCCCGTTTTTGGAGTTGTTTTTCGCCCACCGAACCGTGCACGGGAATTTCGCCTTTCCAAAAACCACAACTAAATCTGTTTTCGGCGGCGCGGCAAGCACCAAGGGAATCCAATGGTTTTCCGCTGAAACCTGGATCGCCCAAATACCGAACCGCCCGCCACGCCCAAGAAAATTTCCAAGCAGATGGTCCCCCCATCCAAAAAAAAAGACCAAGGCCCGAAATGGTGCGGTCCCGGTCCCGCCTCGGCGAAAATTGCCCGACGTCCAACTGGGCGCCGAAAACTACGGACCAGGGAATGTCCGCCCTTTTTCAAACGGCTAAAACCGGGCCTTACCTTCATGGGAAATCTGGTTTCTTCCCACCGCCCAATTCAAAAGCCCCCTGGATGTCCCATCAAGAGGTTCCGAAAGCAGCTTTTCCCCCCGGCATTCAGGCAACGTTTTTGCCCGCCGGGGCAATGGGAAGGCCCCCGGGCCAAATTCCCCTCCCGAACTTCTCTACCCGGCGTAAACATTCAGACGCATCAATTGAAAGGTGTTTTTGCATCAACCTCACTGTGAAACGCTGCTGAATTGTTCCCCCGTCACCACCGTTTGTCATCTTTTTTCCTCTTCCCTGGGGGGTTTTTCGTTTCCGCCCTCCGGTACTGAAAATTCCCCGATCGTTTGCCGATTTCAGTGTTTTCCTCCTGGGATCGGCCGCCGTTCTTTCCCTGGATGCCTGGTGGCGGGGCCCCTTTCAACGATCAACCATTCCTTGACGCTGCCGCAATTCGTGGGGCCCTTTTTTCCTGGGTCGGTCCCTGGTGGGTCGACGAAACGCCCATTTGTTGTGAATGGTTTGGGAAAACCCGTCGAAAACGCCACCTTGGCAGATTTTTTGGCAAGACCGCCCCTTTTCCGGCCGCCTGCTTGAGGGACGCCAGCCCCCTCGAACTGGGTGGCCCCCCCGATCAATCTCCCGATGACGGGATTACCCTGGCCCAGCTTGGGTACGCACCTATTGGTTATTCCAGGTTGGACTGACGGGAAAGCGCCCTCCCTTTCCCGGGAATTCCCTTTGTACTCCTTGGCCAAGGCCCTGCGGGGTTTACCGTCTTCCCCCAGGTATCTTGGGCCCCTCCACAACTTTTTCCCCGATGATGGGTTTTTTTCGAAAGTTGCTAGCCGCGCCGGGGTGGACCGCCGAGCGTGGATTTTGCCCGGCAAATCGGTCCATCGCCAATTCGGAACGGGTACCCGAAGTCTCGTACACCACGTATAAAAAACTGGACCGGCCCCCAAAACTTCTTTGAACTAATCGGCCGGTGTTCGTGTTGACCGTGGTGGGTGATTGTCACCGTGCTATGGTTTCCGTTTCTTTACCAATGTTGTTTTCTCTGTCGCGCGAACTCGCGCCCGCAAAGGAAAAGAATCAGGGGAAAGTTAGTGTTTTTTTTGGCGTGATTTCAGTCCCCTGCCAAACCGCCACCCCCTTCCGATCCAAACCCCAATCTTGTTTTTTA
>Ga0179593_1311842_pt1 | contig 10106 bp, 12 predicted proteins | sample CZODoug2_1_08_16_FD_185931 | JGI IMG/M metagenome (GOLD analysis project Ga0179593, IMG submission 185931) | Vadose zone soil fungal communities from Angelo Coast Range Reserve, California, USA - CZODoug2_1_08_16fungal (PacBio error correction) | ecosystem: Environmental > Terrestrial > Soil >...
TGGGCCGTCAAAAAGGGAGGGAACTCCGAGAGACGGAAAAAGGGAAAGGAGATAAACAGCAATTCCAGCGGAGACTCTGAAGAAAAGTTGATTCAGTAGAACCTAGTCGGGATAAATGGAGGAGTCTTAATAAAACCTGTCGGGAAAAAGACAAGACTGTCTCATTAAGGACTACCGGAAGAGAGAAGCCGATGGGGCGCTTCCGCTCGGAAAGGGAGGGAAGAAGAGGGAACAAAACTTCAGGTTTACAGGCGTAAATGAAAAGCCGCTGGACGAAGAAAAGGGAACAAGGACTTTTGGCAGAGAAACGATAAAAGTCACCCCAGATAAGGGACGGAACGGTTCAGGACTACCATTTATTATAGTGATTCATCAGTCGGTGATTTAGACTAACTAAGGGGAGAAGGCAGACGGTGAGAAAGCTACTTCACATCGCTAAGAGTTGAAGAGCGAGACCGAAATCAGTCGTGTGGATATGCAATGTTCCCGGCGACAAAAGAGACGCGACCTTGGAGTGGAAATGACGAGGGATCTGTCAGGTCGAGATTCGCGGAAAAGGGAGCACTGCGAAGAGACCCAAGCGGCCCTAAAAAAGTGGTGAAATTGAAACGGAAAGAGACACAAAGGAAGTCGGGGGAAAGGAGGAGTCGGTTGGCGGGGTGCGTCAAGAGAGAAGAAATTTTTATGCATCTCGAACCCACCATATGCTCTAAAAAGAAGAGCGGGATCTCTTCAAAAGGAAAAAAAGCATGGACGCGCCAATGAGGGTGGAAAAGGGGGGGGGGGGGTTCTGCCCGGCGCTTCAGGGAGTGATTTCCCCATCAGGGATTCTAAAAGAACGACGAAGCCTGGAGGCCAGAGGACGAACAAGAGAAAGAGAAAGCAAGGACGGGGGCAAACTAGGGACAGGAAAGAAGATTTATCGTCTCGCTAAGTACAAGAAAAGGACAGTCGCGGCGGTGAAGGTCGAAAAAGCGACCTTAGTGAGCTCACACAAAGCGAGGTAAAACAGCGGAGGAACTCAGGGCAAGGGATCTAGTGCTGCGTCGGGAAGAAAAGGGGAAAACGGCTTCCCCAGGATCAATACATTCTCTTGCAAAGAAGAAAGCGCACTGACTAATACAAGGGGGAGCTTGATCAATTATGTCGTGCGTAAGTGAGTCGGACGCAACCCGGGTAAACGAAGTGGTGAAATGATAAACTAAGCATCAAACGACTGAAAAGAAAATATTGGACGCCTGTGAGTCGGTCGGAGGGATGTGTGGACGAAGAGAATTTTAAATGCCTTAAAAACTGGGCTCTCCCCCTTTTGGCCCAGGGGAGGAGAACAAAAAAATAAAAAGCAATAGGAGACACATCCGAAGGGGCTGTCCTGCGGTGCAAACACCTGCACGTCTCACAGAGAAGGAGAACTCTAACCGACTTGTAAAATACGCTCTCAGGACCCAAGTCACGGCCATGTTGCCAGAAATGTCAGGACGGCTCAACGCGAACGTGGACACGTCAGATAGGAGAAAAAAGAACGGAGACGCGCTATATCGCGGGGGAGAAGAGGCACGACAGTGAGAAACAAAGAGCATCTGCCTGTTTTAGAGGGGAGACAAAATACAAAGAGGGTCAACTCAGGGGTAAAAAAGAAAAAGGGGGATCGGAGAGAAGAAGGGGGGGTCAACGATAAACTAACGGGAAGTGGCATATAGCTTCTCGTCATAATCACACCTTTCGTAAGATGTGGGGGGAGGGGGGGGCATGCCATACAGGAGGAAGAACGCACAAAAAAATCCGCTAGGAGAGAAGGGCGCGTTGAGTCAAAAGTAACCTGACGTACGGGGGGGAAATAATCGCCGAGCCCGAAAAACAAAGATAGAGCATCGTCGAGAGAAGGTAGGAAGGAAAGGGGGGTACCGGCTAACACCACTACATGGATATGAGTTGCTCGAGGAAGAAATCCCAAAAACTTGCTCATCCAGATCACCGGTGAAACGAACTGTGTCCGAAGGCCTGCGTAAGGAGAGTAAGGCGAAAACACCCGCGCTGGCGTTGCAACTGGGCACTGAAAGGGGCACATCCCGGAAAAGGGGCGTAAGTGGGCGCGGTAGTAACGCGCGATGCCAGAACGGCGGAGAGTCCTCGAGTACCGCTGACCAATTTCCGGGGACTGAACACAAACCTCCTCCGGGCGTGATGACTGACAGCCGCTGTGCAAAAAAATGCGTAACGGAGGGGAAGTAGGGCGCGAGATCGGTTCCCAGAAAGGAAAAAAGGAGAGGAAGTAGGAGACCCCGCAGGCTTCTACAAGAAGACAGGAAGTCGAAGAAGAACGGATAACGAGAAAAAAGGGGACCGACGAAATAAGGGTCTTATTCGGGAGAAGGAAAGTGTAGGCGCGGGATCACATCAATGGGCTACAGGTACTATGAGGATGATTTAGAGTCTCTGGGGGTGAGCGCTCCCGGAGAGTCCGTCACTCAGCTGATGCGGGAGGAAAAGAAAGAGGAGGTGCGGAGATCCTGCACTGCAACGCCATCCGGGGATGATTACGCTGAAATTGAGGGTCTCCCCGTTGGACAGGGGGTGAGTACGGATGCGGATGCGCAAAAAGCCATCTATCAGCCCGTGTGCAACAAATGTACTTAAAAATACGAGAGAATAAAAGGTGAAATGAAGAGATGTGCCGATACGCGTGGGTCGAGTCTAGATGAAAGGTAAGGGACACGGCTCCGTTGATCGGAGAAAATCGAGAAAGAGGGGGAGGGAATACGACCTACAGCTGAACTCCGTCTTCATCATCTGGAGGAAGGGCCAACATTCTCGCATCAAAAAGTTTAAAGTAAGGCCTGAAGCGCAGGCTTACTTAGGGAAGGAGGGAAAAGACGCCCGTAGGGGGGTGCTTGCAAAAGGGAGAAGTCCGACGGCGCAAAATCGCTTAGAAAGGCAGCTGACGAGCCATGAGTGAAAAATAAACCCGGCCTTAGCTACGGAAATTTCGCGCATAAATGGACTCAGGTGAAGGAAAAGACGCGTGAAAAACTCTCGCTGAGTAGGGATGACGGAAGGTGAAAAAAAATAGTCCACCAAGTCCTACTCCGGGCAGAGAGGAAGTCAGTGAAGGTAACAAAGCCAAGAGAACACCGTGCTCCGCTCAACGGGTAGGGAAATGAATTTCAAAATGATAACGCGGGGACTGTCGTGCGCCGTATCACGGAGGGGACACAGGCAATGAAAAAAAAAAAAGACGTGACGAAGGAACAAGGGGTGGTCATTGCTTAATCAGCGGGCCGGCTTAGAAAGAAGGGAGGAAAAGGGGGCCGTGGCATGCCGTCCGAAAGTATCGTCGTGAGACCTCGGCGCCGACAAGATGAGGGGGGAAAGCTTCAGTATAAGGGGGTTGGAGGTCATGCTCGTGAGACCAGAACTGACCGGGAAAGCCTAGACGCGCTACAGGACGCGCGAAGGGGAAGGCATCTACTCTAAGTCTGGACGTGGACGAATCGCTAAGGGCGGGGAAAAGAAGAGCGTGGTGCAGGTCACTCGAGCTCAAAACGCCGCATAAGTCGGTAGGAGAATTCACACACAGCCAACGGGGAGTCTGAAACGGGTAGTCTCGCCTATACATGGGTAACGGGAAGGGATAGGCTGTCCAGGTATCCGAGAAAGTAGAAATATGGAACATTTCCCGTTGGTAGTCTGACAGGGGGGATATCCTTTCCTCAGAGGGAAGGAAAGAAGTCGGGAAATTTGAGAGCCGATGCATGGGAGGAGGGGATGCGAGTGTCGCTGGGAAAACGGCATACTGAATAGAGGAATGGGTCTCATTGGCGAGAAGATTTTAGAATGCTGTATATCCAGGAAAAGTACAAAGTCACGAAAGAATTGACTTAAACCAAATACCGGAATAAGATCCGGGACGTAGAAAACTGAAGACGCAAGTTTATTGAAAGTAAATCATCCCATGGGGGGCAGTGTTATAACGTGAGAGTTCGACCGGAAATGCTCGGGAGCTGATGGAACTACTTGACTCGGGTCGGGTATGGCACGAATACTAAAGGTTACAGACACAACAGGAGTGTTATATCCATTGAAAGACGGGGTGTATCGGTCGGGTGGAAAAAGGCTTTCGAGAGAGAAGCGAGAACTAAGGGCCAAGAAATCAGCAAGTCATATGTATACAAAAATAAAAAGAAGGGACGCGGGCTGGAAGACAACCCTAAAGGAGGAGGTGAGGCATAATGGAACTAGCGTACTAGGGGGGGGTAAAACAAAAAAAAGCGGGCCATGGAGAGAGTTTCAAAAGAAGGGGAGAGCGAGGCGAACAGCGGAGGCCTGGAAATGAGTTAACAACTCCGAAATCGGCTGCCAAAAAAACCACGGAGATGCGACAAAATCGTAACGTCTAGAGAGGAGACTCATGTTGGCGGAAGTAGAAAGAGAAGAGAAGCGGACGCTGCGCGGGACGTCGAACCGTTCGAAACGGAAACCCATGAAATAAAGGGAAAGAGGCTCTTGAAAAAGACACAACAAGGGGGGTAGAATCCCTCGCTCGCGTGCCGAATGATCAGTGGGGAAAAAATCTGTTGGAAACAAGCGCGTAGGGGAATCGGGCAAAGAGTTTACGAGGAGAAGACAAGGGTAAGGTGACCGGGGAAAGTCCAGATGGCGACAAGGGAGTGGAGATTACAGCGAAGAAGGATCAGCACGCAAAGAGGCTTGGAATCTGAGACCATGAAGAGGCAGAAAGCTAAAGGGAGGAGAGAAGGGGGCTCACTGCTAGGAGGATAGGATTCTAGCCTGTCGCTCACTCAAAAAAGAGAAGAAAGGATCAAAAAGAAGGACGTACCCGACAGGAAGGACAGGGCTCAAATGCGAGAAAAACCACTCGCGGGGGGGGGAAGAGGGGAAATGCAACGCAGGTGATGGGACCTTCTTAGGGGAGAAAGGACAGACGTAGATCGTTCAATAAGAAAGAAGGAAACATGTCAAGTAGAACATGATCTTATCCCATCAGAGAGAAATAGTCATGCAAGTCGAGGTCGGGGGGCATATGTTCCGAGGGGAAAGAGCGGAAATCAATTGCGAAATGGTCACTTCAGAAGAAAGAAGACCCCGATTGCTGACTGGCGACGACCGGATAAGGGGAGATGGGTCAGAAATGCCCAAGAAAGAAAAAAGAAACAGGGTGAAGGGCGCGACGCCGGCTTGGGAAGACCAGAGAGGAAGCAGGTTTGCAAGGAATCGCAGAAAAGAGGCGTCAAAGATGTGATGACGACTCGCTGAGGAAAAGGAAGGACCTGGTTGCGCCGAGAGGAAAGGGGGACGCGGCGTACGGTGAAGAGAAAGAAAGGGGGGGCTTGCAGCTCAAGCGCCAGCGGATACAGCACAGCCCAGTACGTCGGCCATGGAAAGAGGGGAGAGGACACCTCAAAGAGAAAGAGTGTTTATGCCGGCTTTGATTCACGAGAGAAAAAACAAAAAAAGGAGTAGGTAAAGGGGAGATACCGCTCACCCCTCAAAGACGCCGCAAAAATCCCTCATAAGCGATCGGCCGAAGGCCGTATAAAAGATGAGGGGGGAGGGACGACAAAAAAGGAAGTGCTGTAGAAGTGGAAAAAACAAAAAAGAACAGGCGTAGGGCGCCAAAGGACGAGATGGCATCGAAAAGAAAGAACAAGGCGTCATCGAAGGAGATCAGAAGTCAAAGGGGAGGAATGCTGGCAGTAGTGGGAAAAAAAGGGAAAGAGGGACTGGAAAGGAACGGAAACAAGACCGGCAGGCGTGGTGCAGCATCGGGGAAAGGGCAGTCAAAAGTCGCAATGATTCTAAAGAAAAACATCAGCAGAGGGAAAAAAGGGAAGGGATGAGGAGGGGAAGGCTGCAAGATACCGATGGGTTGGGTGGGGGTCGGCTCAAAATCGGGGAAAATAGGGGAACTCTACAAGTAAACGCAAAGAGGGGGGGCCCGCGCTGAAGCTCGCCGGAATGGGCATATAAGGCGCCACGCTGGACACATTTGGACGCAAGGATCGGAAGGAAGAGGTAATGGAAAGCGCCGCCACAGGGGGAACCATTGCAAGAAAATGGTGTCACGTCAAGCTAAAATAAAAAAGGACTTGGGGGGAAACTGAGAGACCCATGCCTTACTTGAGGAGGGAGATGGGGCGAGATTTGGAGGGGATCGTCGGATCCAAAGTCTCCAGCATCGGGTAGAAACTCAGAATAGAATCTCGAAGCGATGGGAAGGGAGTCCGAGCTGAACAGTTCTCTCACCCCGGAGATCGAAAACCTAGACAAGGGAGGAGAGACCGTTGTGCATCACAAGGGGGAGCAAGACTTTCCCATGAAGAAGAGCTCTCGGGGCCACGGGAAAACTGGAGAAAAAGGGAAACCTGAGCCAAGAAAAGATGGAAGTCGCGGGGGGGGTTACACGTGGTGACAGACGAGATCACAACCGGGACGGGGTGAGTGAATGAAATTCCAGAACGGTGTAGCAAAGAAAGGACCGTTGCACTGTGTGTGGAGGGGTGGAAATTCCGGTACGGGAGGAGAACAGAGAAAGGGCCCACAATAAAAGGTGAGGAGCCTGGATCTCTAATGAACTGCATGTAAAACGCAAGGCTGCCGCACTAGATCCAAAACGTATGGGGGGGAGTGATTCAGAAGCTGCATAAATACGAGGTCTAAAACGGCTCCGGAGGAGCAAGGAGGAAACTCAGAGAACCAAATCGGAAAAAGAAAGGGGGGGGCGTGTTTACCAAGCAGAAGCGGGGGATCTCACGAGTTCTTTGCTAGGACTACGACAAGGAAGAGGGGAGAAATAAGAAAAGCGCGCCTGAGAGTTGAGAGAGACACCAAAACTCTGAAAGGGGGGGGCAATTGGGGGATCGATCCGAGACTCGGAAAGAAGAAAGTCCCACAGTGGGGAAGGGAAAAAGAGAAAGGCATCTAGTGATCAGCTGGGTGCCCTACCGACAAACTGCGGAGTAAATAGGAAAAAAAGATTTGCAGCCGTGACAATTCATCTCTGACAAGGGTGTACAAAGAACGGTCAATGTAGGGCAGTGAGAAAGTCATGGAAACCTACAGAAAGAGTTCACGTTCGTTATTGAGGAGGAGAAAGGACTGCGTTTGGAAACGAAAGGGGGGAAACAACCAGGCTGAGGGGGGATAGACAAGCCACGAAAGGAACCCGTCGCGGAACATGAAAAAAAAAAGGAAAAGGGGGGAAGGGGAGGGTTCGGACGGAGGGCCATACAAGCGACCAACGCGCTCAATCACCTGCGCAAGAATCGTGGAGTGAAACAAATACGGACAGAGTTTCACCTAAGAAGGAAAAAAAGAAAGCCGCATTAGTGGTCCTAAAACGACGAAAAGGAACGGGTGACAATCGTGTCGAGAGGGAAAGAATCCGTACGTACCTGCTAAAAAAGCATGGCGGGAACTGTGGAGGACGACGTCAACTATACGACCGGCGAAAGAGATCGGGGGAGGGGGGAGAGAGGGAAGATAGGGATCAGAGAGGGATGGGGAGATCCAAGTCTAGAAAACTACTATTGGATGTCAGGGACTGTAATCCTGTAAGGAGTCCACATGTGGATAGGGGGAAGGAAGATTCTGCAAGGGTTTCGCGCGTCACTGAGAGATGGGAGGGAGAGGAAGGGTCTTGGCAAGGGACTACACTGGGTACGGAAATGATCCCCAGGGAAGGGACGGAGCCCAAGGGACAGAGCTTCACCCACGAAAAATCTGAGAGATAAGGTGGCCGGCAAGTGTCAAGGAAAAAAAATACTAAAGCGCTCTGGAGTGATAGGCGAACGAAGAAAGACAACTGTCGGAGAAGAGGAAACCATCGATTTGGAGAGTGTTTCTAAGTGTCAGAAATGCGAATACAACCGGGATAAAGTCTCCCAGGGAGGTGAAAGGGGGAACGCCGTGGGAAAAGGACGGGCGCCAGGAGTTGGGTCGACTGGAGTGGGAACGAGAGAGGAAAGCAGAGGAAGGAAAACTATAAAAACTTAGCTGCCTCGCGACAAACTAAAGGGGGAAAAGGAGAGAGAAGGGGGGTGGGGAGAGTGCAATCTGGGAGGGATGGGGGGAGCGCTTCAAACGGAACAAACTGTACCCGGGGGATCTTAACAGTGAAAAAAGCGATAGGAAATTCTCGGAACGCAAAGCCGTGGTGGAGGAGGAAAAAACCTTGGCGAAGAGGAAGAAAGCTTGCGAGGGGGGGACATAAAAGGAGGTTCATCAACAAGTGGACGGTCTGAAACCTGGAGCTCAAGGACAGGGAAAGAAAGGACGCGTAGCCGGGAGACTTCACAAACTGGAGTCTCTCTTCCACTAGAAACGGAGGGAGGACAGTCTAATGGACTTATGAAGATTTGAGAGGGCAGGGGAGCTGGTCGTCAAGAGTAAGAGAGAAAATCGCATAAAGAAAGACAAGGGGTCGGAAGTCCACGGGAGAAGCTGGGCTCTCGGGATTGATGCAATAAAGAGGGTCATCGGAGAAAGCAAAAAAAAAAACGTGGGCGACGGAAAGGAGGATAGGGAAAGAGGAGGCAACGAGTCGCATAGATAAGGAGAAAAAGTTACACTGTCCGGAGAGAACTGGCGTCCGGTGGGGAATAGGAAAGAGTGGGACCCCGTCTTGCGAGACAAGCAGAGGAAAATTCTCGAAGAATCGGACCATTGGGCACACACGGGTATAGACAGAAAACCGAGGGGGACCGAGCGTCTGCAAGGGGAGCGAGTTAGGGAAAGCACTAGTAGAGAGACAAGAAAAGAACTTTGGGGCGGCTGAAGAAGGTCAGAGGACAGGGCAGTTCAATGGGCAGGCTAAAGCGAGCCCCGTACCCGCCTCAATCGAAAGGAGTGAGAAAATTCGTAGAGGATGCTGTCACTTTAGGCCACGAATAGGGAGAACAGCGGATCCGAAAAGAAGGGGATATACAAGGTTAGGGAAGGGGGATTCTCAGTGTAAAAAAAACAGGGACTAGAGGGAAGCGACAGCGCGAGACTGTAAGACGCGTAAACACGTATCCGGCGCACTGTCTTCGTTAAAGGGAGGGGGAAAAGGGGGTAACCGCCGCTCGGGGGGGAAAAGCAACCTTAAAGGAACTTAGGAAAATGATACTCTCCAGCGGGGGGGAAAAATGAGAAATGGTCGTTGATTCCCTGCGAAGCGGGACCGCAAGGGGCTGGAAGTGAGGGGTGGGTGGACAAGGGGAAAGTGGTTTACATCATAAGGCTTCCGACGTGAGAATGAGGGGGGGTGATAGATCGCAGATGATTCTTCTTTAGCGGAGGAAAAAAAGATCGATTTAAAGGCGGAAACAGTCGGAAAAACAAGAGGCGCCAGATCACGTGCCGCGCGAAGGGGGACGGAAGTCGGAGGAAAAAGAAAGGCTCCACAGGTGGACCGGAAAACGCAATCGTCGGGGAAGAGAATAGTCGGGCAACTGATCGAGAGGCAGAAAAGAAGACCTAGGGATCGGGGAATCACCAACAAGCACTAGCGGATATAACGTAGGCATAGGGAAGAGGGACGAAAAAGAGAAATGATTCTCGCGCCGGACGTAAATTACAGCGAAAGATGAAAGGTCCGCGTCGTGCGCAAATACTAAGGGGGGAAGGGGTAGAGTAGGTGCCGTCTCACAACTGCAAGGGGAGAAGGGGAAAAGGATGGCTTGTGCAAGCAGGTGTCTTGACGGGTCGGCGTCGACTTGCAAAGAAAAAACAAAACAGAACGGGGGCGAAAGGAGGTCAACTTCGAAATGGAAGAAAACAAGAAATTACCTTGAGAAGAAGAAGGTACCCTTCAAAGTAAAGCTCCAGAAGGAAAGAGAGGTAGATACCTGGAAATGCGAAAGGATGTGAAGAAGTTAAAATGTGGTATGGGTCTACAACTTTGCAAGAGGAAAGGATAACTTGGAATAACTTACTAAATGATAATGGCACCCCTCTGAGAGGTCCGAAATGCTGTCTGGTGTGAGAAGAGAAGATCTTTTTTTGTAGTACGTTCTGGAAAAAAAGGAAGCACGATAAACAATTTGTGAAAAAGTCTCTGAAGAGGGGGGCGTCCGGGAACGGTTTTGAATCAGAAAGAGAAGGGA